>Ga0233375_1000626_pt1 | contig 17995 bp, 12 predicted proteins | sample ElkDunMinimDraft_10_FD_191539 | JGI IMG/M metagenome (GOLD analysis project Ga0233375, IMG submission 191539) | Fecal eukaryotic communites from dung pellets of Tule Elk in California, USA - Elk Dung E16 | ecosystem: Host-associated > Mammals > Digestive system > Large intestine > Fecal | place... | reverse complement strand
TACCGGCGCGCCTGGTTCGACGACGGCACCCCGATCGGCTCCCGTGCCAGCGGGGAGTGCATGATCGATTCGGTGTCGCAGAGCTGGTCGGTGCTGTCGGGCGCCGGCGATCCCGGCCGCGCGCGGCAGGCCATGGAGGCGCTCGACACGCACCTGGTCAAGCGTGGGGCCGGGCTGATCCAGCTGCTCGAGCCACCGTTCGACAGGACCGAGCACGATCCCGGCTATATCCGCGGCTATGTGCCCGGGGTGCGCGAGAACGGCGGTCAATACACCCATGCGGCGGTGTGGGCGGCGATGGCCTTCGCTGCGCTTGGCGACCGCGAGCGCGCCTGGGAACTGGCGCGCATGATCAATCCGGTGAATCACGCCGTGGACGCGGCGGGCACGGCGGTCTACAAGGTCGAGCCCTACGTGATCGCGGCCGATGTCTACGGCGTCGCCCCGCACGTCGGGCGTGGCGGCTGGACCTGGTATACGGGCTCGGCAGGGTGGATGTACCGGCTGCTCAGCGAATCGCTGCTCGGTGTACAGCGCCATGGCGATCGGCTGCGGATCGTGCCCTGCGTGCCGGCATCCTGGCCCGGTTACCGCATGGAACTGCGGCATGGGGCGGCGATCTACCGGATCAAGGTCGATTGCATCGAGTCGGGCCGCGCGCTGCTCACGCTGGACGGCGTACCGCAGGACAACATGGAGGTCGCGCTGGATCACGCCGACGCGATCCACGACATCAACCTGCAATGGCCGCGGGACGCGCGGAAGGATGGCGACTGATGGCACTGCGGACCGAGCTCGAAGAGGCCCTCGATGCGCTCGCGGGAATGTTGCCGGTGTGGTTGGAGAAACTGCGCGAGCCCGCCGCATTCTGGCCGCAGTTCGATGCGCTGTCGCGGCAGATCCTAGCCCGCGCGGTCACCGACGACGAGCGGTCCAGCGTGGGCCAGCGCCTGGATGCGATGCTGGCGGCGCAGGGCCTGAGACGTCCCCCTGGCGAGCGCTGAAACAGTCCCGCGTTGCCTGCGGAACGTGGCGATGAAGGCTTCCACAGGGTGCGGGCGGAACCGCACGCTGCGGTGAGCGCACCGCGCGGTCGCAGCTCGTTCCGCTGATCGGGCAAGGGCGTCATTGGCGCGTCGCCGGCGCTGCGCCGCGCGGATGTCCGATGCGGTTTTCTTGCAGAACGCGCCAAAAAAAAGAGGGGCGCCTGATGGCCGCCCCTCGGTCCCGCTTCGGGTTGTGATCAGAACCGGTAGTTCAGGCCCACCAGAAAGGTGCGGCCCCATTCCAGGTTCTCCAGCGGGCGGTCACGCGTGCCGGCGTAGGTGCGATACGCCGCGTTGGTGAGGTTGTTGCCCTGCAGCAGCAAGGTCAGGCCCGACAGCGAAGAAGCGTCGCCGAAGCTGTAGCTGATCTGCGCATCGGTGATGTTCTCACCGACCACATAGCGCAGCGTGCGCGCGCCGTCGAAGTTGCCGATCTCGCCAATGAAATCCGAACGCCGGCGCTGGCTTACGCGCGCCTCGAAGCCGTCGCGCTCGTAGTAGGCGGTGAGGTTGTAGACGCGCTTGGACAGGCCCGGCAGCTCGATGGGGTCACTGCCGACGCTGTTCGCGCTTTCCGGATCGAGGATGCGGATGCTGCTGTCGTTGAAGCTCGCGCTGGCCACGATGCCGAAGCCGCGCAGCGACTCGGTCCACAGATCGAAGGGCAGCGATGCCGTCAGTTCCAGTCCGCGCAGCGTGCCGCCCTCACCATTCTGCGGGGCGGTGAAGTTGCCCACGGTCTGCACCGGCGGCGTGCCCGGACGTGGCACGTAGCTGGCGACGAAGTCGGAGAAATCGTAGTCGTCGACTGTCTGCGTGTAGATGTAGGTGCGCAGATCCTTGTAGAAGAACGCGGCGGCGACGTAGGCGCGGTTGCCGAAGTACTTTTCCCACGACACGTCGAACGCGTACGCACGCCACGGGTCGAGCAGGGGATTGCCGCCACTGCCGCCGGGGCGGCCGGTGGCCTCGTCGACGCCGAACTCGAGCGAGGAGCGCAGCTGGTCCACGCGTGGCCGCGCGACCTGCTCGGCCAGGCCCACACGCAGGGTGTGCTCGCCAGGCAGCTGGAACGCCAGGTTCATGCTCGGCAGTACGTCGGTATAGGTCTTGCCCGATTCGAACGGCCGCACGTTGCTGCCTGCCGGCTGCGTGCTGTCCCAGTAGCGCGATGCCGAGGACTGGTCGACGCGCTGGATCTGCACGCCCACGTTGCCGGTGACGGCGGCGGTGCCCCAGTCGGTGCTGAGATTCGCGCGGGCGAAGGCGGTGGTGATCTTCTCGGTGACCGTCCAGGCCTTCGGGATCAGGTAATCGAGATCCTCCGTCGGGTCGAAGATCATGTAGCGCGCGACGGCGGCCGGCACGTTCCAGGCCGGTATGTAGCCGACGCCGGCGAACCCGAGATCGACCAGGCCGTACTGCAGGTCGCTGGCGATGGCGGTGTCGCCCTGCGGGCCGAGGTTGATGTTGCCTTCGGGTTGGCGCTTGGACTTTTCCCGGTCGGCGTAGTTGAGGCCGAGGTCGATGTCCGCGAGCCAGGTTGCGGCCGCCGGGCCCGGCAGGGTCAGGCCGATCCGCGCGGCCTTGAGTTCGTCTTCGACCTCGGGCGTCTTGCCGTATCCCGAGCCGTAGATGGTGTTGGTCAGGAACAGCTGCGCGGGATCCGAATAGTCGAGGCCGGGTGCCAGCTGGCTGAAATCGTTGCTGCGGATATCCAGCTCGATGGTGTCGAGCGAGGGGTTCGGCAGGCGCTGGGTATTGTTCTCGAGACTGACTTCCGAGCGCCGGGCCTTCGACCAGCTCACGTCGGTGACCAGGCGCGCGCGCTCGAAATTGAACTCGTTGGCCCAGCCTACGGCCGAGATCCGGTCCTTGCGGCGGTTGTACATGCCGCGGACCAGCGGATACACGCCGGTCAGCGTGCCGCCGGCGAACGTGTCGTTGCCGCTCAGGCGCACGTTGCTGTAGACGCAGTCGACGTTGCAGGTATCGGAGCCGTTGTACTGGGTGTTGACCTCGAACTGGTTGGCGGTGTCTTCCTGCTCGGCGCGCGAGTGGAACATGTCCAGGGTGCTGGTCCACATGTTCGACGGGCGGAACTGCAGCGTCGACATGATGCCGTCGCGCTTGGTGTAGCCGGTGCGGCGCAGGGCCTTCATGCCGTCGGTCGCCCAGGTGCCCGGGGCGAGGCCCGGCCGCGGGTCGGTCTTCCACGGCTCGTAGAGGCCCACCTGGTTTTCCTGGATCGGGGTGTCGCTGTGCGCGACGCCGATCGAAAAGCCGAAGCTGCCGTCGGCGGACTGGCCGATGTAGCTGGCACTCAGGCGATTGCCGTAGGGATCGGTATCGGCGGCCTTGCCGAGCGAATTGCGCTGGTAACGGCCGTTGAGGGTGATCACCGGGTCGCTGAAATTGAGCGGTCGGACGGTCTGCATGTCGAGCGTGCCCGACAGTCCCTGACCCACCAGGGCGGCGTCGGGCGTCTTGTAGACCGTGACGCCGCTGACCAGTTCGGACGGGTACTGGTCGAACTCCACGCTGCGGTTGTCGCCGGTGCTGACCATCTCGCGGCCATTGAGCAGCGTGGTGGCGAAGTCGGGCGACAGGCCGCGCACGCTGATCACCTGGGCACGACCGCCGACGCGTTGCGCGGAGACACCCGGCAGGCGCGCGATCGACTCGGCGATGCTGACGTCGGGCAGCTTGCCGATGTCCTCGGACGAGACCGCCTCGACGATGGACGTGGCATCGCGCTTGACCGAGATCGCGCTTTCGATGCCGCGGCGGATGCCGGTCACCGTCACCGCGTCGAGATCGGTGGCATCCGCGGACGCCGGCGCAGCGCCGGCAGGTGGCGTGGTGGTCTGGGCATGCACGCCGGCGGCGAGCATCAGCAGCGCCGACGACAGTGCGGCACTGAGCAGGTTGCGATCGAGCTTCGACATCTCCCCTCCCAAGGGTGTCCAGCAGACAGCTGTGTGTCTTCGAGTTGTGCCGTCGTGCGCAACGCCGGAGGGCGGGCTGGACGGGTCGCGGCCATGGTAATCACGCGCTTCCCGCCACGGCGCGCGCTGCATACGTATTCATGGCGCCCCCTTCGCCAGATCGATCTGGCGGCGCGCGCTGCCACGGAGCCGCACGGAGCCGGCACGTTCGCGGCGCATGCAGCCGCGTGCCGCTAGCCTTTTTCCGATGGAGATCTCTCATAACCGTCCCGCCGCCTGGATGCAGGCCGCGATCCGCCACTGGGTGTTGAGCGTTTTCCCGCGCGGGCAGAGCAACATCGATTACGACCGGCCACCCGGCGATCCCGGCCTGTTCGGTCCCGACACCGTCACCTGGCGCGTGCATGCCGATTTCCCCGGCATGCTCGCCGGCGGACTCTGCGCACTGCTGCTGCAGGCGCTGCATCCGCGCGCGCTCGCAGGCGTCTGGGATCATTCGGACTTCCGCGCCGATCTGGTCGGCCGTCTGCGACGTACCACTGCCTTCGTCGCCGGCACCACCTATGCCGGTACCGCGGAAGCGCAACGGCTGATCGCGCGCGTGGCATCCATCCACACGCATGTACGCGGCACCACCGCCGATGGAATCGCCTATGCAGCCGGCGATCCGGACCTGCTCACCTGGGTGCATGTCTCCGAGGCCTACGCCTTCCTCCAGGGCTTCCGTGCGTATGCGGGCATGAGCCTGCCGCCGGGTGCGGAGGATCGCTACTACCAGGAATCGAGGCGGGTCGCCGAAGCCCTCGGTGCGCGCGACGTGCCCGGAAGCGCGGCGGCAGTCACGGCCTACTTCGCGAAGGTGCGCCCCGAGCTGCGGTTCGACGACAGATCACGCGAAGTGCTCGATGTGCTCCGGCGTGTGCGCTTGCCGGTACCGGGCGCCACGGTATCGCGTGAGGTCTTCCTTGGCGCCGGCGCCGCGCTGTTGCCGGGCTGGGCGAGGGCGATGCTGGGCACGACGCCGGCGCAGCGTCTGCGTGACCAGGCATATGCCGGGGTGCTGCGGAGCTCAGCGCCGATGTTCCGCGCGGCATTGCCCGACGGCATCGCGCCGCGTGCGTGCCGGCGCATGGACGTTCCTGTGGCGATGCTTCGCAGCTGGGACGGCGTGCGGCTGCACGCGCAGGAAGCGGCGGAGCGCTGACCGGCGCAGCGCATCCGCACGCGCCGCCACGCCGTCCGGCCGATCGCCTTCAGTCGAGCGTCGCGAACAGTGCCGCATGCGCCGGCAGATGGACCATGCCCGCTTCGATCGAGCCCGCCACCAGGCCATGGCCGCCTGTGGCCTGCGCCCCGCCGAGGTGTGCGGGCAGTGGCCACGCCACCGGCGATGCGGACAGATTGAAGACCGCCAGCAGCCTTGACCCGGCATCGCCGCGCACGAACGCCAGCACGGGTTCGGGGGCCGCGATGAACTGCTGCGCGCCTGCAACCAGTGCGGGCTGGTCTCGCCGCCAGTGCAGGAAATGGCGGGTGGTCGCGAGTACCGAATGCGGATCGGCCTCCTGCGTGGCCACGCTGCGCTGCCGGTGGGCGTCGGGAATGGGCAGCCACGGCGTGCCGGTGCTGAAGCCGGCATCGTCGGCGCCGGTCCACGGCATCGGCGTGCGGCAGCCGTCGCGGCCCTTGAAGTTCGGCCAGAAGGTGATGCCGTAGGGGTCGCGCAACTGCTCGAACGGTACATCCGCTTCGGGCAGGCCGAGTTCCTCGCCCTGGTAGAGGCATACCGAGCCGCGCAGGCTGCAGACCAGTCCCACCATCTGCCGTGCGAAGTCGGGGCTGGCGTCCGGGCCACCCCAGCGCGTGACTGCGCGCTGCACGTCGTGGTTGGAGATCGCCCAGCACGGCCAGCCGTCCATGACGGCCTCCAGCCTCTCCACGGTCCCGCGGATGTAGCCGGCGCTGAAATCGTCGACCAGCAGTTCGAAGCTGTAGCCCATGTGCAGCCGCCCGGGGCGGGTGTACTCGGCGGTCGTGGCCAGCGAGTCCTCGGACGAGATCTCGCCCAGTGCGGCCACGTCGCCGTATCCGTCCATCAGGCTGCGCAGACGCTCGATGAAGCCGATGTTTTCCGGCTGCGTGTTGTTGTACCAGTGGTACTGGAAGGCGTAGGGGTTGTCGGGCGAGAAGCCGCGACCGATGCGCAGCGCCTCCGGTTTTGCCGGGTTGTCGCGCAGCTGCGCGTCGTGGAAACAGAAGTTGATCGAATCCAGGCGGAAGCCGTCGACGCCGCGGTCGAGCCAGAACCGCACATAGTCGAGCGTCGCCTGCTGCACGGCCGGCTGATGGAAGTTGAGGTCCGGCTGGCTGGAAAGGAAGTTGTGCAGGTAGTACTGGCGCCGCCGCGGCTCCCAGGTCCACGCGGGTCCGCCGAAGATCGACAGCCAGTTGTTCGGCGGCGTGCCGTCGGGCTTCGCGTCGGCCCAGACGTACCAGTCCGCCTTGGGGTTGTCGCGGGATGCGCGGCTCTCGACGAACCATGCATGCGCGTTGGACGTGTGGCTGAAGACCTGGTCGATCATGACCTTCAGGCCCAGTCCGTGCGCCTTCGCCAGCAGTGCGTCGAAATCGGCCAGCGTGCCGAACAGCGGATCCACATCGCGCTGGTCGGCGATGTCGTAGCCGAAGTCGGCCATCGGCGAGCGGAAGAAGGGAGAGACCCAGATCGCATCGACGCCCAGCGAGGCCACGTAGTCCAGCCGCGCAATGATGCCCGGCAGATCGCCGACACCATCGCCATCGCTGTCCATGAAGCTGCGCGGGTAGATCTGGTAGATCACCGCGCCGCGCCACCACGGGCTGTCGCTCATCGTCGTCTCGTCGTTGGATGCGTGGCGACGGTAGAGCATCGCAAGCCCCGGGCGAAAGCGCGCATCGTCGCCCGGAGCCATGAATACGTATGCGGCGCGGGGCAGGGGGTGGCGTGCTCGTTACCATGCGGCATGCACGCGCCACCGGTGGCGCGTCGCAGCGGACCTCGGGAGGGCCTCGCCGCGTATGCGCAACACGAAACCGCAGCTGTCGTTCGGACAGATCTGGAACATGTGTTTCGGTTTTCTGGGGATCCAGTTCGGATTCGCCCTGCAGAATGCCAACGTCAGCCGCATCTTCCAGACGCTGGGCGCCGACATGGAGGACGTGCCGGGCCTGTGGATCGCCGCGCCTCTGACCGGCCTGCTGGTGCAACCGGTGATCGGCTATTTCTCCGACAGGACCTGGACCCGCCTGGGACGTCGTCGCCCCTACTTCCTGTGGGGTGCGATCTTCTCCACCGCCGCCCTGCTGGTGATGCCGAACTCACCGGAACTGTGGATCGCGGCCGGCACGCTCTGGGTGCTCGACGCCTCGCTCAATGTGTCGATGGAGCCCTTCCGCGCCTTCGTCGGCGACCAGCTGGCGCCGCGCCAGAGGCCGACCGGGTACGCGATGCAGAGCTTCTTCATCGGTATCGGTTCGGTGGTGGCGAGTGCGCTGCCGTTCGTGCTGGCAAAAGCCGGCGTCGCCAATACTGCCGGCCCCGGCGAGGTGCCCGACACCGTGCGCTACGCGTTCTACTTCGGCGGCGCCGTGCTGCTGTGCGCGGTGCTGTGGACGGTACTGCGCACACGCGAATATCCGCCCGACGTGTTGGCCGCGTTCGACGATGCGCATCCGCCGGGCACGCCTGCCCTCGGTGATGCGCCGGTCCCGTCCGCGACAGGCGGCGTGCCGTGGCTGCTGCTCGCGGTGGCCGGCATGGCATTGGTCTGGTCGATGGGCTGGGACCGCATGCTCCTCGTGCTCGCGGGACTGCCGCTCGCCTATGGCGTGCTGCGGCAGTTCGCGGCGCTGGGAACGCGCGGCATGGTCGCCGCGATCGTCGGCGATCTGCATGCGATGCCGGTGGCGATGCGCCAGCTGGCCGTGGTGCAGTTCTTCTCGTGGTTCGGCCTGTTCGCGATGTGGATCTACACCACTTCGGCGGTCGCGCAGATCCATTACGGCGCGACCGATCCGCAATCGGCGGCCTACAACGACGGTGCGAACTGGGTCGGCGTGCTGTTCGCCGCCTACAACGGCTTCGCCGCACTCGCCGCGGTCGTGATTCCGTGGATGGCGCGCCGGATCGGCCTGCGCGCGACCCACCTGGTGAACCTGTGGCTGGGCGCTGCCGGGCTGGTGTCGGTGGCCTTCATCCGCGATCCGCAATGGCTGCTGCTGTCCATGGTCGGCGTCGGTTTCGCCTGGGCCTCGATCCTGTCTCTGCCCTATGCGCTGCTGTCCGACAGCCTGCCCGCGCACAAGATGGGCGTGTACATGGGCATTTTCAATTTCTTCATCGTCATCCCGCAGCTGGTTGCGGTGAGCACGCTGGGTTTCCTGCTCGGTCACGTGTTCGGCGGGGCGCCGATGCGCGTGCTGATGCTCGGCGGCGCCAGTCTCGCGGTGGCGGGCCTGTTCGCGCTGCGCGTGTCGCGCCCGCTGTCGGAGCCGGCGCGATGACATCCAATCGGAGGAGTTGCCGCATGACCCGAATGTTGCCCGTCGCGATCGGCGCGCTGCTGTGCGCGGCCTGCAGCCATGGAGGAGCCCGCGCCAGCGATGCGCCGGCAGAGGGGGCGCTGTACGGCACGCGCGCGCCGTTTGCCGCGCATGCGGTCTACTTCGTCGTCACCGATCGCTTCGTCAACGGCGACCCGAAGAACGACCAGCGCAAGCAGGGTGGGGCGCATCCCACTTTCGACATCCCCGTGCGCTGCGCGGACGGCATCGACGGCAACATCGGGTATCTCGGAGGCGATTTCCGCGGCGTGCTCGACAACGCCCGCTACATCCGCGACATGGGCTTCGGCGCCGTGTGGATCACGCCGATCGTCGACAACCCGGACGAAGCCTTCAGCGGCGGCGATCCGGTCGCCTGCGGCAGTTCGCTGACCGACCGCGGCAAGACCGGCTACCACGGTTACTGGGGCACGAATTTCCACAAGGTCGACGAGCACCTGCCCAGCGCCGACCTCGACTTCCGTGGCTTCACCGACGGCATGCGCGCCGCGGGCCTGAAGACCGTGCTCGACATCGTCGGCAACCACGGATCGCCCTCGTGGACGATGCCCGTCGCCCAGCCCGGTTTCGGCCAGATCTTCGATGCCGCGGGCACGTTGATTGCAGACCACCAGAACCTGCCGCCGCAGCAACTCGATCCCCGGAACAATCCGCTGCACGCGTTCTACAACGCGACTGGCGTGGTCGATGCCGGGGAGGGCTCGATCTTCGACGGCAATCTTGCCCAGCTGTCGGATTTGGACGCCGCCAATCCGGCCGTCTTCGAGTATCTCGCCGGCGCCTACGAGCACTGGATCGGGCAGGGTGCCGATGCGTTCCGCATCGACACCATCGCGTGGATGCCGCATGCGTTCTGGAAGCAGTTCGCCGAGCGTATCCGTAGCCGGCATCCGGACTTCTTCATGTTCGGAGAGGCCTTCGACTACGACGCAGGGAAGATCGCCGAACACACCTGGGCGCGGAACGGCGGCATCAGCGTGCTCGATTTTCCGATGAAGCAGGCGATGGACGAGGTGTTCGCGGGCACGGCCGGTTTCGAGCGGCTTGGCGCCGCGCTGCATCTCGAGGGCGGCCCGTACGCGAATCCCTATGAGCTGGCGACGTTCTACGACAACCACGACATGCCGCGCATGGACGCCACGGATTCCGGCTTCATCGATGCGCACAACTGGCTGTTCACCGCGCGCGGGATTCCGGTCGTCTACTACGGCTCGGAGACCGGCTTCATGCGCGGCCGCGCCGAACACGCCGGCAACCGCGCGTACTACGGCCAGACGCGCGTCGACGCCGGCGCGCGGAGTCCCATCCATGGCGCGCTGACGCGCATCGCCAATCTGCGTCGCGACACGCCGGCGCTGCAGCGCGGGCTGCAACTGCCGCTGCGCTTGCAGGGCGACCACGCCGCGTTCTATCGCGTGATCGACGACGAGGGCATACGGCAGACCGCCCTGGTGCTGCTCAACAAGGGGGATGCGCCGTGGTCGGCATCGCTCGGTGCGAACGAGGTCGACGACGGTCCCTGGCGCGATGCGCTCGGCGGTACGCTGCTCACAGCCCGGGATGGCCTGGCGCTGGACGTGCCGGCGCATGGGGTGCGGGTATTGCTTCGCGACGAGGTGCCCGGCATTGCGACCCTGCGGGCGCGTGCGCAGACGCTCATGTCGAGGCGCCAAGGCGGCCCCGACGCTGCGTACTGAGCGCAGGGCGCGCCGGACATCCGGGGCGGCTGGCACGGTGGCACGTGCGACGTCGGGTCAGAGGGCCGAACCTCGAAGCCGGCACGGCCATCCGGGGCGGTCCTCATCCAGTGGAGCTCCGGCATGGGCCTTTAGCGCTCGCATCGCTGGGGAGGGTGGGCCAGGCCGGGCGCGGCGAGCGCCGGGCGCCCATGGGGCGATGCAGGGTAACGGCCGGCGCCGGGGGGGGCGCCCCTGCGCGTGAGCTACGGATCGCGCCTGCCGCTCGAGTCGCGCACCACCAGCGATGTCGGCATGCGCATGCTTTCCGCCGGCTCGCCCAGCACCAGCCGCATCAGTGTGTCGACCAGCAGCTCACCGGCAGTCAGTGTGTCCTGCACCACCGTGGTCAGCGCAGGCGTGGTCATGCGGGCTGCGGGAATGTCGTCGAAGCCGGCGATCGCGATGTCCCCGGGGATCCGCAGGCCATGTTCGGCGAAGGCGCGCATCGCGCCGATCGCGATCAGGTCGCTGGCGGCGAATACCGCATCGAATGGCAGCCCGCGCCGCAACAGTTGGGTGGCCGCCGCATGGCCTGACTCCTCGGCGCTCTCGGCATCGACCTGCAGCGCTCGCTCCATGGGCAGCCCGCGCGCCTGCAGCGCCGATTCGCAACCGCGCCAGCGATCCAGGAACTCCGGGTAGCGGCTGGACGCGTCGCCCAGGAACGCGATGCGCCGATGCCCCAGCCCCGCGAGATGGGCGCCGACCAGCGCGCCGCCGCCGGCGTTGTCGCAGCCGATCGAGATGCCCGGCTGCCCCGGCAGTACCGCCCCCCAGCGCACGAACTGGGTGCCCTGTTCGACGAGGGTCCGCAGCTTTCCCTGGTAGGCGAGGTAGTCGCCATAGCCCAGCAGGATCAGTCCATCGGCCTTGTGGCTGTCACCGTAGTCGGCATGCCAGTCGTCGGAGAGCTGCTGGAACGAGATCAGCAGATCCTGGCCGTGGCGCGCGCAGGCGCGGGTGATGGAGCCCAGCATCGGCAGGAAGAACGGGTTGATGTGCGACTGGTCGCTGGTCGGATCCTCGAACAGCAGCAGCGCCAGCGTGCCGGATTGCTGGCGGCGGAGGTTCGAGGCGTTCTTGTCGACCTTGTAGTTGAGCTCGCGCGCGATCGCGAGAATGCGCTCGCGGGTGTCCCGATTGACCGACGGATGCCCGCGCAGCGCCCGCGACACCGTGGGCTGGGACACCCCGGCGATGTGGGCGATGTCCAGGGAGGTCGGCTTGCCTTTGATCGTCATCGTGCCTGCGCAGGGCGTGCGGAACTCGGCGGATGATGCCACGGCGGCTGGCCGCGCCCGGTCCTGCCACGGCGCGTTGCGGGATCCGCGATCCCGGTGGCCCTGCGCAGCGCACGCGCGCGTTCTCGGCTAGAATCGAGCCCTTCGCTCCATCAGGAACAGGTGGCCCGCGACCCCGCCGGCCGAGCGTGCGACATGAGCACTACCACCGCCCATCGCTGACCGTTCCCGGGTGTGCCATCAGGCGCCCTCGTGGCGCCTTTTTGTTGCCGCCTTCTTCCGCTCCGCCGGCCCTGCCGGCCACCACGCCAGACGCCTCCCATGATCACGATCACGCTTCCCGACGGCAGCCGCCGCGAATTCGACCATCCGGTCTCCGTCATGGAGGTCGCCCAGTCCATCGGCCCTGGCCTGGCCAAGGCCACCGTCGCCGGCAAGGTCGACGGCCGCCAGGTCGACGCCTCCGATGTCATCGACCATGACGCCACGCTGCAGATCCTGACCCCGAAGGATCCCGAGGGCGTCGAGATCATCCGCCACTCCTGCGCGCATCTGGTCGGGCATGCGGTCAAGCAGCTCTACCCGGACGCGAAGATGGTCATCGGGCCGGTGATCGACGACGGCTTCTACTACGACATCTACAGCGAACGCCCGTTCACGCCCGACGACATGGCCGCCATCGAGAAGCGCATGGCCGAGCTGATCGACACCGAGTACGACGTCATCAAGAAGATGACGCCGCGCGCCGAGGTCATCGAGACGTTCAAGGCCCGCGGCGAGGACTACAAGCTGCGCCTGATCGAGGACATGCCGGCCGACATCACCCAGATGGGTCTCTACCACCATCAGGAATATGTCGACATGTGTCGTGGCCCGCACGTGCCGAACACGCGCTTCCTCAAGGCGTTCAAGCTCACGCGCATTTCCGGCGCGTACTGGCGCGGCGATTCCAAGAACGAACAGCTGCAGCGCATCTACGGCACCGCGTGGGCGGATGCCAAGCAGCTCAAGGCCTACATCCAGCGCATCGAGGAAGCCGAGAAGCGCGACCACCGCCGCATCGGCAAGCAGCAGGAGCTGTTCCATCTGCAGGAAGAGGCCCCGGGCCTGGTGTTCTGGCATCCCAAGGGCTGGGCGCTGTGGCAGGTGGTCGAGCAGCACATGCGCGGCGTCTATCGCGACAGCGGCTACGGCGAAGTGCGTTGCCCGCAGATCCTCGACGTGTCGCTGTGGCAGAAGTCCGGCCACTGGGACAACTACAAGGACAACATGTTCTTCACCGAATCGGAGAAGCGCACGTACGCGGTCAAGCCGATGAACTGCCCGGGCCACGTGCAGATCTTCAATCAGGGCCTGCACAGCTATCGCGACCTGCCGATCCGCTATGGCGAGTTCGGCAGCTGTCATCGCAACGAACCCTCGGGCGCGCTGCACGGCATCCTGCGGGTGCGCGGTTTCACCCAGGACGACGGCCACGTGTTCTGCACCGAGTCGCAGATCGAATCGGAAGTGACCGCGTTCCACCAGCAGGCACTGGCGGTCTACACCCACTTCGGCTTCGACGAGATCCAGATCAAGATCGCGCTGCGTCCCGAATCGCGCCTGGGCGACGACGCCACCTGGGACAAGGCCGAGGCCGCGCTGCGCAATGCGCTGTCGGCCTGCGGGGTCGAGTGGGAAGAGCTGCCGGGCGAGGGCGCGTTCTACGGCCCGAAGATCGAATACCACCTGAAAGATGCGATCGGCCGCACCTGGCAGCTCGGCACGATGCAGGTCGACTTCATGATGCCCGGGCGCCTGGGCGCCGAGTACGTCGACGAGCACAGCCAGAAGCAGACCCCGGTGATGCTGCACCGCGCAATCGTGGGCTCGATGGAACGCTTCATCGGCATCCTGATCGAACATCATGCCGGCGCCTTCCCCGCCTGGCTGTCCCCGGTGCAGGCGGTGGTGATGAACATCACGGACGCCCAGGCCGACTTCGTCGAAGAGGTGCGGAAATCCCTTGCAAATCAAGGGGTCCGGGTCGAGGCGGATTTGCGGAACGAGAAGATCGGCTATAAGATTCGCGAGCACACGTTGCAGCGGGTGCCGTATCTGATCGTCGTGGGTGACCGCGAGAAGGAGACCGGCACCATTGCCGTTCGGACGCGGTCCGGGGAAGATATGGGCTCGATGCCGATCGCGGAGTTCGTGGCGCGGTTGCGCGAGGCGCCCGTTTCAACATGATTCCTTCACCCGCGCGGGTCCACCATGGTCCGCGCTGGTCGCCCCGCCGGTCGGCAAACCGGCGGTATGTTCCATTTTGGAGATTGCAGTATTAGCACCCCTGACAAGCAGAATCGGCGTAACCAGGACATCCGCGTACCGCGGGTGCGCGTCATTGGTTCCGACGGAGAAATGATCGGCGTCCTGACGCGTGACGAAGCGTTGAAGGCTGCCGAGGACGAAGGGCTGGACCTCGTCGAGATCCAGCCCAACGCGGATCCGCCGGTCTGCAAGATCATGGACTTCGGCAAGTTCAAGTTCGAAGCCCAGAAAAAGGCCAACGAGGCCAAGAAGAAGACCAAGCAGCAGGAGATCAAGGAACTCAAGTTCCGGCCGGTCACCGACGAGGGCGACTACCAGATCAAGCTGCGCAACATGCGCCGCTTCATCGAGGAAGGCGACAAGGTCAAGGTCAATATCCGCTTCCGTGGCCGCGAGATGAGCCACCAGGAGCTTGGTCGCGAGATGGCGTCGCGGATCGAGGCCGATCTGGGCGAGGACATCGTGATCGAATCGCGTCCGCGCCTGGAAGGCCGTCAGATGGTCATGATGATCGCTCCCAAGAAGAAGTAAGCGCGCGACGCGCGTGCCTTCTGCGTCCGCTTCCTCAGCCTTGAAGGTGACCCGCTGGAGGAGCATCCCTGCGGTGTGCGCGGTCCGAGCGCTTCGGCGTTGACGGGCGTGGGGCCGATGCGAAGTTGCAAGGTGAGAGGCGCCGCAAGGCGCCTCTTTCCGTTTTGGACTGGCTCGGGGCGCGCCGAGCGCGGGCCGCAGGTCCTCTCCGCGCGCAGCCCTCATCGGGTCTTTCGCCGGACCGATGATTTGCAACCCCGCCCCCCGCGCGGCATAATGCCCGGCTCCCGGTCCGCCGGGGGACAGATTCATCCAGGACCCGCCTGGATTCCCTCGTGGGATCAAAGGCTTAAAACCGGCATGGGCAGGACGGAAAGCGTGGCGTCAGCCACCGCCCAGTCAGTACTCGTATCCCAAAAGGACTCTCGCAATGCCCAAGATCAAGACGCACCGGGGCGCCGCCAAGCGGTTCCGGAAGACGGCGTCCGGCAAGTACAAGGCCGGTCATGCAAACCGAAGCCACATCCTCACGAAGAAAGCCACCAAGCGGAAGCGCAGCCTTCGTCAGACGAACCATATCCCGGCGTGCGACAGTGGTCGTCTCGACCGCATGCTGCCGTATCTCTGAGGAGGACTGAACCATGGCACGAGTCAAGCGTGGCGTTCAGGCGCGCCGTCGTCACAAGAAGGTCCTCGGCCGCGCGAAGGGGTATTACAACGCCCGTCGCAAGGTCTTCCGCGTCGCCAAGCAGGCCGTCATCAAGGCCGGCCAGTACGCATACATCGGTCGCAAGCTCAAGAAGCGTGATTTCCGTTCGCTGTGGATCACGCGCATCAACGCCGCGGCCCGCATGAACGGCATGAACTACAGCCGCTTCATGAACGGTCTGCTCAAGGCCGGCATCACCCTCGATCGCAAGATCCTGGCTGATATCGCGGTGAACGATGCCTCCGCCTTTACCGCGCTCGCCGAGAAGGCAAAGGGCGCGCTGGCGGCCTGAGGCCGTCGTCTCCACCGTAAAGCGGTACTGCCGCCGGATCCGTCCGGCGGTCACGTGGGGAAGGGCGCAAGTCCTTCCCCATTGTTGTTTATGGCACCGGTGCCCTGCGCGTCAGCGCGGTCCCGGGTCATCGGATCCCCACAGCGACGGGCCAGCAGTGCGATGAGCGAAATCGATTCCCTTTCGAACCAGGCGCTTGCCGATATCGAGTCGGCCTCCACGCCCGAGGCGCTGGAAGCCCTGCGGGTCGGGCTGCTCGGCAAGAGCGGCAGCATCACTGCCCAGCTCAAGACACTCGGCGCGCTGCCGGCCGAGCAGCGCAAGGCGGCGGGCGAAGCGATCAACCGCGCGCGGGATGCGATCGCCGGCGCGCTGTCGAGCCGCAAGGTCGCGCTCGATGATGCAGTGCTCGATGCCCAGCTCGCCTCGCAGACCGTCGATGTCACGCTGCCCGGGCGCGATGGCACGCGTGGCGGTGTCCATCCGATCAGCCGCACGCTCGAGCGTATCGCCGACATCTTCGGCCGCCTCGGCTACGAGCTGGCCGACGGTCCCGAGATCGAGGACGACTGGCACAATTTCGAAGCGCTGAACTTCCCGCCGCACCATCCGGCGCGTGCGATGCACGACACCTTCTACTTCGGCGACGGTCGCCTGCTGCGTACGCACACTTCGGGTGTGCAGGTGCGCTACATGGGCGAACACGCGCCACCGCTGCGGATGATCGCCGCCGGAAAGGTGTACCGCTCCGACAGCGACCAGACGCACTCGCCGATGTTCCACCAGGTCGAAGGCCTGCTGGTCGACGAGCACGCCACGTTTGCCGACCTCAAGGGCACGTTGAGCGAGTTCGTCCGCGCGTTCTTCGAGCGGGACTTCGAGATGCGTTTCCGTCCGAGTTACTTCCCGTTCGTCGAACCCGGCGCCGAGGTCGACATCGCCTGGCAGCAGGCCGACGGCAGCACGCGCTGGCTCGAAGTGCTGGGCTGCGGCATGGTCCACCCGAACGTGCTGCGGGCGGTCGGTATCGATCCGGAACGCTACACCGGGTTCGCCTTCGGGCTCGGCGTGGAACGCTTCGCGATGCTGCGTTACGGCGTCGATGACCTGCGCGCGTTCTTCGACAACGACGTGCGGTTCCTGCGCCAGTTCGCGTAACGCGGCCGCCGCGCCTGCCGACAGACAACCCGAAGCATTTGCGCCCGCTCGCCGGGACGACGATTCCAAGAGATCGCCATGAAATTTTCCGAGAACTGGCTGCGCCAGCACGTCAAGACCGATGCGACCCGCGAACAGCTGGCGGCCACCCTCACGGCGATCGGCCTGGAGGTCGAAGACATCACGCCGCTGGGCGAGGCGCTGGATGGCGTCGTCGTTGCCCGCATCGTCTCGGCAGAGAAGCATCCCGAGGCCGATCGCCTGCAGGTCTGCCAGGTGGATGCGGGTGGAGAGACGCTGCAGATCGTCTGTGGCGCGCCGAACGCGCGTCCGGGGCTGGTCGCGCCGCTGGCGACGATCGGGACCACCGTCGGTGCGCTGACGATCAAGGCCGCCAAGCTGCGGGGCGTCGAATCCAACGGCATGCTGTGCTCGGCCAGGGAGCTGGGCATCGACGCCGATGCGGCCGGCCTGCTGGAACTGCCTGCGGATGCACCGGTCGGTGCGCCGCTCGCACAGTACCTCGGTCTGCCTGACGCGACGCTGGAGCTGAAACTCACCCCGAATCGCGCCGACTGTTTCAGCGTCCGCGGCATCGCGTTCGACGTGGCGGCCGCATTCGGCAGCGGCGTCGTCGAGCTGGACGCGGCGCCCGTTGTCGCCGAGTCGACGGCGCGGCTCGCGGTCACTCTGGAGGCGGGTGCCGATGCGCCGCGCTACCTCGGTCGCGTGATCGAGGGCGTCGATGCGACGCGACCGACCCCGGTGTGGATGGCCGAACGCCTGCGTCGCAGCGGCATCCGGCCGGTCAGTTTCCTCGTCGACGTGACCCAGTACGTGATGCTCGAACTCGGCCAGCCAATGCATGCCTTCGACCGTGATCTGCTAAGCGGACCCGTCAGCGTGCGGCGTGCCCGCCAGGGGGAGACGCTCACACTGCTCGACGGGCGCGAGGTGACGCTCGACGAACAGTTCCTTGCGGTCACCGACGCCGACCGGGTCGTGGCGCTGGCCGGGGTGATGGGTGGCCTGGATACGCGCGTGACCGACGGCACCCGCAGTGTCTTCCTCGAGTCCGCGCACTTCGCGCCCGACGCGATCATCGGCCGCAGCCGCAGGCTCGGCCTGCACACCGAGGCCGCGCACCGTTTCGAGCGGGGCGTGGATCCGGATCTGCCGCGCACCGCGATCGAGTATGCGACCCGCCTGATTCTCGATGTCGCCGGCGGCAATGCCGGCCCCGTGGTGGCTGCCGAGCTGGACGAGCACCTGGCCCGCCCACGCACCATCGCACTGCGCCGTGCGCGGATGGCGCGTGTGCTCGGCCTGGACATCGCCGATGCGGAGGTCGAGCGGATCCTGCGCGCGCTCGGGCTCGAGGTCGTCGCCGACGCCGAAGGCTGGCAGGTGACTGCGCCG
>Ga0233375_1000625_pt1 | contig 18086 bp, 15 predicted proteins | sample ElkDunMinimDraft_10_FD_191539 | JGI IMG/M metagenome (GOLD analysis project Ga0233375, IMG submission 191539) | Fecal eukaryotic communites from dung pellets of Tule Elk in California, USA - Elk Dung E16 | ecosystem: Host-associated > Mammals > Digestive system > Large intestine > Fecal | place... | reverse complement strand
GGCTCACCTCGTCGTTGCCGCTCGCCCGAACGAGGAGATCTGCCGGGGTGCGGGCGAAACGGGCGGAAACGGCCCTCATTCGGGCAGATCTCCGTATCTCGGCAACGCAACCCTTGACGTCGCCCCAGGGTCGCCGTCACCTGTCGCCGAAACGAGGGGATCTGCCGAGATGCGGTGGGATGTGCGGCAAACGGTCCGCATTCGGGCGGATCTCCGCATCTTGGCATGTTGGAGGACCACGGACACCGCGAGAGCCACACCCGCGGCCGGCCCGGCCCCGCATCCGGGCGGATCTCCGCATCGCGGCATGGTGGACGAGGGGCTGCCGCGCGGACCCGCCCGCGCCCGGCGAGCGCACCCGCGACGCATCCGCCGCGGCCCCATCGCGCGCGTAGGCTCGAGGGATGACCGCCGTCGCCACCCGCCCCGCCACGGTGCTCACCCGTGCCGAATGGCGCCGGCGCGAGGAGGCGCACCACGCGCGCGCCGATCAGCTCACCGCGGGCCGGCGCGAGCGCACCGCGCGCGGCGAAACCCACCCCGTGGACGACTTCCTCTTCACCTACTACTCGTACAAGCCCGCGCTGCTGCGGCGCTGGCATCCGGGCGCGGGCGTCGAACTCGCCGACGCCGCCGACACGCCTCGCGCCGCATGGCGCTGGTACGCACCGGGCCAGGCCCCCGGCAGCCTGCGCGTGGATGCCGACGGCTTCGCAGCCGCGAAGGGGGTGCTGCTCGACCTCTGCGAGCGGATGCTGCGCCTCACTGCCGCACGCCCGGGCCGGTTCGGGTGCTTCGGACTGCACGAGTGGGCGATGGTCTACCGCGACCCCCGACCCCGGCACGCCGTTCCGCTGCGGCTCGGGCAGAGCGGCACCGACGCGGTCGTCGAGGCGCACGAGCTGCGGTGCACGCACATCGACGCCTTCCGCTTCTTCACCCCCGACGCCACGCCGCGTAACCGGTTCGTCCCGACGCGCGAAGACCAGCCGCTGCGGGAGCAGCCCGGCTGCCTGCATGCCGGCATGGACGTCTACAAATGGGCGATGAAGCTGGGACCTCTGGTTCCGGGCGCGCTGCTGCTGGACTCCTTCGAGCTGGCCCGCGACATCCGCGCGCTCGATATGGCGGCCTCGCCCTACGACCTCGCGGACTGGGGCATCGAGCCGGTGCGCATCGAGACGCCGGACGGCAAGGCCGAGTACGTGCGCCGGCAGCGCGAGTTCGCCGAGCGCGCCAACGCGCTGCGCTGGGCGATCCTCGACGCGTGGCGGGGCACTCAGCCCGCGGGCTGACAGGAGCCGCAGGGCGTCAGGGCACCGGTCGCCGACTGCAGGCGCAGCGCGGTCACGCGGGTCGCGGCCTCCTCCAGCCGCTCTGCGGGCAGTGCCCCGCTCTCGGCCGCAGCGGCGATGCCGTCGACCAGGCGCGTCGCCGTCGTGGCATCCGACAGCATGACCGCCATCACCATGTCGTTGCCGGCGGCCAGCGCGGCCACCGCGTTGGCGACCGGATCCGCGTATCGGGGGTCGCCGCTGTTCTGCAGCATGCCGAGGTCATCGGTGATGGCGACGCCGGTGAAGCCCAGCTCTTCCCTGGCGATGCGATGCCACTCCGCCGACATCGTCGCCGGTGCGCCGTCGACGGCGGCGTACACGAGGTGCCCGAACATCAGCAGCTCCGCACCCGCGTCGATGCCGGCGCGGAAGGGCGCGGCATCCGCCTGCTCCCAGGCGTCGCGCGACAGATCGGTGGTGGGCAGCATGTGGTGCGAGTCTCCGGGAGCCGCGCCGTGACCGGGAAAGTGTTTGAGGGTGCTCGCGACCGCGCCAGTCTCGCCGGCGACGGCTGCCGAGACGCGTTCCGCGGCGGCTTGCGGCGTGGTGCCCAGCGCGCGGCGGTGGATGAAGCTCGCGGGGTCGGGCGCGACGTCGGCGACGATGCCGAAGTTCACCGTGGCGCCGGCGCGCTGCACGAGTGCCGCGCGAGCAGCGAACGCCGCCGCCGTGGCATCCGGCGGGGCGTCCTTGAGAGTCGTCGCCCCGGGAAGCGCGTCCCAGGGCAGCCGCGTGACGTCACCGCCTTCTTCGTCGATGCCGATGACGGCGGGGAGCAGCGGGTCCACGGTGAGTGCGCGGGTGACCTCGCGCAGCGCCGCCTCATCAGCTGGGACGTTGGATCCCATGAGAATGAACCCGCCCACGCCGGTCGTGGTCATGTAGTCGCGCAGCACGCGGGGGTCGCTTGTCGGGATGTGTCCCATCACGACGGATGCCGCTCGCTCCCGGGTCGACATGACCGACACCAAGTGCCGGGCGTGAGCGTCGATCGCCGCATCGTCGGCGGCGGCCACAGAAACCGTCGTCGACGGCGGTTCGGCTGTCGCCTCCGCCGCCGCGCCCGCCGCCGCGCCCGCCGCCGCGCCCGCTGCCGGAGCGAACGCCGTGCCCAGTGCCACGATGGCCGCCAGAGCGCTCAGCATGCGGGCGGATCGGTGCATCCCGACAGTGTAGGTCGGCAGCCTGACCGGTTCCCGGGGCGCGAGCGACGACGCGGCGCGCTGCACCACGCGCTACCGGCGGCTCGCCCGCGGCCGGCACGCCACAGCCACCGCCAGCACGGACGCGACCACCGCACCCGCGAAGGCGAAGCCGAAGTCCGTGGCGGGAATGAGCAGCCCGAAGAGCGCGGCGCCCACCGCCTGGCCGAGGATCAGCGTGACGAAGAGCATCGCGGTGCCGGCGGCGGCGCGGGGCGGGTCGATGCGACCCGTCCACGTGATCAGCACACCGCTGCCGGCCGTGTAGCCCCAGCCGAAGACGGCGCAGGCCGTCCACGCGACCGGTGCGTGCGTGGCCGCCATCGCCAGCACGCCCGTGGTCATGGCCATCGCGCCGACCGTGACCGCCCACGCCCGGCGGGGACCCATCCGCTCGAGCCACCCCGCGGTGCCGAGCACCGCCGCGCCGCCGGCGCCGATGGCGATCCACGCGACGACCGACACCGTGGCATCGGCGCCGCGCTCGGCGAGCAGCGTGCGGCCGAAGTTCCACACTGCGGCCGACCCCACCCCCATCAGCAGGGCCGCGATCAGCAGCGATCCGTGCGCACGGAACCACGACCATGGCGGCAAGGCGCGCGAGGGCGACGCCGACGAAGGCTCCCCTCGGCGGCCGCTGAGCACCAGGACGGCGACCGCCGCCAGAACGGTCGCTGCGGCGGCGATGAGCCATGCCGCGCGCCAGTCGGGCAGAAGCACCAGTGCGAGCACGCCGGCCATCACGAGACCCGGACCCGTTCCGGCGTTGACCTGGGACTGGCCCCCGCGATGCTCCCGGGTGGCGCGATGCTGCTGCAGCACCGCGACCATCGCCGGAGAGGCCAGGCCGGCGCCGGCGGAGGCGACGACGGCCGACAGCGCGAACACCCCGGCATCCGGCGCCAGCGCCATGCCCGCCGCCCCACCTGCGCCGGTCAGCCCGGCACCCACGACCAGTGCGCGGGCATGGCGGTCTGCGCTGACGAAGCCGACGAGCGCAGCGACGCAGTACAGCAGCGAGGCGCCCCCCGAGATGGCGCCGGCCTCGGCCACGTCGATGCCGAGATCCCGCTGCACGTCGACGAGGAAGAGCCCGTATGCCAGGCGCACGAGACCGTATGTCGCAGCGATCAGCGCCGTGCCGGCCGCGATCACCGGCCAGGCGGCCGTCGTCGTGCGGGACACCACGAATGAAAACGTGCGTTTCACTTTTGTAGCCTAAGGTGCTGACATGGCGATGCGCGAGCGAACGCGGCAGAAGATCCTCGACGCCGCCGATGACCTCTTCTTCACCGGCGGCATCGCGGCGACGCCGATCGACGCGGTCATCCGGCGCGCCGGCGTCTCGGCCGCCACCCTCTACCGGGGCTTCGACGGAAAGGACGGCGTGCTCGCAGCCGCCCTGTCACGTCGTCACGAGGCGTGGCTGCAGGCGTGGGATGCCGCGGTCAGTGCTGCCGACACCCCCGAGGGGCGGCTGCTGGCCGTCTTCGACGCCCTCGACGCCTTCCGGCAGCGCCCGCTCGGGTCGAGGTGGTGCGCATTCCTCGGCTCCGCGGCCGAGTTCGCCGACCCGCCGGCCTCGGTGGCCCGGGCGGTGCAGCACGACACCGACACCATGCGCGCGCGCCTGACCGAATTGGCGAGCGAGGTGGATGCTGCGCGCGCCGACGACCTGGCCGACGCCCTGCTGCTGGTGATCACGGGTGATCTCGCCATGCGACTGCGGGACCCTGCCCACTCGACCGCCACCGCGCGTGCCGTGGCCAGAGCCCTCGTCGCGACCGCCGCCGGATGAGCGCGCCGTGCCGCGCGCTGCGGTGTCGCTAGTGTCGACACGACGGCAGGCGACGAGCGGAGCACACGTGGGAGACAGACCGATCGCCGTGGTGGCGGGCGCCAGCGGGTTCGTCGGCTCCGCCGTGGTGTCCGCCCTGGTCGACGACGGCTATGAGGTGCGTCGCATCGGGCGGTCAGCGCAGTACCGATGGGACGATGCCCACGCCATCGCGCGTGCGGTGGACGGGGCGGCAGTGCTGGTGAACCTGGCGGGCAAGTCCGTCAACTGCCGATACACCGACGCCAACCGGGACGAGGTCCTGCGCTCGCGCACCGAGACGACGCGGGCGCTGCGCGAAGCCGTCGCTGCGGCGGTCCGCCCGCCGGCGGTCTGGCTCAACGCGTCCACGGCGACCATCTACCGGCACGCGACGGACCGGCCGCAGTCGGAGGCCGGCGGCGACCTCGGCGCCGGCTTCTCCGTCGATGTCGCTCGGGCGTGGGAGCGCGAGTTCTTCGCCGGCGACCTGCCGCACACTCGCCGCGTCGCCCTGCGCATGGCAATCGTTCTGGGCGACGGCCCGGCGACGAACATGCTGTTCACGCTCGCGCGCGTGGGTCTGGGGGGTCCCCAGTTCGACGGCTGGTGGATGCCGCACCGCCGCTACCGCGGCATCGGCCCCGACCCGACCGGCGACGGGCGGTCGCCGTGGCATCGCACCAAGGGCCGGCAGCGGTTCAGCTGGATTCACATCGACGACGTCGTCGACGCGATCCGCTTCCTCCGTGACCGCGAGGACATCAGTGGCCCGGTGAACCTCTCGAGCCCGCATCCGTCGGACAACCGCACCCTCATGCGCACGCTGCGGCGCGCGGTCGGCGCGCCTCTCGGGCTCCCCGCCTGGCGCTGGATGCTGGAGCCGGCGATGTGGGTGCTGCGCACCGAGCCGGAGCTCGTGCTCAAGAGCCGCTGGGTCGTGCCCGGCGTGCTCTGTGACGCGGGCTTCACCTTCCAGCATCCGCACCTCGGGCCCGCGGTGGATGAACTCACCTCACGCTGACCCGCCTCGCCGGACCGCCGGTGAGCGGTGTCACCCCGGCTGAACCAGTCCCACCCGGATCCCCCAGAGCACCGCCTGCAGCCTGTCGCGCGATGCCGTCTTCTGCAGGAGACCCGCCAGGTGGTACTTCACCGTGGTCGGTTCGACGAACAGGCGGCCCGCGATCTCGGCGTTCGAGAGTCCCTCGGCCAGCAGCCGCAGCACATCGACCTCGCGGTCGGTCAGGGGAACCGGCACGGGCGGCTGCGGGCGGGGTGCGGGCGCCGTGCGGCGCGTGGCGACGAACTCGTGAAGGATGCGCCGCGTGAGGCGCTGGTCGAGTGTCCCCTCCCCCGCGGCCACCGATCGCACCGCGCCGGCGAGGGTCGCTTCGTCCGCTCCTTTGAGGAGGAAGCCGGCAGCGCCCGCGTCGAGGGCCGCGAACACGTCATCGTCGACGTCGAAGGTCGTCAGCACGAGCACGTCGACGTCGAGATCGGGGTCCGACGTGATCTCGCCGGTGGCGGCGATGCCGTCCATCACCGGCATCCGGATGTCCATGCACACGACGTCCGGCCGAAGGCTGCGCGCCAGCTGCACCGCCTGCCGCCCGTCCTCCGCCTGCCCGACGACCTCGATGTCCTCTTCGGCGCCGAGGATGACGGCGAGCCCCGTGCGGACGACGGCCTGGTCGTCGGCGATGAGCAGTCGGATCACGGTTGGCTCCGTTCGGTCTCGAGGGGGATCGTGAGACGGTTGAGCCAGCCGCCGTCGGGCTGCGGGCCGGAGACGAGTCGGCCGCCCACGAGGTCCGCCCGCTCGCGCATGCCCGCGATCCCGAAGCCTGCGTCGACGGCGCGGCGCGCGGCGGTGGGGATGGCCGGCGGGGTGTTGCGCACCGCGACCTCCACCGTGTCGGGCCGGTAATCCACCGTCACATCGCACGCGGCGTCGGGCGCGTGACGTCCGGCGTTGGCGAGGGACTCCTGCACCATGCGATACACGGCGGTCTCGGCAAGTACCCCGAGGGGCCGCGGGTCGCCCGACATCTGCAGCGTGACGTGTTGTCCTCGTCGCCGTGCGGCGTCGACCAGCGCCGGGAGGGCGGCGACCGCGGGGGTCGGGCCGGGAGCGTCGGGACCGACGCCGGCGCTCTCGTCTTCGCGCAGCAGGCCGACCGTGCGGCGCAGGTCGGCCAGCGCGGTGCGGGCGTTCTGCTGCAGCATCTGCAGCGTCGCGCGCGCCTCGTCGGGGTCGGACAGGGTGAGTGCCGACGCCGCCTGCGCGCTGACGATGATGCCGCTCAGGTGATGGCCGGCGATGTCGTGAAGTTCGCGGGCGAGCGCCGTGCGCTCCGCGCGCAGCTCACGGTCGGCGGCCACCTGCCGCTCCCGCTCTGCGGCGGCCTTCTGCTGCTGCATCGCGTCGGCCAGACGCTCGCGGCCGAGCATGTACTCGGCCGCGGCCGCGGGGACCGCATAGAGGATCACGATGCGGGCGAGCGCCACCAGCAGCACGAGCAGAAGCGGCATGCCTGCGGCGGCCATGGCGACACCGCCGACGAGGGCCGTCGCTACGGCGGCGCCCGCCACCACGCCGTAGGAGACGCGGCGGGGGGCTCCCCAGCGCATCGCGGTGTACGTGGCGATGATCACCGCGAGGGCGCCGACGCCCAGCTCGCCCCCGCTGGTGGCGAGGATGATCAGGTCCAGTGCGGCCACCGCCACCACAACGGCGTTCGGCGCGCGGTGCCGCCACAGCAGCGCCACCGCCTGCAGCGCCACGAGGGCGCCGTGAACGATCGGGGGGAAAGCGACCGCGGACTGATCCTCGAACGCCCCCGCGAGATCGATGCCGACGTACCCGACCGCGAGCGCCGCAGTCACACCCGGGGCGAGCGCCGCACGGACGGTCGCGCCGGGTCGCCGGGCGGGCGCGGGAGGCATGCGATGAGTCAACCATGCCGGGTGCGGGGCCGCGGAACGGCCTGCCGCACCCGGCGTGGCGGAGGGATCACCGGGCACAGAGTGTCTCATCGAGGACGTCGACCACGATGCGGTACTGCTCGAGCAGGCGCTCCTCGTCCGCGGGATCCACGAGTGCCCATGGCAGGGCGGTCACCGCGATCGTCGCGGTGGTCCCGTCGGGTGCGACGGCGTTGCGGGTCTGCGTGCCCGGGATGTCCCCGCCGTGGCCCCAGGCGATGCCCCCGCAGCTGAGCGGGAAGCTCTGGAGCCCCAGGCCGTACGTCGCCTCGGGCCACAGGTCATCGGGCGACGGCACGGCATCCTGCATCTGCGCCAGGCTCTCCTCCGAGAGCAGCTCGCCGGCGAGCAGCGCCCGCATGAACTCGTTCAGCTCCCCCGGCGTCGAGACCATCGCTCCGGCGGACCATCCGAACGAGGGATCCATGTCGGTGATCTCCCGCAGCCGACCGGGCTCGTCAGCGTGGAATGCCGGCGGGTGCTCCCCGCGCAGCTCCCGCTCCCCCGGCCCCGGCAGATACGTGTGCTGCAGGTTGAGGGGTGTCACGATGCGGTCGTCGATCTGCTCCCACAGCGCGCGCTCGGTGACGCGCTCCACGAGCAGGCCGAGCACGATGTAGTTCGTGTTGGAGTACCCCCACTCCGCGCCGGGAGCGAAGACGGCCGGGCGGCTGAGCGCGATGTCGAGCATGTCGCGCGCCGAGATGTACACGTGCTGCACGCCGAAGGCGTCGGCTGCCACCTCGTCGGCATACTCCGGCAGCCCCGACGTCTGCTGCAGCAGATCGCGCACGGTGATCGCGGCGCCGTCGATCCCCTCGCCCGTGACGAGCCCGGGCAGGTAGGCGTCGATGGGCGCGTCGAGCTCGATCGCCCCCTCGTCGGCCAGCTGCAGCACGACGGTCGCCACGAACATCTTGGTGTTGCTGCCCACGCGCACCTCGGGCTCGGCGGGCAGGTCGCCGACGTCGCCCATGGCGGCATCGACCCGTGTGCCGTCGGCCTGCGTCACCGATGCCAGCACCCCGGGGTAGCCGGCATCGATCAGGGGCTGCAGGCGATCTTCGAGCGCGGACTCGGTCGATGCGGCTGCCGAGGTGCGGAACCAGGCGCCGACCGACAGGGCGGCGACGGCGAGGGTGAGGACCGCTGCCAGTGCGATCCAGACCCGCAGCGGAGGGCGACGTGTGGATGCCGCGGTGGTGGTGTCGTTCATGATCTCGTTTCCCTTCCCTGTCTGCGGATCAGATGTCACGTCGGCGGACGGCGATCGTGGCCGCTGCGAGCACGACGAGCGTCAGCCCGACGAGGATGCCGCCGGCGACCAGGGGCGACAGCTGCGCCGGGCCGGCGCCGATCGTCGCGTGGGCGAGGGCCACGGGCAGCAGCTGCGTCCACACCGGCACGGTGCCGGTGGCGAGCCCCGCGACCGCGGTGATCAGCGGCTCGGTGAGCATGACCGTCAGCACGACGAGCACGCCGCCGAGCTGACTGCGGGTGAGCAGGCCCACCGCGAGCCCGATGAGCACCAGGCAGGCGATCGCGACGACGCCTCGGGCGAGCACCGCCGCCGCAGCGACCCCGTCGATGGCGAAGGGAGCGCCGGCGACCGCGAGCGTGATCGCGAGGACGACGGCGCTCACGGCGACGAGGGTCGCCCCCAGCACGATGCCGGCCAGTCCCGAGGCACCCGCCTTGGCCGCGACCAGCTGCCAGCGGCGGGGTGCGGCGAGAGCGGCGGTGACGATGCCGCCGAAGCGGTAGTCGCTCGTGCCGGCCAGCACGCCGAGGATCACCACCGCGAGGATCGCGATCCCGACCGACCCTGCACTCATCGACGCCCCCAGGGGGCTGAGCGCATCGAGCTGGGTCGCCCCCGAGGCGAGGTCGAACGCGGGCATGTCGTCGGCCGCGCCCTCAGCGGCGCCGACGTCGCCGCGCACGATGGCGGGCAGCAACGAGACGAAGGTGATCTGCGTGGCGAGGAGTCCCGCCACGGCGAGCACCGCGGTGATCCTGGCGGAGGTGGTGCTGGCCAGGCTCAGCAGTTCTGCACGGAGCATCAGCGCACCCCCGCCCGGCCGTCGGCGACCGAGAGGTAGAAGCCCTCGAGGTCGCCGTTCGATGCGGCAAGGGCATCCTGCAAGGAGGATGCCGCCGCCACCGAGCCGTCGACGATCACGACGATGTCGTCAGCGATGTCCTGCACATCCGACAGCAGGTGCGAGGAGAGGAGCACCGTGCCGCCGGCATCCGCGAAGGCGCGCAGGCGCTGGCGCAGCCAGTGCATGCCGGTGGGATCGAGCCCGTTCGCCGGCTCATCCAGTACGAGGATGCGGGGCCGGCCCAGAAGTGCGGATGCCAGTGCGATGCGCTGGCGCATTCCCAGCGAGTAGCCGCCGGCGCGTCGGTCGGCGTCCGCCGTCATCCCGACTTCGGCGAGCACCTCGTCGATCCTGTCGGCGGGGATCCCGGAGCGCGCCGCGACGATGCGCAGGTGGGTGCGGCCGCTGCGGGACGGATGCAGTCCGCCCGAGTCGAGTACCGCGCCCACGGTGCGCCCGGGTGCCTCGAGATCGCGGTAGGGGCGGCCGTAGATGAGGGCGTCGCCCGATGCCGGGGCGGCGAGGCCGAGCAGCATGCGGATGGTCGTGGTCTTGCCGGCGCCGTTGGGGCCGAGGAGGCCCGTGATGCGGCCGGAGCCGACGGTGAAGCCGACGTCGTCGACGCGCACGCGGCCGCGGAAGCTCTTCCGCAGGGCACGCGCCTCGATCGGTGGTGTGTGTGAGGTTTCCATGTCCCCAGCGTCGTCGCGGGCGCCGGTGGGCGCCCCGGCCGCGGGGCCAGTGGTGCCTGGCCGGAAGGACAGGCTACGTGGGTCGTCGCCCGCATCGTCTCGGGTGCGTCACCCTCGTTCCACCGGGCGCACGAGGACGCCGCCGATGTAGCCGAGTGCCGCCCCCAGAACGATGACCGGAATGCCGATGCTCAACGACGGGACCTGCGATGTCCCCACGGCCAGCGCCACGACGGCGCCGATGCTGAGCACCGCCGCCAGGATCGCGGCCTTGCGCGTGGCTCCTCCGCTGGCAGTCAATCCGAACAGCATCACCACGGCCAGGATGGCGAGGAGCAGTCGCAGGGCTGCGTCGGCGGCTTCCCGGCCCGAATCCCAGTCCACGCCTCCCGCCTGCACGGCGACGCTCACCTTCCCGGGCAGGGCTCCCGGGTCCGGATCGGGGGCGGTGCCCGGGAACCACGGCAGGAGGAGTGCGCCGACGAGCACCAGCGCGGCGCCGGCGACCACGAGCCACCGACCCGTCGGGCGTCGGCGGTCGGGTCCGCTCTGCGTGAGCTCCGCACCGGCCGTGAGGCTCTGTCCGCCCTCCGACGCCAGAACCTGGAGTTGGTGCACGCCGACCTGACGCGGCGGCGGGTGGGGGGCGGAGACCGACATGCGGGCATGCCCGACGGCACCGGGCGCGACGGCGAGGCGCGGCGGCGTGAACCTCGCACGCACGAGTCCATCGTCGGACTGTCCTGCGAGCACCACCCTCAGCGGTTCGGCTCCGCGGCGATTGTCGACCTCGATGGCGAATTCCCCGGCGCTGCGGGTGCCGATGTCGAGCTTCTCGGGCGATACCCGCACCTGCCCGGTTGCCACCGCGGGGGCCGACGTGGTGATCTCCAGCGAGCCGGATGCGGTGGCATCCGTCGTTCCGTCCGACGCGACGACGGTGAACGGATGCGTCGCGCCGGCGCCACGCGGCGGCAGTGGCGCGCGCAGGCGTCCATCTGCCCGAGTGACCTGGCCGGGCCGCGCGACGAACCGCGCGGGCACGAACGCGAACGACAGGCGATGCTCGGGATCTGTTCCCGAGAGAGCGACGGTGACGTCGGAGTGGCCGCCGCGGTTGTCGATGTGCACTTCGAAGTTCGCCTCGGACGAGTCGGTCAGCCGGATGCTGCTGGGCTGAAGCCGCACGCCGATGGGTGCGCTGACCGCGGCAGCCGCAGTGCTCTGCACCACGGTGACGATCGTCGTGATCGGCCCCACGTCGTTCGTCGCACCCAGCGTGAGTTGGCGGTTCACCTGCCGACCGGGCGCCGGCTGGGGCGCCGTGAATCCCACGGCGACCTCGACCATCGCCCCGGCCGGGATCTCCACGACGTCGGGGGTGAACACGAATGCGACGGCACCTTCGGGGTCGCTGCCGCTCATCTCGAGGGTCTGGGGGTGATTCGCGGCCCGGTTGTCGAGCCGCAGCGTCAGGTTGCCCGAAGCGGCATCCTCGAGCCTGATGAGGGTCGGTCGTGCCTCGAGCGTCGGACGGGGGCCGTGGGGCGGAACGGTGACGATGATGCTGCCGGAGGCGTTGCGCTCGGAGTCCTCCATCGAACGAACCACGACCGTGAGCGCAACCCGCTGCGCGACGACCATGGTGTCCTCCCGTAAGCCGAGGGAGAGGGTGACGCTGCGGACCTCTCCCGGCATCAGATGCACGTCGGGGTGCGCGAGTGTCAGCCACGAGGGCGGGTCGACGGCTTCCAGCACGTACCCGTCCACGATGGTCGTGGCGTTCTCGATCGTCAGCTCGACCTCTGCCGGTGCATCGGGTCTGACGACCACTTCGGGATCCGCGATCGTCACGGTCGGCGAAGCCTGGCCAGAATCGCTTGGCGGGCGGTACCGGGCGGGAGCGCCGAGGGTGGCGGTCGCCGGCGTGGGAGGGGACTGCGGTGCGCGTTCCGTCTGAGGGGTGGGCGCCGGCTCTGCGGGGACCGTGTCCACGACCGGCGGCACCGTGCCCGCCAGCGGCGCGCCGTCGAGCGTCGAGCCCCCGGCATCCCAGCCGAGGTAGTTGTCACAGTTCCTGCAGAAGCGCGCGTCGGCGCCGTTCTTGGTGCGGCACACCCCGCAGATGCGTTCGGCCATGCTCGTCCCTCCGGCCGGACGGGCCCCATCCGCCCCGCTGCCGATTCTAGGGAGCCGCGCGCGGCGGCATCCAGGCCGCTGCCTGAACGGGCACCGATCGCTGCCTGCTGCGCGCTGCGCCGTGAGCCGCGCGGCTGCCGGTCGGGCAACCCCACGACGCCGGGGCGTGCCGTATACGCGGGGGCCTGAGAGGGCTACATTGTGCTCCATCGGAACCCGAACCGACGGCATTGTCAGTGGGGGCGGAAGTGCATGGCACAGGGACGTGGCCAGCCGGGCAGGCCAGCGGGCGGGACCTTCTCCCGGCCCGCATGGAAGGCCGTCTTCATCACCCGTGCGTGTTCGTCGTGGCGCCGCGTGGAGCGGGCAAATCGACGCTCCTGCGACGGCTGGGTCGTTCCCTCGAACACGCCGAGGTGATCCACCTGCGCCCAGCATGTCGTGACGGCGGGCAACGGGACGCCGCGATCGACACCGCACTGGCCGGCTTCGAGGCGGCGAAAGCCGTGACGACGCTCGCGATCGACGACGTCCAGGTCGTCACCGGCACGCGGGGGGAATCCGCCCTGGCCAGGATGATCGCGCGCTGCGACAGCGAACACCACCTCGTGCTGGCCTCGCGACTTCCGCTCGACGAGGGTCTCGCCGAGGCGAGCGGGGTCGAACCCGAAATCGTGAGCGGACCCGACCTCGTGCTGCGCATCGACGAGGTGGCAGAGCTCTTCCGGGATGTCGGCGGGCATCGGCTTCCCTTGGAGTGCGCCTCGCATGTGATCTCGGAGACTTGCGGGTGGGCTGCGCCAGTGCACGAGCTCGCACGCCGCGTGCGGTTCGTTGAGGCCGATGCGCTGGAGACCGAGGTCACGACCGTGCTGCGAGGCGACTTCGCCGCTCTGCATCTCGAGCGGGCATTGCGCGCGCTCCCCTCTGAGACCGTGCGTTCGCTCGAGCTCATCAGCGCGCTGCCGGCACTGGAGTTCGCCGCGTGCGCCCGCGTGCTGGGAGCCGATTCTGCGACGGCGCTTCTTGGCGACGTGGACGGCGGCGCGATCATGCACGTGAGACAGCTCGGAACGCGTGTCTTGCCTCCGATCCTGCGCAGACACCTGCGGGCACGCGCAGGGCTGGACACGGAGATCGCGCTGTCCGCGACCCCGCCCAACCCGGTACAGTCGGGCACCCGCCCCGCGACCTTCGACGACGCGATCATGCGACTGCGTCGAGGTGATGTGGTGGGCGCTGTTCCCCTCCTGCAGCTCGCGCTGCGTATCCCGGCAGAACAGGACCGGCACCCGATGGCACGCCTCGCCCTCCTGATGATCCGCGAGCAGCTCGCACCATGCGAGGCGACGCTCGACGCGCTCGCGGTCCTCGAGCGCGAGTGTGTCGCACTGGGTCGCGAGTCCCTCGCGCGGGTGGTCCGGGGCAGCATCGCCGTGACCTCTGACCTGCCGGAGCGGTCGGAGGCAGAGGTCGTTCAAGACTGCGAGGCGAAGGGCGAATCGACCGGGGCGGCCGTCGCCGTCGGAATCCAGTTCGTCGTCCGTGCCCGGCGGGGGCGGGCGACAGCCCAGCAGGCATCCGCACTCGGCGACCGCGTCGAAGGACTCGGTCTGCCGGACGTCGCGGCATGGGCGCGTGCGGCCGGCGCGCTGCTGTCGTCGTCATCGGGGGCGCCAGACGCGCCGCGCGAGATCATCGACGCCGAAACGGCATCGATCGCCGCCGGTGTCGATGGAACCGGCGTCTTTCTGGACCTGGCGCGGGCGCTGCTGCGCTCTCCCACGGGCGCGCCGTACGCCACCGCCTCGGCGCGGCGACGCGCGCGTGAGGCAGGGTTGCCCCGGCTTCCCACGTCGTTCACCCATGGCGCCGGGCACTGGGGCCCTGCAGCGGGAGGGGGCGCCTGGACCCATCAGCGCCGTCCGCGCATCACCGTCGGATGCTTCGGCGGCTTCCGTCTCTGCGCCGATGGCGTCGCGATCGACCTGCGGTCGGTACGCCCCCAGGCGCGGGCGCTGCTTCGCATGCTCGCCCTCAACGCGGGCGCGCCCGTGCATCGCGAACTCATCGCCGACATCTTGTGGGGCGACCTCGGAATGGACTCGGCCGTGCACGCCCTGCACGTGAGTGTCTCGAGTCTGCGGCGGTCTCTCCCCTCTGCGGTCGTCGGCGCCGCGGCATCGATCGTCGAGCGTGTCGGCGAGGCCTACCGGCTCGGCATCACCGACCGCGGTGACTGCGATCTCGCTGACTTCGACGATCAGCTCGCGCAGGCCGCTTCTGCGCGATTGCGACGCGACGCCGATGGTGCGGCGAACGGTCTGCGTGGCGCGCTGGCCCGCTATGTCGGAGACGTGCTCCCCGAGGACGGGCCTGCGGAATGGGTCACCGGCGCGCGCGAACGCTATCGCGTGCGGGCAGCCGAGGCCGCATCCTCGCTCGCTCACCTCGAGATGCGTTTCGGCGACGCGCGTGCCGCGGCGGCTGCGGCCAGCCGCGCCGTCGAGATCGACCCGTGGCTGGACGAGTCCTGGCGCACACTGGTGGTGGTTCACCGCGAATCGGGCGACGTGGTGGCTGCGGCACGGGCCGCGGAAGGGTACCGCAGCATGCGGATCGCGCTCGGGGTGGACTGACCCCTAGGTCTGCCGTGCACCATCCGCCACGGACACCGACACACGCGCCGGCAGATGTGCGGGCACGACGCTCGCGGCGACGCGCTGGAATCGCCGAGCGAGATCCGCGGGGTCGCCTGCGCCCACGGTGATCGCGATGACGACCCCTGCGTGCTCCGTGCCGGGCAGTGGGGTACCGGATTGGACAGACCATGAGGTGCCGCCCGATTCCTCGACCTCCACGGTCGCGGCTGGGCCGGCCGCGAGCTGGATGGCATCCCGAATGCCGCCGGTCGTTCCCAGGCGGCGGTGCAGGCGTGCCGCATCCGCGATGATGCGTCGGCGCTGTGCTTCGGTCCACTCCTCGTCGACGGCGACATCGACCCACCCGCTGAGCCATTCCAGGAAGTCGGACGGTGCGTACTCCGGCCTGACGTACGCCTCGAGGTTGTCCAGCGTCGCGAAGATCGGCGCCATGGCGTCGTCGAACGCGGGGAGCGCGCGATTGAGGAAGTCATCCTCCTGCAGGATCGCGGGCAGACGGGTGATCAGCGGTGCGGGGCTCGCGAGCCGGGGAACGATTCCGCGCACGTCAGGCCCCCGACGTCACGCGGACGCGGTGCTCGAAGCTGAACACCAGGGTGTTTGCGCCGATATCGATCCGCTGCGCGGGTTCGCCGCGCGTTCCGGTTGCGGGATCGGCGGCGAACAGCAGCACCTCGTCGACGAGTTCCGTGCCCGGCAGCGACTGCAGCACCGAGTAGACATCGCCCGCGAGCACGGGCCTGCCGAAAGGCCACCCGACTCCCGACGATCCGCCTCGAATGGGGTCGAAATGGCGATACAACGCGCTGAGCGCGTCCGACTGAAGCCGGTCGACTGCCACCCTCGGCTGCGCGATGAGCTTCGCGACGACGGTCACGCCCTGGTAGCCGGGTGGCTCGATCAGCAGTCGGGTGCCCGCGAGCCGTCGCGGCTCGAGTTCACCGGCGATGGCGCCGAGAAGGTCCGCGCCCGGAACGAGGTCTCGGTACTCGATGCGGCCGTTGGCGCCGACCGCGGCGGTGGGCACCACGAGCAGGCGCACGCCGAGGGTCTCTGGTGCGGCGACCGCATGCGCGCGAGCGACCCCCGGCGCGGCGCGCTTGGCGAGCTGCTCGTAGTCCTCGAGCGTCACGGCACGGTCACGGGTGCGCAGCGCGAGGGGGCCGCGTACCTTCGCCTCGTCGACGGTCTCCCCATCAGTGCCGTCGCGCGCGGCAGCGCGGTTCTCGGCGCCACGCACGAACGGCACCGTAGAGCGCAGCACGGAAAGCGATCCTGCGGCGACGTTGCCGTTTCGCCCGCCTCCGACCCGGTACCGCGGCACGCGCAGCGGTACGCCCTTCGGGGGCACGGCGCCGTAGGTTCGCAGGCTGCCATCGGGCTCCCGAACCGCCGGCGGGAAAGTCACCGTCGCTCGCGCCCTGTCGATCATGACGTGACGGCCGGCCTCCCCCGAACCGGCGAACGAGTCGATCTCGACCCATTCGTCCCATCCGCCCCCCGTGCCCACTTCGACGACGAACGGCTCGGCGTCGTCGACGACGGGTCGTTCTGCAAGAACGAACGTCTGGCCCGGCACGCCCTCCGAGAGTCCGAGGATCTCATCGTCGATCGTCCGGGCGTGGAGGGCCTGCACCACCCCGCCGACGGTGGCGGCCGACGCCGCCCGCACGAGCGGAGGCGACTTGTACCTCGGCACGCCTTCTTCGCGTTCGATGATGCGGCACCGCAGCCATCCGGCACGTTCTCCTGCGATGACGGATGCCACATGGTCGCGCGGCACGATGACGATGATCTCGCCGGGCTGATTCAGGCCGCCCGTGCGGTCCGAGACCAGGTCGCAGCGCGACCAGCCCGTGCCGTTCCACGACTCCCACACGGTGGGCGGATCGAGGGGATCGACCCCGACGCCGCGCACTGCGCAGTCCAGCTGCATCCCGATCGCGAGTCCGGCAGCAGGCTCATTCAGTCCCAGCAGGAACTCATCGCCGACGCTCGGCGGGTTCGCGAAGGTGTCGAACGTGTCGGCGCCCAGCCGCGCCCCGCGCACCGTGGTCTTCTCGCCCGACCGGTTGCCGATGTGGTTCAGCCTGCGCGGCGGGATCGCAAGCTCCGCGGTCGTCTGGAATACGGTCGCAGCGGTCTGTTCGGTGCGCGGCGTTCCGACTTCGGTGTGCTCCGCGATGATGACCACGTCGTCCCTCGGGGCGGCCAGCCAGAACACGAGATCCGCGCGTGCGGGCGTCGGCGGAAAGAGGGTCGTGCCGATGAGGTCCAGGAAGGCGACGTACAGCTTGTCTGGCACCCGATTCAGCCGGTAGAGCAGCTCGTCTGTCATGAACGCGAAGGTCTCGATCAAGGTCACGCCAGGATCGGAGACGTTGTGATCCGACCATTCGGGGCACCGCGCGGCGACGAGGCGCTTGGCGTCATCGACGAGGTCCTGGAACCGGCGGTCGTCGAGGTTCGGCACCGGGAGCGTCATGGCAGTCGCTCCGCCCCGCGGTCGGGGATCACGTAGAAGGGGAAGACGAGGTTGCGCGGGTCGTTCGACCCGCGGATGGCGTACCCGATGTCGATGAGCAGCACGCCCTCGTCGGCCCGCTCGAAGGTGACAGCGACCCCGGTCACGTCGATTCGCGGCTCCCAGAATGCGAGCGCGACGCGGACGGCGTCGCCGATGGCCCCCGCTGTCGCCGCGTCGGCGGGGGCGAACACGTAGTCGTGCACGGCACATCCGAACTCCGGCCGCATCGGCCGCTCCCCCGGTGTCGTGGCGAGGATCAGCCGGATGCTCTCCTCGATCTCGTGCGAGTCCGACGACAGCGCGATGCGCCCGGCGACGTCGGCGTGCACGGGGAAGGACCAGCCGCGGCCCACGAACTCCTGCGACATACCCTGGCTCCTCAGTTGATCTTCACGATGCTGCCCTTGACGACCGTCGTGCCGGTCGCGGAGAGCTCGGCAGAAGCGGTCCCCTTCACCGCGACCGCGGCACCTGCGAGGTCGAGCGTGGCCGACCCGTCGACCTTCACCTTCGGGGCGGAGATGACGAGCTCCGACGACGCGTCGAGGGCGATCTTCGTGGCCGCGAGAGAGATGGCACCCTGGCGGGCGGTCACGGTGGCATCGCCGTCGACGGTC
>Ga0233375_1000619_pt1 | contig 18216 bp, 15 predicted proteins | sample ElkDunMinimDraft_10_FD_191539 | JGI IMG/M metagenome (GOLD analysis project Ga0233375, IMG submission 191539) | Fecal eukaryotic communites from dung pellets of Tule Elk in California, USA - Elk Dung E16 | ecosystem: Host-associated > Mammals > Digestive system > Large intestine > Fecal | place... | reverse complement strand
TCGCGCAAGCTGGGCTTCGCTCAGCGGCAGGAGCTCGAGTACGACCGCGGTGGGGCTCCGTTCGACGGGACGCCGGTTGACGTCCGTATCGAGGACCTCGACAAGGCTCAGGTGGAGGCCTACCAGGAGGCGATCGGGTCGTCGTCTCCGGAGGGCATGCTCCGCGCGCGAGGACTCCTCACGCGGGACGGCCGCCTGACGGTCGCGGCTTACCTGCTCTTCGGCGAACGGCCGCAAGACCTGTTCCCCAACGCGCAGGTTCGCGTCCTCCGCTACCGCGGTGTGGAGCGGGGCACCGGAGCGGGCCTGACGCTCGAGGACGCCGCAGATGTCCGTTGCGAAGGTTCCATCCCGCAGCAGATCGCGCAAGCGGCACAGGTCATCGGGTCGCTGGTCCCCGATCGACGCGCACTCGGTGCCAGCGGGCGGTTCGAGGCGGTCCCCGTGATTCCGCGGGACGCCTGGCTCGAGGGGCTGGTCAACGCCGTGCTTCACCGCTCCTACAGCATGGCCGGCGACCACGTGCGCGTCGAGATCTTCCCCAACAGAATCGAGATCTCCAGCCCAGGGCGCTTTCCCGGACTCGTGGACCCGACACGACCGCTCAACCTCAGCAGATATGCGCGCAACCCGCGCCTGGCACGTGTGTGCTCCGATCTGGGCATCGCGCAGGAACTCGGGGAGGGGATCCGCCGCATCTTCGACCAGATGCGAGCCCGGGGACTGACCGACCCGCTGTACACACAGACCGCCGCGTCGGTCCAGCTGACGCTGTTCCTCTCGGACGCGCTCCCGGCGGAGGTCCGCGCGGCTCTTCCGGCCGGTGCGCTCAAGGTGCTCGATGCGCTGCGGCGTGCCGGTCGGCCACTGGGCACCGGTCAGGTGGCCGATGTGGCGGGCGTGACTCGGCCGACCGCCTCGCGTCATCTGCAACGACTGCAGGACGCCGGCCTGGTGGCGTGGGAGGGCCAGTCGCCCAAGGACCCTCGGGCAGCGTGGCGACTGACGTAGCGGTCGTCGCGCCGGACACGTCCTCCATCGGCTACTGCAACATCTACTGCAACACGCATGTGGCAGTAGATGTTGCAGTAGCCGGCGTCGATGGTCGTCATGGGCATCCGGTACCGGTCCGTCGGCCGAGTTCCTGCTCGGGTCCACCGACCTGCGGATCCTGCTCGCCGCGCGGTGCCCGGTGCACGCCCCAGGCCACGACCACCGGCCGCGAGGGAGGTGACCCCTGGCGGTGGGCCAGGATGTCCCCATGACGACGCCGTCCCTCGGGGTGCTCCTGCCGCGTGACCTGCCCGCCGACCGTGTGCTCGAGCACGCCCGCCGCGCCGAGGCCCTGGGCTTCGACGAGCTGTGGGTGGTCGAGGACCTCGGCTTCCGCGGCGGTGCCGCGCAGGCCGCGGCCGTGCTGGCGGCGACCGAGCGGATCCACGTCGGCATCGGCATCGTGCCGGCCGCGTCGCGGGACGTCGCGTTCGCCGCGATGGACGCCGCGACGCTCGCGCGGCTGTTCCCGGGCCGCACGACCTTCGGCGTCGGGCACGGCATGCCGGACTGGATGCGGTCGGTCGGCCGGTGGCCCGCCCGGCCTCTGACCTACCTCGAGGAGTACACCGTCGCGCTGCGGGCGCTGCTGCGCGGCGAGACGGTGACGACCGCGCCCGGAGCCCAGGTCGTCCTCGACGGTGTCGCGCTCGACCCGTCGTCCGTGCCCGAGGTCGTGCCGGACGTGCTGCTGGGGGTGCGCGGCCCGCGCTCGCTCGCGGCCGCCGGGCGCGTGGCCGAGGGTGTGGTGCTCGCCGAACCCTGCGCTCCCGCGTACGTGCGGGCGGCCGTCGCGCAGGTCGCGGCGCCGGCGCCGCCCCGCGTCGTGACCTACGACGTCGCAGCCGTCGACGACGACGAGGCGCGTGCCCTCGCCGTCGCACGCACGGGCCTCGCGTGGATCGGCGAGCCGGACTGGGCGCCGCACGTCGCACCGCTGCCGTTCGCGGCCGACCTGGCCGACCTGCGTGCCCGCTGCGCGTCGCCCGAGGAGTTCGCCGCCGCCCTGCCCGACGCCTGGGTGCGCGAGCTGGCGCTGGCCGGCACGCCCGCCGACGTCCGCGAGCGCGTCACCGCGCGCGGGGACGCCGGGGCCACCACCTGCGTGCTGTTCCCCACGGGCCCGGACCCGGTCGCCGCGCTGGAGTCGCTCGCGCGGGTGCGCTGAGCGACGGACGGCGGGCCGACCGGCTCCGGTTCGCCCGTCCGGGCGTCGGCCCCGGACTCTCACCCGCACATCGCGGCGACGTGCGTCAAGATGCTCCCTGACCCGCCCCACCCCCGGATCAGGAGTGCCGTGAGCAGCGAGGACCCGTCGACGACGCCGCACGGAACCGGGGCGGTGCCGCCGCCCCCGCCGCCGCCGTTGGAGCCCTTCGCGGCGCCCGGTGTCCCGCCGGCGCCGCCCGGGACCGTCCCCTACGGCAGCCCGGTGTCGCCGTACGGTGGGCCGTCCGCGAACCCGTACAACCCGTACGAGGTCGGGGGAGCGTCGTACGGCACGCCCCCGGGAGCGTCGTACGGTCCGGGGGCCGCGTCCGACTCGCCGGCCGACGCGAACGGCGCGGCGTCCCACGGCGGGCCGCCTGGACACACCCCGCCTGGACGCACCCCGCCTGGACACACCCCGCCAGGTGCCACGCCGCCGGGTGCCGTCCACCCCGGGGCCACCCCGCCGGGCGCGCCCTGGGGGCCGGTCGCGCCCCCGACGCGCAACGGCCTCGCCGTCGCCGCCCTCGTCCTGGCGGTCGTCGCGTTCGTCATGGCCTGGGCGCCGGTCGCCAACGTCGTGGCGGTGCTGCTGGGTCTCGTCGCGCTCGTGCTGGGCATCGTGTCGATCGCCCGGGGGCGGGGCGCGGGACGGAAGGTCGGCGCGGGCGTCGCCGGTGCCGTCGTCGGGACGTTGGCGACCGTGGTGGGCTTCACCACGCTGGTCGTGTACGAGCTCGTCTCGACCGAGGACGTCGTCGCGGAGCAGGGGGAGGAGCGACTGGAGCCCGAGGGTCCCGGTGCCGCCCCCGACGAGGACCTGCCGGGTGGTGCGCAGGGCGACGGACAGCCCGGCGAGCCCGGGACCGAGCAGGGCGCGGGCGGTGACGCGGCGGCCGGCACCGCGGCACCGCTGCAGGTGGCCGACGTCGCGTTCGGCCCGGACCCGCTCGACGAAGGGTCCTGGTGGTTCGTCGTCGTCGTCGACAACCCCAACCCGGAGCACCACTACGGCTCCGCGGAGATGTCGGTCGAGGCGATCGCCGCCGACGGCACCCTCATCGCGGCGCGTCCCCAGTACCTGACGGCGCTGCCCGGTCGCACGGCGATCACGGGGACCTTCCGTGAGCTCGGCGGGATGACCCCGGACCGCGTCGAGGTGCGGCTGCCCGCCGTGCAGCGGGGGGTCACCCACGTGCCCGGCGGCGGTGCGCTCACCTCGAGCACACCGGCGCCGCAGGAGTCGTCGTGGGGGACGACGGTCACCGGGACGGTGACGAGCACCCTGGCGGAGGACGTCGAGATGGCCCTGGTCGTCGTCGTGGCGAGCGACCCGGCGGGGACCGTGGTGGGCGCGGCCCGCGGGTACGTCGACCTCGTGCCCGCGGGCGGCGAGGCCCCGTTCGAGATCGAGTTCTACGGCGAGCTGCCCGCCGGGACGCAGTTCACCGCCTACGCGACGCCCTGACGAGCGGGGGACCGGGGTGGCCGGCGGTCGCCGGCCACCCCGCCGGGGTCAGCCGGCGAACGGGTCCTCGGTGGTGATCTCCTCGGCGGTCGGGGCGTCCACGGGGGCGGCCGTGCCCCAGCTCGTGAACGTCGTGCGCGACTGGATCCCGAGGATGTCGAAGCTCACCTCGCGCGCGCGCCCGTCGGCGTCGACCACGTAGGTGTACTCGAGCGTCGCGGGCACCTCGGTGCCCGGGGGGAGCTGCGCCTGCATCTCGGCCAGCTCCTCGGGCAGCTTCGACGGGTCGATGACCACGACGTACGTCTGCGCCTCGACACCGTCGACCTCGATCGGCTCACCGGTCGGTGTCACGCTGACGATGGCGGCCTCCTGGCCCTCCAGCCCCATCGTGGGGTCGACCTCGCCCATGGCCTCGGCGAACGCCGCGCCGAACGGGTTCGACGCGTCCGCGGGGTCGATCGCGAGGAACTTGCCGCCCGTGAGCTCACCGAGGTTGACGTAGCTCATCCCGCCGACGGAGCGCACGGTCATGGCCGGGGTGTCGGGTGCCTCGATCACCATGGCGAGCGCCGGCGTGTCCCCGCCGAGGTGCACGGAGCCGCTCATGGACATGGACTCGCCCGCGCTGCCCATGGTCATCGTGAAGTCGTAGCTGCCGGCGGCCACCTGGGCGTCGACGATGGTCCGGATGAAGTCGGCCGCGGTGAGCGTCGTCGGCTCCGGGGTCGCCTCGACGGTCGGGGAGGCCGACGGGGTCGCGCTCGGCGTGGCGGTGGCGGCGTCGGTGCTGGACCCGCCTCCGCACGCGGTCAGCGCACCCAGCAGGACGACGAGAGCGGGCGTGGCGAGGGCACGGCGGGGCGACGGCACGGGAGACCTCCGGTGAGTGGCCGTGGGCCGAGCCGGTCGGCTCGCTGCTCCTGGACGACCGGGACGATCGTGGCAGATCGTCCCGGTCCTCGTGGGTGTTCCGCGGGTGGGATCACCGGAGCCCCCGCTGCGTGTGGTCCACCGTCAGGCCGGGACCGGTGCCCACCTCGCCGCGTCCACCTGCTCGAGGATCCGGTCGAGCACGACCCCGCGGTCGAACCGCAGCGCGTACTCCCGCGCCCGCTCGGCGGACGCGGCGCGCTCGGCGCGGTCCATCGCGAGGACGTCGTCGAGCGCGGCGGCGATCGCGTCGGGGGCGTCGACCGGCACGATGACCGCGGTGTCGCCCACGGCCTCCCCGATGCCGCCGGTGACGGTCGTGATCACCGGCCCACCCCCGGACAGCATCTTCTCGACCAGCGCGATCCCGAACGTCTCGACGAACTCCGGGCGCGGCTTGGACGGCAGCACGAACGCGGTGCAGCCGGCCATGAGGTGGCCCTTCTCGTCGTCGGGGACGTCGTCGAGGAACGTGATGAGGTCGGCCACGGGCGTGCGCGCGGCGTGGGCCCGCAGCTCGGCGGCCTGCGGCCCGTTGCCGGCGATCACCAGGCGGCGGCCCGCGGCGGGCGCCCCCGAGCGCGCGTACCCCTCGATGAGGTCGTCGACGCCCTTGGCGTGCGCGAGGCGCGACAGGAACAGCACGTACCCGTCGCGCGTCAGCCCGCGGGCCGCCAGGGCGCGGTCCGTCGCGTCCTCGTCGCGCGCCAGGTAGGTGCCGACGTCGATCGCGGGGTAGGACACGTTGACGCGCTCGCGGCACTCGTCGGCGAACCGGGTGCCGTGCCGGGCGTCGATGGCTGCGGCCTCGGTGATCACCAGGTCCCGGGTGTACTGGGAGACGGCGAGCACGACGTCGTGCGAGAGGTACTGCGCGAGCACGTGCGCCGCGGCGCCGAACCGGTCCTGCTCGACGCACGCGCGCACCACGTTGGTGACGTCGGACCCGACGGCCTCCGCGACGGTGACCACGTTCACGGGCAGGCCCGTGCGGCGCGCGACCGAGACGGCGTCCGCCACGGCCGTCGCGTGCGGCGACAGGTACAGGGACATGGCGACCGTCGGCACCCCGTCGGTGAACAGCTCGACGAGCCGCCCGGTCAGCCCGGCGAGGTAGCGGCCGTCGGGGACCTTGTAGTCGCCCACGGGCTCGGGGCGCTCCACGACGATCCCGGGGGAGTACGGCGTCACGCCGTCCAGCGGCTTGAGCGGCAGGCCGGCCTCCTGCAGCCGCTCGACGGACCACGTGACGATGCGGACCTCGTCGAACCCCCGCTGCAGCGCGGCCTCGGCGAGGTTGCGGGCCTCGCCCGAGTGGCCGCAGATGACCGGGTCGGCGCGCACGACGATGACGAGGCGGCGGTCGGGGCGGGCGGCGGTGGTGTCCACGGCGTCGTCCTCTCGGGTCGGGCTGGACCGGCCTCTCGGGGGAGAGGACGGGGTGGGACGGGCTCTCCCCGGGTCGGGAGCGCGGTGCTGCCGGTCAGGTCAGGGCAGGGCGAGGCGGGGGAGCGGGACGTCGACGTGCGGCGCCGGGGCGCTGGGTGGTCGGTGCTGCGTACCCCAGCCCGACGGTTCCGGGCCGAGGGCGATGCGCAGACGGCCGCCGGCGTGCAGCTCGCCGCCCGTCAGGAAGGGACGGTCCAGCGGTACCCCGTCCAGGTGGACCGACTGCACGTGCTGCGCCGGACCGCCCGGCTCGGGCTCGACGAACCCCGTCGTCTCGACCGCCAGCGGCCGGCCGCCGACGTCCAGGCGGGCCTCGCGCCACGAGGGTGCGTTGAGCAGGACCAGGTTCTGCCCTGCGACGGGGAACAGCCCCAGCGACGCCCAGACGTACCAGGAGGACAGCCCGCCGGAGTCGTCGTTGCCGGGCAGGCCGCCACGGCCGGTACCGAACTGCTGCTGGACGACGTCGTGCACCACCTGGGCGGTGCGGTCCGGGCGGCCCGCGTACATGTAGGCCCACGGCGCCTCCATGTCCGGCTCGTTGTTGAGGCCCTCGAACCGGTGCAGCCCGTACCCGGCGGCCATCTCCTCGACGTCCGGGCGGAGCCCCGGCTGCTTCACCGGGTCGGCGCCGAACCCGAAGAACCGGTCGAGCATCGTCGTGAACGCGTCGTCGCCGCCGGCCAGCGCGATGCGGGACGCCATGTCGTGCATCAGCCGGAACGAGTAGTTCCAGCGGCCGCCCTCGTAGTACGTCGAGTCCACCAGCAGGCCCGTGTCCCGGTCGAACGCGTTGACCCAGCGCGCGGCCAGCGGGCCGAACTGGTCGACCAGCGCCAGGTCGCCGACCCGCCCCGCGACGATCGCGGAGCACCAGTACCCGAACGCGAGGTCGAGCGTGTGGCTGATGGGGTGGGTGCGGCCGTGCAGCAGGAACTCCTCGCCGTACGTGCGGCGCAGGTCGTCGTGCATGTGCACCAGCGCCCAGTCCCAGTCGACGCCCGGCAGGCCCAGCGCGCACAGGTCCGCCAGGAAGGTGTGCGCCAGCGCGGACGCCTGCCGGCTGAACCGGTCGGCGCCGCGGGCCATGCGGTAGCCGATCGGCAGGTTGCCCTCCTCCTCGGCGATCTGCAGCAGCGCGTTCGCCAGCTCGACGGCCCGGTCCGGCGCCAGCGCCGTCAGCAGCGGCAGCTGGGTGCGGTAGATGTCCCACATGGTCGACAGGTCGAAGGCGAACGGCCCGGGCGTCGGCCAGAACGGCGACTCGTCGGGGGCGAGGCACGGCTTGACCAGCGAGTGGTAGAGCGCCGTGCCGAAGACGGTGGCCCGGTCCGGCGACGGGGTGTCGACCTGGACCTTGCCCAGGTGCTCGCGCCACACGCCCTCGGTGGTGGCACGCCGCCGCTCGAACGACAGCCGCGGGTCCGGGCCGCACTCCCGGTGCAGGGTGGCCGCGGCCTGCTCGACGCCGCGCAGCGAGAACCCGAACCGCAGCTCGACGACCTGCCCCGCCTCGGTGGGCCCCGCCCACATGAGGCCGAACGGGCGCAGGGTGGTCGGGCGGATCCGGTCGAAGTCCAGGCGCGTGCCGCCGGGCATCAGGCGCCGGTCGTACCAGAGCATCTGGCGCCACTGCTGGGCGTCGCACTCCACGCGCGTGGCCAGCGGTGCGCCCTCCACGACGATCTCGCCCTCCGCGCACCCGGGGCCCACCGACGCCAGGTGCGCACGCAGCGGGATCGTCCGGCCGTAGGGGATGTCCAGCCCGCCGAGGGAGAAGTCGATGACGAGCCGCGCGTCGTGGTGCGCGGGGAACGTGTACCGGTGGACGGCGGACTTGGGGCCGACCGTGATCTCCGCGCGGATCCCCGACTCGAGCGTCGCGGCGTAGTACCCGGGGCGGGCGACCTCGTCGACGATCTCCCACGTGCGGCCCAGGTCGTCCAGCGGGCCGAGCATCGGGGTGACCCGGAAGTAGTTGTAGTACTTGCGGATCGCGCCCGTACCGGACTGCTGGAAGTGCGTGAACCCGCTGGCCACCAGCCGGTCGTGCAGCACCGGCGGCTGCCCCTCGGTCGACAGGTCGTAGCGGCCGTAGCCCGTGGGGTACGCCCCGGAGTACGCGCACGCCGACACCATGCCCAGCGGGTACGTGGCCCCGGGGTGCGTGTTGCCCACCTGCGGCTTGGGCCACCACCACGTCGCCGCCAGGCCGCTGGGCGCGGGCAGGTCGGTCGCGTCGGTGCCGATGAAGGGGTCGACGTGGTCGAACATCCCGGCCTCCTCGCGTGCGTCCGTCCTGCCGTGCGCGGTCGGTACGTCAGTCGTGCGGCCTCGTGAGCCGGGTCGGTCAAGCGTGGCGCGCGGCGCCCGGTGTGTCCACGGGTGCGGTGCCACACGGTGCGGCGACGGTACGAGCCGCGTGTGTCGGGCATGTTGCGCGCAGGTCACGCTTCGGCCGGACGGCGGTTCGGGTGAACCCTCGGGCGCCGCCGGCCGGTCGGATGTCCGGTTGGGTAGTGTTCGCCCGGCTCTGCCGGGGCCCGACGTCGTGCCCGGCGGCGCTCTCCCTGTCGGAGTGACGAGCGAGAGGACGTCCGCATGGCGTTCGCCGGAGGTGACCCCGCCCGTCTGCGGGCCGCGTCGCGTGCGCTCGGCACGCTGGCCGAGGGCCTGACGGACGACGCGCTGGCTGCGCGGGACCGGGGCCGCGAGGCGGCAGCGGCCGCGGGCGACGGCCACATCGCCCAGCTGGCCGAGAGCGCCCTGGCCGCTGTCGGCGGCGCGCTCGTCGCCACCGCCGTGGTCGTCTCGGGCCTCGCGCAGGGCACGACCACCGCGTCCGACCAGCTGGTCGGGGCGACCGGGGGACCGCGGTGAGCGACTTCCGGGTGCCGGCCGGCGACCCGGACGGGCTGCGGAGCGTCGTCACCCGGCTGTCGCGCCTCAGCGAGACCGTGGGGGAGACACGCAGCAGCCGGCTGCGGTCGGCCGGCCAGGACGCGGCGGCCGGGCTGCCCGCGGCGCGGGTGGCCGCGTTCGCCGGCGCGCGCTCCGACGCGTCGAAGGCGACCGGGGCCATCGGACTCTCGCTCGTCGCGGTCGGCGGAGCGCTCGTCGACTACGCCGACGCGCTGCAGACGGCGCAGCAGGCCGTGCGCGACGCCGCCGCCCGGTACGACGACGCGCAGGAGCTGTGGCGGCAGGCCCGCCGGATGGGCGAGCCCGAGCTCACCGAGCGGTACCGGCAGGACATGGACCGCCAGGCCCGGCGCGCGGGCACCGCCCAGGCCGACCTCGCGACCGCCCGGCAGCGCACCGCCGCGGCGCTCAACGACGAGACCGAGGTCTGGGCGCCGGGCGCGGGGTCGCTCGCCCCGGTCGAGGCGTGGCAGCGGGCGACCGCGGCGATGCTCCCGCCGACCGCGTCGATCGACCCGCAGAAGCTCAAGGAGCTCTTCAGCAATCCCGACGTGACCCTCGCCAGGGAGACCGCGACCAACGCCGTCAAGGGCGCGGCGAAGTCGTACGCGCTCTACGGGATCGTCAACTACGCGCGCTCGCCCGCGCTGTCCGCGCGCGCCGAGGCCAAGCTGCTCAAGGCCCGTGACCTCTACCAGTCCCTCAAGGGCGGTGCCCCGGACCTCGACGACCCGGCGACCTACCGCAAGTACATCAAGGCCGAGCGAGCCATGCTCAAGGCCTACATGAGCGACAACCCTGCGGACGTCATGCGAGCGCAGCGGCACTTCCGGATGCTGCGGGGGATGCAGGGCGAGGCCCGTGCGCTCGCGAACGTGGCACGCGCCCACCCGGCGCTCACGCCCGCGCAGATCAGGGGCACCGCCGGTCGGTTCGACAAGCTGATGAGGCCTGTCCGGGCGGCCGGCCCGGTGGTGGCGCGTGTCATGGGCCCGGTGTCCGTGGCCGTCGGCGGGTACGACATCTACACGGCGGCGACCGACTCCGGGATGGCGACCGACGACCGGTGGGCCAGGGGCGTCGGCGGCGCCGCCTCCGTCGTCGGCGGTGTGGCGACAACGCTCGTGGCGGTCGGGCTCGTCTCGAACCCGGTCGGTCTCGCGGTCGTCGCCGTGGCCGGCGTCGTGGCGGTCGGGGCGTGGGCGTACGAGAACCGTGAGGCGATCGCCGCCGGCGCCGGGAAGATCGCCGCCGGTGCCAAGAAGGTGTGGAAAGGGCTGTTCGGATGACGCAGGAGACGATCGATCCGGCGACGGACCTCGACCCGGCGGACGCGGAGAGCGTGGTCGAGGCGCGGCTGGCGCTCTACGGTGCCGCGGTCGACGCGGCGCAGCGCCTCGGGACGTACACGGACGAGGAGCTCGTCGGGCTGGACGACCTCGGGCGTGCTCCGAGCGCACCGAGCCCGTGGCTCTCGTCGCTGCCCCGGGACGAGCAGGACAGCGCGGTCACCGCGGCGCTGCGAGGCCTCACGGCCAGGGGCGTCTACCGCGCCGTCCCCCTCGATCCCGAGAGCGGGACGTTCGCCTACCAGGCGCTGCCGGACATCCACGCCCTGCTCACCATGCGCCGGTACACGGAGTGCGTCGTCGTCGCCGAGCGCCAGGGCTCGGAGGCGCGCGACTGGGCGGTCCTCTACGAGCAGCGCGCCGGCCTGTGGCTGGCGGAGTACGTCACGCACACCGGGCTGCACCACTTCGTGCTCGCGACCGCAGAGCTCGTGGCCGAGGAGCTGGCCGGCTGGTCCGGTGCCGTCGGCGACGCCCCCGTCCCCGCCCTCGACCTGTACCTCACCCGGGAGCAGGTCGCTGCCCAGGACCCCGCGCTCGAGCCGGTGGGGCGCTGCACCGCCGCTGTGACGATCACCCGGCTGGACCTCGGTGAGCCGATGCGCGAGACCTGGACCGGTGTGTTCACCGGACCGGACGGCAGCTACGTGTCCTTCGGCGAGGGCGACGACGGCGTGCGGTACCGCGGTGCCGGGCGCGCCGGCGTCGCCGAGCACTGGCGCACGGTGCTGGGGGCGGCGTGAGCACGCACCGGGAGTTCGTCGTCTTCGAGGACCCGAGGAGCCCGGAGGCCGCCGAGCGGCTCATCGAGCTCGGTGAGCGGACCGCGGAGGACATGGGAGCCGTCCGCGCGACGTTCCGCGCCTGGCCGGGTCGCACGGCGAACGTCGCCTTCGCGGTGCTGCTCGTCGTCGCCGTGGCGACCTCCGTCGTCGCGCCGAACGCCACGGAGCTGAGCGTCCGCCTCGTCATCTGGGGGAGCTTCGCGTTCTGGGTCGCACTGTTCGTGGCGGCGGGTGCCATGGACCGGCACCGGGTGTGCGAGCACGGGCTGGTCGTGGGGTTCCGCACGCACTCGAGGTACGTCGTCCCGTGGTCGACGATCGACCCCGGGCGGGTGCGCGTCGTGCGGCGCCCGCTGCTCGTCGGGCGGCGGCCCGAGCTGCCCGCGTCCTCGCCGCACTACCGGGTGGGGTGGTTCACGACGTCCGCCGTGGCGGTCAACGGGCTCGACAGCGCGATCGACGGCTGGGTCCGGGTGCCCGGTCTGCTGGGGGTGACCGACGCGGTGGAACTCGCCGGGCGCGCACGCTTCACCCCCTTCGTGTGGTGGCTTCTCGGCACCCAGAGACCACGCGAGCTGCTCGAGGCCATCGAGGCGGCGATGGTCGCGGACGGGTACGACGCGCGCGGGCTGGCCGACCGGGCCGAGCGCAACGCGGTCACCATCACGTGGCAGCCGACCGCGCAGAGCCCGATCCCGCCGCGCTACCCGGACGACCCGGTCGTCGGCGTGCGCGGACCCGACCTGCCCTGAGGTCCGCGCGGCCCGCGCCGGTCAGTCCCGGACGGACCGACGACGCCCAGCTCGCCCAGCGCCCGCCACCCGATCTCCTGGGGTGAGCCGTCCTCGTGGCCGACCCACCCCGCGGCCATCGCCAGCCCGGTGCCGAGCGCGCGCGCCGCGGTCGCGTCCGACACCCCGCCGTATGCGTCCAGCGCGGCCGTGACCCCGGCGGCCGGCAGCGCCAGCCACAGGAACCCGAGGTCCGTGGCCGGGTCACCGCCCGACACGTCGGCCCAGTCGAGGACCCCGCCGAACAGCCCGTCGACGCTGAGCAGGTTGAACGGGTGCAGGTCCGCGTGGATCCACGACGTCGGCAGGTCCACCGGGGCGGCCAGCGCGTCGGCCCACAGGCGTTCGGTGCGCTCGCGGTCGAGGCGCAGCCCGCGCCCGGGCGCGGTCTGCTCGACGCGGGCCAGGGCCCGGAGGAGACCGGCGGTGCGGTCGGCCAGGGGGATCGACTGCTCGTCGTTGTACGGCGCGTCGGGCGGTGCCGGGACGTGCACCTGCGCGAGCGCCCGCCCCAGGTCGGGCCCGGCGTCCGCGGTGAGCGGCACCTCCGCGGCCGTCACCCCCGGCAGCCACGCGACCACGGCCCACGGCCACGGGTACGCCGCGCCGGGCGTCCCGGCCCGCACGACGCGCTGCGTCGGGAAGGTCCACCCCGCCGACAGCCGCGCCACCCACCGCAGCTCCGAGTCCATCGACCGCACCGACGCGGCGTGCCGCGGCAGCCGCACGGCCAGGTCGTCGCCCAGGCGGTACATCGCCATGTCCCAGCCGGCGTGCCGCCGGCCCAGCGGCAGGTCCGCCAGGTCGGGGTGCTGCTCGGTCAGCAGGGCACGGACGACGTCGGGCGTGATCGGCACCTCGTCGTCGGGTGCGCGCACGGCCGTCAGCCCGCCGTGCGGCGGCCCAGCCGCGCCAGCAGACGCGCCTGACGGTCCGCGTCGGCGGGCGGCTCGACGCCCGCGCGGCACACGCCCTCGGAGTACAGCGCGTCCCCGAGCGCGTCGACCCGCTCCTCCACGAAGGTCAGCTCGTCGTCGCTCAGCCGCTCGTCCAGCCCCGCCGCGGTCGCGACGTCCCAGCGGTGCACGACCAGGTCGAGGGCGTGGAACCCCTGCAGGGTCGCGCCGACCGTCGTCCGCCCGGCCCACCCGTCGTACTCGCGCCCCACGACCTCCGGGTCCGTGACCGCGTCGCGCAGCGCTGCGGCGTGCGCGCGCCACCCGCCGGCGGGGTCGGCGTCGAGGTCGACGTCCGGCAGGTCGACGCCGTGGTCGGCGAGGAAGTCGCGCTGCGTGGTGACGACGTGGCGCAGCACGTCGCGTGCGCTCCACCCCTCGCAGGGTGACGGCGCGTCCCAGGCCGCGGCGGGGAGCTGCTCGACCACGCCGGTGAACGGCTGGACCAGCGCGAGGAAGGTGGGTGAGGTCGTCGCCATGGGACGAACGTAGGCCGACCCACCGACACCGGGCCGAAGCGGGCGCTCGGCGCGCGGGCGGGCGGGGCCTTTCGTAGCGTGGACGACCCACCGAGCACCGATGGAGGGGGAACGATGCGAGGAACGCTCCGGACGACCGTCGTGGCTGTCGCCGCGGCGGCGGCGCTGACCGCGTGCAGCGCGGCCGGCGAGGACGAGGACGCCCCGGTCAGCAACCAGACGGAGGCCACGACGCCGGCGAGCACGCAGGACGACGACGAGGTCGAGGTGACCATGTTCGACGCCGGCAACGCCCAGGTCGGCACGGTGTGGCTCGACGAGGAGGACGGCGGTGTGGAGATCGAGGTCGCGGTGAGCGGCCTGGAGCCCGGGTTCCACGGGTTCCACCTGCACACGGTCGGCGAGTGCGAGGTCGGCAGCGCGGACCCGAACGACCCCGCGAAGACGGGCGACTTCCTGTCCGCGGGTGGTCACCTCGGCGCCGACGCGGGTGACCACGGCGAGCACGCCGGTGACCTGCCGTCGCTGCTCGTCGACTCCACGGGCGCCGCGCGGCTGACGGTCCGCACCGACGCGGTGACCATGGCCGACCTGCAGGACGAGGACGGCACGGCCGTGATGATCCACTCCGGCCGCGACAACAGCGCGCACGTCCCCGAGCGGTACGCGCCCGAGGGTCCGGACGCGGACACGCTCAAGACGGGGGACGCGGGCGACCGGGTCGCGTGCGGCGTGATCAGCGGCGGCTGATCGGCGCACGTCCGGACGGCACCGACGGCCGTCCGCCGGCCGGCCACGAGGGTGCCGACGTGCCGCGGCGTTGCCGTGGGCACGTCGGCACCCGGTCGCCGGGTCACCCGTCCGGGGCACACCGCAGGCCCGGCGCGGTCCGGATGTCGGCCTCGGGACGTGGGTCCTGCGCGCGCGCGTTCCCGCAGGCAGACGATCGGGCGGCCGGCAGCGCCGGCGCCCGCCGTCGAGCGACAAGGACGTCCCCGTGCCCTACCCCCACCTCCTCGCCCCCCTGACCCTCGGCTCGTTGCGGCTGCCCAACCACGTCGTGATGCTCCCCATGGGCACCGAGATGGGGACGCACGAGGGCCTGTTCACGGAGCGCGAGATCGCGTACTACACGGCCCGCGCCGCCGGTGGCGTCGGCCTGGTCATGACCGGCATCGCCGCCGTGTCGCAGGACTACGAGCAGATCAACCCCGGCCTGTGCCGGGTCGACACCGACGACGCGATCCCCGGACTCACGGCGCTGGCCGAGTCGATCCACGCCGTCGGCGGGCGGGTGTCCCTGCAGCTGACCGCCGGCCTGGGCCGGAACATCAACGTCGTCGACCCCGACCGCGCGCCGATCTCCGCGTCGGACAACCCGCACTACGCGAACCCCGACGTGCTGTGCCGGCCCCTGGAGGTCGAGGAGATCCGCACGCTGGTGCGCCGCTTCGGCGAGGCGGCCGCGCGTGCCGCCGCCGCGGGCATCGACGCCATCGACATCCACGGCCACACCGGCTACATCGTCGACCAGTTCCTCACCCCCGCGTGGAACCGTCGCACGGACGAGTACGGCGGCTCGGTGGAGAACCGCTGCCGGTTCGCGGTCGAGGTCATCCAGGCCATCAAGGCGGCCGCCCCCGGCCTGCCGGTGAGCTTCCGGCTGTCCGTCGACCACAAGTTCCCCGGCGGCCGCACCACCGAGGAGTCGCAGCGCATCGCCGTGATCCTCGCGGAGGCGGGTCTCGACTTCATCCTGGCCGACGACGGCTCGTACGAGGCGATGGACTACGTCTTCCCGCCGTACTACCTGGGCGACGGCTGCATGGTCCCGGCCGCGAAGGCCCTCAAGGAGGTCGTCGACATCCCCGTCGTGGCCTGCGGCAACCTCGACCCCGACACCGCCGAGAAGGTGCTCGCCGCCGGTGACGCGGACATCGCCGGCGTGGGCCGCGGCCTGATCGCCGACCCGCAGTGGTGCGCGAAGCTCGCCGAGGGCCGCCGCGAGGACATCCGCCCCTGCATCCGCTGCAACGCCATGTGCGTGGGCAACGCGTTCTTCGCCCTGCCCCTCGGCTGCGCCGTGAACGCGCAGGTCGGGTTCGAGCGCGAGCGCGTCCTGACGCCCGTCGAGACGCCCCGGCACGTGGTCGTCGTCGGGGGTGGGCCCGCCGGGCTGGAGGCCGCGCGGGTGGCCGGCGAGCGCGGCCACCGTGTCGACCTGTACGAGCGGGACACCCGCCTGGGCGGCGTGCTGCGCCCCGCGGCGACGCCCGACTTCAAGAAGGAGCTGCACGCGATGATCGGCTGGTGGGAGCGGCAGATCGCCCGCCTGCCCGTCACCGTGCACCTCGGCCACGAGATCGCGGCGGACTCCCCGGAGCTGGCCGACGCGGACGAGATCATCCTGGCCACGGGCTCGCGCCCGCTCGTCCCGGCGTCCATCCCCGGCATCGACGGCCCGAACGTCGTCGGCGTGATCGACGCCCACGAGGGCGCGCCGCTGGGGCAGCGCGTCGTCGTCGCGGGCGGCGGCCTGTCGGGCGCGGACCTCGCGCTCGAGCTCGCCCAGGGCGGGCGCGACGTGACGGTCGTCGAGGCGGCCGACGAGATCGCGCGCGACCTCATCCTCATCAACCGCATGACGCTGCTGCGCGACCTGGCCACCGCCGGCGTCCGGCTGCTCACCGGTCACACGGTCGTCGCGGTCGACGCCGACGGGGTGCAGCTGCGCACCGCCGACGGCGAGGACGTCCGGGTGGCCGCCGACACGGTCGTCACCGCGTTCGGCGTGCTGCCGGAGACGACGCTGGCGGACCAGCTGAAGGCCGCCGGGCGCACCGTGCGGACCGTCGGCGACTGCGTGACCCCCGCGAAGGTCGGCGAGGCGATCAACGCCGGGTACCTCGCCGGCGCGGAGGTCTGACCCGTCCGGTCCGGACGCGAGCCGCCCGTCGTCTGCCCGTGAGGGTGGGTGGCGGGCGGCTCCGTCGTCACCGGTGGCGGGCCCTGGGTGCCCGGGTCAGGGTGGTGCCATGAGCGAGGACACCGTCCACCCCGCGTCCCAGCGCCCCGAGACGCAGGACCCGGAGAACCAGCCGCTACCCGGCGCCACGGGCCCGGACACCCAGCCCGAGGTCGGCGACACGCAGGACACCGGCACGCGCCGGCTGTACCCGTCCGACCCGACGGGTGACGACCCGACGCCCTGACCTCGGGGAGCACGGGTGGCCGTGCTCCCGCGCCGATGCCGTGGGGCACCGTGCCGTGTCGGCCACCGGGATGAACTGTGGACGACCGGGTCTGGCGAGAGGTCGCGAACGGGTACCGTGCTGTCCGGATTCGGGGGTTTTGGTCGGGAGGTGCGGTGGTCGATCCGGTGGCTCGTGCGCAGGGCAGGGTCGACGAGCTGCGCCGGCTCCTGCTGGACCTGGGTGCGGCCTGCGAGGGCGTGCCGAGCCTCGCGCGTCCGGCCGGTGCCGTCGGCGCGCCGGGGTCCTGGACGGGATCCGCGGCCGACCGGCTCCACCACGACGAGCTGGCCCCCGCGGCCCAGCGCCTCCCCCGCGCCCTGGACGCTGCCCTGCAGGCGGTGCGGGACGAGCTGGCTCACGCGGAGCGCACCCTGCGCGGCGCGCGCGAGAACGCCAGGGACGACGTGGGCGCGCGATGAGTCGACTGGTCGAGGTGTGCCCGGAGGCCATGGCGGGCGTCCGGGCGGACGTGGCGACGACGAGCCAGGCCGTGCTCGACCGGGTCGCACCGCTGCGCTCGCGGATGCTCACGCTCGGCGTGCCGACCCGAGGGCTGGACGACGCGGTCGACGTGGCCCGCCGGCTCGACGAGAACGTGCTCCCGGTCGTCGACACCCACCTCGGTCGGGCGCGCACCCTGGCCGACACCTGGTACGGCGGTGCGCTCGGCACCCCGTTCCCTGTGGTCGACGCCCCGGACCCGTCCCCGGTGGCCGATCCGTTCACCCGCTCGGCGCTCGATGACGGGACGACGGTGCTGTCGTGGACGTCCGCCGACGTCGATGCCCAGCAGGCGGACGCGCAGGCCACGACGGAGTCCCGCGGGATCGGGGACTGGCTCGCCGGCGCGTGGGAGGGCGTGAGCGACGCGGTCGACCAGGGCCTGGACCGGCTCGCGCAGCGAGCGGTCGAGGCGGGGGACGCGGTCGGCGAGGCGGGTGCGTCGATCGGCGAGTGGTGGCAGTCGACCACGGCCGACCTGGGGGCGTGGGTCGACGAGAACCTTGCCGCGGTGCGCGAGCTCATCGGCCGGCACGTGGCGCTCCTCCGGGTGCTGGCCGACGTGTGCCGCGTCGTCGGGTGGGCGGTCGTCGCGATCGGTGCCGTGCTCACCGTCGGGCTGACGATCATCGGCGCGATGGGCGGGGCCGCGATCGGCGCGGTCGTCGGCTTCGGGGTCGGAGCCGTGCCGGTCGGCGGCGCGGGGGCCGTCGCCGGGCTCAGCGCCGGGCTCAAGGTCCTGGGCGCCGGCTTCTCCCTCGTCGCGGTCGGGGACCTCCTGGACGTGGCTGCGGACTGGGGTGAGGGCACCATCGACGGGCAGGAGCTCGTGCAGCGGGGCTCGGTCGAGCTCGCGCTCACCGTGACGTCCCTGGTCGGAGCGGGTGCGCTCGGCAAGATCGTGCAGAAGACGTGGCCGCGTCTGCCCGCGTCATGGACCGGGCGCATCGACGACACGCTGGAACGGGTCTTCCGCCCGCGGGCGTCGGCCCCCGAGGTGACGCCGCACGGTGCCGGCGCTGATCGGCCGGGCGGAACCCCGGCGGGCGCCGCCGATGGCGCCCCGC
>Ga0233375_1000618_pt1 | contig 18229 bp, 16 predicted proteins | sample ElkDunMinimDraft_10_FD_191539 | JGI IMG/M metagenome (GOLD analysis project Ga0233375, IMG submission 191539) | Fecal eukaryotic communites from dung pellets of Tule Elk in California, USA - Elk Dung E16 | ecosystem: Host-associated > Mammals > Digestive system > Large intestine > Fecal | place... | reverse complement strand
TGGTCTCGAGCCCCCTCGAGCGGTGTCAGCAGACCGCCCAGCACGTCCTCGACCACCAGGCGGGCACACCCCACTCCTCGGTCGATCCCGATCTCACCGAGTGTGACTACGGGCAGTGGCAGGGCCGCACACTGTCCGAGCTCGCGACCGAGGAGCTGTGGCCGCTGGTGCAGTCGCAACCCTCTGCGGTCGTCTTTCCCGGCGGTGAGTCCATGGCCGCGATGCAGGCGCGGGCGGTCGCAGCGACCCGCCGTCACGACGCAGCCTTCGAGGTCGAGCACGGGCCGCAGGCCGTGTGGGTGGCGGTCAGCCATGGCGACGTCATCAAGGCGATACTCGCCGACGCGCTCGGCATGCACCTCGACCTGTTCCAGCGCATCACCGTGGGCCCCGCATCCGTGTCGATCGTGCGCTACGGGACCGGCCGGCCGAGCGTCCACGCGACCAACACGGAGGCGGGCGACCTGTCGTGGCTGTCGACGGGCGGCCACCTCGGCGATGCACCGGTGGGTGGTGGCGCAGGGCACAGCGCGCCGTCGACCACGGGCTCCTAGGCTGGTGCCATGACTCCACGAGCTCACGAGTTCGACTGGCCCGACCGAGCCGTCATCGGCACCGTCGGCCCTCCCGGCGCGCGCACGTTCTACCTCCAGGTGCGCTCAGGGACGCGGGTGGTGAGCGTCGCCCTCGAGAAGCAGCAGTCGGCCCTGCTCGCGGAGAAGATCGACGAGATCCTCGACGAGCTCATCATGGTCGAGGGCAACCCGTTCAGCGTTCCCACGGGCACGCCCCCCGAGCTCGTCGACAACGACCCGCTCGATGACGTCGAGGAGAGCTTCCGCACCGGCACCATGAGTCTGGGATGGGATCCGGCCCCGGCACAGGTCGTCATCGAGGCCTACCCCCTCACGGACGTCGACGACGACTCCGGGTCGTCTCACGAGCACGGCGCCCACGACACCGAGATGCTGCGGGTGCGGATGCCGGTCGGCACCGCCCGTGCCTTCGCCCGGCGCGCCCGTGAGGTCGTGGGCGCCGGGCGCCCGGCGTGCCCGGTGTGCGGCTACCCCGTCGACCCAGCCGGACATACCTGCACCCCTCCCGAGGGCTGATGTCGGCGACCGACCTCCTGGCCGATGAGCTGACGATCACCGGTCGCATCACGACGGCCTCCAACGCCACGTTCCTGGGCGGGATCGGCGACGTGAGAGTCGTCTACAAGCCGATGGCCGGCGAGCGTCCGCTGTGGGACTTCCCCGAGGGCGCCCTGGCGCACCGGGAGGTAGCGGCCTTCGTGGTCTCGCAGGCTCTCGGCTGGGACGTCGTCCCCCGGACCTGGTTGCGCGACGGTCCCCTGGGCGAAGGAATGGTCCAGCTCTGGCAGGATCACGACCCCGGCCAGCGCGCCGTCGACCTGGTGGCGACGGATCGTGTGCCCGCGGAGGGCTGGAAGCACGTCCTCGAGGGACGCGACGAGAACGGCCGGTCGGTCACCCTCGTCCACGAGGACTCACCCGCGCTGCGGCGCATGGCCGTGTTCGACCTGATCGTCAACAACGCCGACCGCAAGGGCGACCACGTTCTCGCCCTGACGGACGGCCACCGGCACGGCGTGGACCATGGGCTCACCTTCCACCGTGATCACAAGCTGCGGACGGTCCTGTGGGGATGGCTGGGAGAACCTCTGACCGCCGACGAGCTCGACGGCATCGAGCGGGTCGGCGAAGGATTGCACGGCGACCTGGGACGCGACCTCGCGGACCTGCTCAGCGGCCCGGAGATCGCCTCGCTCGCCGCTCGCTGCGCCACGTTGCGCTCGACAGGTCGGTTCCCGGCCCCCACGGGTGAGATGTCACCGGTCCCCTGGCCCCTGTTCTGAGGGGTTCGTGGGCTCCAGCCGCGACGGTCGTCCCGGGACCTCGCCCCGTCCAGGAACGACTCGATGGCATCCGCGGCGGACCGGGCGCGTACGGACGCGAAGAGCTCGAAGCCGTGCTGGGTGTCCGGTAGCTCGACGTCGACGACCGGCGACCCGGAGACGGGTGCCAGCGAGTCGGCCCTCGGGTTCGAGGAGGCGGCGAAGCTCGACGACGGCGACCTGTGGGTGACCTCGTTCGCCCTGCCGGCCCTGACGCCGGACACCGGACACCGGACACCGAGAAGACGACCGCCGAGCACATCCGCAGGGCCGCGAGCCGACCGGACCTCGGCCCGGGCTCGCGACCCGTCCGGCTCACACGTTGAAGCGGAACTCCACCACGTCGCCGTCGGCCATGACGTAGTCCTTGCCCTCGATGCGCGCCTTGCCCGCCGCGCGGGCCGCTGCGACCGAGCCGGTCTCGACCAGGTCGTCGAACGAGATGACCTCGGCCTTGATGAAGCCGCGCTCGAAGTCGGTGTGGATGACCCCGGCGGCCTGCGGCGCGGTCCACCCCTTGCGGATGGTCCAGGCGCGCGACTCCTTGGGCCCGGCGGTCAGGTACGTCTGCAGCCCCAGGGTGTCGAAGCCGACGCGCGCGAGCTGGTCGAGACCCGACTCCTCCTGGCCCGTCTCGGCCAGCATCTCCGCGGCCTCCTCGGGCTCGAGCTCGACGAGCTCGGACTCGAACTTCGCGTCGAGGAAGATGGCCTGGGCCGGTGCGACCAGCGCGCGCAGCTCGGCCTTGCGCTCCTCGTCGACGAGCCCGGCGTCGTCGGTGTTGAAGACGTAGATGAACGGCTTGGCCGTCATGAGCTGCAGGCTCGCGATCTCCGCGAGGTCCAGCCCCGCAGACTTCGCGCCCTGGAACAGGGTGATGCCCTGCTCGAGCAGGCCCTGCGCCTTGTGCGCCGCGGCGAGCAGCACCGGGTCGCCCTTCTTGATCTTGACCTCCTTCTCGAGGCGCGGCAGCGCCTTCTCGAGAGTCTGGAGGTCCGCGAGGATCAGCTCGGTGCTGATCGTCTCGATGTCGTCCGCCGAGTCCGTCGAGCCCTCGACGCGGATCACGTCCGGGTCGTCGAACGCGCGCGTCACCTGGCAGATCGCGTCCGCCTCACGGATGTTCGCGAGGAACTTGTTGCCGAGCCCCTCCCCCTCGCTCGCACCCTTGACGATGCCCGCGATGTCCACGAAGGACACCGTCGCGGGCAGGATGCGCTCGCTGCCGAAGATCTCCGCGAGCTTGGTCAGCCGCGGGTCCGGGAGGGACACGACGCCGATGTTCGGCTCGATCGTGGCGAACGGGTAGTTCGCCGCGAGGACCTGGTTGCGCGTCAGGGCGTTGAAGAGGGTGGACTTGCCGACGTTGGGCAGGCCGACGATGCCGATAGTTAGAGCCACGGGGCCTGAGTCTACTTGTAGCTCATGACCTGCTGGAGCAGCTCCGGACCACGCTGGTCGACCAGCCGGCCCCCCCAGCGCATGCCCACCACCAGGAACACGACTCCCAGCCCCACGCCCACGACCAGCGTGAGCCAGCCCCAGACGGCGGCCCCCGTCAGGACGTCGGCGAGCGCGAGACCCGTGGCAGGCAGGCACAGCGCCGCCAGGACCAGCATCGTGATCGTCTGCGCCACGAGCGTGGCCATCGCCGCCCCCTGCGGCGACTTGAACGGGCTGTCCCCCGGCTTGGGCACGGGGTAGAGCAGCCTGGCCGAGACAACGCTCGAGACGCCCAGCGAGGTGGCGAGGACGCCCAGGGTCAGTCCCGTCGTCGAGGCCAGGAGGTCCCAGCGTCCCGTGAACGCGACCGAGGCCACCGCGAAGACGAGCACGACCGGCACCCCGATGACCGCGGCGGCGAGCACCCGGCCAGCCCTGTCCGCGAAGCCGCTCACCCCCGAGGAGACCTGCGTCCAGAACGCGGTGTGGTCGTAGGCGACGTCGGCCGAGATCGCGAAGCCGAACGTGAACGCGGTGACCGGCCCCAGCACCAGCATGAGCTCGGGGAACCCGTCCCCCCCGTTCACCCCCACGCTCGACCCCACGAACCACAGCACGACCGGGAGCAACGGGATCACCGCGACCGAGCCCGAGTAGCGCGGGTCCCGGAACCAGTACGTCAGGCAGCGGGCCGCGACGGCGCCCACGGGGGTCGCCGGGAAACGGTCGAACCAGCCGAGCCCCTTGGCCCGACCCGCCGCCGCGCCGCCGTGCGGTGCGACCAGCGCCTTCGCGAGCGCGCGGTCCCACACGACCCAGGCCAGGCCCAGGACGGCCACCGTGAGCGCGAGCCTCGCGAGCGCGAGGCCCCAGGCGCCGTCCGACACCGCGGACGCGACGGCCCACGGCGCGCCGAAGGGCGTCCAGCCCAGGACGTCCGCGATGACGGGCAGCACCTCCTGACCGCGCGCGATGGCCGCCGTGGCCCAGCCGATGAGAGGGCCGGCGAGCATGAGCGGCACGAACGCCGCGATCGACAGGACCTCGCGGTAGCGGCGCGAGTCGAGCAGTGGGGCGAGCGCCGTCGTCGTGGCGCGCGAACCCACCACGCACAGCGCGACCGCCAGCAGCCCGCCCACGAGCGCGGCCAGCGCCGCGAGCGGGGAACGCCACCACGCGAGCGACGTGCCGAGCGAGACCAGGAGCGTCACGACGCCCGGGGTCCCGACGAGGCCGGCGACCGCGAGGCCGGCGAGCAGCTGGCGCCGGGGCACCGCGAACGTCACGAACCGCTGCGGGTCGAGCGTGGCGTCGACGCCGAACGCGAAGAGCGGGACGATCCACCAGGCGAGCACCACGAGCGAGCCCAGGACCGTGATGATCTGACCGGCGAGGTCGGGCTGCGTCGTCCCGAGCGCCACGAGGCCCGCGAGCGTCAGCCCCACCACACCCAGCCCGTAGAGGATGCCGAGGACGAGCCCGATCGTCTGCCACACGCTCTTCTTGAGCGTGTTGCGCAGGAGCGTGAGCTTGAGCCTTACGAGGTGCGCAACCACGAGAGCCCCTCCGTGGTGTGCCGGCCGCCGACCAGGTCGACGAACCGGTCCTCGAGGCTCTGGCCCGCGCGGACGTCGTCCACGGTGCCCGCCGCCAGGACGTGCCCGCCGGAGATGACCGCGACGTGGTCGCACATGCGTTGGACCAGGTCCATGACGTGCGACGACACGATGACCGTGCCGCCGCTCGCGACGTACGAGGAGAGGATCTCGCGGATGTTCGCGGCCGAGACCGGGTCCACGGCCTCGAACGGCTCGTCGAGCACGAGCAGGCTCGGGGCGTGGATGAGCGCCGAGGCGAGCGCGATCTTCTTGGTCATGCCCGCCGAGTAGTCGACGACGAAGGTGTCGGCGTCCGCCGCCAGGCCGAGCGCCTGCAGGAGGTCCGTCGTGCGCTCGGCGACCGTGGCGCGGTCCATGCCGCGCAGCAGGCCCGCGTAGGTGATGAGCTGCGCGCCCGTGAGGCGGTCGAACAGCCGCACGCCGTCCGGGAGGATGCCCAGCATGCGCTTGCCCGCGACCGGGTCCGCCCACAGGTCCTGCCCGTGCACGTGGACCGTCCCGAAGTCCGGGCGCAGCAGACCCGTCGCCATCGACAGCGCGGTCGTCTTGCCCGCGCCGTTCGGTCCCACCAGGCCGTAGAAGGAGCCTGCGGGGACGTCGAGGTCGATCCCCGCCACGGCGATCTTCTCGCCGAACTTCTTCCAGAGCCCGCGCACCGAGAGCGCGGGAGCAGTGCCCGTCGAGCCCGTCGCGGCGGGCGGCGCCGCGGGGGCGAGCACGGGCGCCGGGCCCTGGGCGGCGCGCGGCGCCGCGGTGTCCGGGGTGCGTGCCCGGTCCGTGGCGTCCGGGGTGCCTGTCCGGTCCGTGGGTGGGAGCTGGTCGCGGGGCGCAGGGTCGTGAGCCATACGCACCAACGTAGCGGAGGGTGCGTGCCGTTCCCCCTGTGATTTGTCATGACTTGCCTGGTGGGACGCGAGATCACCCGCCGCGGGCGTGCGCCCGGCGCTCGCGACGCGCCCGACGACGCCGCTCCCCCTCGCCTGTCGGTACCACCTGGCAGAGTGCGGGCATGGACAACGCCTTGCCGTGGGTCATGCTCGTCGTCGGGCTCCTCGTCGGAGCCCTCCTCGGATGGCTCGCACGCCGCACCTCCCCCGACTCGGGGCGCGCCGAGATCGGCCGCCTCACGGGCCTGCTGACCCAGGCGCAGCACGAGGCCGCGCGCGGCGCCGGCCTCGCCGAGCGGCTCGCGGCCGAGCGCGAGGGCTTCGAACGTCAGCTGCGCACCGAGCGCGAGGCGTTCGGGCGCCAGCTCGCGGGCGCCGAGCGTTCCGCCGACGAGCGCTTCGACATCGAGCGCGCCAACCACGAGCGGGCCATCGAGGAGCTGCGTGCGGGCTCCGAGAAGCGGCTCGCCGAGATCCGCGGCGACCAGGCCCGCCTCGAGGCCCAGTTCGAGGCGCTCGCCCGCAAGGCGCTGGCGAGCAGCTCCGAGCAGTTCCTCACGCAGGCCGAGGAACGGTTCAAGCGCAGCCAGCAGGTCGGGGAGGCCGAGCTCGCCAAGCGCGAGCAGGCCGTGCAACAGCTCGTCGAACCGCTGAGCAAGGCCCTCGACCAGGTCAAGGCCGAGGTCTCGGCAGCCGAGCAGGCCCGGCGCGAGGCCCACGGCACGCTCGCCGAGCAGGTCCGCGGCATGCGGCACGACTCCGAGGCGCTGCGCGCCGAGACGTCCCAGCTCGTGACCGCGCTGCGCTCCTCGCAGGTGCGGGGGGCGTGGGGCGAGCTCCAGCTGCGGCGCGTCGTCGAGGCCGCGGGCATGATCCCGCACGTCGACTTCGTCGAGCAGGACCAGGTCGCCACCGACGACGGGGCGCTGCGCCCCGACATGGTGATCAAGCTCGCGGGCGGCAAGAACGTCGTGGTCGACGCCAAGGTCGCGTTCCTGGGCTACCTCGACGCCCAGCAGACCACGGACCCGCGGGTGCGCGCCGAGCGCCTCGCCGCGCACGCCCGCCACTTCCGCAAGCACATCGACGACCTCGGGGGCAAGCGGTACTGGGACCAGTTCAGCCCCGCGCCGGAGTTCGTCGTCATGTTCGTGCCCGCCGAGTCGTTCCTGTCCGCGGCGATCGAGCAGGACCCGTCCATCCTCGAGTACGCCGTGTCCAAGAACGTCATCATCGCGGCGCCCATGACCATGATCGCGCTCCTGCGCACCGTCGCCTACGCCTGGCGCCAGGACGCCCTGGCCGCCAACGCCCAGCAGGTGCTCACGCTCGGCAAGGAGCTGCACGGGCGCCTCGCGGTCATGGGCGGCCACCTCGCCCGGCTCGGCCGGTCCATCCAGGGCGCCGCGGACTCCTACAACCGGACGCTCGCGTCCCTCGAGACCCGCGTGCTCGTGAGCGCACGCCGCTTCGCGGACCTCAACGTCGTCGACGACGACCTCGAGACGCCCGCCGCGGCCAACCCCCAGCTCAGCGCCGTGAGCGCCCCCGAGCTCCTGGCGTCGGTCAACGAGACCTTCGTCGCGATCGACGAGATCGCCGTCGGCGTCCGGGGGGCCGCCGGGTCACGTACCGAAGGGACCAGCGACGACGAGGGCACGCTCGACGCAGGGATGCTCGGCACGATCAACGCCCCCGGACGGCACGAGCGCGACCGGGACGCGGGCGCCTCCTGAGACGACGCTCCGCCCAGACCGGTGCCGGCCGTCAGGTGAGCGGCGCCGTCGGGCCGGCCTCGACGCCCCGTACGCACGAGGCCCGCCCCGGAGCATCCGGGACGGGCCTCGTGCGTACGGCGCAGAGCCTCAGACGGGCTCGACCGACAGGGCGGTGCGGTTCTCGCGGCGCGGGCGGGCGGGCGCGTTGCCGGCCGCCTTGAGGTCCGCGCGCAGCTCCTTGGGGAGCGAGAACATGAGGTCCTCGGTCGCGGTGCGCACCTCCTGCACGTCGCCGTAGCCGCGCTCGGCCAGGTACGCCAGGACGTCGTTGACGAGGATCTCGGGGACCGAGGCTCCCGAGGTCACCCCGACGGTCGTGACACCGTCGAGCCAGGCCTCGTCCATCTCCTGCGCACGGTCGATCCGGTAGGACGCGTCGGCGCCCGCCCCGAGGGCGACCTCGACCAGCCGCACAGAGTTCGACGAGTTCGCCGAGCCCACCACGATCACCAGCTCGCACTCGGGCGCGAGCTTCTTGACCGCGACCTGGCGGTTCTGCGTCGCGTAGCAGATGTCGTCCGACGGCGGGTTCTGCAGCGTCGGGAACCGCTCGCGCAACCGGTCGACCGTCTCCATGGTCTCGTCGACCGACAGCGTGGTCTGCGAGATCCACACCACCTTGTCGGGGTCGCGGACCGTGACGTTCACCGCGTCGTCGGGCGAGTTGACGATCTGCACGTGGTCCGGGGCCTCGCCCGCGGTGCCCTCGACCTCCTCGTGCCCCTCGTGCCCGATCAGCAGGATGTCGTAGTCGTCCGCCGCGAAGCGCACGGCCTCCTTGTGCACCTTGGTCACCAGGGGGCACGTCGCGTCGATGGTCTGAAGGTTGCGCCGGGCCGCGGCCTCGTGGACCGCGGGCGAGACGCCGTGCGCCGAGAACACGACGCGCGCGCCCTCGGGCACCTCGTCGGTCTCGTCGACGAACACCGCGCCCTTGTCCGTCAAGGACTCGACGACGTACTTGTTGTGCACGATCTCCTTGCGGACGTACACGGGGGCGCCGTAGTGCTCGAGCGCCTTCTCGACCGCGATCACAGCGCGGTCGACGCCCGCGCAGTATCCGCGGGGGGCGGCGAGGAGAACACGCTTACCAGTCGGGGAAGTCACGCGACAAGTCTAGGCGACGGCCCTGCGGCAGCCCGACCCGCAGGGTCCTCCGTGACGTCTGCGGGCCATGTCCTGGCAGCAACTCCACACGATCCCCACGGGTCGCCTGCACGGACGGCGGCGTGCTGCCCCCGGACGTCGCCCTCGGCGCCTGTCACACCCATGAGGCAGGCTTGACCCGTGACCGACCGACCCGCCGACCCCACCAGCTCGCCCTCCTCCCCCGCCCCCCTGAGCGACCCGGCCGCAGCGCCGCGGCCCTCCGCGCTGCCGGTCCGGGCCCTCGACACGAGCGCCGAGCACCCCTGGCCCGTCCGCCTCCTGTCGAGCAAGATCACGGCGTACATCGACAAGATGGCGCCCGTCTGGGTCGAGGGGCAGGTCGTCCAGCTCAACCGCCGCCCGGGCGCCTCGATGGCTTTCCTCACGCTCCGTGACACCGACGCGGACATGTCGCTGCCCGTCGCCGCGCTCGCCCGGGTCTTCGAGGCGGCGAGCACGCCGCTCGCCGAGGGGGCGCACGTCGTCGTCCACGCCAAGCCCGTGTTCTGGCCCAAGCGCGGGTCGTTCCAGCTCCAGGCGAGCGAGGTCCGCACGGTCGGCATCGGCGAGCTCCTGGCCCGGATCGAGCACCTCAAGCGGATCCTCGCTGCCGAGGGCCTGTTCGACGCGGACCGCAAGGTCCCGCTCCCGTTCCTGCCCGAGGTCGTGGGGCTGGTGTGCGGACGGGAGTCCAAGGCCGAGCACGACGTCGTCGTCAACGCCCGCGCGCGCTGGCCCCAGGTCAGGTTCGAGATCCGTGAGGTCGCGGTCCAGGGCGCCGGCGCGGTCACCCAGGTCAGCGCCGCGATCGCGGAGCTCGACGCCCGCCACGACGTCGACGTGATCGTCGTCGCGCGCGGCGGCGGTGCGGTCGAGGACCTGCTGCCGTTCAGCAACGAGGCGCTCGTGCGGGCCGCCGCAGCCTGTCGCACGCCGCTCGTGAGCGCGATCGGCCACGAGACCGACACCCCGCTCCTCGACCTGGTCGCCGACTACCGCGCCTCGACCCCCACCGACGCGGCGAAGCGCATCGTGCCCGACGTCGGCGAGGAGCGTGCGCGCGTCCTGCAGGCCCGGTCCCGGATCCGCGCCGCGATCACGCACCAGCTCCAGCGCGAGCAGTCCCGGCTCGACAGCGCGCGCTCACGGCCGGTGCTCGCGGCGCCGGAGTCCATGATCTCCACGCGCGAGCAGCAGGTGCTCGCGGCCCGGGACCGGGCTCGGCGCTCGCTCGACGCGATCCTGCTCCGCGCGCACGGCGAGGTGGAGCGGCTCGCCGCCCAGGTGCGCGCCCTGTCGCCGGCGTCCACGCTCGAGCGCGGCTACGCCGTCGTGCACGGGCCCGACGGGGCGATCGTGCGCTCCCCCGACGACGTGCGTCCCGGCGACGGCCTCCACGTACGGCTCGCGCGCGGAGCGATCGAGGCGACCGTGCGCTGACCCCGGCGCGGCGCACCCGCCGAGCGCGGTGCACCTACCGAGCGCGACGCACCTCGCGCCACCCCCGACGACACCACAGCATCAGCACCAGGAAGGCCCTCCCCCATGAGCAGCACCACCCCGCCCCCCGCCGACGTCGCGTCGCTCACGTACGAGCAGGCCCGTGACGAGCTGGTCCACGTCGTGTCCCGCCTCGAGACCGGCGGCGAGCCCCTCGAGGCGTCGCTCGCCCTGTGGGAGCGCGGCGAGGCCCTCGCAGCCCGCTGCCAGCAGTGGCTCGACGGTGCGCGCGAACGCCTCGCGTCGGCCCGAGCCGCGGACGGTCCCGCCGGCGCGCCCGCGGCCGGCGGGGGCTCCGGCACCCCGGAGGACTGACCGGGCCCGCGCGGCGGGCCGGGCCTGGCGGGCCCGCCCCGCACCGCGGCGCGCCGCAGGTCTGGCCCGCCAGCAGGTCAGGCGCTCTGGCGGGCCTGACCCTCGGACCGCCCGCCGGTCCGCCCCTCGGACTGCGCCTGGGCGCGCTCGAGCGACGCCCGGCGGTCCTCCTCGTTCTCCCGGTCGAGCCGGTCCACCTCGTCCTGGTCGTGCGTGAGGTTCTCGCCGGTCTCGGGGTCGAAGATCATCATCTTGTCGGGGTCGAACCACAGCTCGGTCGTGTCGCCGTCCCGCACGCGGGACGCCGAGTCGAGCGCGACGACGAACTGCGTGCGCAGCCCCTCGCCGTCGAGCTCGCGGTCGAGCTCCTCGAGCTTGGCCGCGACCGAGGCGTGCATCTCGAACGGCACGTAGGCGTAGAGCTCGGCGCCGAGCCACTCCGTCACGTCGATCTGCGCGTCGAACGTCCGCCCGCGATCCTTCTTGGTCGGGTCGACCAGGCGGGCGTCCTCGAAGTGCTCGGGGCGCAGACCCACGATCACGAGCTCGCGGTCCCCCACGGCCTCGACGAGCCGGTCGGGCAGCTCGAACGTGCCGAAGGGGAGCTCCATGCTGCTCCCGGACACCTGGCCGGGCAGGAAGTTCATGGGCGGCGAGCCGATGAACCCGGCGACGAACAGGTTGACGGGCTGCTCGTACAGCGCGCGCGGGCTCGCGAGCTGCTGGAGCTCACCCTTGCGCAGCACCGCGACCCGGTCACCCAGCGTCATGGCCTCGGTCTGGTCGTGCGTCACGTAGACGGTCGTGGTCGCCAGCCGGCGCTGCAGCCGGGCGATCTCCGTACGCATCTGCCCGCGGAGCTTGGCGTCGAGGTTGGACAGGGGCTCGTCGAACAGGAACGCCTTGGCGTCGCGGACGATCGCACGGCCCATCGCCACGCGCTGGCGCTGGCCGCCCGAGAGGTTCGCGGGCTTGCGGTCGAGGTGCTCGCGCAGCTCGAGGAGGTCGGCCGCGTACTCGACCTTCTCCCGGATCTCGGCGTCGCTGAACTTGCCCTTGGTCAGGCGCAGCGGGAACGCGATGTTCTCGCCCACGGTCAGGTGCGGGTACAGCGCGTAGTTCTGGAACACCATCGCGAGGTCGCGGTCGCGCGGGGCCTTCTCGTTGACGCGCTGGCCGTCGATCAGCAGGTCGCCCGAGGTGATGTCCTCGAGGCCGACGATCATGCGCAGCAGGGTCGACTTGCCGCAGCCCGAGGGGCCCACGAGGATCACGAACTCGCCGTCGGCGATGTCGATGCTCACGCCCTTGACGGCCGGGAAGCCGTCTCCGTACTTCTTGACGATGTTCTTGAGGGTGATCGACGCCATCAGCTCTCTCCTCGGTCGGGGGTCGGGCAGCGCAGGGCGCGGCCTCGGGGCGGGGCGGTGGGTGCGCTCATCCCTTGACCGCCCCCTGGGTGAGCCCCGAGACGATCTGCCGCTGGAACAGCACCACCAGGATCACGACGGGGATCGTCACGACCACGGCCGCGGCCGAGATCGCTCCGGTGGGCTCCTCGAAGTAGGACGCGCCCGTGAAGAACGCGAGCGCTGCGGGCACGGGCCGTGCCGCGCTCGTCGAGGTGAGCGAGATGCCGTAGATGAAGTCGTTCCACGCGATGAAGAACGCGATGAGCGCGGTGGTGAACACGCCCGGCGCGGCGAGGGGCACGATGACCTTGCGGAAGGCCTGCCAGGGCGTGGCCCCGTCGACCTGTGCGGCCTGCTCGAGCTCCCACGGGATCTGGCGGAAGAAGGCCGCGAGGGTCCAGATGGAGATCGGGAGCGTGAGCGACAGGTACGGGATGATCAGGCCGGGCCAGGTGTCGTAGAGCCCGATGTTGCGCCACAGGTTGAACAGCGGCGTGACGATCGAGACCACGGGGAAGATCGAGACGCCGAGCGCGGTCGTGAGGATCAGCCGCTTGCCGGGGAAGTTCAGCCGGGCGATCGCGTACGCGGCGAGCGTCGCGAGGACGACCGCGATGACGGTCGCGATGAGCGAGATCCCCACGGAGTTGCGCAGCGCCGACAGGAAGAGCTCCTGGGCGGAACCGCCCGTGGCCAGGATCTGCTCGTAGTTGTCGGTGCTCCACTGCGGCGGCAGGAACGTGCCCGAGTTGATCTCGCTGGGTCCCTTGAAGCTCGTCATGAGGATCGACAGGACCGGGAAGAGCGCCCCCACGAGGACGACGACGGTGATCACGGCCCACCACACGCGGGCCCGGGTGCTCAGGACGCTGCCCATCAGCTCTCCCCCCTCGCGCCGGCCAGATCGACCTTGAAGAGCTTGATCGCCACGAAGCAGATGCCGAGCACGCACAGGAACAGCAGGACGGAGATGGCCGACCCCATGCCGATCTGGAGCTGCCCGATCGAGGTCCGGTAGGCGAGCAAGGACAGCACCTCCGTGTTGTTCGCGCCGTTGGTCATGATGAAGACGTTGTCGAAGATGCGGAACGCGTCGAGCGCGCGGAACAGGACGGCGACCATGATGGCCGCCTTCATGTTCGGCACGATGACGCGCGTGAACCGCTGCCAGGCCGTCGCGCCGTCGACCTTCGCGGCCTCCTCCAGGTCGCCGGGGACCTGCGCGAGGCCCGCCAGCAGCAGGAGAGAGATGAACGGCGTGGTCTTCCAGACCTCGGACGCGATGATGACGAACAGGCTCGTGCCCTGGTGCGCGAACCAGTTGAGGTCGGGGCCGACGCCGGGCACCCAGTCGAACCAGCTGTTGACGTAGCCCGACGTGATGTCGAACGCGTAGAACCAGGCGAAGGCCGACACGACGGTGATGATGCCGTAGGGCACGAGGATGGCCGTGCGCAGGAGCCCGCGCAGACGGCGGATCGCGCGGTGCATGACGAGTGCGAGCGCGAAGCCCAGGACGAGCTCGACCACGACCGAGACCACCATGATGAGGAACGTCACCGCGAAGTCACGCCACCAGACGGGGTCGGTGAGGATCACGACGTAGTTGCCCAGGCCCACGAACGAGCGGTCGTCGGGGGCGGTGAGCTTGTAGTTGAAGAGCGAGTCGTAGAACGCCTGCAGGATCGGGTAGAGCGTCACGGCCAGCATGACCACGAACGCGGGACCGGCGAGGTACCAGCCGAGGCGTGCCTCGGCCCTGGCCCGGTCGCTGCGCGCGGCCTTGGCCTTCTTGTCCGGGACCAGGTCCGTCGCGCCGGGCGCGGGATCCGGCTCGGGCTGGGCGCGGCGCGCGCCCCGGGTGTCAGCGCTCACAGCAGACGCTCCCCTCGCAGGACGGCGGTGATGAACTCGGTCGACCTCACGGGGGTCCCGTCCTCGGTCACGCTCGCCGGCGGGTACCAGGTCTGCTGCAGGCCGGTCGAGACCTCGTTGTAGAACGGGGTCTGGGGTCGGGGAGCGGCCTGCTCGAGCGACTGCCGGATGACGTCGTACATGGGGTACGCCTCCTGCACGGCCGGGTCGTCGTAGGCCGCGGTGCTCGCGGCGGGGTTGCCGTCGGACACGAAGTACGCGGCCTGGTTCTCCGCGCTCACGATGCACTGCGCAGCCTCGTAGGACAGGTCGGTGTGCTCGCTGAACGCGCCGACACCGATGCTGATGCCACCGTAGGGCGGGCGCGTGTCCTCGCCCTCGACGGTCTGCGGGTACAGCGTCCAGCCGATGTCGTCGAGGAGGGACTGCTCGATCGACCCGGCCTCGACCCCGCTCTGGGTCGAGGACCAGACGAACGGCCAGTTGACCATGAAGGAGCCCTTGTCCCCCTGGAAGAGCGTCAGGGAGGCCGACTCGTCGGCGCTCGGCAGACCCGGTCCGCCCACGCCTGACCGCCCGATCTCACCGATGATCCGTGCGGCGTCCCGGCCCGCGTCGGTCTCCAGCCCGAGCTTCAGCTCGTCGGCGGGGGCCTCGGGATTCTCGAGGATCTGCCCGCCCGCGGACTCGATCAACGCGTTGATCCAGACCGTCAGGGACTCGGCCTTGACGCCCTGCACGGCGAGGTACTTGTCCTGGTCCTGGGCTGCGGTGATGAGCTGGTCCCACGTCACGGGCCGGCTGAGGTCGAGGCCTGCGGCCTGGGCCACGGACTTGCGATACCACAGGAGCTGGGTGTTGGCCCAGAACGGGATGGCGACGAGCTCGCCCTTCCACGTCGAGCCGTCGATCGCGCCCTGCACGACGTCCTGGGTCGCGGCCTGCGCGACGTCGTCGGGCACCGGCGCGAGGAAGCCCGCCTCGGACAGCTCGGGGATGAACGGCGGGTCGAGGCTCATGAGGTCGATCGACGAGTCCTTGGCCGCGAGCCGCCGTGCGAGCTGCTCGCGCTGGGCGGCGGCGTCACGGGGCAGGAGCGAGGTCTCGATGCTGTACGCGCCGCCCGCGGCGTCGGTGCAGGATGCGGCGATCTCGGCCTGGCCCCCGTTGTCCGGGTTGATGTACCAGGTGAGCACGGGTGGGCCGGAGCCCTCCCCGGTGCTGCACGCGGCGAGCGGCACGATCGTCGCGACGGCCAGCGCCGCGGCGAGTGCCCGGGTGCGTCGGTGCACGGTCTCCCCTTCTTCCAACGAGCGCATCGCTGTGCCCGTCCTCGGTTGGTTCCTCCTCCTAGGGGTACCTGGTTCCGGGACGTCTCGCCACGCGAAGGACATTTCCACCGCGCCCGACGGCGTCGTTCACCCGGGTGCACGCGTCCCGGTGTCCACGGGGGTGGTCGGATCGTGAACGCCGTGCACGGCACGGTCCGCGGTGAGCGACCATGGAGGTTGTGACGACGACCAGCATCACCGAGACCACTCCCACGACCCCCGCCGAGGCCTGGGCCCGGCTGCGCGACGGCAACGGCCGCTTCGTGCGGGACGAGATGGAGCACCCGTCGCAGGGCGCCGTCCGCCGGGCCGAGCTCAGCGTGGCCCAGCACCCGCACACCGTGATCTTCGGGTGCGCCGACTCGCGCGTGGCCGCCGAGATCATCTTCGACCAGGGCCTGGGCGACGTGTTCGTGGTCCGCACGGCCGGTCACGTCCTGGACACCACCGTCATCGGCTCGATCGAGTACGGGGTCAACATCCTCGGGACGCCGCTCGTGGTCGTGCTCGGCCACGACAGCTGCGGCGCGATCGCCGCGGCCGCCCACACGCTCGCGACGGGCGAGCAGGCCGACGGGTTCGTCCGCGCGGTCGTCGACCGGGTCATCCCCTCGATCGTCAACATCACGAGCAGCTCGGGCGGGGTGTCCGCGGTGGACCCGGACACGCTGCGACGCGAGCACGTCCGCCACACCGTGGACATGCTGCACGGGTACTCCGCAGCGCTGGCCACGGCCGTCGCCGAGGGCCGGCTCGCGATCATCGGCGTCGAGTACACGCTCGCCGACGGCCGCGCGCGTCTGGTCGAGGTCGTGGGCGACGTCGGGGACGCCCCCGGCGCGTGAGGACCCGGGTCCCGCCCGCGGGCGGGGCCCCGAGCACGCCGCGGGGCGCACGGACCGGTTCGAGATCACCCACGCTCGTGCGGCACCATTAGGCCCATGACTTCTGCCGACGCTTCCGACTACCGCATCGAGCACGACACCATGGGTGAGGTCCGCGTCCCTGCGGCCGCCCTCTACCGCGCGCAGACGCAGCGCGCGGTCGAGAACTTCCCGTTGTCGGGCACCCCCCTCGAGCGCAGCCACATCGAGGCCCTCGCCCGGGTCAAGAAGGCCGCCGCGCGCGCGAACGCCGAGCTGGGGGTGCTCGACGAGGACGTCGCGGCCGCCATCGTGGCCGCCGCCGACGAGGTCGCCTCGGGCGCCCACGACGCCCACTTCCCGGTCGACATCTTCCAGACGGGCTCGGGCACCTCGTCGAACATGAACACCAACGAGGTCCTCGCGACGCTCGCCACGCGCTCGCTGGGTCGCGAGGTCCACCCCAACGACCACGTCAACGCGTCGCAGTCGTCGAACGACGTCTTCCCGACGTCGGTGCACCTGGCCGCGACCGCCGGCGTCGTGCACGACCTGGTCCCCGCCCTGACGCACCTCGCGGAGGCGCTCGAGGCCAAGTCGGCCGAGTTCGCGACGGTCGTGAAGTCGGGCCGCACGCACCTCATGGACGCGACCCCGGTCACGCTCGGCCAGGAGTTCGGCGGGTACGCCGCGGCCGTGCGCTACGGGATCGAGCGCCTGCAGTCCGCGCTCCCCCGCGCGGCCGAGGTCCCCCTCGGCGGCACGGCCGTCGGCACGGGCATCAACACCCCGGCCGGGTTCCCGCAGCGCGTCATCGCGCTGCTCGTCGAGGACACGGGCCTGCCGCTGACCGAGGCGCGCGACCACTTCGAGGCGCAGAGCTCGCGCGACGGGCTCGTCGAGCTCTCGGGCGCGCTGCGCACCATCGCGGTCTCGATCACGAAGATCTGCAACGACCTGCGCTGGATGGGCTCGGGCCCCAACACGGGCCTGGGCGAGATCTTCATCCCCGACCTGCAGCCCGGCTCGTCGATCATGCCGGGCAAGGTCAACCCCGTCGTGCCCGAGGCCGTCCTCATGATCGCCGCACGCGTGATCGGCAACGACGCGACCGTGGCGTGGGCCGGTGCGAGCGGGTCGTTCGAGCTCAACGTGCAGATCCCCGTCATCGCCCTCGGTGTGCTCGAGTCGATCCGCCTGCTCTCGAACGCGTCGGTCGTGCTCGCGGACAAGACGGTCGTGGGCATCACGGCCAACGTCGAGCGTGCGCGCGCGCTCGCGGAGTCCTCGCCGTCGATCGTCACGCCGCTCAACCGCGTGATCGGCTACGAGGCGGCGGCCAAGGTCGCCAAGCACTCGGTCAAGCAGGGCATCACGGTCCGCGAGGCCGTGGTCGACCTGGGCTTCGTCGAGCGCGGCGAGGTCACCGAGGAGCAGCTCGACACGGCGCTCGACGTCCTGTCGATGACGCGCCCGCCGCAGGCGTGACCGCTCGCTGAGGCTCCCGCCCGGGAGGGCGGTGCCTCGGGAGGCACGACGAACGGCGTGGGCCGGGTGCTGTCACCCCGCCCACGCCGTTTGTCGTCCCTGGCGACCTGCGCTCGCCTCGTCGCCGTGGGCCGCGAGGCCCCGGCTCGCGTCAGCGCGAGTGAGCGATCAGGTCCACTGGGTGAGCTTGCGCCCCTCCTTGTCACGGAACGCGCCGACGATCAGCATGACGAGGTCGATGAGCGTCCAGACGCCGCAGCCGCCGAGAGTCAGGATCATGAGGACGCCCGTGCCGATCTTGCCGACGTAGAAACGGTGGACGCCGATCGTGCCGAGGAAGAGGCACAGCAGGACGGCGGGGAGCAGCAGCTTGGGGCTCGTGGTGTCTGCCTGGTACGGGGCTGCGTTGGACATGTGGTTCCTCCGAGGAGATGAGTGGCGGGCGTTCCGTCCCGTCACGACGGCGGGCCGTAGCGTAGCGCGCACCAACCGGGCCAGGACAGGGCGTTCCTCGCACATCGCACCTTTTCACCCGCTCGTGGCCTCTGCCGCGGCGCCTGTCCCCCGCGCCGAGCGCGTCTTCTACCTCACGACCTGCACCGCACCATTCATCCTGTCCGAGGCGGACGTCGAGGCCTTGCTCGGTACCCT
>Ga0233375_1000616_pt1 | contig 18247 bp, 12 predicted proteins | sample ElkDunMinimDraft_10_FD_191539 | JGI IMG/M metagenome (GOLD analysis project Ga0233375, IMG submission 191539) | Fecal eukaryotic communites from dung pellets of Tule Elk in California, USA - Elk Dung E16 | ecosystem: Host-associated > Mammals > Digestive system > Large intestine > Fecal | place... | reverse complement strand
CCTCGACCTCGGCGCAGCCGCCCGGTCGTCATCCGACCGGGCGGCTGCGCCGCGTGACGTGCAGGAACCGGCGCGAGCGCGGTGCGGCGTCCGGGCGCTCTGCTGTCAGGCCCGACGGCGCCGCTGCCTCAGAGGTCGTCGAACGCGGCGAAGGGCTCGTCCTCGTCGGCCGACTCCCCCTCGCGCGCCAGCTCCTCGCGCACCAGGGTGAGCGCGAGCCCGGGGCTGTACCCCTTGCGCGCGAGCATGCCGACGACGCGCCGGGTGCGGACCTCCCGCTCGAGACCGGTCGTGCGGGCGAGGCGTCGCTGGACGAGGTCGCGCGCGGCTGTGGTCTCGTCGTCCTCGTCCACCTGGTCGAGGGCGTCCGTCGCGGTGTCGTCGTCGATCCCCTTGCGCCGCAGCTCCTGCGCGATGGCCCGGCGCGAGAGGCCGCGCTCGCCGTGGCGGGTGCGCACGATCATGGCCGCGTACTCGGCGTCGTCCACGAGGCCGACCTCTTCGAAGCGGTCCAGGATCGGCTCCAGGACCTCGACCGGGTACCCCTTGCGGGTCATGGCGTCCATGAGCTGGCGCCTGCTCTTGGGAGCGGCGGTGAGGGTCCGCAGGATCGCCTCGCGGGCATGCTCGGTGAGCTCGGGGCCGGCCAGCGCCCCCGACTCCACGCGGTCCGCGACCGTGGGGCGGGGCGTGCGCTGCTTGCGCTCGCCGTCGCCCTCGCGACGACGGGAGGCCGCACCCTTCTTCGAGGTCGACCCGAACCCACCACCCAGGCCGCTGCTGCCGAACCCGGACGACCCCCGCTGACCGAACCCGCCGCGCCCTGACGAGCCACGCTCACCGAACCCGCCGCGACCGGTTGCGGCGCTGCCGCTCGCGCGAGAGCGGGACACCCGGCGGGCGCCGAGCCCGTCCGCGCCGGCTCCGGCCCCGTCCTCCCGGCTGCTCGTCGTCCGCCCGCCCGGTGGTCGGCGGGCGGGCACGGGGCGGGCCCCGGCGGCCGGGTCCGTCGCTCCTGCGTCGGTGCTGTGCGTCCCGGCACCGGCGGCGGCTCCCCCGAGCCTCGGAGCGACACCAGGGCCGGATGCACCGACGGGCGCGTCCCCTTCCTCACCGGGAAGGGGACGCGCCCACTCGGGCATGCGGTCCAGCGGGTCGTCGACGATCAGAGGACGGCCTTCTTGCCCTTGCCGGCAGGGGCCGCCGGGGCTGCGGGCGCGCTCGGGGCCCCGGCCGCTGCGGGATCCGCCGGCGCGTCGACCTTGGCACCGACGCCGAGCTTCTCCTTGATGCGCTTCTCGAGCTCGTTGGCGAGGTCCGGGTTGTCACGCAGGAACGTGCGCGCGTTCTCCTTGCCCTGGCCGAGCTGGTCGCCACCGTAGGTGAACCAGGAACCGGACTTGCGCACGAACCCGTGCTCGACTCCCATGTCGATGAGGCCGCCCTCACGGGAGATGCCCACGCCATACAGGATGTCGAACTCGGCCTGCTTGAAGGGCGGGGCCATCTTGTTCTTGACGACCTTGACGCGCGTGCGGTTGCCGACCGCGTCGGTACCTTCCTTGAGCGTCTCGATGCGGCGGATGTCCAGGCGGATCGACGCGTAGAACTTGAGCGCCTTGCCACCGGTCGTGGTCTCGGGCGTGCCGAAGAACACGCCGATCTTCTCGCGGAGCTGGTTGATGAAGATCGCGGTCGTCCCGGACTGGCTCAGGGCACCGGTCAGCTTGCGCAGCGCCTGCGACATGAGGCGGGCCTGGAGACCGACGTGGCTGTCTCCCATCTCGCCCTCGATCTCGGCCTTGGGCACGAGGGCCGCGACCGAGTCGATGACGATGATGTCGATCGCGCCGGAACGGATGAGCATGTCCGTGATCTCGAGGGCCTGCTCGCCCGTGTCCGGCTGCGAGACCAGCAGCGCGTCGGTGTCCACGCCCAGCTTCTTCGCGTACTCGGGGTCCAGGGCGTGCTCGGCGTCGATGAACGCCGCGATGCCACCTGCCCGCTGGGCGCTGGCCACCGCGTGGAGCGCGACGGTCGTCTTGCCGCTGGACTCGGGGCCGTAGATCTCCACGACGCGACCGCGCGGGAGGCCGCCGATGCCCAGCGCGATGTCCAGGGCGATCGACCCGGTGGGGATCACCTCGACGGGGGCGCGCCCCTCCTCGCCGAGGCGCATCACCGAGCCCTTGCCGAAGTTGCGGTCGATCTGGGCGAGGGCGGCTTCGAGCGCCTTCTCGCGGTCTGCGGGTGCGGGCATGTCGGTCACCTTTGCGTGCGGGGCACGGAACCGTGCCGAGAGTGTGTTCAGGAAGCCTGTGTCGTGTCTCGACGGTACGTGCCGCCACTGACACCCACCGTCCCCCCTGCCCTGCGTGTGGACGACGGACGGTCAGCTCGTGCTGTGCACAACTCTACCCGAACACCTGTTCGAGAGGACCGCTGCACGGTCGCGTGTCGCCACGCCCCCTCCCGCCCCGATGCTCACCGATGACCGTCCGCCGACGACCCGTCCGGCTCGTACGCCCCGCCCGACCACGACTCCCCCGGCGCCAGCACCACCGCCCGGGTCCGGGGCGCCCACCGGCGCACCGCCGCGGCGAACGCTGCCCCGGCGTGGTCCATCCATCCGCGCGGCAGGTTCTGGCCACCGGGGGCATGGAGCGTCCCCCAGTGGACCGGGATCGCGACGCGCACCCCGACGGTCGCGCACACGCGCGCGGCCTCGACCGGGCCCAGGTGTCCCCCGGACAGCCGCGGCCCCCAGCCGGCGACGGGCACGAGCGCCACGTCGAGGGGCCCGCCCGCGAGCGCCGGCAGGTGCGCCATGCCGGGATAGGACTCGGTGTCGCCCGCGGCCCACAGCGTCCACCGGTCGGTGCGGACCAGGTGCCCCACGGCGGCGTTGGGCCGGTGGGGCATGGGCCGGTGCCCGTGCACCGCCGGGGCGAGGCGGACACGGACGTGCGCGCCGACGTCGTGCCAGGCGCCGCGCTCCGGGCCGGCTCCCAGCCCCACCCCGGTGAGCCCCTTGGACCGCAGCCAGCGCGCGTTCGCGGGCGCGGTGAGGATCGGCGCGTCCCCCAGGAGCCGCAGCGAGCCGAGCTCGGCGTGGTCGTGGTGCAGGTGGGAGAGCAGCACGGCGTCGGCGCCGCGCCACACCTCGGCGGGGCGCACCCCCCGGCGGCGCAGCAGCCCGGCGTGGCGACGCAGCAGCGGGTCCGTGACGAGCCGCACGTCCCCGTCCGGAGTCCGGGCGTCGAGCACCACCGTCGAGTGCCCGAGCCAGGTGACCCGCAGCCCGGGTGCCTCCCCCGTCATGTCCTGACCCCCAGCTCACGCAACCACCCCACGAGCGTCCGGTGCACGGCCTCGGCCCCCACGAGCATGGGCGTCCCGCCCACGTCCTCGCGCGCACCGTCCGCCACGCGCAGGGTCGCGGGGCGGAGCAGCATCGCCTCGTTCTGGGCCCCGCCCAGGCCGCCGTGCGACCCGACGAGCCCCTCGAACGCGTGGACCAGCCCCGCGTCGTCGACGCTCGAGACCAGGACCAGGTCGCCCGCGTGCTCGAGCGAGGCGACCCGGAGCAGGTCGGGCGCGGCGCGCGGCCCGTACGCGTCGAGCGGGTCCTGCCCGTGGACCTGGCCCGTGACCAGGTGACGGCTGCCCGCCCGGCCGTACGCGACGACGTCGGGCACCTCGCCCTGGACGGGTCCGCTCTCCTGCACGACGACGACCCCCACGGCCGGGTTCGCGACCAGGCCCGGGACGAGCGCGGGCCAGCGGGCCCGGATCTCGTCGCCCACGAGCCGCACCCCGGAGCGCGGGAACCACACGAGTCCCAGGTTGCCCGAACCGACGACCGCGACCTCCGGCAGGTCGCCGGCCTCTCCCGGCGCGGGGTCGCGGTCCGGCCCGACGAGCACCCGACCGCCGCGGTCCCCCCGCTCGCGCCCGAGCACGTTGAGCGCGGTGTTGACCGCACCCCACGCCTCGGAGTCCGCGGACGCGGGCGAGCGCACACCGGGGGCCCGACGGCGCCGCCCGCCCGGTGCCGGCCCGCTCGCCATGAGGCGGCGCACCTCGTCCAGGAACGAGCGACCCACGACCTGCTCGAACGTCGCGCCGAGCGCCTGACCGTGGTCCGAGAGCACCACGATCTCGTAGCGGCGCGGCGCCGCGTCGGCCACCTGCTCCCACAGCCCCACGACCCGGTCGAGGCCCTCGAGCGCCCGCATCGCCTCAGGACGCAGCGGACCCGCGTGGTGCGCGATCTCGTCGTAGTCGACCAGGTCCACGAACACCACGGGCGCACCGCGCAGGAGCTGCTCGGCGACGAGCGAGGTGTTGAGGTCGCGGAGCACGACGTTCGACACGGCCCGCAGCACCGGGTAGGCGCCCAGCCGGGAGACACGCGGCACGACGTCGCGCACGGCCTGCTGCCAGCCCTGGTACAGCTCCTTGAGGAACTCCCCCACGGTCGCCACCAGGGCCCGGACCAGGACGAACGGGCTCGAGAAGAAGTGGACGAACAGCTGCCCCGGTCCCAGTCCCGCACGAGCCCGGCTCATGACGAGCAGGTTCGTCGCGGCGTCCCCCGAGAACATGGTCGACACCGCGACGCCGTCGTCCGCGAGCAGCCCGCGGCCGTCGCTCATGAGCGCCTCGACCTGTGCGGCGTCCGCCGGGCGGTTGGTCACGACCAGACGACCCTGCGTGCGGTCCCACCACCGGAACGCCGGCACGTGCTCGCTCGTGCCGTGCAGCAGACCGGCCTGGCTCGCGGGCGTGGTCGAGGGCACCCTGGCCCACCACGACTCGAGCTCGTGCGTCCCCGAGCTCAGCCACCGGGCCAGGTTCGGCGCCAGGCCCGCCTGGACCGCGTGGTCGAACGTCTCGCGCGCCACCCCGTCGAGCTGCACGACCAGCAGACCCGCCCCGGACCCGCCCGCCGGGTCCGCCCCGGCCCCTGCGGACCCTGCGGCGCCTGCAGCCCCTGCCGCCCCCCGGTCCGCGCCCCGCCGGGCACGGCGGGCCGCAGCCCGCTGGGCCCGGCGCGCTCGCCGCAGCAGATGGTCGATCACGTACTCGTTGTCGCTCGCCCCCACCGCCCAGCGCCCGATCGCCATGAAGAACGCCGCGAGCACCAGCACGGCCACGACAGAGCCCCAGTCGTCGGTCTCGAAGCCGGGCAGATAGGTCAGCGCGAGCCACGCCACGACCACCTGGCCCACGAGGCCCGAGACCAGCGCCCCCAGGACACCTGCACGGCCCGCGACCACCCGCCACAGCGGACGCAGCACCGCGTCGCCCGCACCGACGACGAGAGCCGCGAGGACCACCGACCACCACGACGTGATGCGCACCCCGGGGACGAACCAGATCGCGACGGCGAGCCCCGCCGTCGTCGACACGAGGGACCACAGCGCCCCCGTGAGGTCGTGCACGGAGAACGCGAGACGGTGCCTCATGCGGCCATGATGCCGCGACGGAGCACCTACCGCGCGGGCGGCGCCTGACGATGCTCGACAGCCCCCTCCCACCCAGCGGAGAGCACTACCGCGCGGGCGGCGCCTGACGATGCTCGACAGCCCCCTCCCGCCCAGCGGAGAGCACTACCGCGCGGGCGGCGCCTGACGATGCTTGTCGGTACCCCACCGCTGCGAGTCCGGCACCTCCATCGCGTCGCACAGCGCGTGCCACACGTACCGCGGCTCGACGCCGTCCTCGAGCGCCTGGACCGCGGTGCGGTCCTGCAGGGCGTTGAGCACCTGGTCCCTGGTCAGGGCGCGACCGTAGGCCGATCCGAAGACCTCGTCCACCAGCTGCCAGAACTCTCGATACCGCACAGGGACAGCCTGCCACGTCCCGGGGGTACGGCTCGACGGGTCCGCCCCGGGGCGAGGGGCGGTTGTGGGTGGCAACGACCACAATGGCGAGGTGACGTCCCCCGATCCCCTCGCCGGCTTCAGCGCTCCCACCCGTGCCTGGTTCGAGGGCGCGTTCGAGCGACCGACGGCCGCACAGGCGGGGGCGTGGGAGGCGATCGGCAGCGACCGGCACGCGCTGGTCGTGGCCCCCACGGGTTCGGGCAAGACGCTCGCCGCGTTCCTGTGGTCGCTCGACAAGCTGCTCTCGCCTCCTGCGGACGAGGCGCCCACCGACCCCGCGCACCGGTGCAAGGTCCTGTACGTCTCACCGCTCAAGGCGCTGGCCGCGGACGTCGAGCGCAACCTGCGCTCGCCGCTCGCGGGCATCCGGCAGGCTGCGGTCCGGCTCGGCACCGCCGTCCCGGACGTCGTGGTGGGCACCCGCACGGGCGACACGCCCGCGACCGAGCGCCGTCGCTTCGCGGTCGCTCCCCCGGACATCCTCATCACGACACCCGAGTCGCTCTTCCTGGTCCTGACGTCGCAGGCGCGCGCGGGACTCGCCGGGGTGCGGACCGTCGTCATCGACGAGATCCACGCCGTGGCCGGGACCAAGCGCGGCGCGCACCTCGCGGTCTCGCTCGAACGCCTCGACGCGCTGCTGCCGGTGCCCGCGCAGCGCGTGGGCCTGTCGGCGACGGTCCGACCGGTCGAGGCCGTCGCGACCTTCCTCGCGGGCCACCGCCGCCCTGACGACCAGGGGCGGGAGGTCGTCGTCGTCCAGCCCCCGTCGGAGAAGAAGATCGAGGTCGACATCGTCGTGCCCGTCCCGGACCTCTCCGACCTGCGCAGCGCGCCGGCCCCCGCCGGGGCCGCCGACGGCCTGCCCGCCCTGCCCGACGGCGAGCCGGACCTCTCCGGACCGGCCACGGCCCGCCCGGCGCGCCCGTCGGTGTGGCCGCACGTCGAGGAACGGGTCGTGGACCTCGTGGCCGAGCACCGCTCGACCCTGGTCTTCACCAACTCCCGGCGCGGGGCCGAGCGGCTCACGGCCCGCATGAACGAGGTCTGGGCCGAGCGTCACGGCGAGGACGTGCCCGACGTCGGGACCCTCCAGCCCGCGCAGGTCCTGGCCCAGTCGGGCACGAGCGCCGGCACCCAGACCGTGATCGCCCGTGCGCACCACGGCTCCATGAGCCGGGCCGAGCGCACCCGCACCGAGACCGAGCTCAAGGACGGGCGCCTGCCGGCCGTCGTCGCGACCTCGTCCTTGGAGCTGGGCATCGACATGGGCGCCGTGGACCTGGTGGTCCAGGTCGGGGCGCCGCCGTCGGTCGCGAGCGGGCTCCAGCGCATCGGGCGCGCGGGACACCAGGTGGGTGCGGTCTCGCACGGCGTGGTGTTCCCCACCTTCCGGGGTGACCTGGTGCCCTCGGCCGTCATCGCCGACCGCATGCGGACCGGCCAGATCGAGCACCTGCACGTGCTGTCCAACCCGCTCGACGTCCTCGCGCAGCAGGTCGTGGCGATGGTCGCGCTCGACGACTGGACGGTCGCGGACCTCGCCGCGCTGATGCGCCGCAGCGCGCCGTACGGCGCCCTGGGCGACGCGACCCTGCACGCCGTGCTGGACATGCTCGCAGGACGCTACCCCAGCGAGGACTTCGGCGAGCTGCGTGCGCGGATCGTGTGGGACCGCACGTCGGGGGTGCTCAGCGGCCGGCCGGGGGCTTTGCGCCTCGCCGTCACCAGCGGCGGGACGATCCCGGACCGGGGCCTGTACGGCGTGTTCCTGGCGACGGACCCCGCCACGACCGCCGGCCCCCAGGACGCGGCCGACGTGGTGGGCGACGCACCGAGCGGGGCGGCGACGGGCTCGCGCGCCCGGGGCGGGCGCCGCGTCGGCGAGCTCGACGAGGAGATGGTCTACGAGTCCCGCGTGGGAGACACGTTCACGCTGGGGTCGAGCACCTGGCGCATCGAGGACATCACCCCGGACCGCGTGCTGGTCACGCCCGCACCGGGCGCACCCGGCCGGCTGCCCTTCTGGAAGGGCGACTCGCCCGGCCGGCCGGCCGAGCTCGGCCGGGCGGTGGGCGCGTGGGTCCGCGAGCTCGAGACGCTGGCCGCGACCGACGGCCCGCTCACCGAGCGGCTCCGGGACGCGGGTCTCGACGCGTGGGCGACCGACAACCTGGTCGCCTACCTCGCCGGCCAGCGCGAGGCCACGGGGCGGGTGCCGGACGACAGGACGGTCGTCGTCGAGCGCTTCCGCGACGAGCTGGGCGACTGGCGCGTGGTCATCCACTCTCCCTACGGCGCCAAGGTCCACGCGCCCTGGGCGCTGGTCCTGGGCGCGCGGCTGCGCGACCGCTACGGCCTCGACGCCGCGGCCATGCACTCGGACGACGGGATCGTGCTGCGGCTCCCGGACGTCGGCGACGGCGGTTGGGCCGACGCCGACCCTGCGGGCGCCGGCGGCCAGGGCTCGCCCGTCGTGACGGCCGAGGACCTGCTGCTCGCTCCGGAGGAGGTGCTCGACGAGGTCCGGGGGGAGCTGGGCGGCTCGATCATGTTCGCCGCCCGGTTCCGCGAGGCCGCGGCGCGCGCTCTGCTGCTGCCCCGGCGGCGCCCGGACAAGCGTCAGCCCTTGTGGCAGCAGCGCCAGCGCTCGGCCCAGCTCCTGTCCGTCGCGAGCGAGTACCCCGAGTTCCCGATCGTCCTGGAGGCCGCGCGGGAGTGCCTCCAGGACGACTTCGACGTCGCCGCGCTCACCGAGCTCATGGCGGACCTCGCCGCGGGCCGGGTCCGGCTCGTGGACGTCACGACCCCGACCCCCTCACCCTTCGCCCAGTCCCTCCTGTTCGGGTACACGGCCCAGTTCCTGTACGACGGCGACGCTCCCCTCGCCGAGCGCCGCGCGGCCGCGCTCTCGCTGGATCCCACGCTGCTCGCCGAGCTGCTCGGCACCGACGGGGGCGCGTCCCAGCTGGCGGACCTGCTCGACCCGGGGTCGGTCGAGCGGACCGAGGCCGAGCTCGGGGCTCTGGTGCCCACCCGTCAGGCGCGTCACGCCGAGGACGTGTGGGACCTGCTGCGCCGGCTGGGGCCGCTGCCCGTCACCGAGGTCGAGCGGCGCACGCGCGAGGACGTCCGTGCCGAGGTGCCCACGTGGCTGACCGCCCTGGAGCGGGCGCGGCGGGTCATTCAGGTACGCCTTGCGGGGGTGCCCGCGGGCGACGAGCAGCAGTGGGCGGTGGTCGAGGACGCCGGGCGGCTCCGGGACGCGCTGGGAGTAGCGCTGCCCACCGGCATCCCCGAGGTGTTCACCGAGCCGGTCCCCGACCCGCTCGGCGACCTCGTGCGGCGCCACGCCCGCACGCACGGCCCGTTCGGAGCGCACGAGGTCGCCACCCGGTTCGGGATCGGGGTGGCCGTGGCCACGGGCGTGCTGTGCCGCCTCGAGGCCGCGCGCGTGCTCGTGTGCGGACGGCTGCGTCCCGAGTCGCTCGGCGGGACCGGAGAGGAGTGGTGCGACGCCGAGGTCCTGCGGACCCTGCGCCGTCGTTCCCTCGCCGCCCTGCGTGCCGAGGTCGAGCCCGTGGCCCCCGAGTCGCTCGGGGTGTTCCTGCCGCGCTGGCACGGGGTCGGCACGCTGCGAGGGGTCGACGGGCTCCTGAGGGTCGTCGAACAGCTGTCGGGGGCGGCCGTCCCGGCCTCGGCGCTCGAGACTCTCGTGCTGCCGTCACGGGTCGTCGACTACACGCCCACGCTGCTCGACGAGCTGACCACGACGGGCGAGGTCGTGTGGTGCGGACACTCGTCGCTGCCCGGGGGCAAGGACGGCCTGGTGAGCCTCCACCTCGCCGACGCGGCCCCGCTCACGCTTCCGGACGCCACCGCGCTCGACGAGGACGGCCCGCTCGACAGCGACCTCCACCGGGCCGTCGTGGACCTGCTGACGGGGTCGGGAGGCTTCTTCCTGCCGCGGATCGCCGAGCTCGCGAGCGCGTCGCAGGCGGCGACCCTCGAGGTCCTGTGGGACCTCGTGTGGGCGGGCTGGGTCACCAACGACGGGCTCGGTGCGCTGCGCAGCCGCCTCGGTCCGGGAGGTGGCGCGCACCGCGCCCCCCGGGCACCCGTGCGCGCGCGTCCGATGTCCCGGGGGCGGTTCGCCTCGCTCGGCGCCGGTTCCCTGGGAGCGGGACGCGGGGCGGCGGGGCCCGCACGCGGAGAGAGCGACCTGCGAGGCGGCTCGGGTCGTTGGTCGGCACTGCCCGCGCGCGAACCGGACCCCACGCGCCGTACCCACGCCCTGACCAGGGTGCTCCTCGACCGGCACGGGGTCCTGACACGCGGCGCGGCCCCGTCGGAGGGAGTCACCAACTACTTCCGTGGCGTCTACCGGGTCCTGTCCGAGCTCGAGACGACGGGAGTCGTGCGGCGTGGATACTTCGTCGAGCACCTCGGCGGCTCGCAGTTCGCCCTGCCCGGTGCGGTCGACCAGCTCCGCACCGACGCGCAGGACCGCGAGCGCGCCGAGGAGTCGCCGGGCCGCCGGGAGCTCTCGGCGCTGCTGCTGGCTGCGACCGACCCCGCGAACCCGTACGGCGCGGCCCTGCCCTGGCCCGAGCCTCGGGTCCCGCACGAGCCGGGGGGCGGGGCCCCCGTCGGGCTCGACACGTCCGGCACCTCCCCCCGCGCGACCCACCGACCTGGGCGCAAGGTGGGCTCCGTCGTCGTGCTCGTGAGCGGAGACCTGGTGCTGTACGTCGAGCGGGGCGGACGCTCGCTGATCTCGTTCGGTGACGACTCGCAGTCCTCGTCGCGACGCCTCGCGCTGGCGTGCACCGAGCTCGCGCGCGCCTCGCGGGCGGGCCTGCTCGGCAAGATCGTGATCGGACGCATCGACGGGATCGACGCGCTGGCCGGTGCGGGCAGCACCGCGTCACGCGCGTTCGGGGTCACGGCCGCGCTCATCGAGGCCGGGTTCCGGCCCACTCCTCGGGGGCTGCGCGCATGAGGACCACGCTGCGCGAGAGCGTGTGCCGGACGCGGGTGCACCGTGCCTGAGGGGGACGTCGTGAAGGTCACCGCCGAACGGCTCGACGCGGCCCTGCGCGGCCGCGTGCTCGACCGCGCGGAGCTGCGCTGGGCGCAGGCGGGCGGGATCGACCTGACCGGCCGGACGGTGACCGAGGTGCGCGCCTACGCCAAGCACCTGCTCACCCGGCTCGACGACGGCACCACCGTGCACACGCACCTGCGCATGGAGGGAAGCTGGCACGTCGCCCGCACGGGATCGACGGCGGCCTCCGCCCGGGGCGCCGACGTACGGGCGGTCCTCGCGAACGCGCTCTGGACGTGCGTGGGCGAACGGCTGGGGATGCTCGACGTGCTCCGTACACGCGACGAGCACATGCTCCTCGGCCATCTCGGCCCGGACATCCTCGCGGAGGACTTCCTCACCGTGCCGGAGACCGGGGTGCTGCTCGCCGTGACCAGGCTCCGGTCCGCCGCGGCCGAGGGCGGCTTCCCCGCGCAGCTCACGGTCGGCGGCGCCCCCTCGCGTGAGGTCCCACCACGAGGACTGACGCTCGCCGAGGCCCTCCTCGACCAGCGCGGGGTCTCGGGCCTCGGCACGATCTACGCCGCCGAGGGCCTGTTCGCCCAGGGGACGTGGCCCTGGACCCTGGTCGAGGACGTCTCCGACCAGGACCTGGAGGGGCTGCTGCGCACGACCCGGGGCCTGATGCTCCGCAGCGTCGCGGAGGGTGTGGGCAGCGTGCGGCGCCACGTCCACGGCAGAGCACGACGGGCGTGCCACCGTTGTGGCACGCCCGTCGTGGTCGCTCCGGCCAACCGACCGCCGTTCGAGCGGCCGATCTTCTGGTGTCCGAGCTGTCAGAAGCCCTGACGACCTCAGCCGACCGGCTGGAGGTCCTCCCGCATGCGCCGCGCACTCTCTGCCGCAGCACCGCGGCCCATGAGGCTCGTCGCGAAGTCCGCAGGGATCGTGTCGGGGATCATGAGTCCCTCGGCCACGGCGACCCGGTCGCTGACCTCGCGCAGCACGACCGACATGGGGATGTCGAGCGCCTCGCAGATCGAGCCCAGGAGCTCGGACGACGCTTCCTTCTGGCCCCGCTCGACCTCGCTGAGGTAACCCAGGGAGACGCGCGCAGCCGAGGACACCTCACGCAGGGTGCGGCCCTGTCGCTGGCGAGCGTCTCGCAGCACGTCCCCGATCTCTCGTCGAAGAACAATCATCTGGCGGCCCCCTTCCGTGTCCCGTGCGCCCGGAGCCAGACTGGCCCCGGTGGTGGTTCGCTGTCCTGTCGTTCCCCGCGCCGCTCGCCCGGGGATCGTCCTACCGTACCCCGCACCCGGGGTTGTCTCATGCGCTGATCTGTTGAATGGCCTCTTGGCGATCACGTGCTGTTCAACGCACTTCCCACCAGGGTTGTTCCCGTGCCGGGAGATCGTCCAGGACGTTGCCTGGAGTTCACGAACTCTCCACGCACTCCCCAGGCTTTGCCCTTGTCGAGCCTGCCGGAGGGCAAGTCCGCCTCCAGCCGGCCCCGCAGAGATCACCCGCGGACGACGTGTCGCGCCAGGAGGAGGACGTGCCGCGCCGCGAGGTCCCGGACCGCCTCCCGGTCACCACCGAGGCGCAGCTCGCGCACCTCGCTGCCGACCGGGGTCACGACCGCCACGTACACCAGGCCGGGCGCCTTGCCGCCCTGGGCGGTCGGGCCTGCCACGCCGGTGGTCGCGAGACCGACGTCGGCGCGCAGCAGGCCGCGGACCCCCTCGGCCATCTGGCGGGCGACCTCCGGGTCGACGGCCCCCCGCTCGGCGAGCAGCGCCGCGTCGACCCCCAGGACGCTCTCCTTGAGGTCGGTCGCGTAGGCGGTGACCCCACCGCGCAGCACCCTCGACGCCCCGGGGACCGACACCAGACGGGCCGTGACCAGTCCTCCCGTGAGCGACTCGGCGGCGGCCAGCGTCCACCCCCGCGTCGCGGCAGCAGCCAGGAGGTCGGCGGCGAGGTCCGGGGACGACAGGTCTGGCACGGTCACCACGGTGTCAGGCCCGGTCGGACGCCGTGCCCGCGCGCAGCGCCTGGCGGCGCAGGCGCCACCCCTGGTAGGCGTACTCGAGGCCCGTGACCACCGTCACGACCAGGGCCGCCACGAGCAGGACCCAGCCGACGACCGTGACCCAGCCGGGCATCTGGTCGAGCGGGAGCAGGAACACGGTGATCGCGACGGACTGCAGGACCGTCTTGAGCTTTCCTCCGCGCGAGGCCGGCATGACGGTGTACTTCAGGACCGCGAAACGCATGAGGGTGATGGCGAGCTCGCGCGCGAGGACGACGACCGTGACCCACCAGGGCAGGTCGCCCAGGATCGAGAGCAGGACGAGCGCGGCCCCGATGAGGAGCTTGTCCGCGATCGGGTCGAGGAGCTTGCCGAGGTCGGTCACCAGGTCGTACTTGCGGGCGAGGTACCCGTCGACGCGGTCGGTGGCGGCTGCCAGGACGAACAACGCCGTCGCGACGAGGCGCCAGGTGACCGTGTGCCCGCCGTCGGCGAGCAGGGCCCACGCGAAGAAGGGGACCACGGCGATCCGGGCGAGAGTGACCGCGTTCGCGGAGTTCCAGGGGGACGGGACGGCTGTGACCACACGACAAGGGTAGGCGCTGACCGGACGGCCGCTCGACATCGACCGGATCTCGACGGAACGGACAACTACGGACACAACACCCCCGCACACCCCACGGATGTCCTGTGGACGCCCCGGGACCGCTACTCTCAGCGCCGTGACACGCCACGCGCGGCCCCGCAGCAGATACCGAGACCTCGCCCCGCTGCTCGCGGTCGCGTGCGCGGCCCCGGCGCTCGTGCTGCTCGGTGCGCTGGCCGTGCATGCGGGCAGCGGCCCGGCCGCGGGGTCCGGCACCGCCGTGACGGTGCCCGACGTCGGGCCGTCCGAGGCGCCCGAGCCGGAGCCGGACGCCGTCTTCACCGTGATCGCCGGCGGCGACGTGCTCCCGCACCTGCCGGTCCATGCCTCGGCACGCGCACAGGACGGCGGCCACGACTTCAGCCGGCTCCTGTCGGGGACCGACGCCTGGGTCTCCGGGGCCGACCTGGCACTGTGCCACCTGGAGGTGCCGCTGACCGCTCCTGGCGCACGGCCCTCGGGGTACCCCCGCTTCGCCGCTGACTCGCAGCTCGCGACGGACCTGCGCGAGCAGGGCTGGGACGGCTGCTCGACCGCGTCGAACCACTCCGTGGACCAGGGTGCGCCCGGTGTCGTCGCGACGCTCGACGCGCTCGATGCCGCAGGGCTGGGCCACGTCGGCACGGCCCGCAGCGCCTTCGAGGCCGCCGCTCCCGCCCTGTACTCGCTCGAGCGGGCCGGTCGGACGATCGTGGTGGCGCACCTGGCCGGAACCTACGGCACCAACGGCATGCCGGTGCCTTCCTCGGCGCCGTGGTCCGTCACGCTGCTCGACGGCAGCGCCCTCGTCGAGAGCGCCCGGGCGGCCCGCAGCGCGGGCGCGGACCTCGTGATCGTGAGCATGCACGCGGGTGTCGAGTACTCGACACCGCCCACCGACGAGCAGACCGAGCTGGCGACGCTGCTCGCCGCGTCGGGACAGGTCGACATGGTGCTCGGCCACCACGCGCACGTCCCGCAGCCCACCGCGCTGCTGCCCGGCGGGCCCGAGGGACTGGGCATGTGGGTGGCCTACGGCCTCGGCAACTACGTGTCGAACCAGGACGACGACTGCTGCGACGCGCGGACCGACTCGGGCCTGCTGGTCACCGCGACAGTGACCCGCCCCGCTGACGGTCGGGCCCGCGTCACGGGCTTCGAGTGGACCGCAGTCACGGTCGACCGGACCGGCAGGCACGCTGTCCTGGCCCTCGCGGACATCGCCGTCACGGGCACCCGGACCCTGCCCGCGGCCGACGTGCTGGCGCGCTACGACCGGGTCCGGGCCGCGGTCGGCGACGCAGCGGCCGAGCGGGTCGTGCCACCGGTCCCGACGGGCGACGCGCCGTCCGTCGTGCCTCGTCCGTCTGCCGGCTCGCCGTCGCCTGGCCCTGCTCAGCCCGGCGTCAGCACCCGCTGACGACCTGGGCGGTGAGCGCGCCGGGCCGTGCGCCGAGGTGACCGCTCAGCGCTCGCGCCAGTCCGCCTCGTCGCCCGCGTCGTCGTGGTACTCCTGGGCGACGGGCGGCATGTGCCCGTCCGCACCGTCGGAGTAGTCCCGGCCGTTGCCTGCCGCAGCCCCGCCGCCCGGGGACTCGCCGTCGTACACCTCGCCCCCGGGCTCGCCGCGCAGCATCGCGAGCGTCGCGGGCAGGTCCTCGGCCGTGAGCATGACCTCGCGCGCCTTGGACCCCTCGGACGGGCCGACGATCTCGCGCGACTCGAGCAGGTCCATGAGGCGTCCGGCCTTGGCGAACCCGACGCGCAGCTTGCGCTGGAGCATCGAGGTCGAGCCGAACTGCGTCGTGATGACCAGCTCGGCAGCCTGCAGGAGCAGGTCGAGGTCGTCGCCGATGTCCTCGTCGACCTGCTTCTTGGTCGTGGCGGAGGCCGCGACGTCGGTCCGGTAGGACGGCTTGAGCTGGGCCTTGACGTGCTCGACGACCGCGTGGACCTCGCTCTCGCCGACCCACGCGCCCTGGACACGCATGGGCTTGGCCGCCCCCATGGGCAGGAAGAGCGCATCGCCCTGGCCGATGAGCTTCTCGGCGCCGGGCTGGTCGAGCACGACGCGCGAGTCCGCGAGCGACGAGGTCGCGAACGCCAGACGCGAGGGGACGTTGGCCTTGATGAGTCCCGTGACCACGTCGACCGACGGTCGCTGGGTCGCGAGCACCAGGTGGATGCCCGCGGCGCGCGCGAGCTGCGTGATGCGCTGGATCGAGGCCTCGACGTCGCGCGGCGCGACCATCATGAGGTCCGCGAGCTCGTCGACGACCACGAGCAGGTACGGGTACGTCGCGATCTTGCGCTCGGACCCCGGCAGCGGCTTGACCTTGCCCGCCCGGACGGCGACGTTGAAGTCGTCGACGTGCTTGTACCCGAACATGGCGAGGTCGTCGTAGCGAGCGTCCATCTCGCGCACGACCCACTCGAGGGCCTCGGCGGCCTTCTTGGGGCTCGTGATGATGGGCGTGATGAGGTGCGGGATGCCCTCGTAGATCGTGAGCTCGACGCGCTTGGGGTCCACGAGGACCATGCGCACCTCCTCGGGCGTGGCCCGCATGAGGATCGAGACGATCATGGAGTTGATGAAGCTCGACTTGCCGGCACCCGTGGCGCCCGCGACGAGGATGTGCGGCATCTTGGCGAGGTTCGCGACCACATAGCCGCCCTCGACGTCCTTGCCGACGCCCATGACCATGGGGTGCTCGGTGCGACGGGCCACCGACGAGCGCAGCACGTCGCCCAGGACCACGGTCTCGCGGTCCGTGTTCGGGATCTCGATGCCGATCGCCGACTTGCCGGGGATGGGCGAGAGGATGCGCACGTCGGCCGAGGCGACCGCGTAGGCGATGTTCTTGGACAGGTTCGTGATGCGCTCGACCTTCACGGCCGGGCCGACCTCGACCTCGTAGCGGGTCACGGTCGGGCCACGCGTGAAGCCCGTGACCTTGGCGTCGATCTCGAACTGCTCGAACACGCGCGTGAGCGACTCGACCACGCGGTCGTTGGCCGCCGAGCGCACCTTGTGCGGAGCGCCCTTGACGAGGTCGTCCTCGGAGGGCAGCACGTAGACGGTGTCGCCGTCGAGCATGGGCTGGACCCCGCGCGGGACAGGGTTGTTGGGAGGCGGTGGCGGGGGCGCGCTGGGCGAGGGCGTGGTGCGCCCGACCGACGGGATGACCTGGGTGGCCAGGTCGGCGGCGTCCTCGTGCTCCTCGGGCGGCGGCGGCGGGGGGCCCACCGCGGCACCACGGCGGCCGCGGGCGCTCTTTCGCGCCGCTTCCTCCTCCGCTTCGAGCATCGCGGCGCGCTCGAACGCCTCGTCACCCGCGTAGCCGCCGTCCAGGCGCTCGCGCTCGGCCGCGTCGGCCTCGCGCTCGGCCTTGGTCTTGCGGCCACGGCCGACCCGGCGCTTGCGGGGCGCCTCGTCGGTGCCGTCGTGGCGCGAGACCCCGTCGGCGAGCTGGAGACCGTCGTCGTCCTGGGCGCGCCGACCGTCCTCGCCGTCGCGGTGGTTGCCCGTGAGGCGGTCGTAGATCTCGCGCAGGCGGCCCGGGATCGCGTGCACGGGCGTCGCGGTGACGACGAGGATCCCGAAGAAGCCGAGCAGCAGGAACAGGGGCACGGCGAACCACTCGGTGAGCCCGGTGTGGACAGGGGTCGCGAAGAGGTAACCGATGACTCCGCCCGCGTCCTGGACGGCCTCGAAACCGTCGCGCGGCGCGGGCAGGTCCTCGGCGACGTGCACGAGCGAGCAGACCGCCACGACGATGAACGAGAGCCCGATCGTGACGCGAGAGTTCGCCTGGGTGCGCTCGGGGTGGCGCATGATGCGCACGGCGAGCCAGATGAGCAGGACGGGCAGGGCGACCGCGGCGACACCGAAGACGCCTGCGGAGACTGCGTGGACGGCCGTGCCGAAGGCGCCCGCGATCCCCCACCACTCGCGCGCCGCGACGATCACGGCGAGCGCGAGGAGGAGGAACGCGACGCCGTCGCGCCGATGTGAGGGGTCCAGCTCTCTTGCTCCCTTGCCGATGCTGCGGGTGACGGCGCCGATCGCGTGCGCACAGCCCAGCCACAGGCCGCGCACCGCGCGGACGGGCCAGGGTGCGGGCCGAGCGACCGTGCTGCGTGCCGACGAGCCCCGCGGAGCGCGGGACGCGCTCGAAGACCCCCCCGATCTGCCCGTGGTGCCACGCGAGGTGGTCTTGCGGGAGGTCGCGGGCCGTTTCGCCGAGGTGGACGTCCGGGTCGCCATAGTACGCACCACGGTACCCGCGCACGCCGGGCGAGCCCCGCACCTGGAGGGTGCGTGTCCTGTGACGAATCCGGCACCTGGCCCGCGCGCTGGTCGGGAGGGCGTCGTAGGGCGCAGGATCGAGGCATGCCCCTGCCTGCCCCGCGCCTGCGCGAGCTGCACGAGGTCGCCGACGGAGTGCACGTCGCGACCGCCGAGATCTGGACGAGCACCACGACCGTGGTCGTGACGGCCGACGGGCGCGCGCTCGTCGTGGACCCGGGCATCACGGTCGCCGAGGTCGACGCTCTCGCCGCCACGGTCGTCGGCCGTGGCTGGCGGGTCACAGCCGGGTTCTCCACGCACCCGCACTGGGACCACGTCCTGTGGTCACGGTCCCTCG
>Ga0233375_1000612_pt1 | contig 18385 bp, 12 predicted proteins | sample ElkDunMinimDraft_10_FD_191539 | JGI IMG/M metagenome (GOLD analysis project Ga0233375, IMG submission 191539) | Fecal eukaryotic communites from dung pellets of Tule Elk in California, USA - Elk Dung E16 | ecosystem: Host-associated > Mammals > Digestive system > Large intestine > Fecal | place... | reverse complement strand
GCCGGTCGCCGCGCCGGTACCGCTCACGCGAGACGAACTTGTACAGGTAGTCGAACCGTTCGTCGTCGCCCATGTACGCCGCGACGTGCCCCGTGGGCCCGACCAGCACGTTCGCGCCCTCGTGCTTGAAGCGCCCGAGCGCGGTGTGCTTGACCGGCGGTGCCGCCGGGTCCCGCGGGTCGACCTCGACGACCCAGCCGAAGCGGTGCGGCTCGTTCTCGTACCCCGGCGTGCGCGCGTCGAACCGGGGGTCGACGTGCTCCCAGCCGCGCGTCGTCTCCTTGTCGGCGAACCCGTAGCGGCGGTCCGCCGCGCTGGTCCCCGCGGTGCGCAGGTACTGGTGGACGTTCTCCTCGCCCGACAGCACGGTGCCCCACGGCGTCGTGCCGCCCGCGCAGTTGTTGAGCGTGCCGAGCGGTGTGGTCCCCGCGGGGTCGTCCACCGTCCGCAGCAGCGGCGAGCCCGCGGCCGGTCCGTCGAACGTGCACGGCGTGCTCGCCGTGACCCGGCGGTTCTCGCGCGCCCCCACCCGGTACGTCCACGGGCGGCCGGCGCGGTCCCGGCGCAGCGCGACGACCGACATGCCGTGCGACGCCATGCCCACGCGCCGCTGCCGCTCGAGCTCGGCCGGCGTCGTGGCCGGCGGGAACATGATCGCCTCGTTGGTGTACTCGTGGTTCACGACGAGCAGCGCGTCACGCCCCCGGGCGTCCTCGAGCACGTCGACGTAGTCGCAGTTGTACCCGACGAGCCGCTCGGCGACCTCGGGCGTGAGCGTCGCCGGGTCGAACGCGTCCGTCGTGGCGAACAGCGGGTCGCCCCACCGCACGACGGGCGACCAGCGGTACCCGGCCGGCACCGTGAGCGCGTCGGTCGTCGCCGGCACGGGCGCGATGGGGCGGAACGGCAGGCGACCCCGGCCGTCGTGCGCCGCCGCCGGGGGCGCCGCGCCCACGGCCGAGCCGACGACGACCGCGGCACCCGCGACGAGCGCACCGGCCAGCACGGACCGGCGCGACAGGGCCGCGTCCGCGACGTCACGGAAGTACGGGTTGGCGCTGGTGTTCGGCACCGGCTGCGCGCAGGCGTCGCCGCACCGCAGGTGGCACGTCACCGGCGAGCGCCCGCCCGCGGTGCGGCCCGCCATCGGCAGGACCGGCAGCAGCGCGGGCGCGGGGCGGTCGTGGGGGGTCGTCGTCATGGAGCACCTCGTCGGGTCGCGAGCAGCGGGCTGGGCACCGTGCCAGCCTGGCGACCGCACCGTGACCCGCGTCAGGCCGTCCCGGTGAGCAGGTGGTGACGGGACGGCGAACAGTTGCCCCGCGCCGGGACGCGTCAGCGCGAGGGGTAGGCCGTGTACTGCGTGCCGGCCGGCAGCTCGACGAAGAAGTCGGCGTCGAAGGCCCCCTCGCCGCCCGCCGGCAGCGTGTCGACGTACCCGTGGGCCGAGCCCAGGACCTCACCGCCCGGCGCCGTGGCGACCACGACGACCATCGCCATCTCGACGTCCTCCTCGAGCGTGCTGCCGACCGTGCCCGTGACGTTCACCCCCCACGACGACGCGGACGCCGTCAGACCGCCGGCCGTCAGCCCGCCGCCGCCGGGTGCGTACGTCACGTCCTGCACCACCGGCAGGCGCACGTCGACCCTGTCGGGCGTCATGCCTGCGAGGTCGTAGAACGTGCCCGCGACCGCAGCCCGGCCGGGCAGGGCGTCGACGTACTCGGCCCGTGCGGCGATGAGCGTGCCGTCCGCCGTGAGGGCCTCGACCGTCATCTCCGCGAGGTCGAACCGGTGGTCCGGGTTCGGGTTGTCGACGAAGGCCACGTACCACCAGACGGTGGGGTCGGCCGGGTCCGGGCCGAAGGCGACCTCGGCCACCTGCAGCGGCTGCCACGGCTGCACCACCACGTCGGCGTCCTGCGCGCCGTCACCAGCCATCCCCTCGGGCAGGGCCAGGTCCTCGGCGGACGGCACCACGCCCACGTCCGCCGGCCCCTCCGCCGAGCGCGCGCCGACCATGGCCAGGGCGAGCGCCGCGAGGACCACGCCGATCACCGCGGGCCCGGCCCCGCGGGACGCCCGGCGCCGCGCCCGCACGGCCGCGAGCAGGCCCACGACCAGCGCGAGCGCCGCCACAGGCACGGCCACGACGGCGGTCGGCAACGTCCACACGAACAGGAGCGAGACGATCCCCAGGAGGAACGCGGACAGCGCCGCGGCGTTGCGCCGCGGGAGGTACGGCGGGAGCGCGCCGTAGGGCGCGCCCGCGCCCGTCGACGGTCCGTCGGTCGGGGGTCCGTCGGTCGACGTCGCGTACGGCGGGGTCGCGGACGGCGGACCCCCGTACGTCGGCGTGCCGTACGTCGGCGTGCCGTACGTCGGCGTGCCGGCCGTCGGGTCCGGCCCACCGAACGACGCCGGCGTGACGTACGGCGACGCACCGTACGTGGCGGGGACCGGGTGCGGCTGGTCCCCCGCTGCGAACGGCTCGACCGGTCGCGCACCCGGGGGCGGCGGAGGCGGCGGGACGGGACGGCCCTCGTCCCGCGGCGACGTCGGGCGGTCGTTGCTCACGGTCCTCCTCGGGTTCGCGGGGCGCACGCCCTGCGGGGTCACGCCGCGCGGGCGCCGGGCCGACGCGGTCGGGGTCGGCTCAGCGCGGCGCGTCGCGGTCGGCCAGGCGGCCCAGCATCGCGTTGTACTCGTCCATCTCGGTGTCGCCGTCGCGGTCGACGCGCCGGTCCCGGCGTCGCGCCGTGCGCTCGTCGTCGCGCGTCCACTGCACCGCGACGACGACCGCGAGCGCGAGCGTCGGGATCTCCCCGATCCCCCACGCGATGGACCCGCCGATCTGCTGGTCGCGGATCGCCGAGACCCCCCACGGGCGGCCCGTCAGGCCGAACCAGTCCGCCACGAGCAGCCCCTCGGCGCCGACCAGCGCGACGCCGAAGAACGCGTGGAACGCCATGGTCGCGAACAGCAGCAGCAGCCGCATCGGGTACGGCGGGCGCGTGGGCCCGGGGTCGACCCCCGCGAGCGCGTTGGCGAACAGGTACCCCGCGAGCGTGAAGTGCACGATCATCGCGAGGTGGCCCACGGACGAGCGCAGCGACCACTCGAACAGGCCCGAGTAGTAGAACAGCACCATCGACCCGGCGAAGTTCACGGCCGCGACCAGCGGGTGCGCGAAGAACCGGCCGACGTGGCTGTGCACCAGCGTCAGCACCCACTCGCGGGGCCCGCGTGACGCGTCGTCGCGCAGCGTCGTGGCACGGGCCGGCACGGCGCGCAGCAGCAGCGTCACGGGGGCCGACAGCGCGACGAACAGCGGCACCACCATGACGAGCACCATGTGCTGGATCATGTGCGCGCTGAACAGCACGTGCCCGTACACGGACGGCCCGCCGGACGTCGTCCACGCGAACAGCAGCATGCCGACGACCCACGACGCCGTGCGGACCCACGGCCACGCGTCGCCACGTCGCCGCAGCCGGCGCACCCACCGCAGGTACACCACGAGGCCCGCGGCGGCCGCGCACGCCATGAGCACGTCCCAGCGCCACTCGGTGAGCCACCGCAGCGCCGTCGGCTCGGGCGGCAGCGGGTGGCCCGTGAGCAGGTAGGCGGGCGACGTGTCGGGCGCGGCCGCGTCGGGCACCGGCGGCGGCGACGAGCCGAGCGCGACGGCCACACCGGACACCGCACCCATGACGGCGAGCTCGACGAGCACGATGCGCCAGAACAGCAGGCCACCGCGCGGGCCGTCCAGCCGCGGGATGGTCGTGCGGCGGTGCGCCAGGCCCAGCAGCGCCAGGGCACCGAACAGCAGAATCTTGACGACCAGGAGGATGCCGTACGGCGTCAGCAGGTCGTCCCACCCGCCGACGCGCACGACGCTGTTGACGGCACCCGAGATCGCGACGCCGGCGACGCACCAGCCGGCGACCGTCGAGTAGCGCCCGACCGCGGGCACGACGTCGGCACCCAGGCGCCGCACGAGGACCGCGAGCGCGGCGAGCGCCCCGATCCACACGGCGGCGCTGACCAGGTGCAGCACCATCGCGGACGTCGCGAGGTCGTGGCTCGCGGCACCCGCGGCGTGGCCCGTCTGGCTCAGCTGCCACAGTGCGACGAACGACAGCGCGGCGGTCCAGGCGGCTCCCGTGGGCGTCGCGACGACGAGCGCGAGGGCCGTGACGACGGCCGCGACGGTCGTCACGGACAGCAGCGTGCGCCCCAGGTCGATCTGCGTGACGAACACGACGAGCTCGTCCCCGAACGACGGCGACGTCGGTGACACCCCCGCGACCGACGCGTACGCGAGCACGAGGTGCACGACCGACAGCACGGTCCACGCCCCCGCGGCGACGCCCGCGAGCACGAGGCTGCGCGGGTAGGCCGAGCCGTCCGCCGCCGGACGGTCGGACCTCGGGGACCGCGCGGGCGCGGACGTCCGGCGCGGCAGGACGCACACCGCGAGCAGCAGCGCACCGACCGTGAGCGACGCGGCCAGCTCCGTCAGCGTCTCCACGGCGGGCAGGCCCCACCGCACGAGCGCACCCGGGTCGCCGACCGCGACCGCCGCGGCGGTGCCGGTGAACGCGACGCCGACCAGCGCGGCGACCACACCCGTCGCCGCGAGCACACCGAGCGCACCTCGACGCACCAGGTCCACGCGCTCGTCCACCCCGACAGCGTAGGCGCCCGCAGGGGTCGCCCCGGGGGTCGCGGACGGGTCGGCGACGGGTCCCGGGGCGGCGCCCGCGGGCGCCTCCCCGACGGGCACCGTGCCGCCCCCGGCGGGGTCGTCGGCGGCGGCGGGCGTGCGGGGTCGGCTCATGCCGAGGCCGTCGGGTTCCCCGTCCCGTCGGGGTCGCCGGTGTCCGCGCCGCCCTGACCAGCGGCATCGGCCGCGTCGGCGGCATCGGCCCGGCGACGCGCGACGACGAGCGCTGCCGCGCCCGCGACGACCACCGCGAGCGCACCCGCACCGAGCAGCGCCCACACCCACGGCGCGGGCCCGGTGTCCGCCGGTGCGCTGATCGGCACGGCGGTGACGGAGGTCTCGTCGGCCGGGTCGTCGGCGGGGTCGTCGGCCGGCGCGTCGGCCGGGTCGTCAGACGATGCCGGTACGTCGGCCGGCGCGTCGGCGGTCGGCTCCGCCGGCGTCGGCTCCGCAGCGCCCACGGCCTCGGCGGCCGTGAACGCGAACGCCCCCGACAGCGGGTGCCCGTCGGCGGACGTGACGCGCCAGTCCACCGTGTACGTCCCCGCGGGCAGCTCGGCCACGAGCGGTTGCACGACCGACGCGTCGACGAGCTGCACGGCCCCCTCGCTGACGACCGCACCGTCCGGCCCCGTCACGACGACCTGGGTGCCCAGGGCCATCGCCGGCTGGTCGAAGGTCAGCGTCACCTGCGCGGGCGCCGACGGGACCGTCGAGGCGTCGGCCGGGTCCGTGGACCGCAGCGTGTTGTGCGCCGCGGCGGGCGACGCTCCGAGCGCGGTGAGCAGCAGCGCGAGCACGACGAGCGCGCTGGTCCGCGCGGTGCGCGCACGCAGGGACGGGACGGACGGCACGACGACCACCTTCCAGCAGGGACGACAGCGCCCCGATCCCATCACGCGGACACCGCCGGCGGCCAACCCGCGCGGCGGCTCACGCGGACGCCGGTGACCAGCGCACCGCTCGGCGCCGCCCCGTGGGCACGTGCAGCACCGCGAGCGCGAGCAGCCCGGTCGCGAGCACCGTCACCACCAGCGCCGCCTGACGACGCCCGTCACCGCCGAGCGCGGTCCCCGTCACGCCCGGGTCGAGGGTGGTCCCGGACGCAGGTGCGTCGTCGCCGGGCGGGTCGGCCGCGTCGTCGAACGGCTCGCCGGCCAGGATCCCGCCCGGGGCCGCCTGCGTCACCCCCGCCAGGTCCGTCGGCGGGTCGGCCACGACCCCGGGCACCGGAGCGCCGTCCGCAGGTGCTTCGTCGTACCCGCCGACGTCCCCGTCCGCACCGGCCGGCGTCGCTGCCGCCGCACGGTCCGCCGCGGCGACGAGCGAGGCGACGGTGTGCGGCGCGTGCGGATCGGAGGGGTCGAGGCCGACGGCCTCGAGCGTGGCCGCGTCGAGCCCGGCCGCGACCAGGGCGTCGAGGTCCGTCCCGGCGGCGCGCACCGCGCCGAGGTCGACCCCGGCATCACGCAGCGCCCCGAGGTCGATGGTGGCGGGTGCCGCGTCGGCCGCGCCGTCCGACGCCCGACCAGCGGTGCCACCCACCGGCCCGTCGGCTGCTCCGGGGACGGCAGGGGCGTCGTCGTGCGCCACGCCCGCGCCGGGACGGTGCTCGGCGTGCGTGTCGGCGAGCGCCGTGCCGAGCGCCGGGCTCGCGAACATCGCGAGCACCGGCTGCAGGGCGACGGCCAACCCGACGGCGGCAAGCACCGCGACGGCGCGCGCGCTGGCACCGGCCGCCGTCCGGGCACCCAGGACACCGGCCACCAGCACCAGCGCGGCGATCGCCCCGAGCACTGCGGGCCCGGGCACGTGCCCCCCGGCGAGGCAGTGGCCGCCGACGGCCCCGGCGAGCACGGCGGCGGTCAGGCCGACCCCACGCGCGAGCACCGTCGGGGTCCGGCCCGCCACGGACGTCGTCGTCAGGTCGGCCGGCACCCGCAGAACATCGCCCGCGCCACGCACGCGGTCCACCCACCGAATCGCTTCAGCACGCGCCCGCCGCCGACCACACCCGTCCGAGCGACCCCACCCGACGACCACGCGCGGGGCTCGACATGAGGGGAGTCCGGGCCTCGTCGGTGGTGGGCGTTGGCGCGCGTCGGGACCAGTGCGTGGGATGGCGCGGCCGCCGGGCGGTCAGCCCCAGACCAGGGCCTGGGCCGGGTCGGCGAGGACCGTCGCGACGTCGGCCAGGACGCGGCTGCCGAGCTCGCCGTCGACCAGGCGGTGGTCGAAGCTGAGCGCGAGCTGCGTGACGTGGCGGACCTTGACCTTGCCCTTGTGGACCCACGGCTGCAGGCGGATCGCACCGAACGCGAGGATCGCGGCCTCACCCGGGTTGAGGATCGGCGTGCCGGTGTCGATGCCGAAGACCCCGACGTTCGTCACGGTGATCGTGCCGTCGGACATCTCGGCCGGCGACGTGCGGCCCGCGCGCGCGGTCGACGTGAGCTCCCCGAGCCCTCGGGCCAGGCTCAGCAGGTCCAGGCGGTGTGCGTCCTTGATGTTCGGCACCACCAGGCCGCGCGGGGTGGCCGCCGCGATGCCGAGGTTCACGTAGTGCTTGTAGACGATCTCCTGCGTCGCCTCGTCCCACGACGCGTTGATCTCCGGGTGCCGGTCGACCGCCAGCAGCAGCGCCTTGGCCGCGATGAGCAGGGGTGTCACGCGCACGTCGGCGAACTCGCGGTCCGCACGCAGCCGCTCGACGAGCTTCATGGTCCGCGTGACGTCGACCGTGTGGAAGACCGTCACGTGCGGCGCGCTGAACGCGCTCGACACCATGGCCTCGGCGGTGCGCTTGCGGACCGACTTCACCGGGACGCGCGTCTGACGGCCGTCGGCGCTGACGGTGCCGCCGGCCGCCCACGGACGGTCGTCGCCCGGGTACGTCGCGAGCGCCCGACCCTCGGCGCGCACCGAGTGCGCGAGCACGTCCTCGCGCGTGACGATCCCGCCGGGACCCGTGGGCGTCACGGCGTCCAGGTCGACGCCCAGGTCGCGCGCGAGCTTGCGCACCGGCGGCTTGGCCAGGGCGTGCGACCTGCCGTCCGGGTCCGACGACGACCGGGCCGGGTCCGCGACGGGGGACGCCGCCGCTGCCTGCCGCGCGGCACCGGCCACCGCGGCGTGCGTCGCACCGCCGTTGGTCGCAGCACCGCCGGTCGCACCACCGCCGGTCGCACCGTCGCCCGCCGTGCGCGGGCCGGCCGCGCCGGCGACCACCGTGCGGGCGCGTCGTGCGCTGCCGGCGTCCGCCACCCCGTACCCGACGAGCACGGCGCCGGACCCGGTGCCCGCCCCCGCAGCCGCGCCCGTCGCACCGCCGGCCGTCTCCCCCGACGCCCCGCCCGGCCGCGCGTGCAGCTCGTCGCGCGCCGCCTCGATCTCGTCCGCACCGCCGGGCTCGGCCGACGACCGGCTGGGGTGCGGGTGCCGGGCGCGCCCACCGTCGGCACCGGACCCCGTCGCGCCGGACGGACCCGCCGCGCCACCCGGGTCGACGTCGACCTCGATGATCGGGGTGCCGACCTCGACGGTCGTGCCGACGTCGACGAGCAGCCGCGTCACGACGCCCGTCCACGGGCACGGCAGGTCGACGAGCGACTTGGCGGTCTCGATCTCGACGATGGTCTGGTTGACCTCGACGTGGTCACCGACGGCGACGTGCCACGTGACGATCTCGGCCTCGGTCAGGCCCTCACCGGCGTCGGGCAGGGGGAACTGCTGGTACGTGGGCACGCGGGTCTCCGGTGGTCAGAACGCGAGGGAGCGGTCGACGGCATCGAGCAGCCGGTCGAGCCCGGGCAGGTAGTCGTGCTCGATCTTGGCGACCGGGTACGGGGTGTGGAACCCCCCGACGCGCAGCACGGGTGCCTGCAGGTGGTAGAAGCACTCCTCGGTGATCCGGGCCGCGACCTCGCCACCCGTCCCGTAGAGCACGGGCGCCTCGTGGACCACCACGCAGCGGCCGGTGCGCCGCACGGACGCGGTGACGGTCGCGGTGTCGAGCGGCGAGAGGGTGCGCAGGTCGACGACCTCGATGCTCGTGCCCTCGGCCGCGGCCGCGTCGGCGGCCTTGAGCGCGGTGGCGACGGTCGGCCCGTACGCGACGACCGTGACGTCGGTGCCGGAGCGCACCACGCGGGCGTGGTCGAGGTCGGCGGGGCTGCCGTGCGGTGCGGGCAGCGGCGCGTCGAGGTCGACGTCGCCCTTCTCCCAGTACCGACCCTTGGGCTCGAGGAAGATCACGGGGTCGGGTGACGCGATGGCCTGCTGGATCATCGTGAACGCGTCCGCCGGGGTCGACGGGGAGACCACGCGCAGGCCCGCGGTGTGCGCGAACAGGGCCTCGGGTGACTCGCTGTGGTGCTCGACGGCGCCGATGCCACCGCCGAACGGGATGCGGATGACCACGGGCAGCCGCAGCCGCCCCTGCGAGCGGTAGTGCATCTTGGCCAGCTGCGTCGTGATCTGGTCGAACGCGGGGAACACGAACCCGTCGAACTGGATCTCGCACACCGGGCGGTAGCCGCGCAGCGCCAGGCCGATCGCGGTGCCGACGATGCCGGACTCCGCCAGCGGGGTGTCGACGACGCGGTCCTCGCCGAACTCGGCGAACAACCCGTCGGTCACGCGGAACACCCCGCCGAGACGCCCGATGTCCTCACCCATCAGCAGGGCGCGCGGGTCGTTGGCCAGGGCGCGGCGCATGCCGAGGTTGAGGGCCTTGGCCATGGGCAGGCGCTGCGTGCCCGTCGGGAACGGCGCGGGGGCCGGCGCCGGCGGCAGGTCCGTGGTGCGCGGGTCGGCGGCGGGTGCGCGCTCGCTGGTGACGGTCATCGGTGGCCTCCTGCCGTCTCGCGGCCGTCGTGGTCGACGAACGACTGCTCGTACTGCGCGAACCAGGCCCGCTCGGCGTCGACGACGGCGTGCGAGGTGGCGTAGACGTGCTCGAACATGCTGTGCGGCGACGGGTGACCCATCGCGCGCACCGTGGTGCGGATGTGCTCGCCGAACGCGTCGGACTCCGCCGCGAGCTGGGCCTGGAAGACCTCGGGCAGCTCGCCGGTGCGCTCGAGGTGCACGCGCAGCCGCTCGATCGGGTCGCGTCGCCGCCAGCGCTCCTCCTGCTCGGAGGTGCGGTAGCGCGACGGGTCGTCCGACGTGGTGTGCGCGCCCATGCGGTACGTGTACGCCTCGACGAACGTCGGGCCGCCGCCGCTGCGGGCGCGCTCGAGCGCCTGGCGCGTCACGGCGTACGTCGCGATCGCGTCGTTGCCGTCGACGCGCACGGACGGCACGCCGAAGCCGGGGGCGCGGTCGGCGAGGGGCACGCGCGACTGCCGCGTCGCCGGCTCGGAGATGGCGAACTGGTTGTTCTGGCAGAACAGCACGACGGGCGCCTGGTTGACCGACGCGAAGACCAGTGCCTCGCTGACGTCGCCCTGCGAGGTCGCGCCGTCGCCGAAGTACGTGACGACCGCGGTGTCCCGCGACGGGTCGCCGGTGCCGACCAGGCCGTCGCGCTGCACGCCCATCGCGTAACCGGTCGCGTGCAGCGTGTGCGAGCCGATGACCAGCGTGAACAGGTGGAAGCCGCGCTCGGACGGGTCCCAGCCGCCATGGTCGACACCGCGGAACAGGCGCAGCAGGTCGGTCATCTCCAGGCCGCGCACCTGCGCGACGCCGTGCTCGCGGTACGACGGGAACACGTGGTCCTGCGGCGCGAGCGCGTGGCCGGAGCCGATCTGCGCGGCCTCCTGACCCAGGCACTGCGCGTAGAGCGCGAGCTCGCCCTGGCGCTGCAGGCTCGTCGCCTCGGTGTCGAAGCGTCGCGTGAGGACCATGTCGCGGTACATCGCACGCAACCGGTCGGCGTCGAGGTCGGCGGCCCACCTGTCGTACTCGGGGTGACCGACGCGCTCGCCCGCGGGGGTGAGCAGCTGGACGAGTCCGTCCTCGGTCTGCGGGCCGTCGGCCGCGGGACCTGTCGTGCTCACGCGGTGCTCCTTCGCCTGGGAAACGCGAACCTACGTCAGCGTAGGCTACGGAGCCGTAGGTTTCGACGGTCAGGCACGCACAACGCTCCCGTGGCGCGTTTGTCGGATCCCCACACACGCCCGGTCCCCCCTCGGACGGCAGCGCCCAGGCGGTCGGCGGGCCGCCCGCCGGTCAGCCCCCGACCGGCTGCAGCGCGTCGAGCTGCGCGATCACCTCGTCCGCCGAGACCGGTCCGCCGTGCTCGGCCCACTGCATCGTGCCGACGACGGCGTCGAACATCGCCACGACCGCCAGCACCGCCGGGTCCTCCAGGTCACCGTCCGTGAGCACCGTGAACGTCGCGAGCACCCACGTCCCGGGCACCTCGGGGTGCGCCGCGTAGTACGCGACCTTGCGCGTCGGGTACGGCCGCCCGACGCGACGCGAGTCGACGACCTGCTGGACGCGCACCGCCGGCCCACCCGCGATCTCGAGCACCGTCCCGTCCTCGCCGGCGTCCGCGGCGAACCCGGCGAGCAGCACGTCCGGGTCGACCGTCGGATCGTCGTCCAGGACCGTGACCAGCAACGATCCCGGCAGCCGGAACCCGCCGTACTCCGCGAGCGGCAGCAGCACGCAGCGCGCCCCGGCCGCCGACGCCTCGTCCACCGCACCCGTGAGCTGCTTGCGCAGCTCCTTGCGCCACGGGCCGGCCTTGTCCCGCGGCAGGTGGTCGGGCACGAACCGGCGCACGATCTGCTCGACCGTCCACACGCGCAGGCGCTGCGTCCCCTCCCCCGTCGGGATCAGGACCCACCCTTCCGGCACGACCATCTCGACGTCGATCACGACATCCCCCTCACACTCGACCCCGCACCACCCGGCGCCGCGGCGGCACCGGGGCCGACCTCGGCGGCGACCAGGTGCATGAGCTCGGCGACGCCCTGCCCGACGACCCCGAACAGCGACTGCTCGACGACGCGGGTCGACAGCCGCACGTCGACAGGTCCGTGCGCGTCGGTCGCGTCGACGCGCAGCGCCGCGTCCACCCGGGCGTACGCCTCACCGTCCGGCCCACGGACCAGGGCGGCCACCCGCACGCCGTCCCCGGCGGTGGTCGTGACGTAGTCGACCACCGGCCGCCGCGCGTCGTCCGGCGCGCCGTCAGGGGCGAGCTCGTCGAGCAGGTACCCGGCGTCCTCGGCCGCGGGCTCGCGCATCTCGACGACGACGACCACCGGCACCCAGCGCGGCCGCTCGGGGTCGAGGAACCCCGCCCCCCACGCGATGCGGGTCCACGTCGGCAGCCCCGCGGCGCGACCCCGCAGCCACGATGCGACGTCGTGCGCGACCGACTCGGGCGTGATCTCGTCGCGCAGCTCGGCGGGCAGCGTGGGGATGACGGCCGTGATCCCGTCACCCAGCCACTGCGTGAACAGGCCGGCCGTCGAGGTCTGCCACTGCGCGAGCGCCTCGGCGGGCTCGCCGTCGGACGGCACCCACCACCACAGCCAGTGCACGTCGGGCGCCTCGGGCAGCAGACCGTTCACCACGGCATCTCCTTGGTCCCGACGGCCTCGAACTTCTCCGTGACGCGCCCGCCCGTGTAGACCATGCCGGCGGCGAACCCGAAGCCCGCGAGCGTGAAGCCCCACACGCCCCACAGCACGGACGTGCCGGTGTGACCCAGGCTCACGTTCATCGCGTTGAGCTGGCGCCAGCCGCTCAGCCCGCCGATGACCTTGCCCCACTCCGAGACCGCGGCACCAGGGGTGCGGAACAGCGACTTCCACAGCTCGCCCGCCTCCTTGAGCTGCAGCCTGTTCGAGGCCCAGAAGCCCACGTCGGGCACCATGCCCTTCCACGGCAGCTTGGCCAGCAAGCGGTTGGTCAGCGGGTTGTGGAACCAGTCGGCCGTGTTCTGCCACCTCGTGGTCGTGGCCAGCGGCAGGTCGGTCCTGCCCGCGCGCCCGGCACCGACGGGACCCATCTCGATCGCCGGGGGTCGCGAGGGCCCCGCGCCGACGGGCCGGGGCCCGGTGACCCGCGTCCAGTCGGTGATCCGGGTCGTCCAGGTGCGCTTGACCCCCTGGGCCGTGGCCCGGGCACCGGCCGACAGGCTCTTGCCCGCCTGGGACACGACGGCCCCGGCACCGAGCAGCGCGACGCCCAGCACCGCGAAGACCAGGTCGACGAGGCCCTCCTTGCCGTTGGCGTAGAGGGTGGCGGCCACCACGAGCCCCGCGACGGCCACGGCCGCCGCGGCGAACAGCAGGACCGCCACCCCGGGGATGAGGATGCACAGGATCGCCAGCGCGATCCCGATCCAGGACAGGATCTTGCTGATCACCTCGAAGGCGGCCAGGATCTTGTCCTTCGTGCTGTCGGACAGCCCGTCGTCGTACCGCTTGGCGTTGACGTTGTCGCCGAGCCGCCGACCGGCACGGTCGAGCACCTCGAGCGCCGACTCCATGCGCCGGCGCGCGGCGGCGACGGCCCCCTGCGCCTCGGTCGTCCTGGCGAGCTTGTCGGCGTCCGCGTCCAGCGCCTCCTGGGACAGCACCCCGTCCTCGTCCGGCACACCGTCGGGCAAGCCCGCGGCGGCCGTCACGCTCGCGCGCGCCGCCTCCGCCTCGGTCTCGGCCTTGGCGACCTCGTCGGTCACGCTGTCGAGCTCCGGGAGGTACAGCGCGATCTCGCGGGCGACGTCCTCGTACCGGATGGCGGCCTTGTCGAGCTTGGCCCGGGCGTTCTCCGCGTCCTCCCGGATCGCGTCGACGGACTTGCCGACCATCCCCTCGCTGCCGGTCGCGACCACCTTCTCGAGCCGGTCGACCGCGCTGCGCAGCGTGGAGGCGATCTCGGCGTACCGGGTCGCCGCCTTGCCGATCCGGTCGCGGTCGAGGGCCTTGAGCTTGCCCAGCCGGAAGCCCGTCGCCCCCTCGTCGGGCATCGTGATGTACATCAGGCCTCCTTCATCGTGTCGGCGAGCTGCCGGTCGGTGTCGGCCCACGCCTGGGCGAGCTCGTCCACCGCCTGCTGGAACTCCTCGAGCTTCTCGACGAGGTTCTTGCGGCGGTGCTGCCAGTTGTCCGCGAAGTCGCCCATCGAGAGGTTGGCGTTGTGCTGGCCCCACACGCCGTCGCAGTGGTCCTCGAGCTTGGTGGCGTCGTTGAACGCGGCGATGATCGCGGTGAGCTCCTCCGCGAGCCGCTCGAGGTCGTCGGTCACGACGAGGTCGGCCATCAGACCATCTCCTTGCGTGGTGAGGCGGGCGCCAGCGGCACCTGCGTGGTCACGTACGTCCCGTCGCCGAGGTGCACGACCGCGGTGCCCGGCACGACGCGTGCGGCGAGCTGGGCACGGCTCAGGCGCGCACCGACGAGGTCGCCGTCGGCGAGGTTCTGCGGCGAGAGCAGCGCCCCGCGACGGTTCTTCTTGACGTCGGCCTGCCACCCGGTGAACCCGGAGCCCACGCTGGTGATGTCGCCGCCGATCACGACACCCCGACGCTCGTTCGACGCACGGCGGACCAGGCGGCGCAGCCACTCGCGCGCCGGGGCGTCGCGCCAGGTCTCGGCGTCGTCGACGAGCAGCACGACGGGCCCGTCGCCCTCGTCGACGAGCGGCGCGAGCGTGGCCTCGTCGGGTGCGTCGTCGAACAGCACGGCGCGTACACCCGGGCGTCCGGCCAGGTCCCGCAACGGCGAGCGCAGAGGCGCCCCGACGACCAGCTCGACACCCTGGCGCAGCAGCGACTCGGCCATCACGGCGAGCAGCGTGCTGCGTCCCGAGCGTCCCGGGCCGGCGACGAGGAACGTGGGTGCGTCCGCGGCGAGGTCCGCGCCGACGGGCTCGAGCTCGTCACCACCGACGCCGACCAGCGCCCACAGGGGGCGCGCGTCGACCAGCGGCCACGTGTCCTCGAACGTCAGGCGCGTGGGCATCGCGGCGATCCGCGGCGGGCGTGCGGCGCGCGGCACGCCGGCCTCGCGTGCCGTGAGCTCGTCGGCCAGCGCGTGCAGCGCCGCGACCTGGGCGGGGCCCGACGGGTCGTCGGTCAGGAGCGCGACCTGCGTCTCGACGGCGCCCGGCACCTGCAGCCCACGCCCGGGCGGCAGGTCCTCCGGGAACGACCGGGCGTTGAGGCCCGCGAGGGTCGCGTCGGTGCGGTCGGCGAGCCGCAGGACGAGCTTGTCCTCGCAGAGCGAGGCGATCCGCCCACCGAGCAGCGTGTGGTCGCCCGCGACGACCAGGTGCACACCGGCGCTCGCGCCCTCGCGCAGCAGCCCGTGGACGATCTCCGTCAGCGTGCCGCCGTCGTGCTCGCCGAGCGTCGTGGTGAAGCCCTCCCACCGGTCGACCAGCAGCAGCACGTGCGCGAGACGGTCCTCGGGGCGGGCCGCCGCGCGCTGCTCGGAGACGTTCGCGAAGCCACCCGCGCCGAGCACCTGCTGGCGGCGCTGCACCTCGGCGTGCAGGCGCGCGAGCAGACGCGTCGCGCGCTCCGTCTCGGTGCGCTGCACGACCGCGCCGCAGTGCGGCAGCCGGGTCAGCGCCAGCAGGGCGCCGTTGCCGCAGTCGATGCCGTACAGGTGCAGGTCGGCGGCCGACGCGGACGCGCACGCGGTCGCGGCGATCGTGCGCAGCGTCTGCGAGCGCCCGGAGCGCGGTGCGCCCGCGACGTGCAGGTGGCCGAACGTCGCGAGGTCCGTCACGACGTCGTCCTGGCGCTGCTCGCGCGGCAGGTCGCGGCGCGCCCACGCGAACACCGGCTCCACGCCCGGGGCCGACGGCGCCGCGGCCGGTGCGGCGACGTGGGCCGTCGGCAGCGCCGGGAGCCACGGCCGGCGCTGCGGCGGGACGCCCAGCATGTCGGCGCCGTGCCCGATCGCCCGGACCAGCACCGACAGGTCGGTCACCTCGCCCTGCCCCTGCTCGCCGCGCGGCCGCTCGGGCACGGGCCGCCCCAGGTCGGACCACGCCACCGGTCGCATGAACGGAGCGGGCACCTCGGCACGCTGCACCGGGCGACGTCCGCCCACGCGCGCCGCCTGGAACGGGATGAGCGCGCTGTGCCCCAGCCGGGCGAACGCCCGTCCCGGCTGGCTGGGCGCGATGCCCGCGGCCTCCCGCGAGTCGATGACGTCGGAGCTGTCGCCCGCGTCGGTCACCCGCAGCGCGATCCGCAGGTTCGTGTTGGCACGGATCTCCGCGGACACGACGCCCGAGGGCCGCTGCGTCGCGAGCAGCAGGTGGATGCCCAGCGACCGGCCGCGCTGCGCGATGTTGACCAGCCCCGTGACGAAGTCGGGCAGCTCACGCGCGACCGACGCGAACTCGTCGATGACGATGAGCAGGCGCGGCAGCGGCGCCAGGGTCCCGCGGCGCGCCCGCTGCTCGAGGTAGTCGTCGAGGTCCTTGACGCCCGCCGCGGCGAGCACCCGCTCACGGTGCGCGAGCTCGGCCCCCAGGGACGTGAGCGCCCGCTGGACGAGGTGCGGGTCGAGGTCGGTGACCATGCCGACCGTGTGGGGCAGGTCCACGCAGTCCTTGAAGGCGGCGCCGCCCTTGTAGTCGACGAGCACGAAGTTCATGGCGTCGGGCCGGTTCACCACGGCGAGCGACGCCACAACCGTCTGCAGGAGCTCGGACTTGCCGGAGCCGGTCGTGCCGGCCACCAGCCCGTGCGGGCCGTGCTCCGTGAGGTCGAGGGCGAACGGCCCGTCGAGGGACACCCCGACGACGGCCCGCGTGGTGCTGCCGCCGGCATTCCAGCGCGCCGTGATCGCGGCCGGCCCCGGGTCGGTCAGGTCCAGGATCTCCAGCAGCCGCGCGGCGGACGGCAGCGCCGCCTCGCCGACGGCCTTGCTGGTGTCACGCAGCGGCGCGAGGCTGCGACCCACCGCGGTGAACCAGTCGTCGCCGACCTCGTCGACGCGCACGCGGTCCACCTGCGCGGCCCGCTGCTGACGCAACGACGCACGCCGCCCGGGCGCGCCGACGACGACGGCCGTGCACTCCTCGGGCAGGGTCCGCTCGTCGGCGTCGACGCACACGCAGTGCACGCCGACGGCGGGGCCCTCCTGCAGGATCGTGACGACGCCCGGCAGCGCGCGCAGACGCAGCGCACCGTCGAGCACGACGACGACGTCCGGGTCCGGGAGCCTCACGCGCGAGCCCGCGGCGAGCCGGGCGCGCTGCCGCCCCTGCACGAGGTCGAGCAGCTCGGCGACCCGGCGGCCCAGCGTCTCGGCGTCGGAACCCACGAGCGCGAGCGTCTGCTGACCGAGCATGGGACGCACATGCGGCAGCCAGGTCACCCAGCTCCACCACCGGTCCCCCGCGGGATCGGTCAGGACGTAGATCTGCACGTCACGCGGGCTCTGCAGCACCGCGAGCTGGGCGACGACCCACCGCGCGACCCGACGCGGCCACTCGTCGGGCCCCGCGAGCCCGACGACACCGGCCTGCGCGATCGACAGCGCCGCCGGCACGTCGGTGGACGTGCGGGGCTCCTGCTTGCGCGACAGCCCCTCACCCGCGGCGACCACGAGCGTGCTCGGCAGGTCCGCCGTGCCGACGCGCACCAGGAGGTGGTCGGGGTCGGTGCGGCGTCGCTCCCACAGGCGGGAGCTCGGCGACGTCGCGACCAGCAGCAGCTCGGCAGGGTCCGGGCTGGCCGAGCGTCGGTCGGCGCGCTCGGTCTCCAGGGCGTCGAGCACCTCCTGCTCGACGCGCGCCAGCTCCTCCTTGTGCTCGGCGACGCGACGGCGGTACCCGATGCGTCCGCCGCGGCGGTTCGACAACCAGTTGCCCAGCACCATCATGGGCGACATCGCGGCGAACATCAGGTACATCGGGTTGCGCATGACCAGCGCGATGGCCACGGAGCCCACGGCCGGCAGCAACGCGGTCAGCCACGGCAGCACCGCGGGCGGCTGCGCGCGCGGCTCGGGCGGCAGCTGGAACTCGGTGCGTCGTTGCGGCGGCAGGAGCCGCGGCGGTCGGTTGTAGTCCAGGTGCTCACCGTCGGGCGACGGCTCGACGACCGCGTCGGGCACCACCGCGGGGTGGGCCTCCAGCAGACGCTCACCGACGTGCAGCAGCGCCGACCCGCGCCACGTCGTGCCGCCGTCGGGCAGCGGCTGCCCGTCGAGGAGCACCTGGGCGACGGGTGCGCCGGCGGGCGCGTCGGCGTACGCCTCGACGTGGACGTGCGCGTCGAGCGTGACCCGCACGGACGCCAGGAGGACCGGCGCGAGGTCGAGCAGCACCGCACCGGAGGCATCGACGCCGAGGTCGTGGTGACCGGCCCCGAGGTGCCACACCTGACCGGCGTCCGGCCCGGCGACGACCCGCAGCGTCACGAGCGCGGGCGTCGGGCGCGCGCCGGGATCCGGCCCGCCGAGCCACAGCACGGCCCCGTCGCGGACGCCGCTGGCGGCCAGCGGCTGCGCGGCGTCCACGACGAGGTGGCCCACGTGGAGCGTCGTCAGGTCCAGCCCGTCACAGGGGTGGCGCGAGGGGTCCAGACCGTCGACGGCGTTCTTCACGACGTCCCGCACGCAGGTCGACGGATCGGCGTCCACGACGACGTCGGCGGTCCAGGCACCCGGCCTGGCCAGCGTGATCATGAGGCGCATCGGGGTTCTTCCTGCGAGACGGGCC
>Ga0233375_1000609_pt1 | contig 18429 bp, 16 predicted proteins | sample ElkDunMinimDraft_10_FD_191539 | JGI IMG/M metagenome (GOLD analysis project Ga0233375, IMG submission 191539) | Fecal eukaryotic communites from dung pellets of Tule Elk in California, USA - Elk Dung E16 | ecosystem: Host-associated > Mammals > Digestive system > Large intestine > Fecal | place... | reverse complement strand
ACGCGCGGGCCGAAGCGCCACGACTTCCAGACGTTGTACATGAAGAAGAGCGTCGAGGCGCCGAGCACGAACGACCCGACAGTGGAGATGGTGTTGAGGGTGGTGAAGCCGTCGGTGGGCAGGTAGTCGGCGTACCGGCGGGGCATCCCCTGGGTGCCGAGCCAGTGCTGCACCAGGAACGTGGTGTGGAAACCGACGAACATGGTCCAGAAATGGACCTTCCCCAGCCGTTCGTCGAGCAGCCGCCCGGTCATCTTCGGGAACCAGAAGTACGTGCCGGCGAACGCCGCGAAGACGATCGTGCCGAAGAGGACGTAGTGGAAGTGCGCCACCACGAAGTACGTGTCGGTGACGTGGAAGTCCAGCGGCGGGCTCGCCAGCAGCACTCCCGAGAGGCCGCCGAGCAGGAAGGTCACCAGGAAGCCGATCGCGAAGAGCATCGGCGTCTCGAAGCTGATCTGGCCCTTCCACATCGTGCCGATCCAGTTGAAGAACTTCACCCCCGTCGGTACGGCGATCAGGAAGCTCAGGAAGGCGAAGAAGGGCAGCAGCACCTGCCCGGTGGCGAACATGTGGTGCGCCCAGACCGACATGGACAGGATCGTGATGGCGATGGTGGCGGCGACGAGTCCCTTGTAGCCGAAGATCGGTTTGCGGGAGAAGACCGGGATGATCTCGGTGATCATGCCGAAGAACGGCAGGGCGATGATGTACACCTCGGGATGGCCGAAGAACCAGAACAGGTGCTGCCAGAGGATCGGCCCGCTGGTCGCCGGATCGTAGACGTGGGCGTTGAGGATCCGGTCGGCGACCAGTGCCAGCAGGGCGGCCGCCAGCAGCGGGAAGACCAGGATCACCAGCACGCTGGTGAGCAGCAGGTTCCAGGTGAAGATCGACATCCGGAACATGGTCTGGCCGGGGGCCCGCTGGGTGAGGATCGTGGTGATCAGGTTGACCGCGCCGAGAATGGTGCCGAGACCGGAGAGAACCAGGCCGATGGCCCAGAGGTTGCCGCCGACGCCCTGGCTGTGTTCGGCGCTGCTCAGCGGGGTGTAGGCGGTCCAGCCGAAGTCGGCCGCGCCGGTGGGCGTCACCAACCCGAGCATGGTGATCGTGCCGCCGAAGAGATAGAGCCAGTACGCGAAGGCGTTCAACCGGGGGAAGGCGACGTCGGCCGCGCCGATCTGCAGCGGAACCAGGTAGTTGCCGAAGCCGAAGACCACCGGCGTCGCGAAGAAGAGCAGCATGATCGTGCCGTGCATGGTGAAGAGCTGGTTGTACTGCTCGGGGGAGAGGAACTGCAGCTCCGGCCGGGCCAGTTCGGCGCGGATCAGCAGGGCCATCACCCCGCCGATGAGGAAGAAGATGAACGCGCTGCCGAGGTAGAGCAGCCCGATCTGCTTGTGGTCGGTGGTGCGCATCAGCCGCAGCAGCACACTGCCGGGGGTGATCGCCCGGACCGGCCCGGGGTAGCCGCCGTACTCGCCCGGGGCCAGCATCACCGGCCCGTGTTCGCGCCCGTGATCCGCCACTGTCTGCTTCGCCATGCTCGCATTCACCCCGTTGGACTCACTGACAAAAGAGACGGCTCCGGCTACCCGGACAGTCTAGGTCCAAACAAGGGCAGTACGGGAAAAACGGGTGATAGGCACCGCGTGTCCCAAGCGGGCTATCCGGCGCTGTCGCTGCCCAGTGACGCGGCGAGCCGATCGACCCGCTGCCGGCCGGGCCGCACGAGCGGTATCCCGGCCAGCCCGCGTACCCGGTGATAGAGCTCCAGGTAGCGGGCCGCCATCACCGCCGGAGTGAAGCGCGCCGCCGCGACCTCACGGCAGCGCCCCGCCTCCAGCAGCCCGGCGGCGAGCACCAGCTCGCCCAGCTCCTCCTCGGCGCTGGTCAGCAGCCCGGTCTGCCCGTGCGTGACCAGCTCCGGCAGGCAGCCGCGGGCGGTGGCGACCACCGGGGTGCCCAGCGCGAGCGACTCCACCACCGCGGTGCCGCCCGGCTCCTCCCAGCGCAGCGGAAAGAGCGCCGCCTTCGCGGTGGCGAGCAGTTCGTCGCGGGCCCGGCCGCCGACCGTGCCGACCCAGCGCACCCGGTCGCCGTCGACGTGCGGGGCCACCTGCTCGTGCCAGTAGCGCACGTCCGGGTTCTGCCGGGCGCCGTCGTCGGCCGCTGCCAGGTCCTGCGGCCGGTGGAACGGCCCGACCGGCCCGGCGAGAATCAGTGGGAAGCCGAAGCGGTGGGCGAGCCGGGCGCCGAGATCCTGCCCCTTGCCGGGGGTGATCCGCCCGAGGATCACCACGTGCTCGCCCTTGTCCGGGGTCCGGCGCCGGTTCGCGCCGACCGCCAGTGGGGTGGCCAGGTGCACGTGGCCGACGCTGTGGGCGCGCAGCGCCTCCGGTGCGCGGGCCAGCTGCGCGGCCGAGACCCCGTTGACGCGTACCCGGTCACCGCCGTCGAAGGCGCCGTAGAGGGCCGGGTGCTTGGCCAGGTCCCAGTGCAGGGTGTGCAGCGCCGGCGGCGCGTCGGCGCCCATCGCGGCCAGGGTGCCGAGTCCGACCGCCTCGACGTGGTCGTGGATCAGATCCACCTCGGGGCGTTCCCGCACCGCCCGCACCACCATGTTGAGGTGCGCCTGGGCCACTCCGCAGACCTGGTTGTACGGCCGCTGCAGTGCGGCGAACTGGCCGGTGCCGAAGGTGTGGACCCGCTCCTCGGCGGGCAGCGTGCTGCTGCCAACCGAGGCGAGGACGACCCGGACGCCGAGCCGGCGCAGCTCCGGCACCAGCGTCGCCACGACGTTCTCGATGCCGCCGTAACCGGACGGCGGCACCTCCAGCCACGGGCCGGCGTTCATCAGGACGGTCAGACTCATCGCTGCTTCCCTTTCCTGGACGTCGGTCCCGCCCGTGGCGGTCGGTCAGACCTGCATCGACGGCGACTGCCGGGGCATCCGGTCGCGTACCTGGATCAACGGCGGTCGCTCCGCCACGGTCACGTCGGTTGTCAGGATCTGCCGGTCCAGCGCGGGGCGGGCGTCGCCGCCGCCGCGCCGGAACTGGGTCAGCGTCGTCGCCGGGGGCTGTGGCGCGGTGACGTGACCGCGGCGGTAGAGCCGCTCCCAGACCGTCAGCAGGATCTGCGCCGACATCCGTCCGAGCGCCTCGGTGCTCTGGTGCCGGTGCTTGCGCTCGCCGAGATCGACCTGGGCCAGCGCGTCGAGGCCGACGAGCTCCAGCAGGTCCACCAGCAGCGCCGTCTCCACGCCGTAGCCGGAGACGAAGGGCACCCGCTCCAGCACCTCGCGCCGCCCGGCGTACTCGCCGGCGAGCGGCTGCACGAAGCCGGCCAGTTCGGGCCAGAAGAAGTTCAGCAGCGGGCGGGCCGTCAGCTCGGTCACCCGGCCGCCGCCGTCCGGCTCGACGTGACCGGCGCGCACCAGCGGGCGGTGGTAGAAGCCCTTGACGAAGGCGATCGACTCGTCCGCCAGCAGCGGGCCCACCAGTCCGGTGACGAAGTGCGGGCGGAACTCCTGCAGATCGGCGTCGATGAAGGCGACGACGTCGCCGCTCGCGGCGGCCAGCCCCGCCCAGAGCGCGTCGCCCTTGCCCTCCAGGCGCGGCAGCCCGCGGGTCATCTCGTCCTGGGAGACCACCCGCGCGCCGGCCTCGCGGGCCACCTGGGCGGTGGCGTCGACAGAGCGCGAGTCCACCACGATCACTTCGTCGACCAGTGGCGCGTTCTCCATCAGATATTCGCGGATCGTCGCCACGATCGGGCCCACGGTGTTCTGCTCGTCACGGGCGGGCAACACCACACTCACCCGTTGTCCGCCTTTGGCGGCGAGCGCGTTCGGCACCGACCAGCGGTCGGCGGTGCTGGTCCGGTAGGCGGCCCACGCCTCGGCGACGGGCAGGTCGATCGTCTTCGAGTGCTGCACGCACACCCCCAGGTCTGATCAGGTCCGCAGCGCGTCGCCGCGCTGTCGTGGATCGAACGGTAACCGAATTCGGCCACCGGCACGCGGTGGGATGGTGGAGGTTACGAATCTGTTGATCCTTTCATATTCTGGATTTACGGTTGCCGATGGAGTATGACGGGACAGTGAGGAACAGAAATATCTTTCGTAGTCTTTTCCCGGAGGTTTCCGAATGCGAACATGCCGGATCGCGATGGTGGGCGCGGGCGGGGTCGCCCAGCGCCACCTCCGGGTGCTGAGCGGCTTCCCCGACGTCGCCCTCGCCGGGGTGACCGACGTGGCCCACGACGCCGGGCGCGACGTCGCCGAACGGCACGGCACCCGCTTCTACACCGACGTCGCCGATCTGCTTGCCGCTGGGCCGGATGCCGTCTATGTCTGCGTGCCGCCCTTCGCCCACGGCCCGCTGGAGCGGTTGATCGTGGCAGCCGGGCTGCCGATGTTCGTGGAGAAGCCCATCGCCGTTGATCTTCCCACGGCACGGGAGATCGCCGCGGCGGTGGCACGACGGCCCCTCGTCACCGCGGTGGGCCACCACTGGCGCTACTCGCACCTCGTCGACCGCGCGGTCCGGCTGCTCCAGGGCCGTCCGGTCCGAGCCGTCACCGCCCGCTGGACCGACCGGGTGCCGCCGGTCGCCTGGTGGATCCGGCAGGACCGCTCCGGCGGGCCGATGGTGGAGCAGGCGGCCCACCTGCTGGACCTGGCCCGGCTGCTCGTGGGGGAGGTGACGGCCGTGGCAGCCTTCGGCGACGGCCGGCCACCGCCGATCGACGGCGCGGACATCGACACCGCCACCGCCGCGGTGCTGCGTTTCGCCGGCGGCGCGGTCGGGACCGTCACCTCCACCTGCGCCCTGGACTGGAAGCAGTACGCCGGGCTGGAGATCGTCGCCGACGGGCTGGTGCTGGAGCTGACCGAGCAGGAACTGGCCGTGCGCGACGCCGACGGGGTACGGCGCTGGTCGGCCGAGCCCGACGACGCCCGCGTCGCCGTCGACCGGGCCTTCGTCGACGCGGTGCGCGGCGTCGGCGACGACATCCGCGCCCCCTATGCCGAGGCGCTGCGCACCCAGGGACTGAGCTGCGCCATCGCCGAGTCCGCCCGGACCGGCCGGCCGGTGGCGCTGAGCCCGATGGCGCTCGGCGATGAGTGACCGGGTCATGGTGGTCACCGCCCCCGGCGAGGTGATCCTGCGCCAGGCCGCCTCCGCTGCGGCCGAACCGGGCACCTTCCGCGTCCGGACCCTGTTCAGCGGCGTCTCGGCCGGCACCGAACTCAGCTACGTCAAGGGCACCAATCCGTACCTGGCGCGCGGCTGGGACCCGGCGCTGGGACTGTTCCGGGGCCCGGCCGAGCTGCCCTACCCGGTCACCCGGCTCGGCTACATGCAGGTCGCAGAGGTGGTCGCCAGCGACACCCCGGCGGTGCCGGTCGGGGCCGTCGGCGCCATGACCTACGGCCACCGCACCGGCTACCGTGCCGATCCGCTCGTCGACCGGTTCGTGCCACTGCCCGACGAGGTGGACCCGCTGCTGGGCGTCTACGTCGCCCACATGGGCCCGATCTGCGCCAACGGCCTGCTGCACGCCGCCGCCGACCTCTACGGCCCGGACGTACGCGGCCTCGGCGACGGGGTGCGCGGCCGGCGCGTCGCGGTCACCGGGGCGGGTGTGGTGGCTCTGCTCACGGCGCTGTTCGCCCGCCGGCACGGGGCCGCCGCGGTGGTGGTGGTCGACCCGACGCCACAGCGCCGCCAGGTGGCAGAACGGCTCGGCCTGGACACCCTCGACCCGTCGGCCGTCGATGCCGCCGCGGTGCTCAAGACCCGCTGGTCGCACGGGGCCGGCGACCGCGGCGCCGACCTGGTCTTCCAGTGCCGGGGCCAGTCCGGTGCGCTGCACCTGGCGCTGCGACTGCTGCGTCCCCAGGGCACGGTGATCGACCTGGCGTTCTATCAGGGGGGCGCACCCGATCTGCACCTCGGCGAGGAGTTCCACCACAACGGGCTGACCGTGCGCTGCGCCCAGATCGGCCGGGTCCCTCGCGGGCTGGCCCCCACCTGGGACCGGGACCGGCTCAGCGCCGAGACCATCGACCTGCTCCGCCACGAAGGGCCGGCGGTACGCCGGCACCTGGTCACCGCCACCGTCCCGTTCGAGGCCGGACCGCAGCTGCTGACCGATCTCGCCGCCGGCCGCCGGCACGAGATCCAGGCGGTGCTGACCTTCCCGGCGGGCGGCTCCTGACCGGCGTGCCCGCGCCCGGGGCGCGTCGGCGGCGGCCGGAGGCGCACGAGCGCGCCGATGTCGCGTACCGTTGCGCGTCATGGGTGTGTCGCAACGGTTGAGAAACAGATTCCGGCGGTTCCTACAGCGCCCCGGCACGACAGTCGATCTCGCGCCGCTGCGCAGGCTGCTGCCCGAGATCGAGGCGCGCGAGGAGACGCTGGGTGCCCTCGACGACGCCGCGTTGACCGAGGCGGCTGCCGTGGCCGACGGTTACGCCGAGATCTGCGCCGTCGGCCGGGAGGCGGCCCGCCGCGCCCTCGACCAGCGGCCGTACGACGTGCAGCTGCTCGGCGCGATGGCCCTGCTCTCCGGCAAGGTCGCCGAGATGGCCACCGGCGAGGGCAAGACGCTGACCGCGACGATCGCCGCGTACGGCCACGTCCGGCTCGGCAACGGGCCGGTGCACGTGATCACCGTCAACGACTATCTGGCCGGCCGTGACGCGCGCTGGATGGAACCCGTCTATCGTCTCCTCGGCCTGACCGTGGGTTCGGTGACGGAGTCCTCCACCCCGCAGGAGCGCCGTGAGGCCTACGCCTGCGACGTTACCTATGTCTCGGTCAGCGAGGCCGGTTTCGACTACCTGCGCGACCAGCTCGTCACCGATGTCGCCGACCGGGTGCAGCGCCCGCTGGGGACCGCGATCGTCGACGAGGCCGACTCCATCCTGATCGACGAGGCCCGGGTGCCGATGGTGCTCGCCGGTGCCGTGGTCAGTGAGCAGGACCCCGTCCACACCGCCGCTGCCCTGGTCAAGGGGCTGCGGGCCGGCGCCCACTACACGGTGGCCGACGACGGCCGCAGCGCCGCCTTCACCAACGCCGGGCTCGCCGCCGTCGAGGCCGCGCTGGGCGGTATCGACCTCTACGCCGAGGAGAACGTCGGACAGCTCTCGGCGGTCAACGTGGCGCTGCACGCCCAGGCGCTGCTGCACCGCGATGTCGACTACATCGTCCGCGACGGCGCGGTGGAGCTGATCGACGAGATGCGTGGCCGGGTGGCCCAGCGCCGGCGCTGGCCCGACGGGCTGCAGGCCGCAGTGGAGGCCAAGGAAGGGCTGGAAGCCACCGCCGAGGGTGAGGTACTGGGCACCATCACCGTGCAGAGCTACGTCGCCCTCTACCCGACGGTCTGCGGAATGACCGCGACCGCGGTGCTCGTCGGCGACCAGCTGCGGGAGTTCTACTCCCTGGAGGTCGCCGAGGTCCCGTCGAACGCCACCTGCGTGCGCGAGGACGAGCCGGACCGCATCTACGCCACCCGGGCCGAGAAGGAGGAGGCCCTGGTCGACGAGGTGCGGCGCTGTCACGAACGCGGCCGTCCGGTGCTGATCGGTACCCTCGACGTCAAGGAGTCCGAGCAGCTCGCCGCGGCGCTGCAGGCGGCCGGGGTGCCCTGCGCGGTGCTCAACGCGAAGAACGACGCCGAGGAAGCGGAGATCATCGCCGAGGCCGGCGCGTACGGGGCGGTCACCGTCTCCACCCAGATGGCCGGCCGGGGCGTCGACATCCGCCTCGGCGGCAGCGACCAGGCCGACCGGGACAAGGTCGCCGAACTCGGCGGCCTCTACGTCATCGGCAGCGGCCGGCACGACAGCCGTCGCGTCGACGACCAGCTGCGGGGCCGGGCGGGGCGCCAGGGCGACCCGGGTGGCTCCGTCTTCTTCGTCAGCCTCGAGGACGAACTGGTCACCCGCCACGCCGCCGACGCCGTGCCCCCGTCGCCGCGGATGAACGCCGACGGCCTGGTCACCGACGATCAGGTCGAGTTCGCCGTCGAGCACGCCCAGCGGGTCGCCGAGGGCGTCAACCACGAGATCCACCGCAACACCTGGCGTTACAACATGGTCATCGAGCAGCAGCGCAAGGCGCTCGCGGAGCGCCGCGAGCGGCTGCTGACCTCCGAGGTGGCCGCGTTGATGCTGATGGACCGCTTCCCGGAGCGCACCGAGGAGATGGACGAGGACATCCTCTCCCGCGCCGCGCGCTCCATCGCGCTCTACCACCTGGACCGGCTCTGGGCCGAGCACCTGTCGCACCTGTCCGAGGTGCGCGAGGGCGTGCACCTGCGGGCGCTGGGCCGGCTCGACCCGCTCGACGAGTTCCACCGCAGCGCGGTGCCGGCGTTCAACGCGCTGATGCCCGCGATCGAGGAGCGGACGGTGGCAACCTTCGACGAGACGGAGTTCGGTGACGAGTGGGAGCCGGACAGCTCGCAGCTGGTGCGGCCGAGCGCGACCTGGACCTACCTGGTGCACGACAACCCGTTCGGCTCCGAGCTGGACCGGCTGATCGCTTCGGTGGGGCGCCGGCTGGGCGCAGGCGGTCGCGGCTAATGTGACCAATGCCCCTTCCCGAGGGTTCCGCTCTCGGGAAGGGGCTGTTCACGGCACGGTTTGCGGGGAAGGCGGATCGGGTAGGTGAAACGGCCCGTCGCCGCTCGGTGAGGGCAACGATGGCGGGGGAGCTCATGCAACGAGGATCGGCAGCCGCACGTGCCGTGCCCGGCACGGTGAAGGTGGAGACCACGGTCCAGTGAGACTCCAGATCCCGGCCGACGACGACGCGGAGCTGCTGTCGGCCGGCACCGACCCGCTGAGCGTGCTCGAAACCGCCGGCCTGCTACGGGAGCTCACCGCCCGGCTGATCGGCATCGGCGACTTCGACGAGGCACTGACCGAACTCGTGCGCATCGGCAGGGAAGCCGTCGCCGGTGTCGCGGGTGCCGGGTTCACCCTGCTGCGCGCCGGCTCGCCGGCCGGAGCGGCGGCCTCGGAGGAGCGCTTGGCCGAACTCGACGGCGTCGCGCACGGCGCCGACACTCCGGCGCTGGCCGCGATCCGCCGCCGTGAACTGGTCGTCTCCGACGACCTGGCGACCGAGGAGCGCTGGCAGCCGTGGACTGCCCGGGCCCGCGAACTCGGGGTACGGGCGGCGGTCTCGGCGCCACTTGACATCGATGAGCAGATGCTCGGCGCCATCAACCTCTACGTCGCGCAACCGCGCCGCATCACGGCCCGCTGGCAGTTGACGGCGATGCTGCTGGCCGAGCACGCGGGGCTGCTGCTCGCGGCGGTGCGGGACCGGGCCCGCCAGGCGGAGCTGGTCGGCGAACTCGACCAGCTGGTGGCCAACGGCGACGTGGTGGACCAGGCGATCGGCGTGATCATGACCCAGCGGGGCTGCCGTGCCGAGGAGGCCCTCCAGGTGCTGCGCAGCGCCTCGACCGCGCTCCACGTCCCGGTGCCCGAGGTGGCCCAACGGCTGATCTCCACCGTGGCGCGTCCGCGACAGAACTGAGGTCGCGTCCCTCCTGTCGCGTTTTGTCCCGCCGGTCCCCGGGTAGCAGGACCACGAGACGACGTGACTGGGAGGTGCGCCATGGAGAGCCGACTGCGTATTCAGGGGCACCCGATCCAGCCGATGCTCGTCATGTTGCCGTACGGGCTCTTCGCCTGCGCGACGATCTTCGACCTCGCTGCCGTCACGACCGGGCTGGGGCTGCTGGGCGAGGTCGGCTACTGGACGACGATCGCCGCGCTCTTCGCCGCGGCGCTGGCCGTGGTGGCCGGGATGGTCGATCTCTGGGACGTGCCGACCGGGCCGACCCGGCGGACCGCGATCGGCTTCCACCTGGCGTACCTGGCCATGGCGGGGCTCTTCGTGCTCACCTGCCTGATCCGCGCCGGTTCGCCGGATCGCGGCGCGACCGGCGGCATCCTCGCCGCGGAACTCCTCGCGCTCGCCGTCGGCGGTTACGGGGTCGCCCTCGGCGCCCGGCTCGGCCGCTCCTTCGATCACGCCCGCAGGGAGTTCGCCGCGCGGGACGCGTTCGACGGCCCGGCGCAGCCGCTGCGGCGCCCGGTCTGAGCCGATCCTGGCGCGCCTAGGGGGTGCCCGTCCGGTCCAGGAGGGCGAGCATCTCGGGCAGGTCGAAGAAGTGCGCCACCTCGCGCGCCGACGGGCCGCCGTGCGCCGGGTCGGCGCCGGCGTCCAGCAGCGCGGTCATCGCCTCGGTGCAGCGGCGGAAGGTTGCGGCCGCCAGCGCCGTCTGTCCCCGGTCGTTGGTGCGCGAGTGATCCGCGCCGCGGGCCAGCAGCGCCCGCACCGTCTCCGGGTGCGAGTGGTAGGCGGCCAGGATCAGCAGCGTGTCGCCCTTGTCGTTGGTCATGTTCACCGGCAGCCCGGCGTCGACGTACTCGCTCAGCTCGGCGGTCCTGCCGCTGCGGGCCAGGTCGAACATCCGGTGCGCGAACGCGAGTGTCTCCTCGTCGAACTCGTCGGCCATGGCATCAGCGTAGTAGCGCCCCGCGCCGGTCGCAGCGGTTGATACCGTCCCCCCGAGGTGAGAGGGATCATGGACGAGCGGGTGTACGTCGGCCGGGCCGGGCCGGACGCGGCGGGCAATGCCGGCTGGCTGCTGGGTCACTTCATGCCCCCGGGCGACGTGCGCCACAGCACCGATGTCGAGATCAAGTGGGGTGTCCACCCGGTGGGGGACCGGCGCGCCGCCTGGGTGCGTGGCGAACAGCGTGAGGCGCTGCTGGTCCTGATCAGCGGTGGCTTCCGGGTGGAGCTGCCCGACCGGACTGTGGTGCTGCGCGCCCCCGGCGACTACGTGGTCTGGGGTCGGGGTGTGGATCACTCCTGGTACGCCGAGCAGGAGTCGGTGGTGCTGACGGTGCGCTGGCCTTCGATACCCGGCTACCGGGTGCCGGTGACGACCGGCGCCGCGGCCCCGCCGAACCGCCGCGACGGCACCGGCGGCCGTTGATCCCTGCGGTGCCGCGACGCCTGTCGGGCTGACCCCGGTGGGAGTCGGCCCGACAGGCGCGGCCCGCGGAACCCGATCAGCCGGCGGTGCTGCCGGTGGTGGCGCTCTGCGGCTCCGGCGGTGCCCCGGCGGCCGGCGGATCCTGCTCACCGCGCAACCGGGTGATCGCCCGCATGCCGTGGTAGATCACGATCGCGGCGAAGCTGCCCAGCGCGATGCCGTGGAAGGAGATCTCGCCGGCGCTCACGCTGTAGTCGGCAGCGCCGACGATGAGCGCCACCGCCGCGGTCATCAGGTTGACCGGGTTCTGGAAGTCCACGCGGGCGTCGATCCAGATCCGGGCGCCGAGGACGGCGATGAGGCCGTACAGCACGGTGGTGGCGCCGCCGAGGACCCCGACCGGAACGGTCCCGATGAGCGCGCCGAACTTCGGGCTGAGGCCCAGCAGGATCGCCGACAGCCCTGCCACCAGATAGGCGGCGGTGGAGTAGACCCGGGTCGCGGCCATCACCCCGATGTTCTCGGCGTAGGTGGTGGTCGCCGATCCGCCGCCGGCGCCGGCCAGCATGGTCGCGACGCCGTCGCCCATGAATGCCCGCCCCATCTCACGGTCGAGGTTGCGGCCGGTCATCGCCGCCACGGCCTTGACGTGCCCGGCGTTCTCGGCGATCAGGACGAAGACCACCGGGGCCATCAGCACGGCGGCGTGCCAGGTGAAGGTCGGGGCGTGGAAGTCCGGCAGGCCGATCCAGGCGGCGTTGCGCAGGTTGTCGAGGGCGTCGGCGGGCAGCCCGCCGGCCACGGCCGCGTAGGCCCAGCCGACGGCGACGCCGAGCAGGATCGACAGCCGGCCGAGGAAGCCGCGGAAGGCGACGGTGGTGATCAGGATCGCGGCGAGGGTGACCAGGGCGATCAGCGGCTGGGCCTTGACCCCGCCGTCACCGCCGCCGTCCCAGGCGGTCGGGGCGAGGTTCAGTCCGATCATGGCCACGATGGCGCCGGTGACGACGGGCGGCATCAGCGTGTCGATCCAGCGCGACCCGGCCCACTGCACGATCGCCCCGACCGCGGCGAAGAGCGCACCCGCGACGATGATGCCGCCCAGCGCCGGCCCGATGTCGCCGCCGGCCTTCGCGGCCAGCACCGGGGCGATGAAGGCGAAGGAGGAACCGAGGTACGACGGCACGCGTCCGCGGGTGATCAGCAGGAAGAGCAGTGTGCCGATGCCGGAGAAGAAGAGCGTGGTCGCCGGCGGAAAACCGGTGATCAGGGGAACGGTGAAGGTGGCGCCGAACATCGCCACCACGTGCTGGACTCCGATGCCCATGGTGCGGGGCCAGGAGAGGCGTTCGTCGGGGCGGACCACCTCGCCGCGGGCGATGGTCCGGCCGTCACCGTGCAGGGTCCAGGGACTCCAACGCCGGCGTACGGGGGTGCGAGGAGTTGTCTCTTGGGTCATTGGTCGGGCACCTTGCGACTTGTGGGGTTCTGTCGGCGATCATGGTGTCCGATGTGCAGGGCACCGACCAAGTCTTGCTCGTCTCGTGCGCGATGCCCAGTGGCCGGGACGTGACGCGTCAGACCGGTCCGCGTCCGCCGGGGTAGGGGTGGGCCATGGCGTCGGCGGGGGCGGCCTGGGTGGCGGCGTGGGCAGCCTCGTCGGTCCAGGGCGAGATCGGCAGGCGCCGCGGGCGCAGCAGTGGCGCCTCGGCGAGCGGGATGTAGACCCGGGCGTCGACGGCCTCGGCGAGCAGCAGCGCCGCCACCAGGCTGGTCGGACGCGACTGTGGCCGGGCGTCGAGGCAGCGCCGGTAGAGGTCGGCGATCTCGCCGGGGAGCCCGTCGGGAGCCGGCAGAGGCGCCGGCTCGACCTGCCGCGGCGGCCGCAGGTCCGCGATTCCGGTCCCCTTGGGCCAGGGCAGCCGCCCGGTGATGCACAGGTGCAGCAGCACGCCGACGGCGTAGATGTCGGCGGCCGGGGTGGCCGCGGCGCCGTCGAAGCGCTCCGGGGCGGTGTAGGCGGGGGTGCCGAAGAGGACCTCGTCCGGGTCGTCGTCGCGGTGCCCGGCGGGAGCGGCGATGCCGAAGTCTAGGACCTTGGCTCCGGCGGGAGTGAGGATGATATTGGCGGGTTTGATGTCGCGGTGCACGATGCCGCCGGCGTGGGCGGCTGCCAGCGCGGCGCAGACCTCGGCGCAGACCCGCACGGCGATGCGCCAGTCAAGCGGGCCTTCGCGCAGGTGCTGGGCGAGGGTGTCGCCGGTTACCAGCTCCATGACGATGTAGGGGACGCGGGAACCGACGCCGGTGGTGGTCCCGAAGTCGTGCACGGCGGCGACGTTCGGATGCACGAGCCGGGCCGCGGCCCGGGCCTCGTCGCGCACGCGGGTGACCCCCGTGTCGCCGGGTGAGCCGCTGCCGGGGGCGAGGAGTTTGACGGCGACCCGCCGGTCGAGCACCTGGTCGTGCGCCTGCCAGACCTCCGACATGCCACCGAGGCCGATGCGATGTTCGAGTCGATAACGCCCGCCGAGCGTCCGCATGAGAGATCCTGTCCTTCGCACCGCCCTGGTCCGGCCGTGATCGAGGTACCCGCGCCGCCTCCTGCGCAAACTGCTCATCGACGACGGTCGAAGAGCCGCCGCATTCCCTACCGATCCGGTATGGAAATGCGCTATGGTGGAGCCGCCCGACATCCTCCGCTTCGGACGGACCTCGCATGCACCCCGCCTCGCCGTACGCCGCTCGCGCCGCCGGATCCGGCCGCGCCCGCCGCCGCGTGCCGCCGTGGCCCCGGTATGGCTGTTGTCGCGGCGTCCGGCCCGGCTGTTGTCGCGGCGTCCGGCCCGGACTCGCGCGGGTCTGACCCAGTACCCGTAGTCGCGCACGGCTCTGGTCTAATCATCCAGACCGGACACTCAGAGCGATCGCCCGATCTCGGATTGTCGGCGAAACATCACAGTCGGACAACGGCCCCGGGTTCCTTCCCGTGGCCGGCAGCGCCGAGCCGGACGGCGGGACCGCCACCGCCCGGTGACCATGGATCGACCAAGGAGGACCATGTCGGTCAGGCCCGCCCCGCGTACCGCATGGCACATCGCACCACCGGCGCCGCCCGGCAGGCTCCCGGTCGCCCGGCGCCGTCCGGACGGCCCGCCGGGCGCGGCGCTGGTGCTCACCCTGTCGATCCCGGCGATCGAGGAGGAACGGCTGACCGCGCCGGTGCGGCGGCTGCTCGACGCCGCCCGGGAGGTGCTCGCCAGCGGCGACCCCACCGTGGTCGTCACCGCGGCGCCGGTCGAACCCAGGGCCTCCGCGCCGGCACCGGCGCCGGCGCGACCCGGGCTGCACATCCTGGTCCAGTCGCGCTCGGTACTGCGCGACGGCGAACCGCTGTCGTTGACCCGGCTGGAGTTCGACCTGCTGCTGCACCTGGCCGAGAACCCGCGCCGGGTCTTCACCCGGCTGCAACTGCTCACCGCCGTCTGGGGCTACGAGCACGCCGGGGTGCGCACCGTCGACGTGCACGTGCGCCGGCTGCGCGGCAAGGTCGGCGGTGAGGCATCCCTGGTCACCACCGTCTACGGCGTCGGCTACCGCCTCGCCGACGAGGCCCGGGTCACCATCGACCGCCGGGGGTGAACGCGCGGGCGTGGCAGGCTGGGGAGCATGCGGTTTCGCCCCGTCACCCCCGAGCGCCTCATCGCCGAGCTGGCCGACCGCATCGCCGTCACCGCGCCGCAGGGCCGGCTGCGGGTGGCGATCGACGGCGCGCCCGCCGCCGAACCCGAGCTGCTCGCCGGCGCCCTTGTCGACCCGCTGCGGGCCCGCGGCCGACCGGCACTGCACGTACGCACCGAGGACTTCCTGCGCCCGGCGTCGCTGCGCCTGGAACACGGGCGCCGAGACCCCGACAGCTACTACGACGGCTGGTACGACCTGGCCGGCCTCCGTCGTGAGGTGCTCGACCCGGCCGGCCCGGCCGGCTGCGGGCGGGTGCTGCCCAGCCTGTGGGACAGCCGCGCCGACCGGGCAAGCCGTGCCGACTACGTCGACCTGCCGCCGGGCGGGGTGCTGCTCGTCAGCGGGGCCCTGCTCGCCGGCGCCGGGCTGCCCGTGGAGCTCACCGTCCACCTGCTGCTCACCCCGGGGGCGCTGGGCCGGCGTACCCCGGCGGACCAGCAGTGGACACTGCCGGCCTTCGCCCGGTACGCCGACGAGGTGGCGCCGCACAGGTTCGCCGACGTCGTCGTGCGCGCCGACGATCCCCGGCGGCCGGCGCTCGGCGAGCCCGCCGCCGATTCCCGGGGCTGACCGGAGAGCCGGTTTGGCCTCGACGCGGGTTGGGTACTCGCCCGGCTCAACAGCGACCCCACCGGCGCACCTGCGATGTCGCAGCCGGGGGGTCGCGCCGATGCGACGACGGAGAGGCGGGGCGAATGCTCGTCCAGGAAAAGGTCACCACGGTTCGTTCGCAGGTCGAGATCGACCGTATCCGGGTCTCGCTGCAGACCCGCTACGACGAACTGACCACCGAGTACGACCGGGCGCTGACCCAGAGTCAGGTGCTGCGGGTGGTGGAGATCGGTGACACCGCGGGGGACGACCAGGCCGACAGCGGGACCAAGACCGCCGAACGGGACACCGCCCAGTCCCTGCTGCGCACCATCCTGGAACGACGGGCCCAGTTCGAGCGCGCGCTGTCCCGCCTGGAGGAGGGCACCTACGGCTGGTGCGAGGGCTGTGCGGCCGGAATCCCGGTGGAGCGGCTGGAGATCTTCCCGGCGGCCACCACCTGTGTCTCCTGCAAGCAGACCCGCGAGCGGCGCGCGCTGGCCTGACGCCGGTGGTCGCTGCCGTGGGCCGGTGCCGGCCCGGTGACGAACCCGCGGGCGGTGCCCATGGGTGACATCCGGGTCGGCACCGCCTCGTGGACCGACCCCACCCTGCTGGAATCGGGCTGGTACCCGCCCGAGGCCGACGACCCGCAGAAGCGACTGGCCTACTACGCCGAACACTTCCCGCTGGTCGAGGTGGATGCCACCTACTACGCGCCGCCGGCGGAGAAGACCGCCCAGCTCTGGGCGCAGCGCACCCCGCCGGGTTTCCTCTTCACCGTCAAGGCGTTCAGCCTGCTGACCGGCCATCCGACCCGGACGAACGCGATCCACGCCGACCTGCGCCCGGCGACCGGCAAGCGCACCGTCTACCCGGGCGACCTGCCCGCGCAGGCGTACGAGGAGGTCTGGACGCGGTTCCTGTCTGCGCTGGACCCGCTGGTCGCCGCCGGCAAGCTCGGTGCCCTGCTGTTCCAGTTCCCGCCGTGGTTCGGCATCAAGCGGGCCAACAAGGAGTACCTGTGCGAGGTGCGGGACCGCTGCGCGCCGCTGCCGGTCACGATCGAGTTCCGCAACAGCTCCTGGCTCACCGACGACAACCGGGCCGAGACGCTGGACTTCCTGCGCGACAACCGCTTGCCGCTGGTCTGCGTGGACATGCCGCAGGGGCACCGCAGCTCGGTGCCGCCGGTGCTGGCGGTGACCGCCGAGCCGGCGACGGTGCGTTTCCACGGGCACAGCGCGAAGTGGGACAGCCGCGACATTCACGAGAAGTTCGGCTACCGGTACTCCGACCGGGAGCTGCGTCAGTGGGCACCGAAGCTGCGGGAACTCGCCGACTCGGCCGAGCACACCCACGTGCTGATGAACAACTGCTACCGCGACTACGCCCAGCGCAACGCCCAGACCCTGAGTGGCCTGCTGCGGTCGTGAACCATGTCGTTCGGTGAACCTTCGGTCACGCTGGGCGGTTTCCGACTACGGTGATTACTGAAGATCACGGCGGGGTACCACCAGCCGCGACGGCCCGTCGCGCGGACGGGACGACGGAGTACGAGGGGGCAGTCATGAAGCTCAACGACGACGACATGCGTTCCACCGCTGGCGCGGCCGCCGAGGGTCCGGCCGATGGCGGTGCGACGCCGGGTCAGCACGATGGTGGCGCGGACGGCAGCGCGGAGGGTCCGGCTGACGGCGGTGCGACGCCGGGTCAGCACGACGGCGGCGCGGACGGCAGCGCGGAGGGTCCGGCTGACGGCGGTGCGACGCCGGGTCAGCACGACGGCGGCGCGGACGGCAGCGCGGAGGGTCCGGCCGATGGCGGTGCGACGCCGGGTCAGCACGACGGCGGCGCCGACGGCAGTGCCCGCTGAGAAAGGCCGGCAGTGACGCACAGCCAACCGCCGGGCGGCCCCGACCGCCCGGCGGTGCTTCATTCCGAACCCGGTGCCGCGCTGCGGCGCTGCGCCGCGATCGAGACCGAGAAGTTCGCCACCGGCCACTGGGGCCGGGCGCCGTTGCTCTCGCGCGCCGCCGAACTGCCCAACCCGGCGGGCTTCACCGATCTGCTCAGCCCGGCCGACGCCGACGAGCTGCTCAGCCGACGCGGGCTGCGGACACCGTTCCTGCGGATCGCCCGCAACGGTGAGCTGGTCCCGGCCGCCCGCTACACCGGCGGCGGCGGGGCCGGCGCCGAGATCGGCGACCAGGTCCTCGACGAGCGGGTGCTGGAGCTCTACGCCGGCGGCGCCACCCTCGTGCTGCAGGGCCTGCACCGGCTCTGGCCGCCGCTGACCGAGTTCACCCGGCACCTCGCCGCCGACGTCGGGCAACCGCTGCAGGTCAACGCCTACCTCACGCCGCCCGACAGTCAGGGCTTCGCGACCCACTACGACACCCACGACGTCTTCGTGCTCCAGGTCGACGGACGCAAACACTGGCGCATCCACGCTCCCGTGCTGGCCGACCCACTGGAGCGCCAGCCGTGGGGCGGCCGCGCCGACGAGGTCGGCGCCGTCGCCGACGGCACGCCTGCGCTCGACGTGGTGCTCGAACCCGGGGATGCCCTCTACCTGCCCCGTGGCTGGCTGCACAGCGCCCAGGCGCAGGCCGAGAGCTCGCTGCACCTGACCGTCGGCGTCCGGGCGCTGACCCGCTACACCCTCGTCGAGGAGCTGCTGGCGCTCGCCGCCGAGGACGCGCGACTGCGCGCCGGGCTGCCCTTCGGTCTCGACGTGGCCGACCCGGAGGCGATCGAGCCGGTGCTGACCGAGACGGTGGAGGCGCTGCGGGACTGGCTCCACCGCGTCGAGCCCGCCGCGGTCGCCGACCGGTTGCGCCGCCGGGCCTGGCCCGCGTCGCGCCCGGCGCCGATCCGCCCGCTGGCCCAGGCGGCCGCCGTCGACACGCTCGACGCCACCGCACGCATCGCGCTGCGCGACGGGCTGCGCTGCCGGCTGCGCGGCGACGGGGAGGAACGTGTCGAACTGCTGACCTTCGACCGCACGATCAGCTTCCCGGCCCAGTGCGCGCCGGCGCTGCGGAC
>Ga0233375_1000608_pt1 | contig 18502 bp, 16 predicted proteins | sample ElkDunMinimDraft_10_FD_191539 | JGI IMG/M metagenome (GOLD analysis project Ga0233375, IMG submission 191539) | Fecal eukaryotic communites from dung pellets of Tule Elk in California, USA - Elk Dung E16 | ecosystem: Host-associated > Mammals > Digestive system > Large intestine > Fecal | place... | reverse complement strand
GTACGAGACCTTCGCCGCGGTCGCCGCCAAGCTCGCCGGCGCCCGCGGCGGGGAGCATCTCGGCGGGGAGAGCCTGGCCGGCACGCTGACGCTCACGGCCGGCTGCGGCGGGATGGGGGGCGCGCAGCCGCTGGCGGTCACCATGAACGGCGGGGCCTGCCTGATCGTCGACGTCGACGCGGCCCGCCTGCACCGCCGGGTCCGGGAGCGCTACCTCGACGAGGTCGCCGACGACCTGGACGACGCCGTTGCCCGGGTGCTCGCCGCCCGGCGCGAGCGGCGGGCGCTCTCGGTCGGCGTCGCCGGCAACGCCGCCACCGTCTTCCCGGAGCTGCTGCGCCGCGGCGTGGAGATCGACATCGTCACCGACCAGACCAGCGCCCACGACCCCCTGTCGTACGTGCCGGAGGGCATCGAGGTCGCCGACGCGGCTGATTACGCGCGGCGGGCCCCCGAGGAGTACACCGAACGGGCCCGGGCGTCGATGGCGAAGCACGTCGAGGCGATGGTCGGTTTCCTGGACGCCGGCGCGGAGGTCTTCGACTACGGCAACTCGATCCGCGGCGAGGCGCAGCTCGGCGGCTACGCCCGGGCGTTCGACTTCCCCGGTTTCGTCCCGGCCTACATCCGGCCGCTCTTCTGCGAGGGCAAGGGCCCGTTCCGCTGGGCGGCGCTCTCCGGCGACCCGGCCGACATCGCCGCCACCGACCGGGCGATCCTGGAGCTCTTCGGCGACAACGAGCCGCTGGCCCGCTGGATCCGGCTCGCCGGCGAGCGGGTCGCCTTCCAGGGGCTGCCGGCCCGGATCTGCTGGCTGGGCTACGGCGAGCGGGAGGCCGCCGGGGTCAGGTTCAACGAGATGGTCGCCGCCGGAGAGCTGTCGGCGCCGGTGGTGATCGGTCGGGACCATCTCGACTGCGGCAGCGTCGCCAGCCCGTACCGGGAGACGGAGTCCATGCTGGACGGCTCGGACGCGATCGCGGACTGGCCGCTGCTCAACGCCCTGGTCAACACCGCCAGCGGGGCTTCCTGGGTCTCCATCCACCACGGCGGCGGAGTCGGCATGGGCCGGTCGCTGCACGCCGGGCAGGTCTGCGTGGCCGACGGCTCGGTGCTGGCCGGGCAGAAGATCGAGCGGGTACTCGCCAACGACCCGGCGATGGGGGTGCTGCGGCACGTCGACGCCGGCTACGACGACGCTGCCGCGGTGGCCGGAGCAACCGGCCTGCGCATCCCGATGAGCGAGCACTGAGGAGCCTGATGTCAAGCGACGACTTCCGTGCGCTCTGGGACCAGATCGTGCCGATCGGGCGCGACGAGCGGACCGGCGGCTACCTGCGCTACGCCTTTTCCGAGCCGGAGCTGCGGCTGCGGGACTGGTTCACCGCGCAGGCGCGGGCCCGGGACATGCCGCTGGAGGCCGACGGCAACGGCAACCTCTTCGCCTGGTGGGGCGACCCGCTCGCCGGCGGGGCGGTGCTGACCGGCAGCCACTTCGACTCGGTGCCCCAGGGCGGCGGGTACGACGGCCCGCTCGGCATCGTCAGCGCCTTCGCGGCCGTCGACGAGCTGCGTGCCCGGGGTGTCGTGCCGGCCCGGCCGATCGCGGTCGCGGCCTTCGTCGAGGAGGAGGGGGCGCGCTTCGGCGTACCGTGTCTGGGGTCCCGGCTGCTGACCGGGGCGATCACGCCGGCGCACGCGGCGGCGTTGACCGACCGGGACGGGGTGAGCTTCGCCGCCGCGCTCGGCGCCGAGCCGGCGGGTGCCCGGCCGGAGCTGCTGGGGCGCTTCACCGCCTTCGTGGAGCTGCACGTCGAGCAGGGGCTGGCCCTGGCCGACCTCGATTCGCCGGTGGCGGTGGCGAACCTGATCTGGCCGCACGGCCGGTGGCGGTTCGAGTTCACCGGCGAGGCGAACCACGCCGGCACCACCCCGATGACGGCCCGCCGCGATCCGATGCTGACCTTCGCCTTCACCGTGCTGGCGGCGAACAAGGAGGCCCGCCGGCTCGGCGCGCACGCCACGATGGCCCGGGTCCGGGTGGCGCCGAACGCCACCAACGCCATCCCCTCCAGCGTGGTCGGCTGGCTCGACGCCCGCGCGGCCGAGGAGGCGACCGTCACCGAACTGGTCGAGGCGGTACGCGCCAAGGCGGCCGAACGGGCCCGGCGCGACGGCACCCTGCTGGCGGTGACCGCCGAGTCGGTGACCCCGCCGGTCGGCTTCGACGCGGCCCTGGGCGAGCGGCTGCGTACCCTGCTGCGCTGCCCGCTGCTGCCGACCGCCGCCGGGCACGACGCCGGGGTGCTCGCCGCGCACCTGCCGACGGCGATGCTCTTCGTGCGCAACCCGACCGGGGTGTCGCACGCCCCCGCCGAGGGTGCCAACGATGAGGACTGTGCCGCCGGAGTCCGCGCCCTCGCCGACGTGCTGGCGGGGCTGACCGGTCCCGCCCAGCCGACCGCATCGGCACAACCGGCCCAGCCGATCGCGCCGGCGGAGCCGGCATGAGGCTGCACGCCGAGTACGCCTGGCTACCGGGCGCGGCCGAACCCTCCCGTGACGTGCTGATCGAGGTCGCCGACGGACGGTTCGGTGCGGTCACCGCCGGAGTCCCCGCGCCGGCCGGCGCCCGGCGCCTGCCCGGGGTGACCCTGCCGGGGCTGGCGAACGCCCACTCGCACGCCTTCCACCGGGCGCTGCGCGGCCGCACCCACGGCGGGCGGGGCGACTTCTGGAGCTGGCGGGAGCAGATGTACGCGGTGGCGGACCGGCTGGATCCGCAGCGCTACCTGGCGCTGGCCCGCGCGGTCTACGCCGAGATGGCGCTGGCCGGCATCACCTGCGTCGGGGAGTTCCACTACCTGCACCACGACCGCGACGGCGGCCGCTACGCCGACGCGAACGCGATGAGTGAGGCGCTGGTGGCCGCCGCCGCGCAGGCCGGCATCCGGATCACCCTGCTGGACACCTGCTACCTGAGCGCCGGGGTCGACGGCGCCCCGCTCACCGGGGCGCAGCGACGATTCGGGGACGGCGACGCCGACCGCTGGGCACAACGGGTGGACGCCTTCGCGCCGGCCGGCGGCCACGTCCGCGTCGGCGCGGCGGTGCACTCGGTGCGGGCGGTGCCGGCCGCGCAGCTGCCGGTGGTCGCGGCGTGGGCACGGGAGCGGGACGCGCCGCTGCACCTGCACCTGTCGGAGCAGCCCGCCGAGAACGAGGCCTGCCAGGCGGCGTACGGCCGCAGCCCCGCCGAGCTGCTCGCCGACGCCGGCGTGCTCGGGCCGCGCACCACGGCAGTGCACGCCACCCACCTCGGTGACACCGATGTACGGCTGCTCGGCACGAGCCGTACCGGGGTCTGCTTCTGTCCCACCACCGAACGGGACCTGGCCGACGGGATCGGGCCGGCGCCGCAGCTGGCCGCGGCCGGCAGCCCGCTGAGCCTCGGCAGCGACAGCCACGCCGTCATCGACCCGTTCGAGGAGGCCCGCGGGCTGGAGCTGGACGAGCGGCTGCGCAGCCGGGTCCGCGGGACCTTCACCGCGGCCGAGCTGCTGAGCGCCGCGAGCCGCGCCGGGCACGAGGCGCTCGGCTGGTCCGACGCGGGCGGCATCGCCACCGGACAGCGCGCCGACCTGGTGACGGTCGCCCTGGACCGGGTCCGTACCGCCGGGGTGCCGCCGACCGGGGTCCTCTTCGCCGCCGGCGCCGCCGACGTCACCGACGTGCTGGTCGACGGCCGGCCGGTGGTCACCGCCGGGATGCACACCAGTGTGGACGTCGTCGCCGAACTCGGCGCCGCGATCTCGGCGGTGACGCGATGAGCGGCCGGGACGGAGCGAGCCTGCTCATCGACGGCATCGGCGAGCTGGTGACCAACTCGCCGCACGGCGACGGGCCGCTCGGCCTGCGGCACGACGCCGCGCTGGTCATCGTCGACGGCCGGATCGTCTGGGTCGGCGACACCCGGCAGGCCCCGGCGGCCGACCGGCGGCTCGACGCCGGCGGGGCAGCCGTGCTGCCGGGCTTCGTCGACAGCCACGCCCACCTCGTCTTCGCCGGCGACCGGGCCGGGGAGTTCGCGGCGCGGATGGCCGGACAGCCGTACACCGGCGGGGGGATCCGCACCACCGTCGCCGCCACCCGCGCCGCGAGCGACGACGTGCTGCGCGCCGGTGTCGCCCGGCTGGTCGGTGAGGCGCTGCGGCAGGGCACCACCACCATCGAGATCAAGAGCGGGTACGGCCTCACGGTCGCCGACGAACTCCGCTGCCTGCGCATCGCCGCCGAGTTCACCGAGGAGACGACCTTCCTCGGCGCGCACACAGTGCCGGCCGAGTACGCGTCGGACCCCGACGGCTACGTCGACCTGGTCTGCGGGCAGATGCTGGCGCAGGCCGCGCCGTACGCGCGCTGGGTCGACGTCTTCTGTGAACGGGGCGCCTTCGATGCCGACCAGACCCGGCGGGTCCTCCTCGCCGGACGGGCTGCCGGTCTGGGGCTGCGCCTGCACGGCAACCAGCTCGGCCCCGGCCCGGGAGTGCGGCTGGCGGTGGAGCTGGGCGCCGCCAGCGTCGACCACTGCACCCACCTCGACGACGCCGACGTGGCGGCGCTGGCCGGCTCGGACACGGTCGCCACGTTGCTGCCCGGTGCGGAGTTCTCCACCCGGTCGCCGTACCCGCACGCGCGGCGGCTGCTCGACGCGGGGGTGACGGTGGCGCTGGCGACCGACTGCAACCCCGGCTCGTCGTACACCTCGTCGATGCCGTTCTGCGTGGCGCTGGCCGTACGGGAGATGGGGATGACCCCGGCGGAGGCGGTGGCCGCGGCGACCGCGGGTGGCGCGGCGGCGCTGCGCCGCGACGACCTCGGCCGGCTCGCCCCCGGCGCCCGCGCCGACCTGATGATCCTCGACGCCCCGACCCACCTGCACCTCGCCTACCGGCCGGGGGTGCCCCTGGTCCGCCAGGTTCTGCGCAACGGAGTACCGCTATGACGACCGTGACAATTCAGCCCACCGGCATCACCACCGCCGACCTGCTCGCCGTGGCCCGCGGCGACGCGAAGGTCGCGCTCGCCGACGCCACCGTGGCGGCGATGGCGGCCAGCCGCGCCATCGTGGACGGAATCGAACGCGACGGCCGGCCTGTCTACGGCGTCTCCACCGGATTCGGCGCGCTGGCCAACACCTTCATCGCTCCCGAACGCCGCGCCGAACTGCAGCACGCGCTGATCCGCTCACACGCCGCCGGCGTCGGCGCGCCGATGCCGCGCGAGGTGGTGCGGGCGATGATGCTGCTGCGGGTACGGTCGCTGGCGCTGGGCCGCTCCGGCGTACGCCCGCTGATGGCGCAGGCGCTGGTGGACCTGCTCAACGCCGACATCACCCCGTGGGTGCCCGAGCACGGTTCGCTCGGCGCCTCCGGGGACCTGGCGCCGCTGGCGCACTGCGCGCTGGCCCTGCTCGGCGAAGGCTGGGTGCTCGGCCCGGCCGGCGAACGGCTCGACGCCGGTCCGGCCCTGGCCGCGGCCGGGCTGCGCCCGATCGCGCTGGCCGCCAAGGAAGGGCTGGCGCTGATCAACGGCACCGACGGGATGCTCGGCATGCTGCTGCTGGCGATCGCCGACGCGAAGCACCTGTTCACCATGGCCGACGTGACCGCGGCGCTGGCGATCGAGGCGATGCTCGGTTCGGAGCGGCCGTTCCTGCCGGAGCTGCACGCCATCCGCCCGCACCCCGGCCAGTCGGTCTCGGCGGCGAACATCCACCGGCTCCTGCAGGGCTCGGCCATCATGGACTCCCACCGCGACGACCTCGCCCACGCGGTGCAGGACGCCTATTCGATGCGCTGCGCCCCGCAGGTCGCCGGCGCCGCCCGGGACACCCTCGACTTCGCCGAGACCGTCGCCGCCCGGGAGCTGCTCTCCGTGGTGGACAACCCGGTGGTGCTCACCGACGGGCGGGTCGAGTCGACGGGCAACTTCCACGGCGCGCCGCTCGGCTTCGCCGCCGACTTCCTCGCCATCGCCGCCGCCGAGGTCGGTGCGATCGCCGAACGACGCGTCGACCGGCTGCTGGACGTCACCCGCTCCCGTGACCTGCCGGCCTTCCTCTCCCCCGACGCCGGCGTCAACTCCGGGCTGATGATCGCCCAGTACACCGCGGCCGGGATCGTCGCCGAGAACCGGCGGCTCGCCGCCCCCGCCTCGGTCGACTCGCTGCCGACCAGCGGCATGCAGGAGGACCACGTCTCGATGGGCTGGGCGGCGACCAAGAAGCTGCGCACGGTCCTGACGAACCTGACCAGCCTGCTCGCCGTGGAGCTGCTCGCGGGCGTACGCGGACTGCAGCTGCGGGCCCCGCTCACGCCGTCGCCGGCCGGTCAGGCGGCGGTCGCGGCGCTGGCCGGGGTGGCCGGCGAACCCGGACCGGATGTCTTCCTCGCACCGGTGATGGAGCGCGCGGCGGCCGTCGTCGCCGGCCCACAGCTGCGGGCCGAAATCGAGACGCGGATCGGGCCCCTGGGCTGACCCGGTGTTCCTGACGGACCGGCCCGGGAGCGGCGGGGCCGGCTGCGCTGCGGCTAGTAGGCTGGCTCCCCGTGGGAATGTACGGGGAGTACCTGCGCGTCACGCCCGACGAGCTGGCGCGCAGCATCGCCGACCCGGTCTGGGGGCGGCAGCTCGCCGACTCGGTGATCGAGGCGGAGTTCGTCGAGGAGCCGGCCGAGCCGCGCAACTACGGCACCGACAAGTCCTGGCACGGGCTGCAGTACCTGTTGCAGCGCGCCGGCTTTCCACTGGACATCGTCACCGGCGAACAGTCGTTCGTCGAGAAGCTGGAGAACTGGGACGAGCTGGAGGGCTCCGAGGTCGACTGGGGCGCCGGCCCGCCCGGCTATCTCACCCCCGAGCAGGTGAAGCTCGCCGCGGAGCTGCTGGCCCGTACGCCGTTCGAGAAGCTCATCGAGGGCGTGGAGCCGGCCGAGCTGATCCGCGAGCACATCTACCCGCAGGTCTGGGACCGTCCGGGTCAGCTGGAACAGCTCGGTCACCACTACGACTACCTGCCGGCCTACTTCGCCGCGGCCGCCCGGGCCGGCGACGCCGTCATCTGCTGGATCGCCTGACGGCGCTCGCCGGGCCCCGGTCGGTGGGAAGTGCCGGGAGTTCAGTCGGTGGGCGGCAGCACCCGGGTGACCAGTACGGCCAGCTCGCGCAGGGCCTTGCCCCGGTGGCTGACCGCGTCCTTCTCGGTCGGGGTCAGCTCCGCGTTGGTGCGGGTCTCGCCGTCGCCGAGGAAGATCGGGTCGTAGCCGAAGCCGCCCGCGCCGCGCGGTGCGCGCAGCAGCCGGCCGTTCTGGCGCCCCTCCACCAGGTGTTCGAGCCCACTGGGGAGCACCAGCGCGATCGCGCAGACGAAGGCCGCGCCGCGCCGGTCGTCGGGCAGGTCGGCGATCTGCGCGAGCACCAGCTCCAGGTTCGCCTTGTCGTCGCCGTGCCGGCCGGACCAGCGGGCGCTGAGCACACCCGGCATGCCGTTGAGTGCCTCGACGGTCAGGCCGGAGTCGTCGGCGACCGTCGGCAGCCCGGTGTGGTGGCAGCCCTCGCGGGCCTTGAGCAGCGCGTTCTCGCCGAAGGTCAGCCCGGTCTCCGGGGTCTCCGGGTACGGATCGACGTCGTCGAGCCCGACCAGGGCGATCCGGTGCCCGCCGAGCGCGGTGTCCAGGATGCGCTGCAGCTCGACGAGCTTCTTGCGGTTGCGGGTCGCCAGCAGGACCGTGTTCACGCCGGCACCTCCGCGAGCCCGAGGGCCGCCCGCTGCGCCCGGGCCAGCTCGGCGCAGCCGAGCCCCGCCAGGTCGAGCAGTGCGTCGTGCTGGGCGCGGGTGAAGACCCCCGCCTCGCCGGTGCCCTGCACCTCGACGTACTCCCCGGCGCCGGTGCAGACGACGTTCATGTCCACCTCGGCGGCGACGTCCTCGACGTAGTTGAGGTCCAGCCGGGGCTCGCCGTCGATGATGCCGACGCTGACCGCCGAGACCGAGCGGTGCATCACCGCGGCGGGCTTGCCGGCCAGCGACTTCCGCTCGGCCAGCCAGTTCACCGCGTCGTAGAGCGCCACGTACGCGCCGGTGATGGCGGCCGTACGGGTGCCGCCGTCGGCCTGCAGCACGTCGCAGTCGAGCACGATCGAGTTCTCGCCGAGTGCCTTGAGGTCGACGCAGGCCCGCAGGCTGCGCCCGATCAGCCGGGAGATCTCGTGGGTCCGGCCGCCGATGCGGCCCTTGACGCTCTCCCGGTCGGAGCGGGTGTTCGTGGCCCGGGGCAGCATCGCGTACTCGGCGGTCACCCAGCCGAGCCCGGAGCCCTTGCGCCAGCGTGGCACCCCCTCGGTCACGCTCGCGGTGCAGAGCACCCGGGTGTCGCCGAACTCGACGAGCACCGAGCCCTCCGGGTGGATGCTCCACTGCCGCGTCAGGGTCACCGGTCGGAGTTGGTCGGGCGCGCGCCCGTCAGGTCGTGCCATGGCGAAGAGCCTATGCGCTGCCGGCCTCGCCGTGAGCAGCGGTCCGGTTCGCCACCCGGGCGGTTCCGCGCCGGGCGATGATCAGATGTCGTACCGGGCGCCGGGGCGGACCACCTCGAGCGGACCGCCGTAGACCGCGGCGGCCGCCGCGACGGTCTGCGCCTCGCTGCCCCAGGCGTCGACCAGGTGGGTCAGGAGCAGCCGCCCCACCCCGGCCTGCTGGGCCGCCTCCCCCGCTTCCCTTCCGGTCAGGTGCAGCCCGGGCGGGTTCTGCGGGCCGTCGAGGTAGCTGGCCTCACAGAGGAAGACGTCGGCGCCGTCGGCGAGCCGGACCAGCGCGTCGCAGGGTGCGGTGTCGGCCGAGTAGCAGAGCACCCGGCCTTCGTGTTCCAGCCGGATCCCGTACGTCTCGACGGGGTGGTTGACCCGCGCCAACGTGACCGTGAACGGACCGATCCCGAAGTTGCCCTCGCTGAGGGTTTGGAAGTCGTAGACGTCCTCGACGGACTCGATCTCGGCGTCGGCGCTGTAGGCGCCGGCGAGGCGCTGGGCCGCGCCGGCCGGGGCGTAGAGCGGCAATGGATCGTGCGGACCGTCCGGGGCGTAGCGGCGCACCACCACGTAGGAGACGGCGTCGAGGATGTGGTCGCCGTGCAGGTGGCTCAGGAGGACCGCGTCGACGGCGTGCAGCCCGGCGTAGCGCTGCAGCGCCGAGAGCGACCCGGTGCCGAAGTCGAGCAGGAGCCGGAAGCCGTCGGCCTCCACCAGATATGCCGAGCAGGCCGACTCCGGGCCGGGGAAGCTGCCGGCGCATCCGAGAACGGTCAGGCGCATCGGCCCGCCCCGCGACCGCCCCCGACACGACGGGATCCCGGACAGCGGCCCCCGTCGACCATTACCGACGATTCACGCACGCAGGGCAGCCTACGCCGCAGCCCGCGCAACGTCGGAACAGCCGGGACAACTTGTCGCCAAGGTGACACCTTGGGATTTGTTCGGCGACCCGTCACGCCCAGAGCTGGCCGTCGAGCGCGTCCTCGGCCTCGGCGAGGGTGCCGGCGTACGCGCCGGTGGAGAGGTACTTCCAGCCGCCGTCGGCGACAACGAAGGCGACGTCGGCGCGTTTGCCCTGCTTGACCGCCTCGTGCGCCACCGCCAGCGCGGCGTGCAGGATCGCCCCGGTGGAGAAGCCGGCGAAGATGCCCTCGACCTCGACCAGCTGCCGGGTACGCAGCACCGCGTCGCGGGTGCCGACCGAGAAGCGGCGGTTGAGCACGCCGGCGTCGTAGAGCTCGGGGACGTAGCCCTCGTCGATGTTACGCAGGCCGTAGACCACTTCGCCGTAGCGCGGCTCGGCCGCGACGATCTGAATCTCCTCGACCTTTTCCCGCAGGTAGCGGCCGGTGCCCATCAGGGTGCCGGTGGTGCCGAGTCCGGCGACGAAGTGGGTGATCGTGGGCAGGTCGCGCAGCAGCTCGGGACCGGTCGTCTCGTAGTGCGCCCGGGCGTTCGCCTCGTTGCCGTACTGGAAGAGCATCACCCAGTCCGGGTGCTCGGCGGCGATCTGCTTGGCGGTGGCGACCGCCTGGTTGGAGCCGCCGGCGGCAGGCGAGAAGATGATCTCGGCGCCGTACATGCGCAGCAGCTGCACCCGCTCGGCGGAGACGTTCTCCGGCATCACGCAGACCAGCCGGTAGCCGCGCAGCTTGGCGACCATCGCCAGCGAGATGCCGGTGTTGCCGCTGGTCGGTTCGAGGATGGTGTCGCCGGGGCGCAGCCGGCCGGCCCGTTCGGCCTCGCGGACCATGAACAGGGCCGGCCGGTCCTTGATGCTTCCGGTCGGGTTGCGATCCTCCAGCTTCGCCCAGAGCCGCACCGGCGGGGCGCCCTCGGGCACCGTCGGCGACAGGCGCGGCAACCCCACCAGAGGGGTCTCGCCGCAGGCGTCCAGCAGGCTGTCGTATCGCGTCATGACCGGATCCGCCTCAGCGAACCAGTGCGCGAGCGGAGCCGTTGCCCAGCATCGCCGCGGCGGCGGCGAAGCCGAACGCGCCACCGGCGACCGCGGGCAGCACTGTCACGCTGTCACCGTCGGTGAGCTTGGCGTCGAGCGCCCCGAGGAAGCGGACGTCCTCGTCGTTGACGTAGACGTTGACGAAGCGGTGCAGCACGCCCTCCTCGGTCACCAGCCGGGCCCGCAGGCCGGCGTGCCGGGAGTCGAGGTCGGTGAGCAGGTCGGCGAGGGTGTCGCCGGAGCCCTCGACCACCTTGGCGCCGCCGGTGTAGCTGCGCAGGATCGTGGGGATGCGAACTTCGATGGCCATGATGTCGTACTCCAAATCGCAGAACCGCAAGGTGACGGAAGAAAAGAAGGAGGTGCCGTACGCGCTGAGAAGTCAGCGGTCGGAACACTCGTAGTCGACCGCCGCCGGGCTCTGCCCGAACATGTACGACTGCACGGCGTGCGGGTCCACCCCGGCCTCGACGATCCGCACCGGCTCCTCGGTCACCACGCCGTCGACGATCCGGAATGACCGGATCTCCTCGGTCTCGGCGTCCTGCGTCGAGACCAGCAGGTAGTGCGCCCCGGGCTCGCCGGCGAAGGCGACGTCGGTGCGTGACGGGTACGCCTCGGTGGCGGTGTGCGAGTGGTAGATGATCACGGGCTCTTCGTCCCGGTCGTCCATCTCGCGCCACACCCGCAGCTGCTCCATGGAGTCGAACTCGTAGAAGGTCATGGAGCGGGCGGCGTTCTCCATCGGGATGTGCCGGGTCGGGGTGTCGCGCCCGATCGGGCCCGCGACGACGCCGCACGCCTCGTCCGGGTGGTCCCGACGCGCGTGCGCGACAATCGCGTCGATGATCGACCGGTCTACGCTCAGCACGAGTCAGAGCCTACCGCCTACCGGCGGCACGACGCTAAGTGGGAACGGTCACCCACCTGCGCAGACGTCGCGTTCGCGCAGTTCAGCGCGGTGCGGGACGGGCGGCAGGGCGGCGGCGCGGTCCACAGCGTGGACTCCGGCTCACTCCTCGGACCACCGGGCGTTGGCGGGATGACCGATCAGCGCCTGCAGCAGCGACTCCTGCAGATAGCCGAGGTAGGCGTAGACGGAGAGCTGGAAGACGCGGCTGGAGGCGGGGTCGGCCGAAACCGCCTGCCCCAGCTCCTCCTCGATGTCGGTCCCGGCGGTGATCTCCAGGCGCACCGCCATGGCGAGCCGGACGTCGTTGATCGCCCGCAGCCAGGTCTCGGCCTCCTCGGCGTCGAGGCGGACGGTGCCGCCGCCGCGTGGCGGCAGCGCCGCCAGGATCGCGCCGGCCTGATCGATCTTGGCGGTCTTGAGATCGCCCTCGGTGTAGCGGCGGTACTCGGCCGAGTCCTGCGGGTCGTCGGGGTAGACGTCGGGGAAGAGCCGGCCGACGACCGGGTCGCCGTGGTCGAAACTGTCGGTGAGCAGGGCCACGATCTCGTCGGCGACCCTGCGCAGCACCCGCACCTCGTCGGCGGAGAAGGTGGCGAGGTAGCTGTCCCCGCTGCGGTGGAAGGTGCTCATGACCGGTCCACCGTCGCCCAGAGCCCGTAGCCGTGCAGCTGCGCGGCGTCGTGCTCCATCCGCTCGCGGGCGCCGCTGGAGACCACGGCCCGTCCCTTGTGGTGCACGTCGAGCATGAGCTGTTCGGCCTTCTCCCGGCTGTAGCCGAAGACACGTTGGAAAACCCAGGTCACGTACGTCATCAGGTTGACCGGGTCATCCCACACGACCGTGACCCAGGGTCGGCCGGAGTCGGGCACCTCTCGGGTGTCCGGGGTCTGCACCGGCGCTGTCTGCGGAGCCGCCATGCCCCCATCGTGCCACCGCCCGCGCCCGGACGGTGAATCGGAACACGGTGATCAGGCCAGCAGGATGCCGTGGTCCACCGCGTCGGCCAGCACCGGCTCGAACGCCAGCCGGACCGCCTCCACCCGCTGCGACAGATCGCGCAGCAGCTCCAACTCGATCTCACGCAGGGCCCGCTGCGACCAGATCCGCGCGCGGGTCTGGTCGGCGTTCTCCGGGGCCCGCCAGTGCTGGTAGCAGCTGCCGCTGAGCGCCAGCCCCACCGGGGGCAGCACCTCGTGACGGCCGGCCGCCGGGTGGACGTCGAGTGCGGCGAGCGCGCCGGGGCCGCTCAGGGTGGCGATCCCGCCGGTGGTGGTGACCAGCAGCACCCGGCCGGTGTCACGGCTGCGCCCGTTCTCCGCCAGGCCCCAGCTCACCGCCCGGATGATCCGGCGGCGTACGTCGGGCTCGGCGGTGCCGCCGAAGACCAGCGCGTACCCGTCGTCGATCAGCTGGTCGACGGTCGCGTCGCACTCGGCGGTGGCCAGCAGGGAGAGCGCGTGCAGCTCCCGGTCGAGCACGGCCGCCAGCGAGGCGGGACCGCCGCAGAAGACGATCTCACGGACCACCCGCAGGTGGATGTTGGCCAGTTCGAGGGAGACGTTCTGCCGCAGCCGGTGGACCGCGGCGCGGACGTGGCTGTCGAACCGTCCGGCCCAGTCGCTGCCGGCGACGGTCGCGGCCACACTCACCCGGCGGGTGGTCTCGGCCCCCTCCGGCGGGCTCTGACTGGCCCGGCGCAGTCCTTCCCGGGACGACCAGCAGACCAGCGCGCGCCGGACCTTCTCGGCATCACCGGGGGGCACCGGCAGCCACGGGGCGTCGGCCAGCGCCGGCACCGAGGCGAGCAACGCCACCCGGTGGGCGTCGACGCTGATGGCGACCGGGTCCAGCCCGGCGCCGTCCTCGGCCGGCCAGCCGGCCGCGCCGGGGGTGACGGCGAAGAAGACCTCCACCCCGGTGGCCGCGAGCTCGGTGAGCAGGTCGAGGTCGGCCCGGTCGAAGCTCTGGTCGGCCCCGATGACGAACAGAACGGCTCCCCCGCGGGCCGCGGCCTCCAGCAGCACCCGGACCCCGGCGACACCGAGCGAGGCGGTGTCCGGGCAGTCCACCACCCCGAAGTGGCGCAACATCGGGTTGGGGCTGGTCAGCTGGGTGCGCCGGGGCGGGCGGGTGGGTTGGCCGGCACCGGAGTGCGGCTGCCGGGAACCGGGGACGTAGGCCGTGCGCCGGGCGCTGCGGCCGTAGCCGACCGCGAGGTAGCTGCCGTCCGGGACGGTCACCGCCGCCAGGTCGGTCTCCAGCAGCGCCGCCAGCACCGCACGCCGGCCGGCGCCGGCCGGGCCCGTCACGATGACCGCGAGCGGTTCGTCCGGGCCGGTACGGCCACTGTGCGGGCGGGGAGCGGGAACGGAGACCGTACTGCGCAGGCGATCGTGGTTGAGATCAGTGGCGGGGCGACGAGCGCCGGGCTCCATCTGATGGCCTCCCTGGCCAGGGGTGAGCGGCCGTGAGTCAGCCGGTCGGACAATCCGGTGCGGGGATCAGAAGAATACGGACCATCCGGAGTGGATCGGTAGAGATGGGATACTCAGCAACAAGCACCACACTACTCAATTCCACAGAGTCACCATACCTGCGCGGAGCGATATTGCTCGATATGCTGCCACGATGAGTTCCTGGCGCTTCGTGGGCCGTACCGGCGAGCTCGCCCGCCTCGTCAGCGCCGCCGAGACCGGCGGCCGGGGGATCTTCTTCAGCGGCACGGCCGGCGTCGGCAAGAGCCGGCTGCTGCGGGAGGGCAGCGCCGCCCTGCCGCCGGAACGCTTCGCGCTCTGGTCGGCCTCGGCGACGCTCGCCACCTCCGGCCTGCCCTTCGGCGGCCTGGCCCAGGTGCTCCCCGCCGACCAGCCACCGAACCTCCCCGCCGCAGGCGTGCTGCGCTGGGCGCTGGACACCCTGCACCGCCAGGCCGCCGGACGGCGCATCGTGCTCGCCGTCGACGATGCCCACCTGCTCGACGCCTCCTCGGCCGCGCTGGTCCACCTCATCGCCCGCTCCGACAACGCCACCGTCATCGGCGCCTGGCTCGAGGGCAGCCAGCTGCCGCTGCCCGTACGGGCACTCTGGACCGACGATCTGGCCGACCTGGTCGACATCGGTCCGCTCGGGCTCGACGACACCGCCGAACTGATCGCCGGACTCGTCGGCGGGCCGGTCGCGCCGGCCAGCGCGCAGCGGCTCTGGCGTCTGGCCGGCGGCAACCCGCTGCTGGTGCGGGAGCTGATCGAAGCCGCCAGGCGCGGCGGGGAGCTGAGCGAGGCGTACGGCCAGTGGCAGTGGAGCGGCCGGCTCGCCATCGCCCCAACCCTCGCCGACCTCATCGACGCCCGCATCGGCCAGCTCGACCCCGGGTTGCGCATCGTCGCCGAGTACGTCGCCTTCGGTGAGCCGCTCGGCCTCGACCTGCTCATCCGGGCGACCACCGCCGCCGAGGTCGAACAGGCCGAGGAGCTGGGGCTGGTCTCGGTCACCCGGCACGAACCGGAGCCGACCGTACGGCTGGCGCAGCCCCTCTACGGCGAGATCGTCCGGCAGCAGTGCCCGGTCAGCCGGGCCCGCCGCCTCAAGACGCAGCTGGCCGACCTGCTCGCCCAGTCCGCCGAGCGGCGCGGCGACGACCTGCTGCGGGTCGCCGTCTGGCGACTCGACTGCGGCGACTCCCCCAGCCCTCGCCTGCTGCTGACCGCCGCCCAGGAGGCCTCCGTCCGGTACGACGTGCCCCTGGCCACCCGCCTCGCCCGCGCGGCGATGGCGGCCGGCGGTGGCTTCGACGCCCGCGAGCTCCTCGCCGCCCTGCTGACCTTCAACGGGCAGTCGGACGAGGCGCTGGCCCTGCTCGACGACCGCGCCGACAGCGACGGCAGCGAGCTGCGCCGGGCGCGCCGGCTCACCATGCGAGCGCTGGTCACCTACTGGGGACAGTGCCGCACCGACGGCGTCGAGGAGCTGGCCGAACAGGGCGCTACCTTCGGCGACCCGGGCGCCCGCGGCCTGGTGCGTTCCTTCGAGGCGGCGATGCGGCTGCACCAGCTGGACGTCGCCGCCGCACGGCGCCTCTGCGACGAGGTGCTCGCCCAGCCCGCTCTGCCCACGGCGGCGCAGACATTCGCCCACTGCACCCTCGGATACCTGCACGCGGTCAAGGGGGAGCTGCTGACCAGTGAGAAGGTGCTGGCCGCCGTCCGGGACGACAGCGACCGGTGGCGCGCGCAGATGCCGTACCTGCAGCTGGCACTGGAGGTGGCCGACGGCACCCGGCTCGCGCTCGGCGCGGATCTCGCCGGGCTCGACGCGATCGTCGCCGACGAGTTCGCCGACCTCTTCGCCGCCGGCGACTTCCACCTCGCCGGCGGCTTCCTGTCGGTGCTGCGCGCCTACGCCGCCCGGCTGCGCGGCCGCAGCGCCGACGCCCTGCGGACCAGCCTCGGCGCCTGCGCCCTGCTCACCACCAGCCGGATCTTCGCCAGCCTGGCCCATGCCGAGCGGGCCCAGGCCGCAGCGCTGCGCGGGGAGCTCTCCTGTGCCCGGGAGGCGATGGCCGAGTCCGACCGCGTGCACACCCCGGCGGTGGAGATGGTCTATCCGTGGCGGGAACAGGCCCGCGCGGCGGTCGCCGCCGGCGGCGGTGACCTCACCGGCGCGCTGCGCCACCTGGGGGCGCTGGTGCTGCGACTGCAGAACGACGGCCTCGCCGGGCACGAGGTGCGGGCCCTGCACGACCTGGTCCGCCTCGACCGGCCGCGGACCCTGGTCGGGGTGGCGGCGCACGGCGGGACGCGGCCGACCGCCGCCCAGCGCCTGGCCGAGCTGGCGGAGGTCGTCGAGGGACCGCTGCCGCCGGTGCTGGCGTGGCACGCCCGCGCACTGACGACCGGTTCCGGCAGCGAACTGCTCGCCGTCGCCGGCACCTTCGAGGAGATGGGACTGCACCTCTACGCCGCCGAAGCCGCCGCCCAGGCCGTGCGGCGCCTGCGCGACAACCGGCATTCCAGCCTGGCCGCACAGCGTCGGCTGACCGCCCTGCTCGCCCGCTGCGATGTCGTCCGCACACCCGCGCTCGCCGGCAGCCGTCCCGTGCTGACCGCCCGCGAATCCGAGATCGCCCGGCTCGCCGCAACGGGCACCCCGAGCCGGGGCATCGCCGCACGGCTCTATCTCTCGGCGCGCACCGTCGACAACCACCTGCAGCGCATCTACCGCAAACTCGGCGTCGCCGGGCGGCCGGAGCTGCCGGCCGCCCTGGCGGCGATGCCGGACCACGTTCACGGCGGTGGCGGCTGAACCCTAGGCTGGGGCGGTGACCGCATTTAGCCCGTCCATGCTGACCGACCACTACGAGCTGACCATGATCAGCGCGGCGTTGCAGGACGGCACCGCCGACCGGCGCTGTGTCTTCGAGGTCTTCACCCGGCGGCTGCCCACCGGCCGCCGCTACGGGGTGGTCGCCGGCACCGGACGGCTGATCGACATGATCCGCGACTTCCGCTTCGACGCCGACGAGGTCGCGTTCCTGCGCCGCACCGGAGTCGTCGACGAGACAACCGCCGCCTGGCTGGCCGACTACCGCTTCCGCGGCGACATCGAGGGCTACGCCGAAGGCGAGCTCTTCTTCCCCAACTCCCCGGTGCTCACCATCTCCGGCACCTTCGCCGAGTGCGTGGTGCTGGAGACTCTGGTGCTCTCGGTGCTCAACTACGACTGCGCGATCGCCGCCGCAGCCGCCCGGATGGTGACCGCCGCCCGTGGGCGCACCCTGATCGAGATGGGCTCCCGGCGGGCCCACGAGGAGGCGGCTGTCGCCGCGGCCCGGGCCTCGTACCTCGCCGGTTTCAGCTTCACCTCCAACCTCGCCGCCGGGCAGCGGTACGGCATTCCGACCGCCGGGACCGCCGCGCACGCCTTCACCCTGCTGCACGACGACGAGCGGACCGCCTTCGCCTCCCAGGTCGCCACCCTCGGCAAGGGCACCACGCTGCTGGTCGACACCTACGACATCAGCCAGGGCATCCGCAACGCCATCGCGGTCGCCGGACCGGAACTGGGCGCGGTGCGCATCGACTCCGGCGACCTGGCGGTGCTCGCGCAGCAGTCCCGCGACCTGCTGGACTCCCTCGGCGCCACCGAGACCCGCATCGTCGTCTCCGGCGACCTGGACGAGTACGCCATCGCCGCCCTCGCCGCCGAACCCGTCGACATCTACGGCGCCGGCACGGCCGTCGTCACCGGCTCCGGCGCCCCGACCGCCGGGCTGGTCTACAAGCTCGTCGAGGTCGAAGGCCGCCCGGTGGTCAAGCGCTCCGAGCACAAGGCCACCATCGGCGGACGCAAGACCGCCGTACGCCGGCACAAGCCGACCGGCACCGCCACCGAAGAGGTCGTCATGCCGCACGGGATGCCGGAGCGCAAGCCCGGCGACCGGCTGCTGCAGCGGCCGTACCTGGTCGGCGGGGAGCCGGTCGAGCTGCCGACGCTGGTGGAGTCGCGCGAGCACCTGCGACAGTGCCTGATCTCCATCCCGTGGGAGGGGCTGAAGCTCTCCGCCGGCGACCCGGCGATCCCCGTGGATGTCCTACCGACCGCCTGAACTCTGTCAGCCCAGCGGAAAGGAGTGCGGGCATGAGCCGAGCACTGATCATCGTGGACGTGCAGAACGACTTCTGCGAAGGCGGCTCCCTCGCCGTCGCCGGCGGCGCCGGGGTCGCCACCGGAATCTCCCGCCTCCTCACCGACCAGCCCCAGCGCTGGGACCACGTGGTGGCGACGAAGGACTACCACGTCGACCCGGGCCCGCACTTCGGCAACCCGCCGGACTTCGTCGACTCCTGGCCGGCGCACTGCGTCGTGGGCACCCCCGGGTCGGAGTTCCACCCGAACCTGACCACCGACCGGGTGGAGGAGATCTTCCACAAGGGTGAGCACGCAGCGGCGTACTCGGGCTTCGAGGGGCACTCCGGCGACGGCGCGCACCTGGCGCAGTGGCTGCGCGACCGGGAGGTGACCGAGGTCGACGTAGTCGG
>Ga0233375_1000607_pt1 | contig 18521 bp, 15 predicted proteins | sample ElkDunMinimDraft_10_FD_191539 | JGI IMG/M metagenome (GOLD analysis project Ga0233375, IMG submission 191539) | Fecal eukaryotic communites from dung pellets of Tule Elk in California, USA - Elk Dung E16 | ecosystem: Host-associated > Mammals > Digestive system > Large intestine > Fecal | place... | reverse complement strand
CGTCGAGATCGAGCCGGGCGTCGAGGGCCTGGTGCACGTGTCCGAGATGGACTGGACCAACAAGAACGTCAACCCGTCCAAGGTGGTGCAGGTCGGTGACGAGCTCGAGGTCATGGTGCTCGACGTCGACGAAGAGCGTCGCCGCATCTCGCTGGGCATCAAGCAGGTCACCTCGAACCCGTGGGAGACCTTCGCGGCCATCCACAAGAAGGGTGACAAGGTCGACGGGCAGATCAAGTCGATCACCGACTTCGGCATCTTCATCGGCCTGGACGGCGGTATCGATGGCCTGATCCACCTGTCGGACATCGCCTGGAACTCCACCGGCGAAGACGTGGCACGCGCGTTCAAGAAGGGCGACACCGTCGAGGCCGTCGTGCTGGCGGTGGACCCGGAGCGCGAGCGCATCTCGCTGGGCGTCAAGCAGCTCGAGCAGGATCCGATGGGCCAGTTCATGGCGAACAACCCGCGTGGTTCCAAGGTCACCGGCACCGTCAAGGAAGTCGATGCCAAGGGCGCCGTGATCGATCTGGGCGAGGGTGTGGAAGGTTATGTGCAGGCGCGCGACATCAGCGACCAGCGCATCGACGATGCCAGCCAGCACCTGAAGGTCGGTCAGGAGATCGAGGCCAAGTACTTCGGCGTCGACCGCAAGACGCGGGTCCTGCAGCTGTCGATCAAGGCGAAGGATGAGGCGGAGACCGCCGAGACCCTGGCCGAGTACAACAAGCAGGCGTCGGAAGCTTCGAGCGGCACCACCAAGCTGGGCGCGCTGCTGCGCGAACAGCTGGGCAACAAGGGCGAGTAAGCCCCTACGGCGCCGGCCCGGGTTCACCCGGGCCGGCGCTTTCGCATCTGCAAGAACGAGACATGACGAAGTCGGAACTCATTGAACTGCTGACCCAGCGTCAGGCGCATCTCAAGGGCGAGGACGTCGACCTTGCGGTCAAGGCCATGCTCGAGATGATGGGCGGGGCGCTGGCCGACGGCGACCGGATCGAAGTCCGTGGCTTCGGCAGCTTCTCTCTGCATTTCCGTCCGCCGCGTACCGGACGCAATCCCAAGACCGGTGACGCTGTCGCGCTGCCGGGCAAGCATGTGCCACATTTCAAGCCGGGCAAGGAGCTGCGCGATCGCGTCAGCAACGTGCAGCCGATGCCGGCCGACGACTGACCGCGAACGCGGTCCACTTCTTTCATGACGCCCGTGCGGTCCCTCGCATTGTTGGCGTCCAGGATCGGCTAACGGGTAGGATCGTCGACGAACCATCGGCGCGGGCGCGTATCGCGCCGTGATCCCACGCCGGCCCGGGTCGCGTATCCGCGGCCGATCCCCACGATGGAGCGTGATCCATGGCGTTTGTCACCGAGTGGTTCTGGTTCTTCCTGCTGTTGCCGATCGCAGCGCTCAGCGGCTGGGTGATCGGGCGCAGGGGCGGGGAGCGACACAGCGATACGCAGGTAAGCCGTCTGTCCACGACGTATTTCCGCGGCCTGAACTATCTGCTCAACGAGCAGCCCGACAAGGCGATCGAGCTGTTCCTGCACATCGCCGAACTCGACAAGGACACCTTCGAGACCCAGGTCGCGCTGGGACATCTGTTCCGCCGGCGCGGCGAAGTCGACCGCGCGATCCGCCTGCACCAGGGGCTGGTCCAGCGCGCGGATCTCAACGATCAGCAGAGGGTGCAGGCACTGCTCGCACTGGGCGAGGACTACATGAAGTCCGGCCTGCTGGATCGTGCCGAAACGGTGTTCAGCGACCTGGCGAGGATCGACCAGCGCGCGCCGCAGGCGTTGCGGCATCTGATCGGTATCTACCAGGCCGAGCGCGACTGGCCCAAGGCGATCGAGAACGCGACCCGCTACGAGGCTGCGACCGGCGAGCCGATGGGCAAGCTGATCGCGCAGTTCGAATGCGAACTCGCCGACCGGTTCCGTTCGGCCGGTGACGCGGAGGCCGCACGCGCGGCGGTCCAGCGCGCCTATGCAGCGGATTCCGGATCGGTGCGCGCCGGCATTCTCGAAGGCCGGATCGAGATCGATGCCGGTAACGATGTCGCGGCGATCCGTGCATTCGAGCGGGCCGCGCGGCATGACGCCGACTTCCTGCCCGAGATCCTGGGCCCACTGCTCGCTGCCTACGAGCGGGTCGGCGACGTGCCTGGCGCGCGGAACTTCCTGTCGCAGATGACCGAGCACTACCGCGGCGTGGCGCCGGTGCTGGCGCTGACACGTCTGGTCGAGCAGGAGGAGGGCGTGCACGCGGCGCGCACCTATCTCGCGCGGCAGCTCAAGGACCGACCTTCGGTCCGCGGCGAAGCGGCGCTCATCGAGCTCACGCTCGCGGACGGTGTCGACCATGTCGGGACCTTGCAGGAACTGCGTCTGATTACCGAACAGCTTCTGGTGCGCAACCCGAGCTACCGCTGCAAGCAATGCGGGTTCGGTGCGCGCAGCCTTCACTGGCAATGCCCCAGCTGCAAGGAGTGGGGCACGATCAAGCCACTGCTCAACTACGCCGTGGTCTGAACATGCCGTCCATGACCGCCGTCCTGGCGCTGGGGGTCGGTGCCTTTGCCGCCGCGTCGGCGCTGACCATGGTGGCGCGGCTGTATGCAGTGCGGCGGCAACTCGTCGATGCGCCCGGTGCGCGCCGCAGTCACCGGATTGCGACGCCGCGAGGGGGCGGCATCGCCATCGTCGCAGTCGTCCTTCCGATCATGGTGTGGCTGGGGATGGACACTGGCTCGCCTGTCCTGCTGGCGGGTGCCTGCGGCCTCGCGTTGGTCGCTGCCATCGGCTGGATCGACGACCATCGTCCGCTGTCGCCATGGGCGAGACTGGCGGTTCACGCTGTGTCGGCGGGGTTGCTGGCCTGGGCGCTGGTGGCCAGCGGAGCCCCCCTGTGGTGGGCGACGAGCGTCTTCCTTCTGACGCTGGGACTGGTGAATGCCTGGAATTTCCTTGACGGAATCGACGGGATCGCCGTTACCCAGGCCATGCTTTTCGCGGTCGGGATCCTGCTGGTCGGAAGCGGGATGGCTGCCTTGCTCGCATTTGCATTCGCGGCTGCCTGCGCGGGGTTCCTGCCCTGGAATTTCCCCAAGGCCCGCATCTTTCTTGGGGATGTCGGGAGCGGTGCGCTCGGCTATATGGCGGCCTGCCTCGTCGCGCTCGCGCCGGAACCTGGGCCGGTCGACCTGCTGCTCGTCCTGCTGCCGCTATCGGGTGTCCTCATTGACACGACCTTGACGTTGTTCTCGCGCATCATCGCCGGCGAGCCGTTCTGGAAGCCTCACGTCCAGCACGTATATCAGCGCTGTGTCCAAGCGGGATATACCCATGCACGTGTCACCTGCTGCTTTGCGGCATGGACCCTGGTGTCGCTCGTCGTGGCTGTCGGTACGTCAGGAGCGTCGCAACCAGTTATCATCGGAGCCTTCGCCACATGGTATGCCGTCGGTACTGCCATCTGGTTCGTTCTGCGTGCCCGGCTCCGCCGCGCCTCTGTCGTAGGGATGCGACTGCATGATTGAGTTCAAGGCCAGGCTGGGTGTGCTGGCTCCACGCGTGGCTGTGATCCTGCATGACCTGGCGATGGTGTGGGTCTGCTGGGTCGGTCTGCATCAGTTCCGTCATTCCGTGATGGAAAGCTCGCCGACCTTCTCGCTGTGGTCCGTCGACATCGCTCTGATCCTGCTCGCGCAGGGTCTGATCTTCTGGAGGGTCGGGCTCTATCGCGGCCTGTGGCGATTCGCGAGCGTCCCCGACCTTCTGAACATCGTCAAGGCGTCGGTCCTCGGGCTGCTGGCGATCATGCTGGTGCTGTTCGTCTACAACCGCCTGAATCTGGTGCCGCGAACGGTCCTGATCACTTACCCGCTGCTGCTTGCAGCACTGCTCGGGATGCCGCGGCTGCTCTACCGCGCGTGGAAGGACCATGGAATGCTGCGGACGAGCCAGTCCGCGGTGCGTGTGTTGATCCTTGGCGCGGGGCAGGCCGGCGAGACCCTGGTGCGCGATCTGCGCCGCACCGGTGCCTACGACCCGGTCGGGTTTCTCGATGATGCAGCCAAGCTTCGCGGCAGCCAATTACAAGGTGTACCAGTACTCGGCCGCATTGCCGATGTCGAGCGCGTGGCGCCGGAGACCGCGGCGAGTCTGCTGGTCATCGCAATGCCGTCCGCTGATGCCGCTGCCATGCGCAAGGCCGTGGCGGCCTGCGAGCGGACCGGCTTGCCGTTCCGGACCGTGCCGCGTCTTGACGATCTGCTCGAAGGCCGGTCGCTGCCTGGTGAGCTCAAGGAAGTCGCGATCGAGGACCTGCTGGGTCGCAAGCCCGTCACACCCGACTGGAAAGCGATCCGTGCATGGCTCCACAGTCGAAGCGTGCTGGTGACCGGGGCTGGGGGCTCCATCGGCGCGGAACTGTGCCGGCAATGTGCCCGCAACGGCACCGCGAAGATCGCCCTGGTCGAGATGGACGAGCTTGCGCTGACGCGGATCGAAGGTGAGCTGCGGCGCGACTTTCCTCGCATCTCGCTGGTGCCGGTGCTGGGCGATTGCGGCGATCCCGCCGTCATCGCCCACGCGATGCGTCTCGCCGCGCCCGATGCCGTCTTCCATGCAGCGGCCTACAAGCAGGTACCCGTGCTGGAAACCCAGCTGCGCGAAGGTGTCCGCAACAATGTCCTTGCGACACGCGCAGTAGCACTCGCCGCCATTGCCCACAAGGTTTCGACGTTCGTCCTGATTTCCACCGACAAGGCGGTCGATCCGGTCAATGTGCTGGGCGCCACGAAGCGGCTGGCCGAGATGCTCTGTCAGGATCTTGCCGGCACGTCGTCTACCGATTTCATCACGGTGCGTTTCGGCAACGTGCTGGATTCGGCGGGAAGTGTAGTGCCGCTGTTCCGCGAGCAGATCCGCCGCGGCGGGCCAGTGACCGTGACCGATCCCGAGGTCACCCGCTACTTCATGACGATTCCCGAAGCCTGCCAGCTGATCATGCAGTCGGTGGCGATCGGCTCACCGCAGGCCGTTTATACCCTCGATATGGGCGAGCCGGTTTCGATCCGTCTGCTGGCCGAGCAGATGATCCGCCTGGCCGGCAAGCACCCCGAGGTCGACGTGGCGATCGTCTATTCGGGGCTGCGGCCTGGCGAGAAGCTGCACGAAACCCTGTTCCACGCCGACGAACGCTACCGTCCCACGACGCATCCCAAGATCCTGCAGGCGGAAGCGCGGACGGTGCATGCGGAGCGCCTCTCACTCGCGCTCGCAAAGCTGACCGAGGGCGTCGCCCGCTACGACCTGGATCTTCTTGCAGCCACGCTGCGAGAGGCCGTCCCCGAATTCGCCCCTCTGGATTCGCCTGGAAAACACAACGGAGGTGCGACGATTGTCGCCTTTCCTCCACGACACGCGAGACAGCTATGACGCAAAGGATCCGCAAGGCGGTATTTCCCGTCGCGGGACTCGGTACGCGCTTCCTGCCGGCGACGAAGACGGTGCCCAAGGAAATGCTGCCCATCGTCGACCGCCCCCTGATCCAGTACGCGGTCGACGAAGCGATCGAAGCGGGTTGCGACACGCTGGTCTTCGTGACCAATCGTTACAAGCACGCGATTGGCGATTATTTCGACAAGGCCTACGAACTCGAGGATCGGCTCGAGGCTGCGGGCAAGCATGAACTGCTGGAGAAGGTGCGGCGCCCATTGCCCGACGGCGTGCGCGCAATCTTCGTGACCCAGCCGGAAGCGCGCGGCCTGGGTGATGCAGTGCTGTGCGCCCGTCCGGTGATCGGCGACGAGCCCTTCGCGGTGATGCTGCCCGATGATCTGCTGTGGAACAGGAAGGGTGTGGGTGCCCTGCGACAGATGGCCGATGCCCACGAGGCTACCGGTGCGAGCATGATCGCAGTGCAGGATGTCGAGCGCGAGCAGACGGGCAGCTACGGCATTGTAGCGACCGATGCGTTCGATGGGCGCCACGGCCGGATCACCTCGATGGTCGAGAAGCCCAAGCCGGCGGATGCGCCGAGCACGCTGGCGGTGGTGGGGCGTTATGTGCTCGACGGCCGTATCTTCGACCTTCTGGAGCGTACGCAGCCGGGCACAGGTGGCGAGATCCAGTTGACCGACGCCATCGCTGCCCTGCTTGCCGAGCAGCCGGTTCACGCCTACCGGTTCCAGGGCGTCCGCTTCGACTGTGGCACGCATCTGGGGCTGATCGAAGCCACGATCCGCTACGCGCTCGAGAACGAGCGGCTCAGCGCCCCGGCAGCCCTGCTGATGCAGAATGCGCTGCAGGAACTGGGTGTGCGCGATCTGGATTGACCTGGCGATCGTCATGATCGCTTGAGGGCCGACGCCCCGGCATCCGCCCGGGGCGTTCTGCTGTTGGAAGGTGGCGATTTCCGGCGGCGCAATGTCCTCGTGCGCCAACGGATCGCGCCCGGAAAACGAAAAAACGCGCCCATTCGGGCGCGTTCTTCGTGGATCGGAGCCATCGACCCGGAGGCCGACGACCGGCCGGTCAGGCCAGGCCTGCCTGCTTCATCACTTCGGCAGCGTAATCCTCGACCACCTTCTCGATGCCTTCGCCGACAGCCAGACGCTGGAAGCCGACGACTTCCGCGCCGGCAGCCTTGAGCACGGCTTCGACGGTCTTGTCGGTGTCGAGCACATAAGGCTGGCCGTAGAGCGTGACCTCGTTGACGATCTTGTTGATCTTGCCGCTGATGATCTTCTCGAGAATGTCGGCCGGCTTGCTCTTGTCCTTGTCGGACATCTTCGCCAGCTCGATCTCCTTTTCCTTCTCGACGAAGTCGGTCGGCACATCGCTCGCCTTGTTGTACGGCGGGTTCATCGCCGCGACGTGCATCGCAAGGCCGCGCGCCAGTTCGGCGTCGCCACCCTGGAGTTCGACCAGCACGCCGATGCGGCCGCCGTGCACGTAGGCCGCGATGTTGTTCGCGCTCTCGACGCGGACCAGGCGACGCACCTGCAGGTTCTCGCCGACCTTGGCGATGACGGCGGCGCGGGTTTCCTCGACCGTCTCGCCCGACTCGAGCTTGACCGACTTCAGGGCCTCGGCATCGGCCGCACCGGACGACAGGGCTGCCTGGGCGACGGTATCGGCGAAACGCAGGAAGTTGTCGTCCTTGGCGACGAAGTCGGTCTCGGAGTTGATCTCGACCAGCACGGCAGTGCCGTCGTTCTGTGCCGCGGCAATGCGGCCTTCAGCGGCGATGCGGTCGGCCTTCTTGTCAGCCTTGGCCAGGCCCGACTTGCGCAGCGCCTCGGCGGCAGCGTCAATGTTGCCGTTGTTCTCGCTGAGTGCCTTCTTGCATTCCATCATGCCGGCGCCGGTGCGCTCGCGCAGTTCCTTGACCAGGGATGCGGTGATTTCCATTGGAGACCTCTGAATTCGTGGGATGTCGTATGGGCCGTGGCCCGTGCCGCGGATCGCGCCGTCGGCCACTCGGGGCACGGCGGAGCAGGCGGCCGTCCCGCGTGGGACGGCCGCATGTCGCAGCGGTTACTCGGCCGCGGGAGTTGCCACGGCGTCGTCGGACTTCTTGCCGCGCGGGGCGCGTGCCGGCTTCTCGCCTTCCTCGGCGAACTCTTCCTCGCGCACGTTGCCGGCGGTCGGCGTCGCGGCCTTGCCTTCGAGCACGGCGTCGGCTGCGGCATTCGCGTACAGCTGCACGGCGCGGATCGCGTCGTCGTTGCCGGGGATCGCGTAGTCGACGAGGCTCGGGTCGTAGTTGGTGTCCACGACCGCGATCACCGGGATGCCGAGCTTCTTGGCTTCCTTGATCGCGATGTCTTCGTGACCGATGTCGATGACGAACAGGGCGTCGGGCAGGCGATGCATTTCCTTGATGCCACCCAGCGAGGCTTCCAGCTTTTCGCGCTCACGACGCAGGCCCAGCACTTCGTGCTTGACCAGCTTCTCGAACGTGCCGTCGGTCTCGGCCGCTTCGAGTTCCTTCAGGCGCGACACCGACTTCTTCACCGTGGCGAAGTTGGTCAGCGTGCCGCCGAGCCAGCGCTGGGTCATGAACGGCATGCCGCAACGCTCGGCTTCTTCCTTGATCGCATCGCGCGCGCTGCGCTTGGTGCCGATGAACAGGATCATGCCGCGCTTCTGCGCGATACCCGAGATGAAGTTCATCGCGTCGTTGAACAGCGGAACCGTCTTCTCGAGGTTGATGATGTGGATCTTGCCGCGTGCGCCGAAGATGTACGGCGCCATCTTGGGGTTCCAGTAGCGGGTCTGGTGGCCGAAGTGGACGCCGGCTTCCAGCATCTGACGCATGGTGATCTGGGGCATTGCAGAACTCCTGAGAGGGAACCGGTGCCGTACGCGGCTGTCTTGGTAAGACCGCGCATGGGTGTGCGGTCCTTCGAAGGGCGCGCACATGGTTCCGGGGTTGGGCCTCCCTGCCGCCTCCGTGGCCGAACCCGAGTTCCGTGAGGAGACGTCGGGCACCCCGGCACGGGGAAATGCGGCAGGTGTGTATTCACGGATGTCGCCCCGTGTTGGCGTCCTTCTCGGCAGGGCCGCGAGGGAAGCGCGCAACTATAGCCCGGTCAAGGGGTTGGCCGCAAACGCGCTCAGAAGATCAGAGTGACGGTGATGGTATCGGAGTAGTTCCCGGACGCCGGGCCGGACTGGGCCGGCACGCGCCCGTAGACCGACAGGGTCTGGGTGCTGCCGGTGCCGGTCCCGGCACTGACGTCGACGTCTGCCGTATTGCCCCAGCGCTGGCTCCGTGCCGCGTCGCGGTAGAGCTCGTAGTTGACCAATGCGCCGCCGGGCCCGCTCATGCGGCGCGTCTCGCCGTCGGCATGGCGGCCGTTGTCCAGACCCATGCGCCAGGTGGTGCCCACCGGACACGCGAAGCTGATGAGTGATACGCCGTCGGTCGCCTGGGCCAGCCCGTCCACCTCGCCGAAGTCGAGGTCGGTCGAGGTGGTGATCTGGCATCCGCTCACCCCGGTCGCCAGCGCCTCGACATAGCGCTCCTGGCGGTCGCAATTGCCGTGCGAGCTGATGCAGGCGGCGCAGGTGGTGGCGCCCGGGGGGATCGGGCCGTCCCGGTACGCGGTAAAGAGCCTCTCGGTCATCTGGCTCACGTAATAGCGTCCCACCGCAACGGCCTGCCCTGGGTGCAACTCCGCGTAGATGCTGATGTGGAACGTCTCCCGGCCATTGGCTCCCAAGGTCAGGTCCTCCACCAGTACGGGCGGATGCCCGCTCGAGGTCGAGCCGACCAGTTCACTGTGGCCGGGGTCGGCATAGAGGTCGAACTGCAGCCATTCGGTCGTGGCGCCCCAGCTGATCATCGTCCGCGGCGCGACGCCGGGCGTGTTACTCATCGGATCGAAAAACATGCAGGCGGTGGCACTTTGCTGCGTGCTGGCGCGGTTGTAACAGGTGTACGTCACGGTGATGCTGGTGGTGGCGCCGGCCGGACCGACGTCCCCGAACTCGAAATAGCTCGGGGTGCCTTCCGGTTGGCAGTCCACCTGGGCCCGCGCGTCCGACGGGCACAGCCACAGGAGCGGCATCGCCAACAGGGCCAGCAGGCAGGCGCGCAGCGTACGGGCGATGGTGATCATCGGCACACCACCGTATCCGTGCCGGCTGCAGCGGCCACCTGGGGCGATGGCGGCACGACTACCGTGCACGTCCCGGCGGCGGTGTCGATATGGAGGCGCGAACCCGGCGCGGGGTCCACCAGGTACAGCTCGCTGTCGTAGCCGATCACGGTCAACGGGTCGCCGCCGCGGCCCTCGGCATACACCGGGCTGCCGACCGGGAGCGGATTGCCGGAGGCGTCGACGACGGTCAGCTCCAGCGAGTGCACGGGCCGCATCGGAAAGCGGACGCGCACGCCGCTGTCGCCCTCCGGCACCACCTGGAGCTGGGTGCGCTCGATGTACATGTCCGCGGGCAGCTCAAGCGTGTCGATCCCGATCTTGTTGTTTTCCCAAGGGTTGAGCCGGTCCACCAGCAGACGTCCATGTCGATCGGTGTAGCCCACCAGGCGATTTTCCAGCCGTACGGGAACCCCCGGCACCCCGTCGGTGCTGACGATGGCGAATGCATTGGCGATGCGACGAACGAGTTGTGGCGGGCCGTCCATCCACACCACGCCGCCGTAGAGACTGGCCCACGCGTTGCTTCCCGCCTCGGTGTCGGCGACGCCGAGCTCGCCACCGGCATATCGGCCCAACCAGTCGATCGCGGCCAGCCCGTTGTTGCCGCCGTTTCCGTTCCGGCCTGCCTGCAGGCGCCAGCCGAAACCACCGAGGTCGCTGTTGATCGAACGACGGATGTCGGCGCTGATGGAATTCCCGCTCTCGGTCTCGTGCAGCAGGCTTGCGCCGGCATAGGTATACCGGTCGAGAGCGATCCGCCAGCTGAGCCACACGCTGTGCTCCTCCAGCTCAAGGTCGCGGAACGCAGTCACGTGCACGCTGCCCGCACGGCCGAATTCGCGCGACCAGCCGAAACTGGCAATCCTTGCCTCCTCCCCCTCCCAACCCCGCTGGCGCACGTAACCGGCACTGAAATGCCCCAGCGCGGTATCGACGCCGGCGAAGGCCTGGTCGGTGCGGCGTGGCAGTGGCGAGTTCTCGAGGCTGGCCAGGTCACGGAAGGTGGCATCGCGCCAGATCGTTGATCCGTCGAAGTGGAAGCGGCTCCCGTTCCACTGGTACCCGAGTCCGTACTGGGTGCCGTCGGCGACGCCCTCGGTGCGGCTGCGGGCATAGGAAGCGTTGAACACGCCGATGCGAGGTCCTGGCAACCACACGGCGCCGACCCCCGCCATGTCCAGCCGCGCGTCCACTTCGGCATGCGCTTCGAGGGTGAGCCGGTCGTTCACCCCGTACCGCAGGGTCCCCGAGCCGAAGGTGCGGCCGCCGTAGTCGAACGAGCGCAAGCCGTAGTCGCGGCGAACCCGACCGACCTCCGCGGAGCCGTCCCACAGGCCCGCAGCCAGCAGCCGACTCGTCGTATAGAACGGCACGTTGAAATCGCGCACCACGCCGTTGATATCCGTGAGCACGAGATGCGCGATGCCGGCACCGGTGATCTGCGGCTGGGTTTCCAGCTCGAACCGTCCGGGGGCGACTGGCTCCCGGGCCTCTTGGACGCCGCTGATGATCAGGTCGACGGTGGAGGGCAGCGCAGCCTGGCCGGCGAAAGCGGCCAGCGGGGTGGTGATGCGGTAGGGCTGCAGGTCGAAATCGCGCCCGACCCGGATGCCGCCGAACCGGGTCGGGCGCGACCAGCTGACCGCGCCGGTGATGTCGTCGCCCACCACGAGCTGCACCATCCGTTCGGGGAAATCCAGGGTCCAGCGGGTGTCCAGTCGGACCGTGTCGGTGCCCTGATCCGGGCCGTCCTCCGGCAGGTGGCGGATGTTCCAGCTGCCGAACCACTCGCCGGGGCCCACCCCGAACACCCGCAGGTCGGTCCGCGCTGCGAGAACGACGCCCTCATCGGCGTAACGCTGCGCGTCCAGCGCATAGTCCAGCACTGCACCCGGTGCGCGCATGGACGGATCCGGCCGCGCGATCCGTAGCCGGGGCGCGCCGAGACGCTGCACGTCCCCGTCCAGCAGATCCACGTCGGCCTGAAGTCGCATCCGCTGCGCGCGCGGTTCATAGCGCGCGGTAATGCCGCGGATCGCATCCAGCGCCACCATCCCGGTGACCGAATCCGATCCTTCCCAGCGCAGGCCGATCTCGCGCAGGTCGTCGGCATCGGCGCTGAAGCGGCCGCCATCCACTGCGTACCGCAGCACGTGCCCGGTCGGCGCCTCGTTGAGCACCGTATCGAGCCACAGCTCGGTGACCTCGGGCAGCTCTTGGGCAGCCATCTCGTCCTCGGTCGCGGACGTCGCGGCGGCGGACGGCGGTTGGTCCGCAGGGGCGCCGCTGGTGGAGCTGCCCGTGCCCGGGGATCGGGTTCCCGGCAGCGCTCCCGGTGACTGGAGGGCAGGGCCAGCCGGAACAGGGCCGGCCAGCACCGCGCCGACACTAATCCCCAAGATCCAGTGGCACGACCTGTTCGTCACCATTTTGTTCGAACACCGCCAGCAGTTGACCACCGGCGACGGCGTTGGCCGGGCGCGGCACGGACCATTCCATTTCCTGTCCAGCCAGGACATAGCCGAGCAGGCCCGAGACCACCGGCACGCGGGTGCCGTCCGGATTGCGCCAGACCACGTCGCTCAGCCGCACCCGGCTGGTGCCGTCGTTGTCAACGGTGAGCATGTTGTTTTTCCACTGCATCGTCACCTGCGTCTGGGGATTGGCTGGCGTGTTGACGAACACCGGCAGCGAATACTCGAGCTGGAACTTCAGGCCGCGATGATTGCGCGGTGGTGCGCTTTCGGTCGCCAGCTCGTTGATGAGCAGGCGATAGGCCTGCTCCGCGTTCGCAGCGAAACGCCCAGTCTCCGGGACCAGGACGCGGACCAGCTGCCGCTCCCCCGCCGGAATCTCGATCATGGCCGGACTGACGGCGAGGTCCCGGGTCTCGCTCAGCATGTCGTGATCGTCCTCCTGCTCCCAGCTGCGCACGCGCACCTGTACGCGTACAGGTGCGCTGCTGATGTTGGTGAGGTACAGCGCCTGCGCTTTCTTGTTCTCGGCGAGATCCTGCGCGCTGAATTCAAATGTAGTGGGCGACACAACGAGGTTCGCCGCGGCCACAGGCAGGGTGAGGGCGAGGCAGAGTGCGCCAGCCAGCATGCGGCGATGAAAGAGTCTGTGCAGGGAGGTCATGGCGTTTCCTCGCTCGCTCTCAGAACGTCAGGGTCGCAGTTACGGTATCGGTGTAGGTGGCGCCGGGGACGTTGGTCGCGCCGGCCGGGACACGACCGTAGACCGGGATGTTCTGGCCGTCACCGGTGCCTGTGCCGGCGTACCCCTGGCTGTTGTCGACCGTGCCCCAGAGGTTGACCCTGCTGGCGTCGGACCAGAGGCCGTAGGGGACATAGTTACCAGCACCGTCGCTCATCCGCCGGTTGTTCGCGGTCGCCGGGGCGCCGGCGCCGGACGAGGGGTTGAGGCCATTGTTCAGGCTGATCGTGTATGGCGTGCCCGGCGTGCAGTCGACAACCAGGTTGCCGGTGGCGTCGGAGGGGTCGGTCGAGCGGGGGACGGTGCCGAAGTCCACGTCGGTGGCGTCGGTGCTCGTGCTGAACGCGCACGACTCAGTGATGGTGAGCTTGACAACGAAACTGTCGGTGTCAGTGCTTTGGGCGTGGGCGGCTGTGGTAAACAGCCCTGCAACTGAGAGCAGGCAGAAGAGGGCGCTGTCGCGCTGGAAATGCGGGTTTTGCATGACAGATCCTCTGACGCGTGACGCAGGCTGATGATGAGATCTGTGGAGACGGGCGGACCGCGCGGCCAGAGGCGCAGCTCGACATGAAACTTAATGTGGAGGGCGAGACGGCTTGCGTCATGCTGCTGCAAACGCACCCTCCGCCCGGATGCGTGATGGCGACGCGATGAGAAAACGACACGCGCGCAGCCGCGTGGCGGATGGCGGGAGCCCCGTGCTGCCGTCCCGTCACGACGCCGGCGACGGGATATTCGCAAGGCGCTCGTCGGGTCGGAAAGGCGCGCCCGGTCTGACGGAGGCGCCGATTGCGTCGGCGAAAATTGCATGCCTCGCAGGCTGGGTGATAATGGACACATGACCATTTCACTCAAGACCCCCGAAGAAATCGAGAAGATGCGCGTGGCCGGCCGGCTGGCAGCCGAGGTGCTCCAGGTCGTCGCCCCCCATGTGGTACCGGGCGTCACTACCGAAGAGCTGGACCGCATCTGCTACGAGCACATCGTGAACGTGCAGGGGGCGACGCCGGCCAACGTCGGCTACAAGGGCTATACCAAGACCACCTGCACCTCGGTCAACAACGTCATCTGTCACGGGATTCCGAGCGAAGGCAAGGTCCTGAAGGACGGCGACATCATCAACATCGACGTGACCGTCATCAAGGACGGCTGGCACGGTGATACCAGCCGCATGTACTTCGTCGGTACGCCGTCGGTGATGGCGCGCCGGCTGGTCGAGGTCACGCGCGAGGCGATGTGGAAGGGCATCCATGCCGTGCGGCCAGGAGCCACCCTCGGCGACATCGGTCATGCCATCCAGAAGCATGCAGAGGCCCAGCGTTTCAGCGTCGTGCGCGAGTACTGTGGCCACGGAATCGGCAAGGTCTACCACGACGAGCCGCAGGTGCTGCACTACGGCACGCCGGGCACGGGCGTGGTGCTCCAGGAGGGCATGACCTTCACGATCGAGCCGATGATCAACGAGGGCACGCGCTTCACCAAGGTGTTGCCGGATGGCTGGACCGTGGTCACCAAGGACCGGAAGTTGTCCGCGCAGTGGGAGCACATGGTCGCGGTCACCGCCGACGGGGTCGACGTGCTGACCCGGATCCCCGGCGACGACAACGACGCCTTCCTCTGACGTGACAGCGCGCACCGCCCCCGCGGTCCCGGGCGCCGATTGCGGCGACATGGCGTGGGTGGCGGAAGCGCGCGCTGCACTCGGCGCCCACGATGCCCGGCTTGCGCAGGGCTTCGATGCCGGCCAGCACATCGACCGCCTGCTGGCTGCACGCGCCAACGCGGTCGACGGCTGGGTGCGCAAGGCCTGGGCCAGGTGCATTCCAGGCGATGCGCCGCTGGCGCTGTTCGCGGTGGGGGGCTATGGCCGCGGCGAACTGTTTCCGCACTCCGACGTCGATCTGCTGGTGATCGCCGCGGCGAACGCGCAGGCCGAGCACGCCGACGCGCTCGGCCGCATGCTCGCCCTGCTGTGGGATTCCGGGCTGCCGGTGGGCCATGCAGTGCGCAGCTTCGAAGAGTGCACGCGCGCCGCCACCGACGTGACCGTGCTGACCGCGCTGCTCGAAGCGCGGCCGCTGCTGGCCAACATCGGCGAGGTGCGGGCCTTGATGGATGCGATCGCCGATACCCGGGTCTGGCCCGCGGACGATTTTTTCCGCGCCAAGCGCGCTGAACTTGAATCGCGCCATGCGCGTTTCGGCGATACCGCCGACAACCTGGAACCCAACATCAAGGAAGGCCCTGGTGGTTTGCGCGACGTGCAGAACCTGCGCTGGATGGCGCGGCGTGTGCTCGGTGTGTATGGCACCGAGGAGCTGATCGCGCTGGGCCAGCTCGGCGTCGACGAACATGCGACGCTCGAGCGCGAGCGTCGCACGCTGTCACGGCTGCGCTTCGGTCTGCACCTGGTCGCCGGCAAGGCACAGGAACGTCTGCGGTTCGATTACCAGAAGGCGCTCGCCGCGCGTCTGCACCATGTCGATGCGGCGGATGCGCAGGATGTCGAGAACCGGCTCGTCGAGAAGATGATGCAGGAGTTCTACCGCAGCGCCGCGGTGGTGCAGCGGATCAGCGATCGCATGTTGCAGCGCTTCGAGGAACAGATCGAAGGCGAGGGCACGCTGCAGCCGCTCGACGCCGAGTTCGGCAGCCAGCGAGGCTATCTGGTTGCACGTGACGATGTCTGGCCAGGTGGCGACATCGGACGCGTGTTCGACCTGTTCGCGATGTGGGCCGATCACCAGGAACTGCGCGGCCTGCATTCGCAGACTGCGCGTGCGCTGGCCGAGTCCCTGCATGCGCTGCCGTCGTGGCGCAACGCGTCGCCTGAACTGCGCGACCAGTTCCTGGCGCTGCTGCGGGGCCCGATCCCCGTGCGCACGCTCGAGCGGATGGCGCGGCTGGGCGTGCTGGGGGTGTGGATCCCCGAGTTCGCCAACGTCACCGGGCGCATGCAATTCGACCTGTTCCACGTCTACACCGTCGATCAGCACACGCTCGCGGTGCTTCGCAACATCGCCAGCTTCGCGTCGGAAGCCCCGGACGAGCGCTTCTCCACCGCCCATGCGGTGTGGCCGCAGCTGCGCAAGCCAGAGTTGCTGTTGATCGCCGGGCTGTTCCACGATATCGCCAAGGGGCGCGGTGGCGACCATTCCGTGCTCGGCGCGATCGACGCTCGCCAGTTCTGCGAAGGCCATGGCCTCGGCGAAGCGGACACCGCCCTGGTCGAGTGGCTGGTCCGCCGTCATCTGCTGATGTCGACCAGCGCGCAGAAGCTCGACATTTCCGACCCCGCGGTGATCCACAGGTTCGCCACCGAGGTCGCCGATCGCGAGCGTCTCGACTATCTCTACCTGCTGACCTGCGCCGATATCGCCGGCACCTCGCCGAAGCTGTGGAATGCCTGGAAGGACCGGCTGCTGACCGATCTGCGCAGCGCGACGCGGCTCGCGTTGCGGCGCGGGCTGGAGAATCCGGTGGCCGCGACCGAGCGCATCGCCGAGGCGCGCGACCGCGCGCGTGGCCTGTTGTCGGCGCATGGCGTCGATGACGCCGAGGCTGACGCCCTGTTTGCGCGCATTCCGCAGGAAAGCTTCCTGCGCGGGCGCGCGGACCAGGTGGTGTGGCAGGCGCTGGGCCTGCGCGACACGCGCGACGGCGACGTCGTGGTCCGTGTGCGCCGCCTGGCGGCCGGTGCCCAGGCGCTCGAGGTCTTCGTGCACTCGCCCGACCGGGACGGCCTGTTCTCGGCGATCGTCATCACCCTCGACCGGTTGGGCCTGGTGATCCAGCAGGCGCGCGCCCTGGACGGCCCGGGCGGCACGATCTTCGACGTCTTCCAGGTGCTGCCGGCCGACCCGCGCCAGTCGCTCGAACTCGCATCGATCGAGCGCAAGCTCACCAGCGTGCTGTGCGGCGAGCCGGATCCGCGTCCGGCGCGCCGTGCCCAGCCGCGGCATCTGCGGCATTTCCGGGTGCCGCCGCAGATCGAGTTCAACCTCAGCGCCAGCGGGCGGCATACCGTCTTCAGCCTCGTCTGCACGGACCGGCCGGGGCTGCTGGCCGACGTGGCCCATGTTCTGCGCCAGCAGGGTGTGCGCGTGCACGATGCGCGTGTGGCCACCTTCGGCGAGCGTGTCGAGGATGTGTTCCTGCTCAGCTGCGGGGATGGCCGCCCCCTGGACGAGCCTGCGCAGCAGGCGCTGCGCGAGGCGCTGCTCGCATCGATCGACGGCGACATGGCACGATAGCGCCCCGTTTTTCGCGACAGACTCCGCCATGACCGACGCCTTGCAGACCACCATCGAGGACGCGTTCGCGCGCCGCGCCGAACTGACCGCCGACGAGATCGGCGATGTCGTCAAACCGGCGGTCGAGCAGGTCATGCAGGGCCTGGAATCGGGCGGCCTGCGCGTCGCCCAGCCCGACGGCAATGGCGGCTGGCAGGTCAACGAATGGCTCAAGAAGGCGGTGCTGCTGTATTTCCGCACCAACGACATGGCCGTGGTCGACGCGCAGCCTGCACCGTTCTGGGACAAGGTGGAGGCGCGTTTCGCCGGATATGACGAGGCCAAGTTCAAGGCCGCCGGCGTGCGTGTGGTGCCGGGCGCCGCGGTACGGCGCGGTACCTACTTCGGCCGCGATGTCGTGCTGATGCCGAGCTTCGTCAACATCGGCGCCTACGTGGGCGAGGGCACGATGGTCGATACCTGGGCAACGGTGGGGTCCTGCGCGCAGATCGGCAGGCATGTGCACCTTTCGGGCGGTGCCGGCATCGGCGGCGTGCTCGAACCGCTGCAGGCCAGCCCGACGATCATCGAGGACCATTGCTTCATCGGTGCGCGCTCCGAGGTGGTCGAAGGCGTCGTCGTGGGCCACCACAGCGTCATCGGTATGGGCGTATTCCTCGGCCAGTCGACGCGCATCTACAATCGCGCCACCGGCGAGGTCAGCTACGGCTACGTGCCGCCAGGCAGCGTCGTCGTGTCGGGCCAGTTGCCCGCTGCCGACGGTTCGCATTCGTTGTACTGCGCGGTGATCGTCAAGCAGGTGGACGAGAAGACCCGCAGCAAGACCTCGGTCAACGATCTGTTGCGTGGCCTGGCGGACTGAGTTGCGGGGCCGGGGCATGCGAATCGCCACCCCCGGCCGATACCTCTCGCGAAGGGAGCACTGAAGGCGCGGCATCCGGGAGATCCATGAGTACCATCGTCTACGGCCTCAAGAACTGCGACACCTGCAAGAAGGCGACGAAGTGGCTCGACCGCTTCGGCATCGCGCACAGCTTCGTCGACTACCGGGATGACAAGCCCACCCCCGAGATGCTGGTCGAGTGGGCCGGCCGGCTCGGCGGCTTCGAGGCGATGGTCAACAAGTCCTCGACCACCTGGCGCCAGCTCCCCGACAACCGCAAGGCCGCGGCCAGCGATGCGGAGTGGAAATTGCTGCTGCGGGAGTACCCGCAGCTGATCCGTCGCCCCGTGGTCGTCACCGACGACGGGGCGATCACCCAGGGCTTCAGCGACAACGGATTCAAGAAGCGTTTCGGCATCGCCTGAGGCGCGCTGCGCAGGCGCCGCTGGCGTGCGTGCATCCGTGCGCGGGAGGGCGAGCCACGGTGGCGGCC
>Ga0233375_1000606_pt1 | contig 18530 bp, 17 predicted proteins | sample ElkDunMinimDraft_10_FD_191539 | JGI IMG/M metagenome (GOLD analysis project Ga0233375, IMG submission 191539) | Fecal eukaryotic communites from dung pellets of Tule Elk in California, USA - Elk Dung E16 | ecosystem: Host-associated > Mammals > Digestive system > Large intestine > Fecal | place... | reverse complement strand
ACGGGGCTGGATCGACGTCCCGGGGGCGGGGGAGCGGCCCTGGCGCGGTACCCGCTGGTCGTAGGCTCGCCCTGGCCGCGGCGGCGCGGCCGGGAGTGCAGGAGGCACGATGACGACGCAGGACCAGGGCGGGACGCCCGCGGTCGCGGTGCTCGGCGGCGGGGTGATGGGCGGCACGCTCGTGGCCGCGCTGCGCACCGGCGGCTGGCCGGGGGACCGCATCACGGTGGCCGACCAGGACGCCGCGCGGGCGGCCGCGCTCGCCGACGAGCACGGTGTGCGGGCGGCGGGCAACGACGACGCGGTCGCCGGGGCCGAGGTCGTCCTGCTGGCGGTGAAGCCCGACGTCGTGCCCGCCGTGCTGGCGCAGGTCGCGCCCGGGCTCCGTGCCGGGGCACTGGTCGTCAGCGTCGCCGCCGGGGTGCCCCTGCGGGTGTACGAGGCGGCGCTGCCCGCGGGCACGCCGGTGGTGCGCGTCATGCCGAACACCCCGGCGCTCATCGGCAAGGGCGCGAGCGCGATCGCCCCGGGCCGGGCCGCGGGCGCGGAGCACCTCGCGCTGGTCGAGCGGATGCTCGCCGCGACGGGCCTCGTCGAGCGGGTCGCCGAGAAGCACCTCGACGCCGTGACCGCGCTGTCCGGGTCGGGGCCGGCGTACGCCTTCTACGTCATCGACGCGCTGGCCGAGGCCGGCGTGCTGCTGGGGCTGCCGCGCGACCTCGCCTCCCGGCTGGCCGTCGCGACCGTCGAGGGGTCCGCGGCGATGGTCGCGCAGACCGGTGAGCACCCGGCGGTGCTGCGCGAGCGCGTCTCGTCGCCCGGCGGGACGACGGTCGCGGGCGTCGCGGCGCTGGACGCGCACGCCGTCCGGGCGGGGCTGGTCGCGGGCGTGCGCGCGGCGGCGGAACGGTCGCGCGAGCTCGGCGCGGGCTGAGCGGTGGCTCCGGAACCACGGCCGGCGACGACCGGGCGGCCGGCGTCCTCGCGCACGCGGCGCGACGGGCGCCCGCCGGCGATGAACGACGTCGCGGCGCTCGCCGGCGTCAGCCACCAGACCGTGTCGCGCGTCCTCAACGACCACCCGAGCGTGCGCCCGGCGACGCGCGAGCGCGTGCTCGAGGCGATCGCCACGCTGGGCTACCGGCCCAACCTCGCGGCCCGCGCCCTGGTGACGCGGCGCACGGGGACGCTGGGTGTGATCACGCCCGCCTCGGCGCTCTTCGGCCCGACGAGCACCCTCGTCGCGTTCGAGCAGGCGGCGCGTGACGCGGGCTTCTACGTGTCGGTCGCGACGCTGCGGGAGTTCAGCGGCGGCGAGGTCGTGGCCGCGGTGGAGCACTTCCTGGCGCAGGGCGTCGACGGCGTGGTCGTCGTGGCGCCGCGCAGCGGGACGGTGGACGCCGTCAGCGGGGTGCGGCTGCCCGTGCCCGTCGTCCTCGTGTCGTCCGGTCGCGAGGGCGTCGACCTGCCCACGGTGGCGGTCGACCAGGTGGCCGGCGGCCGGCTGGCGACGGAGCACCTGCTGGCGACGGGCAGGCGCACGGTCGTGCACGTCGCGGGGCCGCCGGAGTGGTACGACGCGCGGGACCGTCTGCGCGGCTGGCGCGAGGCCCTCGAGGCGGCGGGCGCGGTGGTCCCTGCCGAGCGCCGCGGCGGGTGGTCGGCGGCGGACGGGTTCGCCGTGGGGCAGGAGCTGCTGCGCGACGGGCTGCCGGACGCGGTCTTCGCAGCGAACGACCAGCTGGCGCTGGGTCTGCTGGCCGCGTTCGCGCAGGCCGGCGCGCGGGTCCCCCAGGACGTCGCGGTCGTCGGGTTCGACGACGAGCCGGGCACGGCGTTCTACAGCACGCCGCTGACCACGGTGCGTCAGGGGTTCGACGAGCTGGGGCGGCGGGCGGTCCAGGCCGTCGCGGAGGCCCTGGCGGGCGGGGCCCCGGGGCACCAGTCGATCGCTCCGGAGCTGGTGGTGCGGGCGTCGTCGGGCGCTCGGGGTGCGGTGCACGGGGGCTGACCGGGGGCGGTGGCGTCGCGGTCCATGTGAGCGTTAACATCGCTCGGGCGCGGGACGTGGCACGATCGCCCGGACGGCACGACGGACCCCGGGCGACGCGGCCCGGAGAGGGAGCAGCGCGCGATGGTGCAGCAGCACGACGACGGGACCCGCGGCGGTCCGGCCCGCGAGGCGATCGAGCAGGGTCGGGTGACGCTCGGCATCGAGCTCGGCTCGACCCGCATCAAGGCGGTCCTGGTCGGCGACGACCACGTGCCGCTGGCCAGCGGCGGGCACGCGTGGGAGAACCAGCTGGTCGACCGCACGTGGACGTACTCGCTGGACGCCGTGTGGGACGGGCTGCGGGCGGCGGTCGCGGACCTGCTGGCCGACACCGAGCGCCGGCACGGCGTGCGGCCCTCCGCGGTGGGCGCGATCGGCGTCTCGGCGATGATGCACGGCTACCTGGCCTTCGACGCCGACGACGACCTGCTCGTGCCGTTCCGCACGTGGCGCAACACGTCGACCGGCCCGGCCGCGGCCGAGCTGACCGAGCTGCTCGGGTACAACATCCCGCAGCGGTGGTCCGTCGCCCACCTGTACCAGGCCGTGCTCGACGACGAGCCGCACCTGCCGCAGGTGCGCTTCATCACGACCCTCGCCGGCTACGTGCACTGGCGCCTGACCGGCCGCAAGGTGCTGGGCGTCGGCGACGCGTCGGGCATGTTCCCGGTGGACCCGGCGACCCGCGACTACGACGCCGACCTGCTCGCGCGGTTCGACGCGCACGTGGCGGACCGGCTGCCCGTCGACCACCTGGCCGACCTGCTGCCGCAGGTGCTCGTCGCCGGGCAGGAGGCGGGCCACCTCACGGACGAGGGCGCCGCGCTGCTCGACCCGTCCGGCACGCTGCACGCCGGCACCCGGCTGTGCCCGCCGGAGGGCGACGCCGGCACCGGCATGGTCGCGACCGCCTCGGTGGCCCCGCGCACCGCGAACACCAGCGTCGGGACCAGCATCTTCGCGATGGTCGTGCTCGAGCGGCCGCTCGCGACCGTGCACCACGAGATCGACCTCGTCACGACCCCCGCGGGCGACCTGGTGGCGATGGTCCACTGCAACAACGGCGCCAGCGAGCTGGGGGAGTGGGCCGGGGTGTTCGGCCGGTTCGCCACCGCGCTGGGCTCGGACGCCGGGCCGGACGACGTCTTCGGCGTCCTGCTGCGCGAGGCGCTCGAGGGCGAGGCCGACGGCGGCGGGCTGCTGGCGTACAACTACCTGGCCGGCGAGCCGGTCACCGGGCTCGAGGAGGGCCGCCCGCTGATCGTGCGGACGCCCGACAGCCGGCTGACCCTGGCGAACTTCGTGCGCACGCAGGTGTACGGCGCGTTCGGCACCCTGAGCCTGGGCATGCGGATCCTCGCGGCCGAGGGCGTCGAGGTCGACGCGATGTACGCGCACGGCGGGCTGTTCCGCACTGCCGGCGTCGCGCAGCGGCTGCTCGCCGCGGCCGTCGACACCCCGGTCGCCGTGGGTCGCACGGCCGGCGAGGGCGGCGCGTGGGGCATCGCGGTGCTCGCCGGGTACCTGGTGAGCGGCGCGACGCAGGACCTGGGCGACTACCTGACGACGCAGGTCTTCGCGGACGCCGAGATCGAGGTCGTGCACCCGGACCCGGCCGACGTCGCGGGCTACGCCACCTGGCTGGAGCGCTACGAGGCCGGCCTGGCCGTGGAGCGCACCGCCACCGAGGTGCTCTGAGCACCACCGCAGACCATGCGCGGCACGACCGCGCACCGGCGCCCGCGCGCCGGACCACCACGCCCGCCACCGCGGGCACCGACGCAGGAGGCCGGATGACCACCACCGCACTGGACGCCTACGGGCCCGACGTCCGCGAGGCCGTCGCGCGCGCCCGCGAGAAGGTCAGCGCGCTGCACGCCGAGCTGCCCCGCTGGGGCCTGGTCGTGTGGACCGCGGGCAACGTCTCGCAGCGTGTGGTCGTCGACCCCGCCGGCCCCAGCGAGCGCGACCTGCTCGTCATCAAGCCGTCGGGCGTCACGTACGACGAGCTGACGCCGGAGTCGATGGTCGTGTGCGACCTGCAGGCGAACCTCGTCGAGGGGGACCGGGCGCCGTCGTCCGACACGGCTGCGCACGCGTACGTCTACACGCACATGCCCCACGTGGGCGGCGTCGTGCACACGCACTCGACGTACGCCACGGCCTGGGCGGCGCGCGCCGAGCCCGTGCCGTGCGTGCTGACGATGATGGCCGACGAGTTCGGCGGGGACATCCCGATCGGCCCGTTCGCGCTGATCGGCGACGACTCGATCGGGCGCGGCATCGTCGAGACCCTGCGCGGGTCGCGCAGCCCCGCGGTGCTCATGCGCAACCACGGCCCGTTCACGATCGGCAAGGACGCCAAGGCCGCCGTGAAGGCCGCGGTCATGGTCGAGGAGGTCGCGCGGACCGTCCACATCAGCCGCCAGCTCGGCGAGCCGCTGCCGATCGCGCAGAGCGACATCGACTCGCTGTACGCCCGCTACCAGAACGTCTACGGCCAGCACTGAGGCTCGGCCACGAGGGAGATGCACCGATGAGCAAGGCCTACCCGGACCAGGAGATCTGGTTCCTCACGGGCTCGCAGGACCTGTACGGCGAGGAGACGCTGCGCCAGGTCGCCGAGCAGTCGCAGGAGGTCGCCGCCGCGCTCGACGCGTCCGGCGACGTCCCGGCGAAGGTCGTCTGGAAGCCGGTCCTCAAGGACTCGGACTCCATCCGCCGCGCGGTCCTCGACGCCAACTCGGACGACAAGGTCCTCGGCGTCATCACGTGGATGCACACGTTCAGCCCGGCCAAGATGTGGATCACGGGCCTGGACCTGCTGCGCAAGCCGCTGCTGCACCTGCACACGCAGGCCAACGTCGAGCTGCCGTGGGACAGCATCGACATGGACTTCATGAACCTCAACCAGGCCGCGCACGGCGACCGGGAGTACGCGTACATCGCGACGCGGCTGGGCCTGGCCCGGACCACCGTGTCGGGGCACGTCTCGAACCCGGCCGTGACCGCGCGCATCGGCACGTGGGCCCGCGCGGCGGCCGGCTGGCAGGCCGCGCAGGACCTCACCCTCGTGCGGTTCGGTGACAACATGCGCAACGTCGCGGTGACCGAGGGCGACAAGACCGAGGCGGAGATCCGCCTGGGCGTGTCGGTCAACACGTGGGGTGTGAACGACCTCGTCGCCGCGGTGGCGGCCGTCGACGACGCGAGCGTCGACGCGCTGGTCGCGGAGTACGAGGACCTGTACGACGTGGTCCCGGAGCTGCGGCGCGGTGGTGACCGCCACGAGTCGCTGCGGTACGCGGCCCGCCAGGAGATCGCGCTCGAGCGGTTCCTCACCGAGCGCGGCGCCAAGGCGTTCACGACGAACTTCGAGGACCTGGGCGACCTGCGCCAGCTGCCCGGCCTGGCCGTGCAGCGGCTCATGGCCAAGGGCTACGGGTTCGGCGCCGAGGGCGACTGGAAGACCGCCGTGCTCGTGCGCGTCGCCAAGGTGATGGGCGCCGGGCTGCCCGGTGGCGCGTCGCTGATGGAGGACTACACGTACGACCTCACGCCCGGTGCGGAGAAGATCCTCGGCGCGCACATGCTGGAGATCTGCCCGACCCTCACGACGTCGACGCCGCGCGTGGAGATCCACCCGCTGGGCATCGGCGGCAAGGAGGACCCGGTCCGCATGGTCTTCGACGCCGACCCCGGCACCGGTGTCGTCGTGTCGATGGCCGACATGCGCGAGCGGTTCCGCCTCACGGCCAACGTCGTCGACCTCGTCCCCCCGACGGCCGACCTGCCGAACCTGCCGGTCGCGCGTGCCGTGTGGGAGCCCCGCCCGGACTTCACGACGTCCTCCGAGTGCTGGCTGACCGCCGGCGGCGCGCACCACACCGTGCTGTCGACGGCCGTCGGGATCGAGGCGTGGGAGATCTTCGCCGAGCTCGCGCGCACCGAGCTGCTGGTCATCGACGAGGCGACCACGCGTCGCGGGTTCGCCGACCAGGTGCGCTGGAACCAGGTGTACTACCGGGTCGCACAGGGCCTCTGACCTCCCGGTCCGACCCCGAGGGCGGGTGCGGCGGCTGCGGCCGGCGCACCCGCCCTCGTGCGTGCGGGCCCTCCGTGCCGCGCGCGACGTGCACACCGCCACGAAACCACCTCTGACGTGCGACATCACCCGGTCCGCCGATGCGCGCACCCCGTCCGCGTCGTACGGTCGGAGGAGCACGTCAACGGTGACGTGCGCAGCGCGTCGACGGTGACGCGCAGAAGGGAGCGTCGTCGTGCGGACGCACTCACGGACGCTGGTCTGGGCCCTGCGGGCCTTCCTCGCCACCACGGGGGCCCTGCTCATCGTGGTCGTCGACGCGGTGCTGAGCAGCCCGTGACGCCCTCGCGTCCGCCGTGGCGGACGCGAGCAGCACCACGAGCGCGACCCCGCCGGTCCAGACCGTCGCCGCCACGAGGCCCGCGCTCACGTGGTCGACCACCAGGGCCACCACCGGGTCGCCCAGGACCGCCGCCGCCGGCCCGGCGAGCACGGCGGCGCGCACCACGCGCACGCCGACGAGCACGGCGCTCGCACCGAGGACCGCGGCCCCGGCGACCCAGGCCGTGGCGCGCGCCCGGCGGCGGGCGAGGGCCACCGCGCCCGCCGCCGCCGCGCCGGCCGCCCAGGGTGCCCACGCTGCGGCGCCCTCCGCCCGGCCCACCGTGCGCTGCAGCCGCTCGGTGGTGCCGCCGTCCAGCACCGGCACGACGACGGTCACGTGCGGGACCACGGCGTCCGGGACGCCGGCGGCGACCACGCCACCGCGCACGACGTCCGCCACGCGCGTGAGGTCCAGCGTCGTGCGGCCCTGGTCGTCGACGCGGGCCGCCGCGTCGGGGTCGTCGCGCAGCGTGCCGACGAGCTGCCGGTGGAACGTCCGGTTGACCGCGACCCACACCGCACCGAACCCGTCGGAGTCGACCACCTCGACCGACCGCTCGTGCACCACGTCGCCGATGCGGCGCTCGACGTCCGCGGCGGCGTCGTCGCCCAGCGTGCCCGGCAGCAGCCCGACCACGTCGTCCAGCGGCAGCGCCGCCACGACGCCGCCCGCGACCCGGTCCGCCACCGCCCCCTGGAGCCGGGGGTCCGCGGCGAGCGGCGCCACCAGGCGCACCCAGTCGTCCGTGTCCAGCAGCGTGCTGCGGGTCCACGTGCCGACGAGCGCGACCGGCGTGGTCACGAACGTGAGCACGACGAGGACCGCGACGACCCCCGGCCGGCTGAGCACGCGCCGATCCTGCCCGATGGCCCGCCTGCCGGCACGCCGGACGTCGGCGGTGGACGGCCAGGTCGGCGCCCGCTCGCGGGCCGGGGAGCGAGGGCGGGACCCGTCCGCGCCCGAGGCGGGCGAATCATGGCGAATCGGACGGTTCAGGACGCATACTGTCCAGGACGTGCGTCGGTACGGCGCACCGGGGAGGGTTCGGCATGCACACGCAGCGACGCGGCAGAGCGGAGACGTGGGTCCTCCGCGTCCTGCTCGCCGCGTTGGGCGGTCTGCTGCTGCTCCTGGTCCAGGTCGCCGCGGGGGACGGTGCCCACGCGCGGACCCCCGGGGAGGCGCCCGCCCTGCCGGCCGCGGCGGTCGCCCGGGGGGCGGGTCCCGCGCTCGGTGGCGCCGTCGCGCACGCCGCCACGGGGGACCCCGGAGCCCCGACGGGGTCCACGGACCCGGACGGGACCACGGTTCCTGACGCGTCGACGGTCCCGGACGGTTCCACCGTGCCGCCGGAGGCCTCCGATCCCCCGGGGGACCCTGCGCCCGTGGACCCGGCTCCGGTGGACCCGGCTCCGGTGGACCCGGCTCCGGTGGACCCGGCTCCGGTGGACCCGGCCCCGGTGGACCCGGCCCCGGTGGACCCGGCGCCGCCGGTCGACGCGCCGGCCGTCGAGCCCGCGCCGGACGAGCCCGCACCGCCCGCGACCGACGAGCCGGTCCAGGATCCCGCGACCGTGCGACCGGTCGCCGGCACCGACCGGGAGACCGTCACGCGCACGGACCCGGCGCTGCCCGCCACGGCCACCCTCGTCCCGACCGACCGTGCCGTCCTGGACCCCGTCGCCGCGGTACCGACCCCGGACGAGGTCACCGCCGCGGGCGCCGCCGCCCTGCTGCTGCGCGAGCTGCGCGCCTCCCCGCGGGAGCAGGGTCCCGCGGCCCTGGTGCGCCCCGAGCCCTCGGTGGCGTCGCCGGCCGACGCGTCGAGCGTCGGCACGACGGCCGCGCTCATCGAGACCGTCGCACCCGCCCCGGCGACCGTCACGTCGCCGGCCCTGCGGACGCCCTGGCCCACGGCGCCCGGCCCTGTCGGACCCCAGCCCGAGGCCCCGGCCGTCGTCACGGCCACGCCCCACTCCTCGCCGGGCCAGGTCGCGCTCGCGTCGACCCCGACGGTCCCGACCGTGCTGGTCGAGCGGCCCACGACGCCCGCGCCGGTGGCGCTCGCGACCCGGGGCGGCACACCCGGCGCCGGTGCCGTCACGCCGCGTGCCGGCCCCGCCGCCGCTCCGGTGCCCCGCCTGCGACCGGTCGTCCCCGCACGCGTGACGACGTCCCCGTCGTCCGACGTGCTGCCGACCGATCCCGAGCGCGACGTCCTGCCGATCCCTGCCTGACCGGACGGACGCGCCGCGCGCGACGTCCGGCGCCCCTCGTGGCGCCCCGGTTCCCCAGGCAAGGAAGTCGATGATGCACACGTACCTCCGCAGCGCGCTGCCGACCACCCGCCTCGCCGCCGGTCTCGCCCTCGCCACCGCGGGCGCGCTCCTCAGCGGCAGCGGCCACCTCCTGCCCGGCGCGCTCCTGCTGGCCGCCGCCGCGGGCACCGCCGTCGTCCACCGGCACCGGCCCCGCCGGGTGCAGGCCCCGGACGCCGCTCGGGCGACGCCCGCACCCCTCCTGCCGACGCAGCGCCGCGCGCCGCAGCCGGTGTCCGGCCACCCGGCGGTCGCCGGGACCGGCACGGCCCAGCCCGTCGCTACCGGCGCCGCCGGTGCGGCGCCGGTGCCGCCCGGTGCCGGCACCCCCACCGACCTGCGGGTGCTGCCGCACGGCGCGCTGCCCCGTCAGCGGCGGCCCTCCGCGGGATCCTGACGGCGCTCACGGCACCGCCGCGGCCCCGGCGCGCGGGCCGGGCGCGGGCACCGGTGCCCGCGCCGTCGGGTCGTGCGCCGCGGGCGGCCGACCGGCGAGCCGGCGCGTCAGCGCGTGGCGTCGAGCCGGGCCAGCTCCTCCGCCACGTCGAACCCCGGGACCGGCCACCCGAGGTCGAGGTCGGCGAGCGCCCGGTGCAGCAGGGCGCTGACCGCGAGCCGGGCGTACCACCTGTCGTCGGCCGGGACGACGAACCAGGGGGCCGCGTCGGTGCTGGTCCGGTCGAGCACGTCCTGGTAGGCCGCCTCGTACGCGGGGCGCCGGGCCCGCGCGTCGACGTCCGACGGCGCGTACTTCCACAGCTTGTCCGGCCGCTCGAGCCGCTCGCGCAGCCGCCGGAGCTGCTCGTCGGGGGAGACCCACAGCAGCACCTTGACCACCGTCGTCCCGGAGGCCACGGCCTTCGCCTCGAACCGGTTGATCTCGTCGTACCGGCCCTCCCAGACGTCGGGCGCGACCAGCCCGTCCACGCGCGCCACGAGCACGTCCTCGTAGTGGGAGCGGTCGAACACGCCGATGCGGCCGGGCCGGGGCAGGGCTCGCCGGATGCGCCACAGGTAGTGGTGCCGGGCCTCCTCGGGCGTCGGGGCGCCGAACGCGTGCAGGGCGACGCCCTGGGGGTCCACGAGGCCGAGCACGTGCCGCACGATCCCGCCCTTGCCGGACGTGTCCAGGCCCTGGAGCACCAGCAGCACGGACCGGTCGCCCCCGGTGCGTCCGTGGGCGTACAGACGCTCCTGCAGCTCGGCCAGCTCACCGCCGATCGCGCCGAGCGCCTCCCGGGTCTGCGCGCGCGACGCGTCGAAGCCCGGCGTGCCGGCGGCGTCCAGCTCCGTCAGGACGAACCCGGGGCGCACGCGCAGCAGCTCGATCGCGGCGTCCCGCTGCACGGCCAGGCCCTCGACCGTCGCCTCGCGGGCCGCGGCGGACCGTGCGGCGGCCTTCCGCTCGGCCTCGGCGGCCTTCCGCTCGGCCTTCTCGACCTTGCGCGCGGCCTTCGCCAGCTTCTCGGCGGCCTTCTGGCGTGCCTTGCGGCCCGCCTTGCCCTCGTGCTTCCCGGTGCCCTGGGCGTCGGGCCCCTTCCGGGACGCCTTCGTGCCCGACGACTTCTCGGACGCCTTCGTGCCGGACTTCTTCGCCATGGTGGTCTCCTGGTCGAGGGGCGACGTGCGGGCCGGGCGGGTGAGCAGGTCAGGGCCGGGCGGCGAACCTCTCGAGCAGGTCGGCGTGACCGCCGACGATGACCAGGTCGTTCGCCGAGATGCGTGTCTCGGGGGTGGCGTACTGGAAGTCGATGCCCGGTGACTTCACCCCGATGATGGTGACGCCGTAGCGCTCGCGCACGCGGGACTGGGCCAGCGTGAAGCCCTGCGTCTCCTTGGGCGGGCGCATCTTGACGACCGTGAACCCGTCCTCGACCTCGATGTAGTCGAGCATCTTGCCGCTCACGAGGTGCGCGACGCGGGACCCGGCGTCGGCCTCCGGCAGGACGACGTGGTGCGCGCCGATGCGCTGCAGGATCCGGGCGTGCTCGGAGCTGATGGCCTTGGCCCAGATCTGCGGCACGCCGATGTCGACGAGGTTGCCGGTGATGAGCACCGACGCCTCGAGGTAGGACCCGACGCCGACGACGGCGACGGGGAACTCCCGGGCGCCGAGCTGCTCGAGCGCCTCGGGGTTGACCGCGTCGGCCTCGACGAGCGGGACGCGCCCGGACCACTGGGCGACCAGCTCCGGGCTGCGCTCGACCGCCAGCACGTCCTGCCCGAGCCGGTCGAGGGTCGCGGCGATGGCCGACCCGAACCGTCCGAGCCCGATGACCAGGACGCCGGATCCCTTCCGCGGGGTGCGCGGTGCGGTGCGCGGCTCGCCGCCGCCCGCGCGCAGGCTGTCAGCCAATGATGGGCCTCTCCTCCGGGTAGCGGATCACACGACGACGGTTGCGCAGCGCGAGCGCCGCGGCAAGCGTCATCGTGCCGGTCCGGCCGATGAACATGAGAACGACGAGGACGTACTTCGCGGGTGTCGGCAGGTCGGCGGTGATCCCGGTCGACAGGCCGCACGTCGCGAACGCCGAGATGACCTCGAACAGGACGCGGTCGAGCGTCAGCCCGGTCATGGCGAGCAGCAGCAGGGACGCGATCAGCACGATGGTGGCGGAGATGAAGCCGACCGCGATGGCGACCTGCAGCGTCTCGCGCGGGATCCGGCGCCCGAACGCCTCGACGTCGCGGTCGCCGCGCCCCTCGGCGACGATCGCGAGGAGCATGACGGCCAGGGTCGTCACCTTGATGCCGCCCGCGGTCGACGCCGAGCCGCCGCCGACGAACATCAGGGCGTCGAGCAGCAGCCACGTGCCCTCGTGCATCTGCCCGACGTCGACCGTCGAGAACCCGCCCGAGCGCGGCATGACGCCGGCGAACAGCGAGGCGAGGATCGTCCCGCCACCGTCGAGCGGGTGGAACGTGCCGGGGTTGGTCCACTCGAACGCCGCGACCACCACCGAGCCGAAGACCACCAGTCCGACGCTCGTGGTGATCGTCAGCTTGGAGTGCAGGCTCCAGCGCCCGGGCGAGCGCAGGTAGTGGGCGACGTTGAGGATGACCGGGAACCCGAGGGACCCGATGAACACGCCGACGATGATCGGCAGCAGCATCCACCAGTCCGAGACGAACGGCGCGAGCCCCTCGGGGGTCGGCACGAAGCCGGCGTTGTTGAAGGCCGAGATCGCGTAGAACAGGGCGTGCCACGCGGCCGTGCCCGGCGGCTCGCCGTGCACCAGCAGGCGCGGGAGCAGCACCAGGGCGATCGCGACCTCGAGCACGGTCGACGTGATGATGACCGTCCGGACGAGCGAGCCGACCTCGCCCAGGCGGGTCACCTTGGTCTCGGAGGAGACCAGCAGGCGCTGGGTGAGCCCGATGCGGCGTGACACGGCCATGCCGAGCAGGGACGCCAGGGTCATGACGCCCAGGCCGCCGATCTTGATCGCGACGAGGATGACGGTCAGCCCCCAGCCGGACCAGTACTCACCCGTGGGCACCACGACCAGACCGGTGACGGTCGTCGCGGACGTCGCGGTGAACAGTGCGTCGACCAGGGGTGCGCGCTCCCCGCTCGCCGTCGCGAACGGCAGTCGCAGCAGGACCGTGATCCCGCCGATGACCAGCGCGAACACCCCGAGGGCGAGGCGGGCCGGCGACTGCCGCGCGGACCGGTCGACGTACTCGCGAGCACGCCACAGCAGGCCGGGCCCCGCTGCCATCCCGCCTCCCGCTGATCGTGCCGACAGCACACTCTGGCACGCGCGGACCGGGGCCACGCGCGCACGGGACCGCGTGCGCACCCTGCGGCACGTCGGGTCGACACGTGGGGCGTGCGATGGGACGGTGTGGCCCATGGCCGCGACCGACGCCCACCTCGCCGCGCGCGACGCCGGTGCGGCGACGACCCTGCGGGCCGGGTGGTCGACCGAGCTGCTGGGGTACGACTTCGGGTTCGGTCACCCGATGACCTCGGACCGCATCGACCTGGCGATCGCGCTCGCCGCGCAGCTCGGCCTGCTCGACCGGCCGGACGTCGAGGTCGTGGGCGCGCGGGCCGCGTCGGACGAGGTGCTGGCCACGGTGCACGACCCCGCGTACGTGGCGGCGGTGCACGCGGCCGCCGAGCACGGCGTCCCGGACCTGGCGCGCGGGCTGGGCACGCGCGACGACCCGCTGTTCCCGCAGATGCACGACGCCGCGGCCCGCGTCGTCGCCGGCACCCTGGACGCGGTGCGCGCGGTGTGGGAGCGGCGCACGCAGCACGCCGTGAACGTCGGCGGCGGGCTGCACCACGCCCGGCCCGGGGCCGCGTCGGGGTTCTGCGTCTACAACGACGCCGCGGTCGCGATCCGGGACGTGCTCGCGTCCGGGGCGCGGCGGGTCGCGTACGTCGACATCGACGCGCACCACGGCGACGGCGTGCAGGACATCTTCTGGGACGACCCCCGGGTGCTCACGGTCTCGGTCCACGAGACGGGCCACGCGCTGTTCCCGGGCACGGGCTACCCGACGGAGATCGGCGGGCGGGGCGCGGAGGGCACGGCCGTCAACGTGGCGCTGCCCTCGCGCACGGGGGACGCGGGCTGGCTGCGGGCCGTCGACGCCGTGGTGCCCGCCGTGGTCCGCGAGTTCGCGCCCGACGTGCTGGTGACCCAGCACGGCTGCGACACGCACCGTCTGGACCCGCTGGCCACGCTGCGGGTGTCGGTCGACGCCCAGCGGGTGGCGGCGCACCTGCTGCACGACCTGGCGCACGAGGTGAGCGACGGGCGGTGGGTCGCGCTGGGCGGCGGCGGGTACGCGATCCTCGACGTGGTGCCGCGCACGTGGGCGCACCTGCTGGGCATCGCCTCGCACCGGCCGGTCGACCCGAGCACGCCCGTGCCGGAGGAGTGGCTGGCCGTGGTCCGGCAACGCTACGGCCGCGAGGCGGTGGCCCGCATGACCGACGACGCCCCGGCGACGTTCGTGCCCTGGTCGCGCGGGTACGACCCCGCGGACGACGTGGACCGGGCGATCCGGGCGACCCGGGCGGCGGTGTTCCCGGCGCTGGGGCTGGATCCCGACCTCGACTGACCGGGGTCCGGCGTGGGGGTGCTGGGCCGTGCGGGTGTCCCGTGCTTCCCACCTGTCACACGCGCAACTAAGGTGGTCTGGCACCCGGAACCTCGGGTGCGCGACGCCGGCGCGGTCCGGCCACCAGGAGGCCGGACATGGGCGAGGACCAGGGCGGACCGTCGGCCCGCGTGCGGTACCTCACGGTCGTCGAGGTCGCCGACCTCATGCGCGTCTCGCGGATGACGGTCTACCGGCTCGTGCACGCGGGTGAGCTGCCGGCGGTGCGCGTGGGACGGTCGTTCCGGGTGCCGCAGGACGCGCTCGACGCCTACCTGCGCTCGTCGGCGACCGTCGAGCCCGAGGCGTTCGGCGAGGAGAGGCGCAGCTCCTGAGCACGACCCGCTGCGGGTGCGCGGTCGGCCGTTCGCGGTCGCGGCGGCCCATCGCGTAAGGTGGGTGCTCGGACTTCTGCGTGCGTGGGTGATTCGGGTCGGCCCGATGCGCACCGCGCGTCGATCGACCACCATTCACGGCCCCCGGGCCGTGACCGGAACACGAGTGAGGACCGCATGGGCTCCGTCATCAAGAAGCGCCGCAAGCGCATGGCGAAGAAGAAGCACCGCAAGCTGCTGCGCAAGACGCGTCACCAGCGTCGCAACAAGAAGTGAGCTGACGCCGCAACGCGGCGAGCAGTGCACCGCGGGCCCGGTCGGATGACCGGGCCCGACGTGTGTCCGGGACCCGGCGTCATCTACAACGATGTAGCCTGAGGTCGTCTGCCACGCTGGACCACGTGGGCAGGGACCCCACGGGCCGCGGGCCGCGACGAGGGCGAGGGCGCACGGTGAACGGACGACGCAGCGGTGCTGTGACGATGCACGAGGTGGCGGCGCGCGCCGGGGTGTCCATCAAGACCGTCTCGAACGTCGTCAACGGGTACCCGTACATCCGCGACAGCACCCGCGAGAAGGTCGAGCTGGCGATCGCGGAGCTGGGCTACCAGCTCAACGTCACCGCGCGGAACCTGCGCCGCGGGCGCACCGGGCTCGTCGGCCTGGCCGTGCCCGAGCTGTCGCTCCCGTACTTCGCAGAGCTGGCCGACTCCGTCATCCGGGCCGCCGAGGCGCGCGGCCTCACGGTGCTCATCGAGCAGACCGGCGCGGTGCGCGAGCGGGAGCTCGAGGTGCTGCGCGGTCAGCGCCGGCAGTTCACCGACGGCCTCATCTACTCACCGCTCGCGCTCGGGCCCGACGACGTGGGCGAGCTCGAGGGCATCGACTACCCCATGGTGCTGCTCGGCGAGCGCATCTTCGGCGGCCCGGCCGACCACGTGACGATGCGCAACGTCGAGGCCGCCAAGGCCGCGACGCAGCACCTGATCGACCAGGGTCGGCGGCGCATCGCCGTCGTGGGCGCGCACGCGGGGGAGTCGGTCGGCTCGGCGGCGCTGCGCGTGCAGGGCTACGTCGCGGCGCTCGAGGAGAACGGGCTGCCGTACGACCCGGCGCTGGTCGGCGAGGCGGGGCTGTGGCACCGCGCGACGGGCGCGGAGACCATGGCGCGGCTGCTGGACGCCGACCTCGGCATCGACGCGGTGTTCGGCCTCAACGACGCGCTCGCGCTCGGCGCGCTGCACACGCTGCACCTGCGCCGCGTCGAGGTGCCGGGCGAGATCGCCGTCATCGGGTTCGACGACATCGACGAGGCGGCCTACGCGGCACCCACCCTGTCGACCGTGAACCCCGGCCGCGAGCAGATCGCCGCCACCGCGGTCGACCTGCTCGTCGACCGGATCGACGGCGCGCAGGACGACCGGCCGTTCCGCCAGGTCGTCGCCGACTTCTCGATCGTCGCGCGCGAGTCCACGATCGGCGACGCCGCGCACGTCTGAGCGGCGGCCGGCCGGCGGGACCGTCAGCGGGCGTCGAGCCGGTCCAGCCGCACGTCGACGAGCCACCCGGTGGCCAGCAACGGCACCGCCGCGCCGCCGAGCACCGCGAGCGGCGGGGCGACCCAGCACGTCGCGGCCCAGACGGCGGCGACGCCGAGCACACCCACCGCGGTGCCCGGGCCCAGCGCGGGCGCCAGGACGAGGAACCGCCACGTCGCCGGCAGGGGCGCGCGGTAGCGCCGCAGCACCGGGGCCGCGTACGCGAGGACCACGACCGCCCAGGCCGTGACCAGCCCCAGGCCCGCGGCGAGCACCGCGCGCACCGGTCCCTGCGCGGCCGACAGCGCCCAGGCGTCCGCCGCGAGCACCGCCGCGACCAGCCACAGCGGCGCGCCGACGAGCACCGCACGGCGCCACCCTGCCCGCCACGCGTGCCAGAAGTCGTGCCAGACGTGCTCGGAGGGCGTGCCCGCGGGCAGGCGGGCCAGCACGCGGCCGCCGGCGTCGAGCGCGGGGAACAGTCCCAGGACGACACCCCCGGCCAGGGTGCCGACGACCACGAGGGCCTGCACGGCCAGCAGGTGGGCGACCCACCGCAGGGCGGTCATCACCCCGCCGGTCCATCCCTGCGCGTCCACGTCCCCGATCCTCCCAGGCGCGTCAGGCGGGCCGGGTCGCGGCGGTGACCCGCCCGTGGTCGTCCAGCAGCACGGCGACCTGCGCCGCCACGTCCCGCACGGAGTCCCACGCCGGCAGCACGACCGCCTGCACGGGCGTGCCGTCGGCCCGGCGCGCGGCGAAGCGCCCGGAGCCGAGCGCGCGCACGTGCAGCAGGTCGAGGGTGCCCTCGTGCGTGCGCCGGACCGTCCGCGGGTCCGCGCCCACGTCGAGCACCTCCCAGGTGCCGGCGAGGACCGCGGGGTCGCTCGGCCACAGGGGCTCGTCGTCGACCTCGCGGGCCTGCCCCGCCCAGGGCTGCGGGCTGACCAGCGGCCAGCCGTCGTGCGTCCACACCAGGCGTCGCACCTGCACCCGGTGGCGCGTGGGGTCGTCCTCGTCGCGCACGTGGTGCACGAGGAGCTGACGACCCGGTGCGCCGTCGCGGGCGGGCTCGGTGAGCACCGCACCGTGGCCCGGCGCCCGCAGGCCCGGGCCGCCGGCGAGCCGGTGCCCGGCGAGCACCACGGTCCCCGCGTCGTGCGCCGGGTCGCGCAGGTCGCGGCCCGTGCGGTCGCGGTACGGCCCCGTGACCTCGTCGGCGACGGCGGCGCGCACGTGGTACGTCGAGAACAGCGAGTCCCACGACGCGAGCATCGCCCACCCGCCGCCGGGGCGGGGCAGGACGTACGCGCCCTCGACCGCCCCCTCGACCTCGGGGGCCCGGCGCGCCAGCAGGACGCCCGGGCCGGGGCTCGGCACGCCGGGTGCCGGGGCGTCGAGCGCCAGGCCCGTGACCGGGTCGAGCTCGAGGGCGTGGATCCCGCCGAAGAACGACCCGTAGACCATCCAGTGCCGCTCGACGGCACCCGTGGTGTCCACCACGACGGCCGCGTCGATCGCGTTGGGCGGCCCGTCGCCGTGCGGGGAGCCGGTCGCGTCGGGCGGCACCGCCGCGCTCGTCACGACCAGCCCGCGGTCGTGCCACGGCCCACCCGGGTGATCGGCCTCGGCGAGGCCGATCGCCGAGCACCGGGAGCCGAACGACGACGCCGACCAGTACATGCGCCAGCGGTCGCCCACGCGCACGACCTCGGGCGCCCACAGGCCGGTCGCGCCCGTGAGGGCCGCCGCGGCGGCCGGCACGCCGGGCAGCGCCCAGCCGTGGAACGTCCACGTCACCAGGTCGTCCGAGCGGCGCACCTGCACGCCGCCGCGGACCGGGCCGTCGGCGTGGGCGTCCGTCGAGAACAGCCAGTACGTGCCGTCGTCGTCGCGCACCGCGGTCGGGTCGTGGGCGTGCCCGGCCCCCCAGCCGGTGGTGTCGATGCTGCCGGCCGGGTCGAGGGTCGTCACGGCGCTACGCCTTGGAGCCGGTGAGCGCGACGGACTCGATGATCTGCCGCTGGAAGATCAGGAACACCACGAGGATCGGCAGCAGCGCGACGAAGGACGCGGCCATGATCAGCGGGTAGTCGCGCTGCGTGGCGTACTCCACGTTGAGGTTGGCGATGACGACCTGGAGCGTCTGCTTGCCGGGGGAGTTCAGGTAGAGGATCGGCCCGAGGTAGTCGTTCCAGACCGTCATGAACCACAGGATGAACTGCGCCGCGATCGCGGGGCGGATCATCGGCACGATCATCCGCCCGAAGATCGTCAGGTAGGACGCGCCGTCGATCTTCGCGGCCTCGATGAGCGAGTCGGGGACCGACTCCAGGTACTGCCGCAGGAAGAAGATCATGATGATGTTGCCGAACAGCAGCGGCACGATCAGGGGCAGCAGGGTGTCCACCCACTGCAGCCGCGAGAACATGACGAACTGCGGGATCATCAGCGTCGGGTAGGGGATCATCAGGCCCGACAGCAGGGCCAGGAAGATGACGTTCTTGCCCGGCAGGCGCATCTTCGACAGCGCGAACGCGGCGATCGAGGACGTCACCGAGCCGATCACGGTGACGGTGCCGGCGACGATGATCGAGTTCTTGAAGCCCGAGAGCACCGGGGCCTCGGTCCACATCCGTGCGAACGTCGCCCACTGCGGGGAGTCGGGCCACAGCACGGGCGGCAGCGCGAACACCTCGGGCTTGGTCTTCACGGCGGTGGTGAACATCCACAGCAGC
>Ga0233375_1000605_pt1 | contig 18577 bp, 12 predicted proteins | sample ElkDunMinimDraft_10_FD_191539 | JGI IMG/M metagenome (GOLD analysis project Ga0233375, IMG submission 191539) | Fecal eukaryotic communites from dung pellets of Tule Elk in California, USA - Elk Dung E16 | ecosystem: Host-associated > Mammals > Digestive system > Large intestine > Fecal | place... | reverse complement strand
TGTCCGCGACAGAGATCGCGGCCTTCGTCGAGGAGTTCCGCCGGGTCGAGGGTTCGCTCGCCGCCGTGGAGCTCTGGGATCCGGCGCTCGGTCTCGCCCTCGATGGGGACGCTCGGGAGCTCGCCGTCGTCTGGCTGATGGCACGGGGGCGGGAGACAGTGGAGAGAGCCGTGGCGACGGGTCGCGCAACGATCGAGCCGGGAGCCGACGACGACGGCGCCGACGAGGTCCTCGACATTCTCTCGATGGCGTACGAGGGGGCGACCGGCCTCTCGTTCGCCCCGCCGGAGGGCGTGCCTCGTCCGGGAGAGGTCAGCGCCCAGATGAACGAACCTCGCTGGTGGGTCCGTCGCTCACGAGCGCACCGGGGGGCGGCGGCAGCCTGCCGGGAGATCGAGCAGAGCCAGGTCCTCCGGGAGTTCCTCCTCGGCCGCGAATCCCCGAACGAGCTCTTCATGGTCGTCCAGGCGACGCCGGGCGATCGTCACGCGCACGTCTACCTCCAGGGCAGCGGGATCGTCGCGCTCTTCGAGGCGCCCCTGTCGCGTGGGTCCGCGACTGAGGGGCGCCGAGAGGTCGAGCGCTGCTACGACGTGCTCCGCGACCGGTACGGCCTGCCAGCCGTCATGGGACCGATTCCACCCGATTCGTTACCCCATCGAGACGGCTGACCCGCGCCTCCGCGCCACTGGTCGCCCCTAGGCTGGTCGCCAGCAGACGGCGTGGTCGTCCCCGGTCGTGAGTGACGAAGGAGTGCTGATGAGCTCGCCAGGTCGCCGCCGACCGATCCCCCTCGCTGCGGGGGTCGTCGCCACGGTCCTCACCGCGACGCTGCTCACTGCGTGCACGGCCGAGGAGAGCACGGTCCCGTCGCTCGGCCTGGGGCTCGTCCCCGTACCGAGCGACGTGACCGTCGACGGGGGCGAGGCCTTCGCCCTCACCGCGGACTCGACGATCGCCCTGGTCACCCCCGAGGACATGGCCCCCGACGTCCACCACGTCGGCGAGGAGCTCGCCGCGTATCTCGGGACGGCGACGGGTTTCGAGCTGCCGCTGGGCCCGGCCGTCGACGGCGCGGCGGGCGAGATCCGGATCGAGCTCGTCCCGGATACCGAGGTCGCCTGGGACCGCGACGGCCTGCTCGACGACCCGGCGGTCGATGCGTACGAGCTCACGGTCGAGGACGACCAGATCGTCCTGACGGCGGCTGCGCCCCCCGGCCTGTTCCGCGGCGTCCAGACGCTGCGCCAGCTCTTCCCGCCGGAGATCGAGTCGACCACGGTCCAGGAGGCCCCGGCGGGCGGATGGACCGCCCCCGCCGTCACCATCTCGGACGAGCCGCGGTTCGCCTACCGGGGCGCGATGCTCGACGTGGCTCGCCGCTTCTACCCGGTCGAGTCCGTCAAGCGTTTCATCGACCACGCGTCGACGTACAAGCTCAACGCGCTCCACCTGCACCTGACGGACGACCAGGGCTGGCGGATCGCCGTCGACGCCCTGCCCGAGCTCACCGGGATCGGCTCCACGACGCAGGAGTGGTGGGAGCCGGGCAGCGGGGAGGGTGAACGCTGGTACTACACCGCGGAGGAGTACGCGGAGATCGTCGCGTACGCGGGTGAGAAGTTCATGACGGTCGTCCCGGAGATCGACGGCCCGGGGCACACGCTCGCGGCCCAGGCGTCGCTCGGCTCGCTGACGTGCGACGGCGTCCCCACGGCGCAGTACTGGGGCCCCGAGGTCAACAACCCGATCGTCTGTGCGAGCGACGAGAACATGGGCAACATCCGGGCGTTCCTCCAGACCGTCCTCGCGTCCGTCGCGGGGCAGAACCCCGGACCGTACCTGCACCTGGGCGGCGACGAGGCCCCCAGCCCGCCCGGCTGGTACGAGAACTACGCCGAGGCCGCGAACGAGATCGCGACCGGCCACGGCAAGACCGTGATCGGCTGGCACCAGTGGGGCGCGGCCGAGGCGCTGCCGCCGGGCACGCTCATCCAGTACTGGGGCGTGGGGGAGCGGCTGCGCCCGGTCATCGGCGGCGAGGCGACCAACGCGGACCTGGTCGACGTGCAGGACGCTCTCGACAAGGGCGCCCGCCTCATCATGTCCCCGGCGGACCGCACCTACCTCGACATGAAGTACGACGGCAGCACCCCCTACGGCCTCGAGTGGGCCGGTCAGATCACGCTGGAACAGGCTTACGACTGGGATCCCGCGATCGAGCTCGCCTCGCCGGACGGCAAGAGCGTCCTGGCCGACGAGGCCGACATGGCCGGCGTCGAGGTGCTGCTGTGGTCCGACCGTTCCTACCCGGGCAGCCTCGTGAGCCCGGAGGGCATCGACACGTTCGTCCCCGTCGACCAGTACGCCGACTTCATGCTCTTCCCGCGCCTGCCCGCGACGGCCGAGGTCGCGTGGTCCGAGCAGGCCGACCGCAGCTACCCGGACTTCCGCGACCGGCTCGTCCAGGTGTCCCCGCGCTGGACCGCGGCGGGCATCGGGTGGAACGAGGCGTCGGACGTGGACTGGAACCCCTGAGGTGACCAGGCCCTACCAGGCCCCCGGGTCGGGGTCGGGTGCCACGAAGGTGACCCGTCCGTCGTCGGACACCACGAGACCCGGGTTGTGCGCGACCTCCCAGCGGAACCCGTCCGGGTCCGCGAAGTACCCCGAGTAGCCGCCCCAGGCGCGCACCTGCCCGTGCACGACGACGGAGCCGCCTGCGGCGAGCGCGCTCGCCAGGACGTCGTCCACCTCGGCGGGGGAGCGGACGTTGTGCGCGAGCGCGACGGGCACCACCGGCTCCGCTCCGTGATGTCCCTCGTGGACCCCCGGCCCCGCCTCGTCGAGGAGGTCGGCGCGGCGCCACAGCGACAGCAGCAGGCCGTGCCCGACCTGGAGGAAGACCACCTCGTCCGGGACCTCGTTCACCGGCTCCCAGCCGAGGCCGTCGACGTAGAAGGCGCGCGCCCGGGCGACGTCGCGCACTCCCAGGGTGATCAGACTGACGCGAGCTTCCATGGGCCCACGCTAGACCCGGCGCCGAGCGCGCGCGCCCGGTGGCGGGCCGGTCAGCGCCGTCCTGGGACGACGGCGGGCCGCCGCCCAGGAGGACGACGGCCCGTCAGGTCGTGGAGACCTGTGCGCTCACGCAGGTGGGCGAAGGATCACTCGGCTGCCGGCGCACCCGGTGCGCCGCCGTGCGTGCGCCGACGGTTGCGCTGGCGACGCGGACGAGAGGTGGCGCCCTCCGCCGAGCCGCCCTCGGCGCCGCCGGCAGGGGCCTCGGCACGAGGGGCCTGCGCCTCGACGGCGGGAGCCGACGAACGCTCGGAGCCTCGCCCGCCCTCGCGGCCGGCCGAACGGCCGGCGTCACGTGAGCCGGAGCGGCCGCCGTCGCGGCTGCCCTCACGCCCACCGGAGCGTCCGGCGTCACGCGGTCCGCGCGCCGCGGACGGCGAGCCCCCGCGCTTGCCGGTCTCGCCCAGGTCCTCGAGCTTCTCGGCGTCCAGGCCGGCACGCGTCTGCGCCGACTTGGGCAGGCGGCCCTTGGTGCCCTCGGGGATGTTGAGGTCCGAGTACAGGTGCGGGGACGTCGAGTACGTCTCGACGGGCTCCGGGATGTTCAGGTCGAGCGCCTTGTTGATGAGCGACCAGCGGGGCACGTCGTCCCAGTCGACGAACGTGACGGCCGTGCCCTTGTTTCCCGCGCGGCCCGTACGGCCCGTGCGGTGCAGGTAGGTCTTCTCGTCCTCGGGGCACTGGTAGTTCACGACGTGCGTGACGTCGTCGACGTCGATGCCTCGCGCCGCGACGTCGGTCGCGACGAGGACGTCGATCTTGCCCGAGCGGAACGCACGCAGCGCCTGCTCACGGGCGCCCTGGCCCAGGTCGCCGTGGATCGCGCCCGACGCGAAGCCGCGGTCGGCGAGCTCGTCGGCCACCTTGGCGGCCGTGCGCTTGGTGCGCGCGAACACGATGGTCAGGCCGCGGCCCTCCGACTGGAGGATGCGCGCGAGGACCTCGACCTTGTCGAGCGCGTGCGCCCGGTAGACGACCTGCTTGATGTTCTTGACGGTCTGGCCGCCGTCGTCCGGGTCGTTGGCCCGGATGTGGGTGGGCTGCGTCATGTAGCGGCGCGCCATCGAGACGACCGCACCCGGCATGGTCGCCGAGAACAGCATGGTGTGGCGGGCCGCCGGCGTGCGCGAGAGCAGCTTCTCGACGTCGGGCAGGAAGCCCAGGTCGAGCATCTCGTCGGCCTCGTCGAGCACCACGCAGCGAGCGCGCGTGAGGTTCAGGTGCCCCTGGTTCATGAGGTCGATCATGCGGCCCGGGGTGCCGACGACGACCTCGACGCCCGCGTTGAGCGTCGCGATCTGCGGCTCGTACGCGCGACCGCCGTAGAGCTGGATGATGCGGACGCTGCGCTTGGCCGAGGCCGCCATGAGGTCACCGGCGACCTGGACCGCGAGCTCGCGGGTCGGGACGATGACGAGAGCCTGCGGCTTGCCCGGCGCGGGGAGCTGGTCGAAGCCCTCCTCGCCCGGAGCGATGACGCGGTGCAGCAGCGGGACGCCGAAACCGAGCGTCTTGCCGGTGCCGGTCTTGGCCTGGCCGATGATGTCGTGGCCCGACATCGCGACCGGCAGCGTCATGGCCTGGATCGGGAAGGGGTGGGTGATGCCGGCCTCGGCCAGGGCTTCGACGATCTCCGGGCGGACGCCGAAGTCTGCGAAGGAGACGTCCTTGGCCTGGATCGTCGAGGAGAGCGTGCCCTGTGCGTCGTCGGCAGGGGTCTCGGCAGGGTTGAGGTCGAGCTCAGTGGGCTCGATGGGTGTTTCGGTGGTGGTCACTGGTGCCTCGTGGTTCTGATGTCTGGCGCGAGGCCCCGCACGTGCGTGATCGACCCGACGGTTGGCGGGTCCACGATGCTCCGGGAAGTCCCAGGCAGGTACGGTCTCTTGCGCCTAGTGGCCGGCAGCCGATCGCAGGTATTCGCCGCGAGGACAGGTGGGGGTCGTCGGCCGTGAGGCGCGAACCCCGGTCCCGCCCGCGCGCACCGACCGAGGTCGGCGTCGTGCAGTGTCGTTCGCAAGTCTTTCGGCACGGGTGGGGCTCTGCAGCACCCACCGGGGCCGGGGGATTCGGACGACCGGGCAACCGATGTACCCACCCAGTATATCGGACACCGTCCACGAGACCGTCCATCCAGCGGGATCCTGCGTCCGTGTCGGCGGCCGCGAGGCGTGCTCGACTAGTCTGGCCGGATGAGCGAGCCCCACCAGCACGACCCGTCCGACGGCACCCGCAGGCTCGCGACCGACAGCGACGTGGTCGGTCTCCTGGGACTCATCGCCTACACCGAGCTCGCGACGTTCGGGCGCCTCGCCGCGGACGCCGCGAACGCCCCCACCCTCGCCCAGCGGCACCAGCTCTCGCGGCAGGCCGGCAAGATGCTCGCTCGCCACGAGCGGGTCCTGGAACGCATCGCCGACCTCGGTGCCGACCCCGAGGCCGAGATGGGCGCCTTCGACGGGATCTTCGACGACTTCGAGAGCCGCACGCCGTCGAGCACCTGGTGGGAGGGCGTCCTCAAGGGCTACGTGGGGCACGGCGTGGCCGACGACTTCTGCCGCCTCGCAGCCGACGGCCTCGACGACGACTCACGCGACCTGGTCCTGGAGATCCTGTCGGACGGCGTCGACTCCGAGCGGTCTGCCACCGTGATCGCCGACGCCGCTGCGGCCGACCCCGTCCTGGCGTCACGCCTCGCGCTGTGGGGGCGCCGCCTCGTGGGCGAGGCGCTCGGGCTCGTGCAGACTCTCCTCGCCGAGCGCGAAGGACTGAGCCGGCTGCTCGCCGACGGGGTGGGGCACCGCACCGAGGCCGGGACGCCTGGCGCGGCCGACGTGACCGGCTCCGCGGCGGACCGCCAGGCGTGGGTCTTCTCGCAGCTCACGGCCGAGCACACGCGCCGCATGGGCCGGCTGGGCCTCGCGGCCTGAGCGGCTCCCGGACTCGTGAAGGACGCCCTGTCCCTCTAGCCGGGCAGCTCGTCACGCTCTCTTCGGCGGGCGACGCTCTGGGCCTGCCCCTCGTGGATGTCGCTCACCCACTCCCAGCCGGGCCTGGCGGACGGGCCGATCCGCGGGTCGTCGGGGGCGGTCCCGTCGCGCAGGGCGTGGACGTACGCCCGGTCCAGGTCGATCCGCGCACGCAGCTGGTCCGCTCCGCAGACGGACCCGTGGCCAGGGACGACGACGGCGACGTCGTCCGCCAGGCTCTCGAGTGCCCGGAGCCCCAGGAGGTACTCCTCGATCGGGTCGCCGGGCTTCTCGAAGTCGTCGAGCATGGGGACGAAGACGTCGGAGAGCATGTCCCCGGCGACGAGGACGCCGCCCGCCTCGACCAGCAGGGCCGCATGACCCGGAGCGTGCGCCGGATGCTCGACGATGCGGACGTCCGGCCCGTCCCACGGGATCTGCACGGTGCCGGCGCGCAGGCCGGTGACGAGGCCGTACCCGTCCAGCGGTACTTCTCCGGCGATCTCCGGCGGCAGGCCCTCGGCGGCGCGGTCCCGCCAGTCCGGCTGCGAGCGCACGTCGCGCAGGACGGCCGCGCAGCGGGCCGTCCCGTAGCGGGGCGCGTCGCCGAACCCGGGGTGCCAGAGCACGTGATCCCAGTCGGGGTGCGTCGAGAAGCCGGCCGCGACCGGCAGGCCCAGCTCCCGCAGGTCGTCGGCCAGGCAAGCCATCTCGGAGCGCGTGAGCCCCGGGTCGACGAGCAGGACGCCGCTCCGGCCGTGGACGACGACGGTGTTGTTCCGGAGCAGCTCGCTCTGATGGACCAGGACGTCCTGCGCTACCTGCGTCAGCATGGGTGCTTCCTCTCGCTCGTCCGACACCCGCTCTGACCGCGGCGGGCAGCAGTACTCATCGCCGGGTGGACGACGAGAGCGGGGCCCCGGCCGTGTCGGCCAGGACCCCGCTCTCGTGCCGGACGTCGTCGCGAGCGCTCAGAGCGAGCCGAAGCCCACCCGACGCTGCTCCTCGGTGCCGATCTCGACGTAGCCGATCGACGCCGTCGGGACGATGACGCGGCGCCCGCGCGAGTCGAGCAGCTCGAGGGCCGGGGCGCCGGCCAGCGCGGCGGAGACGGCGGCCGCGACGGCGTCCTTGGTCTCGTCCGTCTCGACCACGAGCTCGCGGGCCAGGTTCTGCACACCGATGGTGACTTCCACGTGATTCTCCTTCGCGAGCGTCGCCCGCGGGTGATCCCGCCGGCCACTTGTCGACAACTCCTCCGATACTAACGAGATTCCCGGGTACGTCCGTCGCTCCCGCGCTGGTCGCGAGGTGAGGAGCACGCACGGCGTCGGGACGGGGCTCAGGCCTCGCGGCGGAGCATGCCGTGGACGCCGCGCCACGCGAGGGCCGGCACGAGCCGGGTGAGCTCGTCCCGGGTCACCTCGCTGCCCGCGCGCACGGCCTCGCCCGCGGCGTTGCGCGCGATCGCGGTGCACGTCCGGGCGACGACGATCGCCTCGTCCTCGGTGAGCGACGTCAGCCTGCCCAGGACCGCGGCGAGCTCGCGGGCGTTGACCTCGTCGGGCTCGAGCACGCGGGCCCGCACGCCGGGGTCGCGCATGACGTCGGACTCGAACAGCAGACCCGCCGACGGTCCGGCGGTCCGGGCGTAGTCGACGTAGGCGCGCACGATGCCGTCGACGACCGCGAGCCCGTCGAGGGCGAGGGCGTCGGCGTCGGCGGGAGAGGTGCCCGGCGCGGCCGAGCGGAAGGGGGCGAGGACGGTGCGGACCGAGCGCACGAGGGCGACGCCCTGCTCGTCGACGAGCGCGAGGTACAGGTCGAGCTTGGACGGGAAGTGTCGATAGAGCACGGGCTTGCTGACCCCGGCGCCCTCGGCGATGTCGTCCATGGTGATGTGGTGGTAGCCGTGGTCGGAGAACAACCGTTCAGCCACGGTGAGCAGCTGTGCTCGCCGCTCGCCCCTGGGCATCCTCGCGCGCACGGTCCCGGTGCTTTCCTGCTTCTGCGCTACCCCCGACATGCGGCGATAGTACGGGCAGCGGCGAGGTGGTGCGGTCGTCGATGGGATCATGGACACGTGAATGCACCAGGAGCGCCCGTCGACCGTCCGAGGGGACCCCTGGAACGTTCGCCCGGAGGCGATGAAGCCGCAGGTCAGCCAAGTTTCCCCAGCCCGACGACGGAGCGCGGGTCCCGCGGTCCGCGCCGGGCGGCGCCTCGTGCGAGCACGAGGTCGCGGGGTCCGCACCGGGGCCGGGTGGCCGCGTTCGTCGTGGTCGGCGTCCTGGGTGGCCTGGGAGCCGGCGTGGCGGGGGTGGGGGCCCTGGTGCCGCGAGCCCCAGGCGCTCCCGTGCCCGCGACGGCTGGCGCGCTCGAGGCCCCGGACGCCGTCGAACGGGCGGACGTGGCGCCCGGCTCGACGACCGCCCCTACCGGCGGCTCGAGCAGCACCGGCAGCTCGGGAGGCACCGACGGTGCCGAGCCCGTGAACGGTGCGGGGGCTACGGGCGCGGCCGGCGCCACGGACGGTGCCACGGACGGCGCCACGGCCGGCGCCGGTGCGGCGGCGGTGCGGGCCGAGGACAGCGCCAGCCGTTCGGTCCGTGACCCTCAGCTCGGCCTGGACGGTCCGGGGTCCGTCCCCCTCGTGCTCGAACGTGCCGTCGAGCCGGGGTCGGGGCTGGTCGGCCGGGAGGTCGTGCCGGACCTGGGTGGAGCGCTCGTGATCGTGCCCGCCGAGGTGCCTGCGCCGGGCGCGGGAACGGTCCGGCGCGTGCGCGTCGAGGTCGAGCAGGGGCTGCCCGTGGACGGCGAGACGTTCGCCGCGGCCGTGCTGGACACGCTCAACGACCCGCGGGGCTGGGGACCGGTCGACGGCGTGACGTTCGCGCGGACGGGGGGCGAGGCGGACATCCGGGTCGTCCTGGCGAGCCCTGCGACGACGGACCGGCTGTGCGCACCGCTCCAGACGGAGGGGTCGTACTCGTGCGGGACGACGGGCGCCGCGATCCTCAACTTCTCGCGGTGGGTGAACGGTGCCACGGACTTCGGGCAGGACGTGGCGCTGTACCGGCAGTACCTGGTCAACCACGAGGTGGGGCACGTGCTGGGGCACCGCCATGTGAGCTGTCCCGCACCGGGAGCGCTCGCGCCCGTCATGGTGCAGCAGTCGATGTCGACCGAGGGGTGCCTGCCGAACGGGTGGCCCACGGCCTAGGGGCGCCGCCCGGGCGGTGCTCGGGAGTGTGGGTGCCTCGTGATGAGATCGTCGGGTGCTGCACCTCCCGGACCTTCGTCTCGTGCTGCCGGACACCGCCTCGGCGGCGCGCGTCCGGCTCGACGCGACCCAGCAGGCTGCGCTCGACGCGGCGCGCACGGAACCCGCGACCCTCGTGGTCGGGGCGCCGGGTACGGGCAAGACGACCGTGGCCATCGAGGTGGCCGCGCAGGCGTTGAGCGCGGGCGCGGACCCGGACCGGATCCTGGTGGTGGCGGCCTCGCGCCGCTCGGCTGCCGAGGTCCGTGACCGGTTGTCGGCGCGCGCTGACCGGACGGTCAGCGCCCCCATGGTGCGCACGGCCGCCGCCGCCGCGTTCGCGGTGCTGCGGGCACGGGCCGCGGCCCTCGGCGAGCCGCCGCCCACCCTCATCTCCGGGCCTGAGCAGGACCTGCTCCTCGCCGAGCTCCTCGCGGGGCACCTCGACGGCGAGGGCGTGCCGCTGCGCCTGCCGGACGGGCTGCCGCAGGAGGTGCTGGCCCTGCGCGGTCTTCGCCAGGAGCTGCGCGACCTGCTGATGCGCGCGGCCGAGCGGGGCCTGACGCCCGCAGACCTCGACGACCTCGGTGTGCAGCACGACCGCCCCGAGTGGCGGACCGCCGCACAGGTCTACCAGGAGTACCTCGACGTGACGGCGCTGCGGGTCGGCACCCCGGACCTGGGCTCGCGCTACGACCCCGCGGTCGTGGTCGACGAGGCCGCCGAGGCCCTGCTCGCCTGGGAGGACGAGGTCACGAACGCCCCCCGTCCCGGGTGGGACCTGGTCGTGGTGGACGACTACCAGGAGGCCACGATCGCGACCGCGCGCTTCCTGCGCGTGGTGCACGACGACGGCGCGCGCCTCGTCCTGCTCGCGGACCCGGACACCGCGGTCCAGACCTTCCGCGGTGCGAGCCCTGCCCTGGTCGGGCGGGCGGCGGCGCCCGTGCGACGGCGTGCCGCGACGGGCGAGTTCGACGCGCGGGTCGAGGTCCTCGGCACCGCCTGGCGGCAGGAGGGCGACCTCCGCGAGATCACGCGGACCGTGACGACCCAGATCGGCACGGTCGCCGGTGCGGTCCACCGCGGGGCGACGGCCTCGCCCGTGCCTGCACCGGACGACGCGGCGCCGCGCGGCGCCTCGGTCGCGCTGCTCGGCAGCGGTGCGGAGGAGGCCGCGTACGTGGCCCGCGAGCTGCGCGCCGAGCACCTGCTGCACGGCACCCCCTGGGGTCGCATGGCCGTGGTCTGCCGCGCCGGGGCCCAGCTCGCGACCTTGCGCCGCGCGCTCATCGCGGCCTCGGTACCCGTCGGCATCCTCGGCTCGGACGTGCCGCTGCGCGAGGAGCCCGCGGTCACACCGCTGCTCGCGATCATGCGCGTCGCGGTGGGCCTGCCCCCGGCCGGGTACTCGCGCGGGCTGGACGGCGTGCGCGGCACGGCCGGGATCGACGACGCCGTGACCCGCGACGTCGGTGACCCGGCCGAGACGCTCGTCGACCGCGAGCCCGCCGCGCCGGACGCCACCTTCGACGAGCTCGACCCGGTGACCGCGGCCGCGCTCGTGACGTCTCCCGTGGGCGGGCTCGACGTGGTCGCGCTGAGGCGTCTGCGCCGGGCGTTGCGCGCCGAGGAGCTCGGGTCGGGCGGCGGTCGCACCTCGGACGCGCTCCTCGTCGAGGTGCTGCTCGACGAGTCGCGGGCCGCGACGCTCCCCACGAGCGTGCGGCGCGGCGCCGTGTCCGTGGCCCGCGTGATCGCCGCCGGACGCGAGGCCGTGCTCGCCCCCGACGCGACCGCGCAGACCGTGCTCTGGTCGATCTGGAGCGCGACCGGCCTCTCGGACCGGTGGCGTGACGCCGCACTCGGCGGGGGAGCGGTCGGTGCGCGCGCCGACCGTGACCTCGACGCGGTCCTCGCGCTCTTCCGCGCCGCGGAGACCTTCGTCGACCGCATGCCGGGGGCTCCGCCGTCGGCGTTCGTGGAGTACCTCGAGTCGCAGGACCTGCCGGCGGACTCGCTCGCGGCCCGTGCCGCAGGCACGGACTCGGTCGCCGCGCTCACGCCCGCCGGCGCTGCCGGGCGCGAGTGGGACGTCGTGGTGGTGGCCGGCGTCCAGGACGGTGTGTGGCCGGACCTGCGGCTGCGCGACTCGCTCCTGGGCTCCGAGGCGCTCGTCGAGCTCCTCGCAGGGCGCACGCAGGACGCTCACGGGCTCGGACCGGACGCCCGGCGAGCGGTCCTCACCGACGAGCTGCGGTCCTTCGCGGTCGCGACGTCGCGCGCCACGCGCCGCCTGCTCGTGACGGCCGTGAGCGACGTCGACGAGGTCCCCTCGCCGTTCGTCGACCTGGTCTGTCCGCCCGCTGGACCGGACGACGCAGCGGAAGCAGCGAGCGGGGAGCCGGACGACGGCGACGGCCCGGCGTCGCCCGACGAGGAGCGCGACCCGCGCCGCGTCGAGGTGGGACAGCCGCTCGACCTGCGCGGCCTCGTCGCCTCCGCGCGCAGCCTGCTCGTCGAGCAGGTCGTGCGCGAGTCGTCCAGCGCGCCCGGCGCGCCCGGCGCGGCCGTGCGCCCGGCTGCGAGCGGGCGGCGACCGGACCGGACGGACGCGCCTGACCCCGAGCGCGCCGACGCCCTGGCCGAGCTGCTGGCCGACCTGGCGCTCGCGGGCGTCGGCGAGGCGCGGCCCGAGTCCTGGTACGGCGTGAACCCGGTCTCGAGCACCGAGTCCCTGTGGGGGCCCGAGGACACGGTCATGATCTCGCCGTCCAAGGTCGAGTCCGTGAGCAGGTGCGCGCTGCGCTGGGCCGTGGAGAGCGCGGGCGGCACGGCCCCCGACGCGACCGCCCAGTCGCTCGGCAACCTCGTCCACTCGATCGCGCAGGAGGCGCCGCGCGGGACGCACTCGGAGCTCGCCGCGGAGCTGGACCGCCGCTGGCCCGAGCTCGCGCTCACGCCGGGCTGGCCCGCGACCCAGACGCGCCACAAGGCCGAGGACATGGTCGGTCGGCTCGCGGGGTACCTGCAGGCCGCGGGTGAGCCGTTGCTCGTCGAGGCGCCGTTCGAGCTCGAGATCGGCCGGGCCGTCCTGCGCGGGGTCATCGACCGGGTCGAGGACGCCGGGGACGGCGCGGTGCGCGTCGCGGACCTCAAGACCGGCAAGACCAAGCCGTCGGTCGCCGAGGCCGTCACCAACCCCCAGCTCGGTACCTACCAGCTCGCCGTGGAGGGTGGGGTCCTCGACCTGCCGGACGGCACGCGCAGCGCCGGCGCGCAGCTCGTGTTCGTGGGGGACGGCAAGGACGCAGGGCTGCGCACGCAGCCGGCGCTCGAGCCCGAGCCCGACGGGTCGAGCTGGGCGCGCGAGCTCGTCGAGGAGGTGGCGGACACCATGGCCGACTCGGTGTTCACGGCCCGCGAGAACAAGCTGTGCTCGGTGTGCCCCGTGCGCAGGTCCTGCCCCCTCATGACGGAAGGCCGCCAGGTGATCGCGTGAGCGCCGAGTCCCTGTTCGACGACGTCGACCTCGGGGCGGCCGGCCTCCCGGCCGGGTCCGCCGCGGGCGACGAGCGGGAGCTGCCCGAGCCGAGGTTCTCGGCCGTGCGCATCGCGGAGATGCTGGGTCGTCCGCGGCCCACCGACGAGCAGGTCGCCGTGATCGAGGCACCCCTCGCGCCGATGCTCGTGGTGGCCGGGGCAGGGTCGGGCAAGACCGAGACCATGGCCGCGCGCGTCGTGTGGCTCATCGCGAACGACTGGGTCGCCAAGGAGGCCGTGCTCGGCCTGACGTTCACGCGCAAGGCGGCAGGTGAGCTCGCCGAGCGCGTGCAGTCGCGGCTCGTGCAGCTCGACCGCGCCCTGGGCAAGGACGGCGCGGCGCTGTCCATGCTGGACCGGCCCGCGATCTCGACGTACAACTCGTACGCGGCCTCGCTCGTGGGAGACCACGCGCTGCGCATCGGGATCGAGCCCGGCGCGCGCCTGCTCTCGGAGGCCAGCCAGTGGCAGCTCGCGGCGGAGGTCGTCGAGAGCTGGGCCGGGGACCTCCAGACCGATGCCGCCTTCTCGACGGTCGTGGGTGCGGTCCTGTCGCTGTCCGGGGCGCTGAGCGAGCACCTGCTGAGCCCGGACGAGGCCCGCGCGGGCATCGCGGGCATCGTCGACAAGATCCTGGCGACCCCGCTGGGCGGCAAGCGCACCGAGCACTACGCCGAGGTCAGGAGGCTGCTCGGCTCGCTCGGGGAACGCCACCGGCTGCTCGACGTCGTCGAGGCCTACCAGGAGCGCAAGCGGACCTCCGACTCCCTCGACTTCGGGGACCAGGTCGCGATCGCGGCCCGGCTCGCACGGACCGTGCCCGCGGTGGGGGCGGGGGAGCGGGCCAGGTACGGCGTCGTGCTGCTCGACGAGTACCAGGACACGTCGTACGCCCAGGTCGAGCTCCTGTGCGCGCTGTTCGGCGGGCACCCGGTCACGGCGGTGGGCGACCCGAACCAGTCGATCTACGGTTGGCGCGGCGCGAGCGCGTCCGGACTCGCGCGGTTCCCCGAGCGGTTCCGGTCGACGGGCGCCGGCAGCACGGGCGCTCCGGCCGACGTGCGCTACCTCAGCACCTCGTGGCGCAACGACCGGGCCGTCCTGGCCGCGGCGAACGTCACGGCCGCCCCGCTGCGCGAGGGGGCGACGCGCGTGCCCGTCCCGCAGCTCGACGAGCGCCCCGGCGCGGGGCACGGTGTCGTGACGGGCGTCTTCGCGGCGACGCTCGAGGAGGAGGCCGCGGCGGTCGCGGACTTCGTGGCCGAGCGGTGGCGTCCGCGCACGCGCCGCCAGGAGCGTGTGACCGCAGCGGTCCTGTGCCGCGCGCGCTCGCAGTTCCTCGCGATGGAGGTCGCGCTGCGCGCCAAGGGGCTGCCGGTGGAGGTCGTCGGGCTGGGCGGCCTCCTGTCGACCCCGGAGGTCGTGGACCTCGTGGCGCTCCTCGAGGTCGCGCACGACCCGTCGCGCGGCGACTCGCTCATGCGCGTCCTCACGGGCCCGCGCCTCAACCTGGGCGCGGCGGACCTGCACGCGCTGAGCAGCTGGGCGGCGGACCTGGCGCGCCGGGACGCGGCGCGCCGCCCGTCGTCGGAGGATCCCGCAGCGCCCGACGGCGGAGCACCCGCCGGTCCGTCGGGTGCGGGCGTGCCGGGCGACGCCGAGCTGCCCGGCGTCGCCGCGGACGGCACCCTCACCGTGGTCGAGGGCGACGTGGTCGACCACCGGTCGATCGTCGACGCGCTCGACGACCTCCCCGCTCCGGGGCGCGCGGCGCGCGACGGTCGTGTGCTCACCGAGGCCGGGCACGCGCGGCTCGTCGCGCTGTCCAGGGTGCTGCGCGACCTGCGCGGTCAGACGTACCTGTCGCTCCCGGAGCTCGTGACGCAGGCCGAGCGGGCCCTGGGCCTCGACATCGAGGTGGCCACCGCGGCGACGCTCGCAGCGGGTGGTTACGGAGAAGAGGTCGGCGACCGGGGCCGCGCGCACCTCGACGCGTTCCGGGACGTCGCGGCGACGTTCTCGCAGTCCGCGGACCTGCCCACGCTCGGCGCGTTCCTGGCGTGGCTCGGCACGGCGGGGTCCCAGGAGCGGGGCCTCGACCTGCCTGTGCGCGAACCCGACCCCGACGCGGTGCAGATCATCACGGTGCACGCCTCCAAGGGGCTGGAGTGGGACGTCGTCGCGGTGCCCGGCATGGTCGACGGGATCTTCCCCAGCACGGCCGTGGGGGACAAGGGGCCGACCGACAGCGGCTGGTTCACCGGGCTGGGCAACCTCCCGTACCCGTTGCGCGGCGACGCCGAGGACCTGCCCGTCTTCCAGTACGAGGTCGCCGAGGACGCCAAGGACCTCGACGGCCGCCGCAAGGAGTTCCTCGCGGCGAGCGGAGAGCACCAGGTCGACGAGGAGCGCCGCCTCGCCTACGTCGCGTTCACGCGCGCCCGCGCCGAGCTGCTGCTCGCCGGGTCGTGGTGGCGTGAGGCGACCAAGCCGCGCACTCCCTCGCCGTTCCTCGTGGAGCTCGCCGAGGCGGGGATCATCAGCGACGCCGACTGGGCCGGCATCCCCGACAAGGACGAGAGCAACCCTCGGGACGAGCTGGTCCACGAGGCCGAGTGGCCGCGCGGGGAGGCGGGGGCCGAGGGCGCGGGCGCCCGTGCTGACACGGCCGCGACACCCGGGACGCCCGCCCCGCCGTCCGCGCCGGCAGCCGAGCAGCGTGCTCGTGCGGTCGTGCGGGGCGCGGCCGACAAGGTCCGCGAGCGGATCGGGGCCCGCACGGCGCTCTCGTCCGTCGGCGGTGACGGCGGTCGCGGCGCGGGCACGGGGCGGCGTGCGGTCTCGGAGGGGCAGGCGCCGCTGCTCGACGCGTCGGGCACGGACCTGCGCGAGCTCGCGCGCCTCCTGCTCGAGGAGCGTGACCGCCGCGACGCCCGCAGCAGCGAGATCTCGTTCCCCGCGCACATCTCGGCGTCCGGGCTCGTGCGGCTGGCCGCGGACCGGGGCGAGTACGCGCTGCACCTGCGGCGCCCGGTGCCCGCGCAGCCCACGGTGCACGCGCGCCGCGGCACGCAGTTCCACCTGTGGGCCGAGCAGTACTTCACGTCGTCGTCGTTGCTCGACGTCGACGACCTGCCCGGTGCCGACGACGAGGACATCTCGCCGGACCTGGACCTCGACGCGCTCCAGCAGACGTTCCTCGCCTCGGAGTGGGCGGGGCGTACTCCGCTCGCCGTGGAGGTCGACGTCGAGACCCCGGTCGGCGGGATCATGTTCCGTTCGCGCATCGACGCGGTCTTCCCCGAGAGCCCCGAGCATGCGGACGGCGCGACGGACGCCGTCGTGGTCGTGGACTGGAAGACGGGCAAGGCGCCGCGCGACGCCGAGGCCCGGCGCACGCGCGAGGTCCAGCTCGCGGTCTACCGGCTCGCGTGGTCGCGCTGGTCCGGGCTGCCGGTCGAGAAGGTCAACGCGGCGTTCTACTACCTGGGCTCGGACGAGACGGTGCGCCCCGAGCGCCTGCTGGACGCGGCCGAGCTGGAGGCGCTCGTGGCGGGCAGCTGACGAGGCCCGGGCCCGGGCCTGCCTGCTACCCCTCGTTCTCCCCGCTCGTCACCTCGTCGAGGTCGATCAGCATGTCGACGGCGTCGTCGATCACGTCCTGGAGCCCGTGCCGCACGCCGTGCAGCAGCCAACGGGCCAGCGCCAGCTCGCCCGCGAGCAGCGCCCGGTCGGTCAGGTGGGGGTCGGTGAGCTCGGTGCGGCGGAGCTGGTAGGCCTCCATGATCGAGTCGATCGCCTCGGGCGGTGCGGCGACGAGCAGCCACGCGAGGTCGTCGGCGGGGTCGGCGACGCGTGCCTCGGCCCAGTCCGTCATCGCCACGACGCGGCCGCGCGCGACGAGGACCTGGGGGGTGCCCAGGTCGCCGTGCACGACGACGGGCTGGTACTTCCACAGCGACACGTCTTCGAGCGCAGCCTCCCACCGGCGCAGGAGCCGCGGGGGCACCTTGCCCGTCTTCGCGGCCTCGTCGACCTCGGCGAGGCGCCGGTCACGGTACTCCGCGGCCGTGTAGACGGGCAGGCCTGCGTTCTCGACGACCGAGTGCGGCAGCTCGTGCACCGCGGCGAGCACGCGGCCGAGGTCCGCGGCGAGCCCTGGTCCGGGGCGCAGGGTGTCGAGGTCGAGCGGCGCACCGCCGTACCGGTGGTGCACGACGGCGCGCCCACCTTCGGGGAGCAGCGCGTAACCGAGGACGTCGGGCACGGTGAAGGACAGCACGCCCGTGGTCACGTAGTGCCGCAGCGAGTCGAGCAGCGCGGTCTCGGCCTCGAGGGCCGCGCCGGCCGCGAGGGTGCGTGGTGCGCGGACCACCCACTCCTGGCCGTCGCTGTCGGTGACGATCGCGACGTCGTCGTCTCCCGTCGCCTCGGCGGGGCGCACGGACCGGACGTCGAGGCCGGGGACGGCCGCGGTCGCGAGGGCGGCGAGGTTGAGCGGTGAGCGTGGCACCCGCCCACGGTAGTCGGTGCGGGGCGGGCGCCGTCACCCGGACCGGGGCGTGTCCGAGACGCGGTCGCGCCGCGTGCCCCTGGCGCCTCGCGTGACCTACGGTCGAGAGGTGACCGACCAGACCCCACCCGCCAGCCCCGCAGCGACCAGCCCCGCAGCGACCGCCCGTGACGCGGCCGCCTCGACAGACGCCTTCGCCGCCCACCTGCCGCTCGCGCACTCGATGCTCGACCGCGCTGCGCACCGGCGCACCGAGGAGGGCCTGTTCGCGGCCCTGCGTGCCGACCCGTCGACGCGCGTGGTGCTGCTGCACCGTGGGCGTCTGGCGACCGGTCCGGACGGGCTCGCGCTGGCCACGCCGCAGGACGTCGCGGCGGTCCCCGCGCCCCCCGCAGCCGTGGGCGACCACAGCAGCACGCCGCGCTGGCTCTTCCTGGGGGAGGACTCGTCGTCGGGCACGGCCTTCCTCGCGCTCCTCCTGCCCGACGACGCGGACGACCTGGACCTGGACATCGAGGGCGTGGACCCCACGGGCCCGTTCTCGGTCCTGGTGCGCACCCACGACTGGGCCGGTCTGCGCGAGCTCGCCGCACGCCTGGGGCCCCGCGACACGGGCCTGGCGACCGAGGCGGTCGCGCTCGCGGCCTGGCACGCGGCCAACGAGCGCTGCCCACGCTGCGGCGAGCCGACCGTGCCCGCCGCCGCGGGCTGGGTGCGCCGGTGCGTGGCGCAGGGCATCGACCACTACCCGCGCACCGACCCGGCGGTCATCATGGCGGTCGTCGACCCGGGCAGCGGGCCGGGCGAGGACCGGCTGCTGCTGGGCCACGCGGCGCACTGGCCCGAGGGCCGGTTCTCGACGCTCGCGGGCTACGTCGAGCCGGGCGAGGGTCTCGAGCAGGCGGTGCGGCGCGAGGTCGCCGAGGAGGTCGGCGTCACGATCGGGGAGGTGGTCTACCGGGCGAGCCAGCCCTGGCCGTTCCCGGCCTCGCTCATGCTGGGCTTCACGGCCACGGCGCTCACCACGGACATCACGCCCGACGGCGAGGAGGTCACCGACGCCCGCTGGTTCACCCGGGAGCAGCTCGCCCGCGCCACGCAGAGCGGGGACGTGCGGCTGCCGAGCCGTTCGTCGATCGCCCGCGCGCTCGTCGAGGAGTGGTTCGGGGGCCCGCTCACCGGGGAGTGAGGCCGCGGGAAGGGTCCGACGGG
>Ga0233375_1000604_pt1 | contig 18589 bp, 14 predicted proteins | sample ElkDunMinimDraft_10_FD_191539 | JGI IMG/M metagenome (GOLD analysis project Ga0233375, IMG submission 191539) | Fecal eukaryotic communites from dung pellets of Tule Elk in California, USA - Elk Dung E16 | ecosystem: Host-associated > Mammals > Digestive system > Large intestine > Fecal | place... | reverse complement strand
GAGACCCGCGAGATCGCGGTTGAAGGTGATTCCCTCGCGGAGCTGCACAAGAAGCTCACTGCCCAGACCCCGGCGGGTTGGGAGCTCGCGGAGGCTCCGGTGCGTATGACGAAGGGTACCGTCGCGGTGACCGCTGTCGGGAAGTTCGTCCGCCGCGACGGAGCGCGCGAGATCGAAGCGGACGACATGGCCGCCCTGCGAGCAAAGGTTCCGGCCGGTTGGCAGTTGACCAACGTTCGGCAGATCTGAGGACGACGGCATTCATGTGTGCAGCCGACGTCGGAAACCGCTGAGCGTCACCATCACACTGTTCGGGTGCCCGGCAGGTGCGCCAGTTCTCGCTCCAGCCCGCCGCCCTACCGGTAGTTGATGAACTGCAGGTCGACGTCCAGGTCGGCCGCCTTCAGCAGTCGCTGCACTTCCTGCAGGTCGTCGCGGCTCTTGGACTGCACGCGCAGCTCATCGCCCTGGATCTGCGACTTGACCGACTTCGGACCCTCGTCGCGGATGAGCTTGCCGATCTTCTTCGCGTTCTCCTGCGAGATGCCTTCCTTCAGCGTGGAGACGATGCGGTACTCGCGGCCGCTGGGGACCGGGTCGCCCGTCTCGAGGCTCTTCAGGGAGATGCCGCGCTTGATGAGCTTGGACTGGAACACGTCGAGCACCGCCTTCGCGCGGTCCTCGCTGTTGGCCTTGATGAGGATCGAATCGCCGCTCCACTCGATCGACGCGTCGGTGCCCTTGAAGTCGTAGCGCTGCTCGACCTCTTTACGCGCCTGGTTGAGGGCGTTGTCCGCCTCCTGGCGGTCGATCTTCGAGACGATGTCAAAGGAGGAATCAGCCATGTCGTGAGTCTACCGAGCAACGCGTCGGGCACTATGTGTCCCATGGGATCAGCGTTGACCACCATCGGACTACCCGTCGCCCTCGGCATCATCATGCTGGGCCTCGGCCTCAGCCTCACCCCGCGCGACTTCGCGCGGGTCGCGAAGCAGCCCAGGGCGGTGATCGTCGCCCTGCTGTGCCAGCTGGTGCTGCTGCCGGCGATCTGCTTCGGCCTCGTGCTGCTGTTCCAGCTGCCGCCCGTGCTGGCGGTGGGCATGATGATGCTCGCCGCCTCGCCCGGCGGCACCACGGCGAACCTCTACAGCCACCTCTTCCGCGGCGACATCGCCCTGAACATCTCCCTCACGGCACTCAACTCCGTGATCGCCGTGGTGACCCTGCCGATCATCACGAACCTCGCCATCGCCTACTTCGACCCGTTCGACGGTGAACTCGGAATGCAGTGGGCCAAGACCGTCGAGGTGTTCGCCATCGTGCTGCTGCCGGTCGCGCTCGGGATGATCGTGCGGCGCGTGTGGCCGCAGTTCGCCGACCGCATGGACAAACCGGTGCGCATCGTCTCGGTGATCGTGCTCATCGTCGTGATCGCGGGAGCCGTGGCATCCAACTGGGCGCTGCTGGTGGAGAACGTCGCGAGCCTCGCGCTCATCACGGTGCTGTTCTGCCTCATCAGCCTCGGTGTGGGATATCTGGTGCCGCGCCTGCTCAAGGTCGGCAAGCGACAGGCGATCGCGTCGTCGTTCGAGATCGGCATCCACAACGCGACCCTGGCGATCGTCATCGCCCAGACGGTGATGGGCTCGGTGGAACTCAGCCTGCCGGCGGCCGTCTACGGCGTGCTGATGTTCTTCATCGCGTTCGGGTTCGGCTTTCTCATCCGCGACCGGCGCGCGACGGCAACCGAGGTGCGCCAGGAGGATGCCGCGACGGCGGCGCCTTCGTAGACTGGCCCGCATGCGTCCGCTCACCGAGGACGAACTGCGCACGTCGTTCGTCAACGCCGGCCCCGACGACATCCGCCAGGTGGCGGTGCCCGCCGACTTCCTCTTCGCCGACTGGGACCACCTCGACTTCTACGCGTGGCGGGATCCTCGCACCCGCAGTCGCGGGTACGTGGTCGCCGAGGTCGGGGATCGTCTCACCGGCGTCGTGCTGCGCGCGGCCGATGGATCGGGCCGGGCCAGGGCGGCGATGTGCAACATCTGCCACACGATGCAGCCCGCCGATCAGGTGGCGCTGTTCACGGCGCGCAAGGCGGGGGATGCCGGTGCGCACGGCGACAGCGTGGGGACCTACATCTGCGCCGACCTGTCGTGTCACGAGAACGTCCGGCTCGCCGCACCCCTCGCCCCCAGCGAGGTCCGGGCGAGCGTGGATCGCCGCATCGACGGCACCAGGCAGCGCGCCGAGGCCTTCGTCGCGCGGGTGGTGCAGGGCTCGGTCTGAGCCGATTTCGGACACCCGGCGGAACAGAGTAGGATTGTCAATCGCGCCTCCGGTCGACTGGATAAGCTGGGCGGGTGCGCACCTGGCGAGTTACCCAAGCGGCCAAAGGGATCTGACTGTAAATCAGACTGCTCAGCATTCGGGGGTTCGAATCCCTCACTCGCCACCATCATGTGATGTCCCGCGACATGTGTCTCATATGTCGCGGGACATCTGTCATTTCTGGGGCCATCGTCCGGGTGGGGTGAGCTGGTTTCGCCAGTAGCTGCGGGTGGGGTCGATGTGGTGCTCGCTGAGGATCTCGCCGGTGTCGAGGTGGATGACGGTGACGGTGGTGTCGTCGCTCAGCGCGAGGATCCGCTTGCTGCGGTGTTGGTAGCCGATGCCGAGGTGGTGCATGTGTGCTGCGCGGCGCAGGATCATTTTGCCGTTGGTGCCGACGGGGTCGTATCGAAGGCGGAAGTGTCCTTCGCGCGGTGTCGCGGGGAGGGCTTTGGGTGAGGCGGCGTAGGCGGCCGCAGGGGTCTTCCCGCCTGCCGCGCGGTGCGGGCGGTGGTGGTTGTAGTGGTCGCGGAACGCGTCGAGCTGCGCCTGCAACTGGGGGAGTGTGGTGGCGCGGGGGCGGGCGGTGAGCCATCGTTTCAGCGTTTGGTGGAACCGTTCGATCTGTTCCCGGCTCTGGTGGGGACCGGGATGCTCGCGATGCTCATCGGCGGCGGTTCGGGCGCCGGACTGTTCATCGCCGCCGCGCTGTGGGGCTTGGGGTTCGGTGGTGTGCCGACCGCGGTGCTCACCTGGGGCGCAAGAGTCGAACCCAACCGACTGGAGCAGATCGGCGCGCTGATCGTCACCGTCTGCAACGTCGCGATCGCCGTGGGGGGCGGTGGCGGTCGGAATTCTCGTCGATTCCATCTCGGCCCGCGCGCCCCTGGCCGTCGGGGCGGTCGGCGCCCTCTTGGGCGCAGCGGTCCTTGTGGCGCTGCGCGTGCGGTCACGCGTCGGCTGACCCGCCCGCGGAGCGGAGAGCCCGGCCGTCTCGGCCGGGCTCTCCCGTGTTAGCCGACGAGGATGCTGGTCACCTGCCGCGCGTCGTCGCTGGCGAGGCCGACGACCAGTTGGAACTCGCCCGGTTCGACGGCCCAGCCCGCTGCCGACCAGTGGGCGAACGCGCCACCGGGCACCTCCAGGCGCACCCGACGGCTGCCGCCCGCGTCGACGGTGAACGCGTCGAATGTCGCAAGCCAGCGAGCCGGACGATCGATTCCGCTCGCCGAAACGCGCTCCGCATAGACCTGCACGACCGCCTTTCCGTCGCGTGCGCCGGTGTTCTCGAGAGTCACGGAGATGGGAATATCGGCGAATGGCGCGGCCGCGGGGGACGCCTCAAGGTCGCTGACCTGCCACGTCGTGTAGCCCAGTCCGTGACCGAACGCGAAGGCCGGCGCTACGTCGTGCTTGAGGTAGGCGCGGTAGCCGATGTGCAATCCCTCCTCGTAGGCGAGGACCCCCGCCGTCGGGGCCACCTCCCGGACAGGAACGGTGTCTTCCGAGGCGGGCCAGGTCACCGGGAGGCGTCCACCCGGTTCGCTGTCCCCGCTCAGCACCTCCGCCAGCGCGGTCCCCGCCTCCTGACCCGGGAACCACACCGTCAGGGCGGCCGCGACATCGTCAAGCCACGGCGCCACGACGGGAGACCCGGTGTTGATGACCACCACGGTGCGCGGGTTCGCGGCGGACACCGCTCGCACCAGCGCATCCTGGTGGCCGGGCAGCGCGAGGCTGTCACGATCGAAGCCCTCGGACTCCACCTCGGAGGAGGTCGAGACGACGACCACGGCCACGTCCGCCGCCGTGGCAGCTGTGGCGGCATTCGCGATGAGGTCTTCGGCCGCGTCCGTCGGGGCGGGCACGCCGAGGCGGAGCGCGAGCGCGTCGGGCATCTCGCCGGCGACCGGCGACAGACGGACGACCAGTTGCACGATGTCGTCGGTCCGGGGGAGTTCGAAGCTCGTTGCGGGCGGGTGCAGAACCGCGGCGGCCGGGTCGTCGCCCGGGCCGGTCCGCAGCGACCCGGCCGCCGCGCTGACGCCGTCGACGAGGACCTCGTAATCGCACAGGCCGGCCACACCGAAGGGGAAGGTCGCCCCCTCGCCCGCGGGGGCGTAGTTCAACTGCATCTCCACCACGGCGCTGTTGCTCGCCAGCGATGCCGCGTCGAACGACACGATGCCCGATGCGCGGCGGTCCTCACGGGCGGTGACGTTCCCGGCGTGATCGAGGTAGCGCACATGCATGCCTGCCGCGCCGTCGGGCGTCGTGAAGCTACCCTCGGGCAGATCGGCCAGCCCCTTCTGCACGACGGCTCCCAGCGACCAGGTGACCTGTGCCTCGGGCCAGCGCGTACGGATGCCGTCCAGCGGCGAGATCACGGACGCGGGGATCACGGTGGCACTTCCGCCGCCCTGCGTGCGGGCGCGCACGGCTCCCTCGCCGATCACCGCGATCGACGGGGGAGCCTGCAGCGGCAGGATGCCGTCGTTGTGCAGCAGCACGGCGCCGGCCACCGCCGCAGCCTTCGCCACCTCGACGGCATCCACGGGTTCAGCAGTCGCCCGCGCCGGTGCCCCCGCGAGCGCACCGACCCTCGAAGCGAGACGGAGCAGGCGTACGACCTTCTCGTCCACGACTTCCTCTGCCACCTGTCCTGCGCGGACGGCGTCGACGAGCGCCTGCCCCCACGGCCCGCCGGGGCCCGGCATCGCGAGGTCCTGCGGGTATTTCGCGCTCTCGATGGAGCGCACCGCCGTCCAGTCGCTCACGACCGTGCCGTCGAAACCCCACTCAGTCTGCAACGGCGTGCGCAGCAGCTCGCTCTCGGTCGCGCGGGCGCCATTGACGGAGTTGTAGGCACTCATCACCAACCATGCGCCACCGTCGACGACGGGCCCCTCGAACGCCCGCAGGTACAGCTCACGCAGCACGCGGTCCGTCACCTGCACGTCCACGGTGAAACGGTCGGTCTCGGAGTCATTGGCGACGTAGTGCTTGACGGTCGCCCCGACCCCGTACTCCTGCACGCCGGCGACGTACTGCGTCGCGAGTTCCGAGGTAAGCAGGGGGTCTTCGCTGAAAGCCTCGAAGTGTCGGCCCGCGTAAGGCGCGCGCTGCAGATTGATGGTGGGCGCGAGCAGGACGTCCACGTTCTTGCGCACCGCCTCGCACCCGAGCGCGTTTCCCACGCGGTGGACGAGATCCCGATCCCACGAAGCGGCGAGAGCCGTGGGGGAGGGGAAGTTGGCCGACGGATCGCGCTCGTCCCACGTCGCGCCGCGCACCCCGACAGGGCCATCCGACAACACCATCGACCGCAGCCCGATGCGCTCCAGCGGGTGCGTCGACCACGAGTCGCGTCCCGTCAGCAGCAGTACCTTCTCCTCGAGACTGAGGGTGCCGCAGACCGTCCGCAGCTGTTCGTCGGTGATCATGGCACGCTCCTTCGGCCCGGCTTCGATACCGGTGGCGATGACGCTAGCGTAAAAACCAATCAAAGATATACTTTCGCGGTGTCGGCGTGTGGCATAACATGACGGAATGTCGGCGAGAGGTCCATACGCAAAAGGTCTTGCGAAGCGAGGCGAGATCCTGGATGCGGCCCTCGAGCTCTTCGCGCAGAAGGGGTATGACCGCACGTCGGTGCGCGAGATCGCCCGTCAGGCGGGGCTCAGCCAGGCCGGACTGCTGCATTACTTCAGCACCAAGGAGGAGCTCTTCCTTGAGGTGCTGAGGCGTCGGGACGACCGGACGACCGATCCGCAGGAGCAAGCCCACCGTCACTCGGTGGACCGCCTGATCCGCGCTGTCGATCGAAACTCGCACGAGCCGGGCCTCGTGCGGCTGTTCGTGGCCATGAGCGCCGAGAGCGCCGAGGAGGACAGCGAAGCCCGCGGGTTCTTCGCGGAACGATATCGGTGGCTCCTCGAAGAGATCACGGATGACATCCGCGGGCATCAGGCCGCCGGCGACATCACGCCGACCCTGCCGCCGGAAGACATCGCGTCGCTGCTGGTCGCCGCCGCCGACGGCCTTCAGGTGCAGTGGCTGCTGGATCCCGACAACGTGGACATGACCGCCCGCCTGCGCACGCTCTGGCAGGCGCTGAAAGGCTGAACCCTCGCGGCACGACGCGCCCCACGTGGGCGCGGTCGTCGCTGCGCGCTGACGCGCAGAGCTCGGCTTCGGCGACCCCGGCGTGGTTGAAACGAATCATTGACAAGGATTCGCCCACGGTCTAGGGTGATGCGAAAGCCAATCATTGACCCGTTTCGGTTGGCTTCGCGCACCAATGCGGTCACTACAAGGAGGTAATGATGACTCACCGAACCACGAGGCGGTTGATTACTGCATCAGCGATCACGGCGGTCGGCGTTCTCGCGCTCGCCGGCTGTTCCGCCGGATCCGGCGGCGACGGCGGAGGGGACGATGGCCCCGTCGAACTGACCTGGTACATGGGTGCCGGCGTCCCGGACGACATCGAGACGGCGGAGCAGCTGGCCGCCGACTTCACCGCGGCCAACCCCGACATCAAGGTCGTCGTCGACGCGTCGGGCCCGCAGGGCGTGGAGCTCGATGCGCAGATGCGGACGAAGCTCGCCACTGGCGACATGGCGGACCTGTTCTGGTACAACAGCGGCGCTCTGATGCAGCAGCTCAACCCCGACCAGCAGCTGCTGAACGTCGCCGATGAGCCGTGGGTCGAGGACCTCAATGAGGCCTACCGGGGAACGGTGTCCACCGACAACGGCACGTACGGCGCGCCCGTCGGGTCGGGCATGGGCGGTGGCTTCTTCTACAACGTCGACGTCTATGAGGAGCTGGGACTCGAGGTCCCCATGACGTGGGAGGACTTCATGGCCAACGGCGAAGCGATCCGCGCCGCCGGCATCGACCCCGTGATCCAGTCGTTCGGTGATACCTGGACGGCCCAGATGATCCTGCTCGCGGACTACTACAACGTCAGCGTCGAAGAGCCCGACTTCGCCGACGACCTCACCGCCAACGAGACGACGTTCGCAGGCACCCCCGCCGCGGTGGCGAGCTTCCAGAAGCTGCAGGACCTGACCGAGGCCGGCTTCCTCAACGAGGACTACCAGAACACGCTGCTCGACCAGGCCCTGGCCAAGCTCGTGAACGGTGAGGGTGCCCACTACCCGATGCTGACCTTCGCACAGGCCACCATCGAGCAGAACTTCCCCGACCAGGCCGACAGCATCGGGTTCTTCCCGGTGCCCGGTGACTCGGCGCAGGATCACGGACTGACCTCCTGGATGCCCTCATCGGTGTACGCCCCAGCGACCACCGAGCACCCTGAAGAGGTCAAGAAGTTCATGGGCTTCGTCGCGAGCGCCGACGGCTGCGACTCGATCACCGCTGCCCGCGGCGTCACCGGCCCGTACGTCGTCGACGGGTGTGAGATCGAGGGCGATGTCTCCCGCGTCGTCTCCGACATGCTGCCCTACTTCGAAGAGAACCGGACGAGTCCCGCCCTGGAGTTCCTCTCCTCGGTGAAGGGCCCGAACCTGCAGACCATCGCCGTCGAACTCGGAACCGGCACGACCACCGCCCAGCAGGCGGCGGAAGCCTACGACGAGGACAACCGCATCCAGGCCGAACAGCTCGGCCTCGAGGGCTGGTAACCACAGCACGATCGTCACGAATGGGGCCGGCCTCGCGTCGGCCCCATTCTCAGCCCGGAGAGAACATGTCCCTCGATACAGCAGACGTCAGGCCGCGTTCGCAGGCCAACACGGGAACGTCACGTCCACCTTCCCAGCGCCGCCGCACGCGGCAGCGGCGCAACCAGCCCTACCCCGGATGGTTCTACGCGCCGGCAGCGACCATCTACGGCATCCTCTTCGTCGTCCCGACCTTCGCGTCCTTCTATTTCGCGTTCACGCGGTGGTCGTTCGTCGAGACCGAGTTCATCGGATTCGACAACTTCATCACGTTCTTCAGTGAACCCCGCCTCTCCCGGGGGTTCGTCAACACCTTCATCTACGCCGTCGTCACCTCGGGTGCGAAGGTCGCCATCGGGTTGGCTCTGGCCATTCTGCTGACCTCGGGCATCTTCGCCCGCGGGTACCTGCGTGCCGTGGTCTTCTTCCCGGTGCTCGTGTCGACCATCGGGGTGGGCATCACCTTCAAGATCCTGATGGACCCCTTTGACGGGCTCATCAACAAGGCACTCGCCGTCGTGGGCATCCAGGGGCCGGGGTGGCTCACCGATCCGTCGCTGGCATTGCTCTCCGTCGCCGCGGTGGACGTCTGGAAGGGTGTCGGGCTGGCGACCCTCATCTACATCGCCGGCATCGTGGCGATCCCCAGTGAGTACTACGAGGCGGCGCGCGTCGACGGCGCCTCGGCATGGTCCACCTTCCGCAACATCACCCTCCCGCTCGTCCGACCCGCGACGGTGACGGTCGTCATCCTCTCCCTCATTGGCGGGCTGCGCACGTTCGACCTGATCTGGGCGATGACCGGCGGCGGTCCGGGCTTCGCCAGCGATGTCATCGCGTCCACGATCTACAAGCAGTACGCCGCCGGGTTCTACGGGCTGTCCACCGCCGGAAACGTCGTCCTGTTCCTGGTGGTCACCGCCGTCGTCCTGCCGCTGTACATCTTCATGAACCGGAAGTCGAAGGAACTGTGAAAGCCGCACGCACCCGCAACCTGATCGGGGGCATCATCGCGATCGCCGTGTCGGTCGTGGTCTTCCTGATCCCGTTCGCGTTCATCGTCCTCACCGCGTTCAAGACGCAACAGGAATCCGCGCTGCTGGAATTCAGCTGGCCGACGGAGTTCGCCTTCTTCGACAACCTCGTCACCGTGCTGCAGACGCGCGACTACACGGTGGTGCGCGCATTCATCAACAGCGCCATCGTGACCGTCGCTTCCGTCGGCATCATGGTCGTCCTCGCCGCCATGGTGGGGTGGGTGCTGCAGCGTCGGCAGTCCCGATGGAACGGGTTCATCAACTTCCTCGTGCTCGCCGGGCTCATCGTGCCGCCCGCCGTCGTCCCGACGATCTTCGTGATGCAGCAGCTGGGCATCTTCCGCTCCATCCCCGGGCTCATCCTCATCGAGGTCGCCTTCGGCATGTCGTTCTGCATCCTGCTGTTCCGTGCCTTCGCGGCGAGCATTCCCCGCGAACTCGACGAAGCGGCGCTCATCGACGGGGCGGGCCCGTTGCGCCTGTTCTTCCAGGTCGCGTTCCCGTTGCTGCGCAGTGTCATCGTGACGGTGATCGTCGTGCAGAGCGTCACGGTCTTCAACGACTTCGCGAACCCGTTGTACTTCGCCCCGGGCGCTGAGAACGTCACGGTTCAGCTGACCCTCTACAACTTCCAGAGCCAGTTCTACACGTCGTGGAACCTGCTGTTCACGGACATCCTCCTCATCACCATCCCGCCGCTGATCATGTACATCTTCTTCAACCGGCAGATCGTCGCGGGCATGACCTCCGGCGCCATCAAGGGATGACGCCGGTGGAGAGAGACTTTCCCGAGGACTTCCTCTGGGGCGCGGCCACGGCTGCCCATCAGGTCGAGGGCGACAACCACAATTCCGACTGGTGGCGCTACGAGCATGCCGCGAACAGCGCCGCCCGCGAGTCCTCCGGCGACGCGATCGATCACTTCCACCGGTACCGTGAGGACTTCGAGCTGCTCGCGGGAATGGGACACACGGCGCATCGGCTCTCAGTCGAGTGGGCGCGCATCGAACCGGCGCCGGGCGAGTTCAGCCGAGCAGCCATCAGCCACTACCGTTCGGTGCTCAAGGCGCTGCGGGCCACCGGGATGACGTCCTTCGTCACGCTGCACCACTTCACGCTTCCGGCATGGTTCGCCGAGCAGGGCGGGTGGCTGGCACCAGACGCGCTGGAACGCTTCGACCGCTACACGCGGCACGTGATGCGTGAACTGGGCCACCTGATGGACTTCACCTGCACGATCAACGAACCGCAGATGCTCGCCCTGCACGGCTACCTGGAAGGGTATTTCCCTCCCGCCGTGACGAACCCGACGCTGTGGAAGCGGGTGGGACGGGTGCTGCTGGACGCGCACCGCGTCGCCGTGCGCGTGGTGCGCGCGGAGAGCGACTCGTCGCCCGGCCTCGTGGTGCAGCTCCCGCTGCTGGAAGCCGCTCGCGACGACGCCGCCGCGAATGCCTTCCTCGCGGAGATGACCGCCGAGATCACCGACCTGTACCTCGACGGACTCACCGATGATGAGGATGCCGGCGACTGGCTCGGGGTGCAGTATTACCGCAAGAACTGGGTGGATCCCGCACTGCGCACGCTGTTCCAGCGCCCGCCGGCCGGCACCCCCATCACGCAGATGGGGTGGGCGGTCTATCCCGACGGCCTGCGTCAGGTACTCGCCCGGGCGGCGCAGACCGGGCTCCCGCTGTACGTGACAGAGAACGGCATCGCCACCGAGGACGACACCGAGCGGGTCGACTACCTCGAGGGCCACCTCCGAGCCGTCGCGCGCGCACGCCGCGAGGGACTGGACGTGCGCGGCTACATCCATTGGTCCGCCTTCGACAATTTCGAGTGGGCCGAGGGGTATCGGCCCAAGTTCGGGCTGATCGCGGTCGACCGCGACGACGACTTCCGGCGCATCCCCAAACTCAGCGCCGAGGCATTCAGCCGGGTGATCCGATCCGGTGTCATCGGGGATCTCCGAGCGACGGATGCCACTGCCGAACCGGCACCACTGATGGATGCAGGAGTGAGAGCATGACCGACACCCCCTTCGGAGACGCGGAGTGGATCGCCCGGCCGGTCCCGCCGAGCACGCGGATCACCCGGCACATCCGCTCCACGCGTGCGGAGTGGGCGCACCCCGGTCACACGTTGGCCCAGACGTTCACCTCGACGGGCCCCGTCACCGCCGTCAGCATCAGCCTGGTCGAGCCCCGCGGCGTCGAAGACGCCTTCACCTCGGGCGTGCACTTCACCGTCACGTTGCGCACGGCCGAGGGCGATGAGGTCACCAGTCGCACCTGGTCCGGTCCGCAGCTGGTATGGGACTACTTCGGCATCGTGCTCGACGTCGATCCGCCTGCCGCGCCGGGCGAGTACGTCGTCGAACTCGCCGCAGAGACCGGCATCATCGGCTGGTCGAGTGACGACGCCGGGGATGTCCCCGACGACGACGGCGTGTCCCCGCTGCCGGTGGTCGGCCCGGCCCTCGCCGACGGAGTCGCGGTCGAGGGGGTGCGCATGGTCGGCGTAGACACGCTGCCCGCACCCAATCCGGTTTTCCGCCGTCTCTTCGACCTCACCGAGACCCCCGACTCTGCGGAACTGGCCGCCGCCGTGCTGGGCACGGGCGTGGTCTACCTCAACGGCGTCCGCGTCGGTGACGAGGCGCTGGAGCCGGCCGTCACGGACTATGACAAAACCGTGCTCTTTCGGACGTGGGACGTGGGGCACCTGCTGTCTGAGGGGCGCAACGAGCTGCAGGTCTATGCCGGGCGGGAACGCTACAGCGCACGCGGCGGTGACGTCTGGGGCTGGAACCTCGCCCCGTGGCACCGGGAGCCCGTCGCGCTGGTGCATCTGGCGTTGTCGGATGCCGACGGCCGGACCGTGACCGTCGACTCGGATGGGGAATGGGAGACCGCGGCAGGCACCGTCGAGGCTGAGCGACTCTTCCGGGGTGAGGACTGGGTGCTGCGCGCCGAGGAGCCCGAGTGGGAGCCGGTGGCCGTGGTCGCGCCTCCTCGCGGAGCGCTGCGGCGGGCGATGTTCGAACCGGTGCGGGCGCTGGCACCCCTGGCGCCGCGGACGAGTCGGTCGCTCCCGGGCGGCCGCACGGTGCACGACTTCGGTGATGTCATGGTGGGACGTCTGCGCTGCCGCGTGAGCGGTGCCGCGGGTTCGAGGATCCGCGTCGTCTCCGGGGAGCAACTCGCCGCCGACGGCTCGGTCATCTGCGAGAACTTCCTCGTCGCAGGCGAGGCGCAGCTGGACACTTTGCGGCTGGAGACCCCGGTCACCGATCACGTTTGGGAACCGCAGTTCGGCTATCGCGGCTTCCGATGGACCCAGATCCAGGTCGACGGTGATGCGCGAGTGGACAGCGTCCGCGCCGTCCCGCTGTACACCGAGCTGACCGAGGTCGGCTCGCTCACGACCGACGAGCCTGTCATCGACTGGATCAATGACGCGACTGCCCGCACGTTCCGCAACAACCTGCACGGCATTCCGACGGACACGCCGATCTACGAGAAGAACGGCTGGACCGCGGACGCCCACCTGGCGACGGAAGGGCTGCTGCACCACTTCGATCTGCGTGCGACATTCGGAAAGTGGGTCGACGACCACCGCGATGCGCAGGCGGAGGACGGCTCCATGCCGCAGATCATCCCCACGCCCGGCTGGGGGAGGGCGACAGACCCCACCTGGTCGTCCTCGGCGGTCTTCATCCCCTGGTATCTGTACCGCGAGTACGGCGACCGCCAATTCCTCGCCGGCTCGGCCGCGATGATGCAGCGGTTCGCCGACAGCATCGTCGACCGTCTCGAAGACGGCCTCTGGATGCAGCGCACCTGGGGCGACTGGCTGTCGCCCGGCCACCACGTGGGCCCGGAGGGGATGAAACCGATCGGGTCCGCGATGGCGGCGGCCACCTTGAAGCAGGTCGCGGCCGCCCTTCGTGAACTCGGCGACGACCGTGCCGATGACTACGCAGCCCACGCCGCTCAGGTGGCGCGCGCTTATCACGAGAGCTACTTCGATGCGGATGCCGGGGTCTACGCCGTCCCGGGGGTGCAGTACCGGCAGGCGCTGAACATCCTCCCGCTGGCGTTCGATCTGCTGCCCGCAAAGGACGTGGAGTCCGTGCGGCGGGGGCTGATCGCCGACCTCGAGCACCGGACCGCCGGACATCTCGACTGTGGTGCCGTCGGCATCCGCCACCTGCTGCCGGTTCTGTCCGCGGCCGGTCGAGATGATCTCGCACTGACCGTGCTGACCCAACGCACCCGCCCCTCGTGGGGCGCCTGGTACGAGTCCGGCGAGTCCACCCTGCTGGAGTCCTGGGACATCGACGCCCGATCCCGCAATCACTACTTCTTGGGCTCCGTTGCGGCATGGATCCAGCAGAAGGTCGGTGGCCTGCGGCTGCTCGAGCCGGGATGGCGCAGCTTCGAGATCGCCCCGATCGACGACGAGCGGATCTCCCGCGCGCGCATGCGCCATCGCACCCCGCACGGCGAAGCCGCCCTGAACTGGCACCGCGGGGCGGGGGGCTGGCGAATCGAGGTGGATGTCCCCCCGGGGACCACCGCTCAGCTGCGCGTCGCCGGTCGCGACGAGCAGCTGCAGGCCGGCCACCACGAGTTGCATCTGCGGTGAACCCGACCGCACCCGACACCGGCGCGCAAACGCGCCAGACAGCACGAACAGGAACCTCATGAAGTACCGCCACCTCGGCAACGCCGGCATCAAGGTCTCGGAGATCACTTTCGGAAACTGGCTCACACACGGGTCGCAGGTGGAACGGGACGCGGCCGTCGCCTGTGTCGCCGCGGCGCTCGACGCCGGGATCACCACCTTCGACACCGCCGACATGTATGCCAACACGGCTGCCGAAACGGTGTTGGCAGAGGCCCTGCGTGGGCAGCGGCGTGAATCGCTCGAGCTCTCCACCAAGGTGTACTACCCCACCGGTCCCATGGGACCGAACGACGCCGGGCTTTCCCGCAAGCACATCATGGAGTCGATCGACGGCTCTCTCCGCCGGCTCGGCACCGACTACGTCGATCTGTATCAGGCCCATCGCTGGGACCACGCCACGCCACTCGAAGAAACCATGCTGGCGTTCGCCGACGTCGTACGTTCGGGAAAGGCGCTCTACATCGGCGTGAGCGAATGGACGGCGGAGCAGCTGCGCGCCGGCGCTGCCCTGGCGAAGGAACTGCACGTGCCCTTCATCTCCAACCAGCCGCAATACTCCGCACTCTGGCGGGTCATCGAGGCAGACGTCATTCCGACGTCCCGGGAGCTGGGGATCTCCCAGATCGTCTGGTCACCGGTCGCGCAGGGCGTGCTGACCGGAAAGTACCGTCCCGGACAGGCGCCGCCTCCCGGCTCACGCGCCACCGACGGCAACGGTGGGGCGGCCATGATCACCCGACATCTGCGCGATGAGGTGCTGGAGGCGGTCGATCTGATGCGCCCGATCGCCCAGGAGATGTCCCTGACGATGGCGCAGCTGGCGGTGGCGTGGGTGCTGCAGAACCCGAACGTGTCCTCTGCCATCATCGGCGCCTCCAGGCCCGAGCAGGTCGTCGAGAACGTGCGGGCATCCGGTGTCGTCATCCCCGCCGAACTCATGGCCCGGATCGACCGGGCCCTTGCGTCGGTTGTGGAACGCGACCCGGCGCTGACCGCGCTGGAGTCTCCGACGGCCCGGCCCGAGCGCGTCTAGCCGATCCGCGACCGCGCACCAGAGAGGGAGCCCGCCCTCTGCTGAATCAGCAGGAGGTCCGGGCTCCCTGGCTCTGGGGGCCTGTGGGTCAGGCCATCGGCACCGTGGCGCCCACGCAGACTCGCAGGCTCTCGCGGATGGCGGCGACGACGTCTTCTGGGCCGTAGCCGAGCGCAGCCTGCACCGGCTCCGGGTCGATGTACGCGAACCGTTCCTGCACCTGCACCGCGTCCGCCTGGTGCATGCCGTGCTCGATGCCGCGCGCCGCCTCAGCCTCGTCGAAGGCGGTCATCCCGGGCAGGAACGCCGCAGCGGGCAGCGGCGTCACACGCGCCGGGTCCATGCCGGCCTCTTCGGCGATCATGCGGTGGAAGTCCGCGTAGGTCATGTTGATGCCGCCGAGCGCGTAGGTCTTGCCGTGCTCACCGCGTTCGATCGCACCGCGCGCGGCCTTGGCGACCTGGCCGGTGGTGACCATGACCGTGCCGCCGGAGGCCACGGCGATGGGGGCGTCCTCGGGGACGGCGGCATCCATCGTGACGAACATGTTCCACAGCGGAATCGTGTCGGGCATGGTCCCGAAGATCCAGGGGAGCCGGAGCGAGGTGACCGTCATCGCGCCGTCGCCCTCGAGGAAGGCGACCTGCTCCTGCAGCAGCCGGGTGCGCACGTACCCTGCCTTCTCGCGCAGGCCGATCTCGGGCCACCGCTCGGCGAACTCGGAGAAGTAGGAGCCGAACACGACGAAGGAGCTGACGCCCGCCTCTCGGGACAGGCGCGCCATCCGCTGGGTCGGCAGCACGTTGGCGCGGTAGAAGAAGCCGGCCGCGGGGGCCTGGGGGGCGACCCGCTCGTCGACACCGGCGGCATAGGCGACGGCGTCGACTCCCTGGAGCAGTGCCAGCAGTTCATCGTCCGATGCCTCGGCGACGTTGCAGTAGACGTACCGCACGCCCTCGAGCGGGTGGGCGGTCTCGGGCGGGAGCGCGATCGAAAGGACGTCGTATCCGTGGGCGAGGAGTTCCTCGGCCGTCGCGCGTCCGAGGAGACCGGTTCCGCCGATGATGGCAACTGTGGACATGGTGTTCCCTTCGTGATGGGTCAGTTCGCAGTTGTCATCTACGGCTCTGGCCTGTGGTCTGACCACAACCTATCGCGGTGGATCGCCGCGCACCAGAGCCACCGGCCGGAAATAATCCAGACCGGTCGGGGTGGCCTCAAGTGGTCCGCAGCACGCGGTCGTGGAAGTATGGGGGCTCTGCGGCGGCCACGCCGCGGGAGAGGATCAACGATGACTGAGCCGATCACGAGCCCTGCCTCCGCCAAACTGCTGCGTATCGCGATCTGGGTCGCGATCGGTGCGCTGATCGCCGCCGCCCTCGTGTGCGTCGTCTGGGTGCTGTTCGGGCCCGAGAGCGGCATTGTGGGCCGGGCGTTCCTCACGATCCTGTTGCTCGCGGCCTTCGCCGGCATCTCGATCCTCGAGACGCAGCTCGCCCCTCGCCGCCCCGCCTGGTTCGCGCTGGCGAGCATGGCGGTGTGGGTCATCACGCTGCTGATCGGCGCGTTCATGATCTGGATGCCGGAGGCGGACCGCTACTTCGGCATCGGCGCCGACCGCTTCTTCCGCTTCCTGCTGATCGTGTTGGTGCTGCAGCTCGCCCTGCTGCACGTGCGGCTGTTCAGCAAGGCGCATGCGCGGTGGTCGTCCACGTTCACCACGATCGTGACCTACGTCACCATCGCGCTCGTCGTGATCCTCGCGATCATGCTCGTGATTCCGCTCATCTTCTCCGAGTTCTACGACTTCCTCGCCATCTACTGGCGCATCGTGGTGTCGCTCGCGATCCTCGCCGCCGTCGGCACGGCGTTGGTTCCGCTGGTGAACGCGCTGCTCTCGCCCAAGCGCCCCCGCCCTGCCGTCGCCCCCTACGCCGCGCCGCAGGCCGCCCCGCACTCCGGGTCCTACGCCCCGACGTACGCGGCCCCCGCTCTGCAGGCCCAGCCGGCGCAGCAGTGGCCGACCTACGCCGACGGCTACACGCCGCTGCCGGTCATGCCCGACGGGTCGCCCGACTGGAACGCCTACTACACCGGCTACCCCACCTACGCTCAGCCCGGCTACGCCGCGGTCGAGCAGACTCAGCCGTCGACGCGTACGACCGAGCACGCGCCCGCACCCGAGCCCCAGCCCGAGTCGGCGGCGGCGCAGGAGGACTTCCCGCCCGTGCCCCCGCGCCCCCCGCTGCCCCCGCGCCCGTAGCGGCAAAGCCGCGGCGGCGGCGCGTCAGCGATCGAGCAGTTCCAGCGCGGCGTGTGCGGCGTTGTGACCGCCGATGCCGCTGACGGCGCCGCCGCGGCGCGCCGCCGACCCACACCACAGCACCCGCTCGTGCCCGGTGGCGACTCCCCAGCGCGCGGCCGGGGAGTCGAGGTCGTCGTCATCCTCGGCCCACGGCCATGACAGGTCGCCGTGGAAGATATCGCCCCCCGTCATGCCCAGAGACGCCTCGAGGTCACCGGTCGTGCGCGCTTCGATACACGGCGCACCCTCGGGGGTCTCGTAGAGGACGTCGGCGATGGGCTCGGCCAGCACGCTGTCGAGCGTCGCCTGCGCGGCGCGCAGCAGGTCGGCACGCGCTCGCTCAGGGTCGGCGCCGGCGACCAGCCGGTGCGGCGCCTGCAGTCCGAACAGGGTGAGCGTCTGTGCGCCGGATGCGCGCAGTCCGCTCCCCAGGATCGTCGGGTCGGTGAGCGAATGGCAGTAGATCTCCGCCGGCAGGGGAGTCGGCAGGCGGCCCGCGGATGCCGCCGCGTGCGCGGCATCCAGCTGGGTGAGCGTCTCGTTGATGTGGAAGGTGCCGGCGAAGGCGGCGGTGGGGTCCACGGCGTCGTCGCGCAGCCGCGGCAGCCGGCGCAGCAGCATGTTGACCTTGACCTGTGCGCCCTCGGGCGCGGATGGCGCGTCGCCTGCCACGCCGCCGGCGGCCAGGAGCCCGTGCAGCACCGCGGGGCCCACGCCACTGAGCACCAGACGGCCGTGGAAGACCCCGCCGCCGGCCGTCTGCACCTCGCCCTCGGGGGTGACGGAGGTGACGGTCGCGTCGGAGATGAGCTCGGCGCCGGCCTCGCGCGCGGCGCGCTCGAGCTCGGCGGACACCCGGCCCATGCCCCCGACCGGAACGTCCCAATCGCCGGTGCCACCACCGATCACGTGGTAGAGCAGGCAGCGGTTCTGCCGCAGGCTCGGGTCGTCGGCTGTGGCGAACGTGCCGATCAGGCCGTCGGTCAGCGCGATGCCCCTGGCGAGGTCGGTGCGAAGGCTCCCACGCAGCAGTTCGCCGAGGGGCGCCTGTGTCACGGCGTGCCACAGGGCGTCGTCGGCCACCTGCGTGCGGACATCGGCGGCCCGGGGGAGAGGTGCGGTGACGGTGGGGAACACGGCGCGAGCGAGTGCGCTCAGCCGGGTGCCCAGCGCGGCGAAGCGCTCCGCCTCGTCGGCATCACCCGTGGTGCGGGCGAAGCTGCGCGCGGTCGCCGCGGCATCCGCCGTATCGATCAGGATGCCGCGCTCGGGCCGTGCCGGATCGGGAGTGTACGACGAATAGCGTCGACGGCGAAGCGGGATGCGCAGACCCAAGTCGTCGATGATGCGGGCGGGCAGCAGGCTCACCAGGTAGCTGTAGCGCGACAGGCGGGCGTCGACGCCCGGCCACGGCTGCTGCGACACGGCCGCACCGCCGAATCGGCCGAGGCGCTCGAGCACGGCCACGGAGCGGCCTGCGCGGGCGAGGTAGGCG
>Ga0233375_1000603_pt1 | contig 18590 bp, 14 predicted proteins | sample ElkDunMinimDraft_10_FD_191539 | JGI IMG/M metagenome (GOLD analysis project Ga0233375, IMG submission 191539) | Fecal eukaryotic communites from dung pellets of Tule Elk in California, USA - Elk Dung E16 | ecosystem: Host-associated > Mammals > Digestive system > Large intestine > Fecal | place... | reverse complement strand
TGACCTGGACGGGGAGACGTTCGAGGGGGTGGCGTTCGGCGACTGCGACTTCTCGGAGATCACCACGACGGGTGCCACGTTCACCGGGTGCACGTTCCGCAACGTGCGCTTCAACGCCTCGACCCACACGGACTCGGCCTTCGTGAGCTGCACCTTCTCGCGCTGCTCGTTCTTCGACACCACCTTCACGCGCTGCAAGGTGGTGGGCTCGACGTTCAGCGGGTGCAGCTTCGACCTCCTCGAGGTCGTGGGCGGCAACTGGTCGTTCGTGGGCCTGGCCGGTGCGGACCTGCGCGGCGCCTCCCTCCGGGGAGCGCGCCTGCGGGAGGCGGACCTGACGGGTGCCCGCTGCCAGGGGGCCGTGCTGCGGGACCTCGACCTGTCCGGGGCGTGGTTGGACCAGGTGGACTTCACGGGCGCGGACCTGCGGGGCAGCGACCTCAGCGCGCTCGACCCCCTGGCCAGCACCGTGCGGGGGGCCGTCGTGGACCCGGCCCAGGCGCTCGTGGTCGCCGAGGCGCTCGGCCTGGACGTCCGCGCCTCCTGAGCGCCGCACCGGGCCGCCCGTCCGCCCGGCCGCACCGGTGTGGTCCATACCACCCCCTCACCTCGCGTCATGATCGCTGCGCACGTCCGTCTCATCCGGTGACAGGCGCTCGGGCCCGACCCTCGGGTGCGCCGCGGAAGGACACCATGTCGACGACGAGCGAGACCGACCTCGAGTCCCTGGCCGACGTGGAGCTGGTCGATGCCGTCCGCAACGGGTCGCAGGACGCCTACGCCGTCCTGTGGAGCCGTCACGCGGGCGCCGGCCGGGGGGCGGCCCGCCGCGTCACGTCGTCGTTCGACCCCGACGACGTGGTCCAGGAGTCGTTCCTGCGCATCCTGCACGCGATCCGGGCGGGCAACGGCCCCACGGGCCCGTTCCGCCCGTACCTCTACCAGACCGTGCGCAGCGTCGCGATCACCTGGTCGCAGGCGCCGGACCACATCGCGGTCGACCAGGTGCCGGAGGTCGCCGACCCGGTGGACATGGCCGACCTCGTGGTCGAGGGTTCCGTCACCGTCACGGCGTTCAAGGTGCTGCCCGAGCGGTGGCAGGCCGTGCTCTGGTACACCGAGGTCGAGGGCATGGACGCCCGCGAGGTCGCCCCGCTGCTCGGCCTGAGCGCGGGGTCGGTCTCCGCGCTCGCCTACCGGGCCCGCGAAGGGCTCCGCCGCTCCTGGTTGCAGGCTCACGTCAACACGGCCGCGGTACCCGACGAGTGCCGACGGGTGGCCGAGCAGATGGGCGACTTCAACCGGGGTGCCCTGAGCCCGCGGCACAAGGACCGCTTCGAGGAGCACCTCACGGGCTGCCTGTCGTGCTCGATCCTCGTCGAGGAGGTCGACCAGGTGGCGTCCCGCCTCGGCCTTCTCCTCGTCCCCCTGCTGCTGGGTGTCCCGGCGGTCATGGGGGCCGGCTCGGCCGCGCTGGGCGGCGCGGGTCACCTGGCGGCCAGGGGCACGTTCATCGACCCGACGGCGGAGCTCGCCGGGGGTGGCACCGGCGCGGGGAGCAGCGGGGTGTCCGGCGCGTCGGTCAACCCGGCGGCCGCGTCCGCCGGGACCGGCGCAGCGACCGCGGGGCTCTCCAACGGTGCGATCCTCGCGCTCGTCACCGCGGGGGTGGCCGTCGCGGTCGGCGGGGTCGCGACCGCGCAGCCGTGGCGCGCGCACGAGTCCGTCGTCGCGGAGCCGGCGGGAGCGGGCGGGCCGGGCACCGCCCCGGCCGGTGCGCCGACCACCGCCCCGCAGGCCGAGGAGCTTGCCCTCGTCCCGGGGTCGGACCCCACCGACCCCGCGTCCGTCCCGGACGCCGTCCTCCCGATGCGGCCCCCGGCGACCGCTCGGGACGAGGAGTCCGCAGGGGACCGGTCCTCGGCGTGGACCGATGCTGCGCGTCTGCTGGTCTCGGCCCCTCCTGCCATCCAGGACCCGCAGGGCCCGGAGGACCTGGCGGACCTGCAGGACACGGCGGCGGTCCCGGCCACGCCACCCCCTCCGGTGGACCCGGCCGGCCCCGTCGACCCGGCCGGCCCCGTCGACCCGGCGGACCCCGGCCTGGGTGCGCCGACCCTCGTGGCGCCCCGCCCGGGGGAGCTGACCTACCTGCCCGAGCTGTCGGGCACGGGCGAGCCGGGTGCCACGGTCACCGTGAGCGCGAGCAGCGCCGGGACGTCGACGGCCGTCGCCCGCGCGGACGTCGCGCCCGACGGCACGTGGCGAGCGACGCCGTCGGGCCAGGCCACCGCGTGGGAAGCGCTCACCGCGACGCAGGAGCGCAACGGGACGACCTCGGCGGTCACCACGCTCCCCGGTCCCTTCACGTTCCTGCTCCCGACGATCCTCGCCCCCGCCGACGGCGAGGCCGTCGCGTGGGCGCCGTCGATCACGGTGCGCATCGACGGGCGGGCAGGGCTCACGACCGAGGCGTTCCTCGACGGACGACCGACCGGCAACCTGCACGTCATGACGGGACGACCGTCCGACCTGGTCGTCTCCCGGCTCGCGCCGGGGCAGCACACGCTGGGGCTGCGCTACGTCGACCCGACGACCGGCTCGGTGGGGCCGACCGTGACCTCGTCCTTCACGGTCGAGGGCTAGTCGGCGGGGCGCCTGACCACCGTCACCGGGCAGGACGCGTACTCGACGGCCTGGCGGCTCACGGACCCCAGCAGGAGGCGGTCGAACCCGCCCGTCCCGCGGTTGCCGACCACCAGGCGCTCGGCGCCCTCGGCTGCCTCGATCAGCCCCTTGGCGGGGTGGGCGTGCACGACGCTGCGCCGGATCCTGCCCTCGGGCAGGTCTGCCTCCGCGGCCTCGAGGGCGCGGTCGAGCTGCTCGCCCGCGAACTTCTCGTAGTCGTCGACCGGTGGCGTCCACCCCCACGAGTCGGGCAGCGGGGCCAGGGTGAGGATCTGCCAGCAGTACACGGCGTCCAGGACCGCGCCGGTGCGGCGCGCCACCTCCAGCCCGTGGCGCAGCGCGTGCACCGACGTGGCGGAGCCGTCCACGCCGACCACGACGCGCGCGGCGTCGCCCGCGGGCGCGTCGGAGGGGGCGGGGCGCACGACCGTCACGGGAACGCGCGTCGCGCCCTGCACCACGGCCGACGACACCGAGCCCAGCACCAGCCGGCCCAGGCGTCCGAGCCCCCTGCTGCCGACGACGAGCATCTCGGCGCGCTCGGCGCGCGCGAGCAGAGCGGTCGTGGGTGAGCCCTGGACCTGCTCGGCGTGCGTCACCACCTCGACGCCCGTGCGGTGCCGGGCCTCGTCGAGGAACGTCAGGACCTGCTCCTGCTTGAGGTCCGCCAGGTGGCTGAAGTCGGCGGGTTCGGCGAGGCGCGAGCCCTCCTGCCAGGAGGGCTCCCAGGCGAGGACCGCGGTGAGCGGGACTCCCCGCGAACCCGCCTCGACGAGGGCCCAGTCGAGGGCTTCCTGGGACTGGGCCGATCCGTCCACACCGACGACCACGTCACGCATCGACGTCACCTGCTCTCTCGCTCGACGACCGTCCAGTGCTCCTGCGCACCGTCCGCACCACTATCTTGGCGGGTCCGGCAGGCCACGTCACGCCTGGGCGTGTCTGCTTGGTCACGGGGTTGCGTCAGCAAGGCCGCGGAGGCGTCCACGTCGTCAGAAGCGCGGCCCGTCGTCGCCGTGCAGGAGGTTGCGGATCGGCGCGGTGGAGATGTCGACGCGGTCCACGAGGTCGGCCGGCCCGGACACGATCACGGCCCGGTCGGCCAGCGGCACGTACACGGCGACCGTGGCCCGGACCGCGACCCGCACGCACGGGTAGGAGACGTCGTCGACCACGAAGGCCGTGTGCTGGAGAGGCGCCAGGTCGACCTCCTCGACGATGGCGCGCATCGCCGAGCGGTAGTCCTGGTAGGCGTCGGCGAAGTCCGCCCCGGTCGGTCCCTCGGTCCCCTCGGGGACGTCGTTGTGCAGGGGGGCGGCGAGCGCTCCGCTCAGCGCGGCCCGCACGATGTCCTCGACCTGCTCGGGGTCGTCGGTGCCGATGCGTAGCGTCTCGACGTCCACGGCCTCGCCGACGAACGACACGTACGCGCGCAGGAAGCGCTCCTCGGTCGGGTCGCGGTCGTCGCCGCCCGTCCCGGTGACCGTCTCCTCCTCGAGGTCCAGGCCCCACGTGAGGGGGTCGGTGATCTCGCCGACCACGCCGCTGAAGCGGGCGAACCGCGCGACGATCTGCTCCCACGACTCGTGGGCTCCTGCTGGCTCGTCCGGCTTGTGCATCGTTCTCCCTCGGACTGGCGGGCACCCCTGCTCCGAGACTGCCCTCGTGGCGTCCTGGGGTCAACGATGCTGGCGGCGCGCCGGTCCTGCACGTCGGGAGCGCGTGCGTCCGGTCGGCGGAACGTCCGGTCCGCCCGCCGGGACGGCGGCGGACCCCGGGGCCGCGCGTGCCAACCTCGGGTCATGACCCAGGGGAGCACGCGACCTGAGCGGCGTCCGGCGAGGCGTCGACGACGCCGCGGCCCCGGCTGGGTGCCCGACCAGCACGGCGCGTGGGCGATGCTCGCCGTGCCGCTGCTGGTCGGGACCGTCCTCGGGCGCCCGGCCTGGGTGCACCTGCCCCTGGCCGTGCTGTGGTGCGTGGGCTACCTCGCGTTCTACGCGACGGGCCTGTGGCTCAAGTCCCGCTTCAAGGCGCGCTGGTGGCCGCCCGTGCGGGCGTACGGGATCGCGACGGTCGTCCCAGCCGTCGCGGTCCTGGTGCTGCGGCCCGACCTCCTGGCCTGGGTGCCGCTCTTCGTCCCGCTCGTCGCGGTGAGCCTGTGGAGCTCCTACCGGCGGCGCGAGCGCTCGCTGCTCAACGACGGTGCGACGGTCCTCGCGGCGTGCCTCATGCTCCCGGTCGCGTTCGCCGCGGGGACGGGCCCTGCACCGGGCGGGTGGCCCGGCCTGACCCTGCCCGACGGCGTCACGGGGCTCGCGGGGACCGGCTGGCCCCAGGTGTGGGCCGTGTTCGCGCTCGTGCTGGCCTACTTCGCGGGCACGGTCCTCTACGTCAAGACGCTGGTCCGCGAGCGCGGCGAGCGGCCCTACCTCGTCGCCTCGCTCGTGTATCACCTGGTGGCGGGCGTCGTGGCGGCCGGGGCCCTGGCCGCCGCGGGCCTCGTGTGGTGGCCCGCCGTCCTGCTGTTCGCCGCCCTGACCGTCCGGGCGGCAGGGGTGCCGCGCACAGCGGCGACACCCCTGCAGTTCGGGCTGGGCGAGGTCGCCGCGAGCGTCGTGGTGACGGCCGTGGCGCTCGTGCTGCCGGGGATGTCCGGTACGGCCGGCTGACCGAGCGTCACGCCCCTGGCGAACAAGGGCATATCCGTGGGGTCGGCCCCGTTGGTCCCGGATAGAGTCGTTGCGGTCAGGCCTGAGCACCACCGGTGCGGGTGTACGCCGCTCGTGAGGAGCAGCACATGTTCGAGAGATTTACCGACCGAGCCCGTCGGGTCGTCGTCCTTGCCCAAGAAGAGGCACGGATGCTCAACCACAACTACATCGGCACCGAGCACATCCTGCTCGGCCTCATCCACGAGGGAGAGGGAGTCGCAGCCAAGGCGCTGGAGTCCCTCAACATCTCCCTCGACGGCGTGCGCTCGCAGGTCACCGAGATCATCGGCGAGGGCCAGCAGGCCCCCAGCGGGCACATCCCGTTCACGCCGCGCGCCAAGAAGGTCCTGGAGCTCTCGCTCCGCGAGGCCCTTCAGCTCGGCCACAACTACATCGGCACCGAGCACATCCTGCTCGGGCTCATCCGTGAGGGAGAGGGTGTCGCCGCCCAGGTCCTCACGAAGATGGGCGCCGACCTCAACCGCGTCCGCCAGCAGGTCATCCAGCTGCTGTCCGGGTACCAGGGCAAGGAGCCGGTCGCCGCGGGCGGCCCCGCAGAGGGCCAGCCCTCGGGCTCGGCCGTGCTCGACCAGTTCGGCCGCAACCTCACGCAGGCCGCACGCGAGGGCAAGCTCGACCCGGTCATCGGACGCACCTCGGAGATCGAGCGCGTCATGCAGGTCCTGTCTCGGCGCACCAAGAACAACCCTGTCCTGATCGGTGAGCCGGGCGTCGGCAAGACGGCCGTCGTCGAGGGCCTCGCCCAGGACATCGTCCGCGGCGACGTCCCCGAGACGCTCAAGGACAAGCAGCTCTACACGCTGGACCTCGGCGCCCTGGTCGCCGGGTCCCGCTACCGCGGTGACTTCGAGGAGCGCCTCAAGAAGGTCCTCAAGGAGATCCGCACGCGCGGCGACATCATCCTGTTCATCGACGAGATCCACACCCTCGTCGGTGCGGGTGCCGCTGAGGGTGCGATCGACGCCGCGAGCATCCTCAAGCCGATGCTCGCCCGTGGTGAGCTCCAGACCATCGGTGCGACCACGCTCGACGAGTACCGCAAGCACATCGAGAAGGACCCGGCCCTGGAGCGTCGTTTCCAGCCGATCCTCGTCTCGGAGCCGAGCCTGCCGCACGCCATCGAGATCCTCAAGGGTCTGCGCGACCGCTACGAGGCGCACCACCGCGTGTCCATCACGGACGCCGCGCTGGTCGCCGCCGCGACGCTCGCCGACCGGTACATCAACGACCGGTACCTGCCGGACAAGGCGATCGACCTGGTCGACGAGGCAGGTGCGCGCCTGCGCATCCGTCGCATGACCGCTCCGCCCGAGCTCAAGGAGCTCGACGAGAAGATCGCCGACGCGCGTCGCGACAAGGAGTCCGCGATCGACGAGCAGGACTTCGAGAAGGCCGCGCGCCTGCGCGACACCGAGAAGCAGCTCACGCAGCAGCGCGCCGACAAGGAGAAGGCCTGGAAGGCCGGAGACCTGGACACCGTCGCCGAGGTGGACGAGGACCTGATCGCCGAGGTGCTCGCCATGTCGACCGGCATCCCGGTGCTCAAGCTCACCGAGCAGGAGTCGTCGCGCCTGCTGAAGATGGAGGACGAGCTGCACAAGCGCGTCGTCGGTCAGGAGACGGCCATCAAGGCGCTCTCCCAGGCGATCCGCCGCACGCGTGCAGGCCTCAAGGACCCCAAGCGTCCCGGTGGCTCGTTCATCTTCGCCGGCCCCACGGGTGTCGGTAAGACCGAGCTGGCCAAGGCGCTCGCCGAGTTCCTCTTCGGGGACGAGGACGCGCTCATCCAGCTCGACATGTCGGAGTTCTCGGAGAAGCACACGGTCTCGCGCCTCTTCGGCTCGCCTCCCGGCTACGTCGGCTACGACGAGGGCGGCCAGCTGACGGAGAAGGTCCGTCGTCGTCCGTTCTCCGTGGTCCTGTTCGACGAGGTGGAGAAGGCGCACGCCGACATCTTCAACTCGCTCCTGCAGATCCTCGAGGACGGTCGCCTGACCGACTCGCAGGGCCGCGTGGTCGACTTCAAGAACACCGTCATCATCATGACCACGAACCTCGGTACGCGGGACATCGCCAAGGGTCTGCAGACCGGCTTCAACGCCGGCGGCGACCTGGTGACGAGCTACGACCGCATGAAGGCCAAGGTGAACGACGAGCTGAAGCAGCACTTCCGCCCGGAGTTCCTCAACCGCGTCGACGACGTGGTGGTCTTCCCGCAGCTCTCGCAGAACGAGATCGTCCAGATCGTCGACCTGATGATCGCCAAGCTGGACAAGCGCCTGCGCGACAAGGACATGGGCATCGAGCTCACGGACGCGGCCAAGAAGCTGCTCGCCGAGAAGGGCTACGACCCGGTCCTGGGTGCTCGTCCGCTGCGCCGCGCCATCCAGCGCGACATCGAGGACGTGCTGTCCGAGAAGATCCTGTTCGGCGAGCTCAAGGCCGGTCAGATCGTCCTGGTCGACGCCGAGGGCGAAGGCCTGCTGGGCGAGTTCACGTTCCGTGGCGTCTCCAAGGACGACCACGAGCGTGGCCCGGTGAGCGTCGCGGCGACCGCAGCGCTCAACGCTCCCGCAGGCATCTCGACGGCCGACCTCCCGCCGACCGGCGAGCTGCAGGCCGGCGCGGAGTGATGCTCCCGGCAGCCTCCGGCTGTCGTTCCCCGGTCGTCTGACGCCGACCGCGACGAAGGGCCCCGATCCTCACGGACCGGGGCCCTTCGGCGTGCTCGGGGCCCGGAGCGGACCCGGTCAGTCGTGCCCGGCGAGCGAGCCCAGGGCGGTGCGCCAGAGCTGCTCGGCGTGCTCGACGGCTTCCGGGGTGTCGTTGTTGTCCTGGCGGATCGTCACGCGCGTGCCCTTGGGGTCCGGGGTGAGCGTGATGGCGACCTCGTGGTGGTTCTCCGGGACGTCGGGCACGCCGCTCGCGGGGGAGTAGTGCGTGAATCGCAGCGCCCTGGGCCGGTCCACTTCGAGGACCGTGCCGTGGTCCTCGAAGTGCGTGCCCTGGTACCGGCCCTCGAACGTGATGGTGCTGCCTGGCTGGTAGTCCGTCTCGACGTTGGCCCCCAGCATCCAGGTGGCCGACGGGTGGACGAGCTCGGCCCACACTCTTTCCGGGCGGGCGGCGACGTGGATCGAGGCGGTGGCGACGAGTCCGGTCATGGGACCTCTCCTCTGCGAGCGGTTTTCCCCGACCGTAGCCCTCGGGGCGAGGGTCGGCACGCGGATGCGTCGTCGCCGACTCCTTGGTCGACCACCTTGCCGGACCCGTGGTCTCAGCGGTCGTGGGCGACCTCACACCGGTTCCTGACGCCCCGACACGTTAAGATGGTCCGTCTGTCCGACTTCGTGGTTGGGGCGGTCGAACGGTCTGCGGCATCTCGCGACACGTCTCGATCCGGGCTGGAAACCCCAAGATCCCGTTGCGTCCCGAAGGTCGGTCATGCCCGTCTCCCCTCCCTCCACCTCTGCGCCGTCCGCCCAGGTGGTCCCTCCCTCCGCCGAGCCGCACGGCTCCGCTCCGGCCGAGCGGGCCGCAGGCCCCCGCCGGTGGTGGATCCTCGTGATCCTCGCGCTGACCCAGCTCCTTGTGGTGCTCGACGGCACGATCGTCAACATCGCCCTCCCGCAGGCCCAGGCCGAGCTCGGGCTGACCGACACCGAGCGTCAGTGGGTCGTCACGGCCTACGCGCTCGCGTTCGGCGCGCTCCTGCTCCTCGGCGGCCGCATCGCCGACTACTGGGGCCGTAAGCGCACCTACCTGCTGGGCATGGTCGGGTTCGGCGTGGCGTCCCTGCTCGCGGGGCTCGCCCGCAACGGCACCGAGCTGGTCGCGATGCGCGGCCTCCAGGGAGTGTTCGCGGCGCTGCTCGCACCGGCTGCGCTCGCGCTGCTCACGGTCTCGTTCCCGCGCGGCAAGGAACGCAACACGGCGTTCGCGGTGTTCGGGTCGGTCGCCGGCGTCGGCGCGGCCGTCGGGCTGGTCCTGGGTGGCGCGCTCACCGAGTACGCCGACTGGCGCTGGTGCCTGTGGGTCAACGTGCCCGTCGTGGTGGTCGCGCTCATCGCGGGCCAGGCCCTCATCCAGGAGAGCAAGGCCGACGGCGACAACCGCTACGACGTGCTGGGAGCCGTCACCGTGGTCCTCGGCCTCGGGTCGCTCGTCTACGGGTTCACGCTCGCCGAGCACAGCTGGGTCGCACCCGAGACGATCGCGTGCCTCGCGGCCGGCGTCGTGCTCCTCGCCCTGTTCGTCTGGATCGAGTCGCGCGTCGCGCAGCCGCTCCTCCCGCTGCGCGTCCTGACGAACAAGGTCCGTGCGGGCGCCTTCCTCCTGCAGGCCATCTTCGGTGCGCTCATGATCGGCGCCCTGCTGTACCTCGCGCTCCACCTGCAGGTCGTCATGGGTCTCTCGCCCATGCAGGCGGGTCTGGGCACGCTGCCCATGACGATCATGACGCTGGTCCTGGCTCCCGCGATCACGCAGCTCCTCCCGCGCTTCGGGCCGCGCCCGCTCATGATCGTCGGCCCGCTGGTCGCCGCCGCCGCGCTGCTCTACCTGAGCCGCATCACGGTGGACGGCTCGTACGCCGTCGAGGTCCTGCCCGCGCTGATCGTGCTGGGCGCCGGCATGGCCATGGTGCTCGTCCCGCTGCAGAACGTCGCGCTCGCGGGCGTGGAGCCGCACGACGCGGGCGCCGCGAGCGCGACCGTCAACGCCTCGATGCAGATCGGCGGGTCGATCGGGCTGTCCGTCTTCACGACCCTGTACGTGGGCGCCGTGGCGGGGGCCGTGGTCACCGACGAGGCGTCGCAGCTCGCGGCGTTCGTCGACGGCTACTCGGCCGCGTTCGTCGCGACGGCCGTGATCATGGTCGTCGGCGCGGTCCTGGCGGCCTGGCTCATCCGTGGCCCCAAGGAGCAGCTCCTGCCGCAGGGCGACCAGGTCGCGGTCCACCTGGGCTGAGCCGCGGCCCGGGTGGGCGCGCCCGGAGGCCGCCGCCGGGCGTCAGCCCGCGAGCAGCGCCCGGACGTCCCGCTCGGCCTGGCTGGGCGACGCCGTCCGGCAGCCCTTGTCGACCCACCCCTGGATCAGGCGAGGCTCGTCGCGCAGCAGCCCCCAGCCGCGGCGCAGCAGCGTGAGCGGGGGCTTGCGCGACTCGGCCAGGTCCCGCAGGAGCCGGAACCAGAACGACACCAGCCGGGGCCTGCGCAGGCAGATCGCGTCGGCCAGGATGCCCTCGGCCCGACAGGCCGCGACGAGCTCGGCCGCGAAGATGCCCTCGGCGATCACGATCCGTGAACCTGTCACGTCCAGGTGCGTCGTGCCCGTGCGGCGCGACGTCGGGATGTCGTACACCGGGACGTCCGAGCTGCCCGTCGTGACGAGCGCGAGCAGAGCCTCCATGGCGCTCGCCGCGTCCCAGCTGGCCGGCGAGTCCCAGTCGACGATCCCGAAGCGGTGCGGCAGCCCTGGGTGGTCGACGTCGTGGTAGAAGTCGTCGAGCTCCACGACCGGCAGGCCGAGCCGCCGGGTCAGCGACGTCTTGCCCGAGCCCGACGGCCCCGTCAGCAGGACGATCCGACGGGGTGGGACACGCGTGCCCTCGGGCAGGTCGAAGAGGCCGTTCGTCACCCCACCATTCTCCCAGCCCGCGGACGTGCCCCGGTGCGCGCCGCCGTCGGGCCCCCCTGGGTGTCAGAACTCGCGCGGGCTCCAGGCCGTGCGAGCTCTGACACGACGCCCCGAGGGCCTGGTGAGAGACCGTGGGGGAACCACGTACGTAGCGAAACTCTGCGGGCGCCACGGATGTGGGCACGTCCGCTCGCGGCCTAGCGTGGCGTCACACGATGCCGCGGCAACGGTGCCGCAGCCGTGCTGGGGAGGCGGTCGATCATGCAACGAGGCAGACGGTCCGTGAGGCGGTGGCTCGCAGGAGTCGCCGCGACGGCAGTGGTGGCGGTCCCGCTCGTCGCGCAGGTACCCGTGGCGTCCGCGGCCGAGGCGTGCGCGCCCGCGTGGGCGGCGTCGTCGGCGTACGCGGGCGGGAGCGTCGCGTCGTACAGCGGTGCCAACTACAAGGCGTCCTGGTGGACGCAGGGGGAGACGCCCGGGACGCAGCAGTGGGGGGCGTGGAAGATCGTCGGGCCGTGCGGGACGGACCCGACCGGGACGACGGGCGGGACGACGGGTGGTGACCCGACGGGCACGACCGGCGGGACGACCGGCTCGACCGGCGGGACCACGGGCGGGACCACGGGCGGCGACCCGACCGGCGCGGACCCCGGCACCCCCATCTCCACGAACCCGCAGGAGAAGTGCCGGCCCGACGGGCTGGCCGTCAACAAGACCGTCGACGTGCCCTACTGCGACGTGTACGACGAGGCCGGGCGCGAGAAGCTGCCCAACGGCCTGGACCGCCGCGTGATCGGGTACTTCACGTCGTGGCGGACCGGGGCCGGCGGGACGCCGTCGTACCTCGCGAGCGACATCCCGTGGACCAAGCTGTCGCACGTCAACTACGCGTTCGCGCACGTCGGACCGGACTCGAAGATCTCCGTGAACGCCGAGTCGGCGACCAGCGAGGCGACGGGCCTGACGTTCGCGGGCGCCGAGAACGCGCTCGACCCGACCGTCCCCTACAAGGGGCACTTCAACCAGCTCACCAAGTTCAAGAAGCAGCACCCGGGCGTGCGCACCCTCGTGTCGGTCGGCGGGTGGGCCGAGACCGGTGGATACCTGGGTGTGGACGGGAACCGTGTCGCCTCCGGCGGCTTCTACGCCCTGGACACCCAGGCCGAGTACGACGCGTTCGCGGCGTCCGCGGTCGCGATGGTGCGGACCTACGGGTTCGACGGGATCGACATCGACTACGAGTACCCGACGTCGAACGTCAAGGCCGGCAACCCGGACGACTTCCAGATCGCCGACGCGAAGCGCGGCCAGCTCTGGAAGAACTACGAGCAGCTCATGAAGACCACGCGCGAGGCCCTCGACAAGGCCGCCGCGCAGGACGGCGAGTACTACCTGCTGACCATCGCGGCCCCCGCGTCGGGGTGGCTGCTGCGTGGCATGGAGGTCTTCCAGGTCATGCCGTACCTGGACTACGTCAACGTGATGTCCTACGACCTGCACGGGACGTGGAACGACTTCGTGGGCGGCAACGGCGCCCTGTTCGACGACGGCAAGGACGGCGAGCTCGCGGCCGCAGGGGTCTACGGCGCGTACGACGGGATCGGGTACCTCAACGCCGACTGGGCCGCGCACTACTTCCGCGGGGCCGTGCAGGCCGGGCGCATCAACATCGGCGTCCCGTTCTACACGCGCGGCTGGACCAACGTGCAGGGCGGGACCAACGGGCTGTGGGGCAAGGCCGCGCTGCCGGACCAGACCAAGTGCCCCCCAGGCACCGGGCCCTCGCTGGGCGGCACGTCCAAGTGCGGCAACGGAGCGGGCGGGATCGACAACATCTGGTACGACGTCGACAAGGCCGGGGCCAAGATCCCTGCGGGCGGCAACCCGATCTGGCACATGCTGAACCTGCAGAACGGCAAGGTCGGGTCGTACGCGGCTTCCTACGGGGCCCCGACGGGCCCGCTGGCCGGGACCTACCAGCACCAGTTCGACCCGGTCACCAAGACCGAGTGGTGGTGGAACGCGCAGACCAAGTCGTTCATCTCGGGCGACTCCGACCAGGCGATCCAGGCCAAGGCCGACTACGTGGTCGCGGGCGGCTACGGCGGCCTGATGATCTGGGAGCTGGCGGGGGACTACGACCTCGACGCGGCCAGCGGCGAGTACGGCATGGGCGACAGCCTCGTGACGCGCATGCACTCGGCGTTCTCGACCGCCGCACCCTACGGAGCGGCCAAGTCCAAGACCGCGACGCCGGCGCAGGCGATCGACCTGGGCGTGTCGTTCTCGGAGTTCGCGCTCGGGGACAACAACTACCCGATCAACCCCAAGGTGACGTTCGCCAACAGGTCCACGGTCGCCATCCCGGCCGGAGCCACCATCTCGTTCGACTTCGCGACGACCACGTCCGCGGCGCTCGGCGAGCAGAACGGCTGGGGCATCACGACGGTCGCCGGGCACTCGGGCAACAACGTGGGCGGGCTCAAGGGAGACCTGCACTCGGCGACGCTCAAGGTGCCCGCGGGCGGCATCCCGGCGGGAGGCTCGGCGTTCACCAAGCTGTCCTGGCGGCTGCCCATGGCGCAGATCTCGAACGTCCGCGTGACGATCGGTGCCAACACCTACGCGACGACGTACGACCACCCGCGCGGGGTCAAGGTCGTGAACCCGGTGGTCTCCGGAGGCAGCACGGGCGGCACCGCTGGCGGTACGCCGGGTGGCAGCACGGGCAGCACGGGCGGGGCCGGCTGCACGGCGGCGGCGTGGGCCTCCGGGACCGCGTACAACGGCGGTGCGCAGGTCACGCACGCGGGCCACAGGTGGTCCGCCCGGTACTGGACACAGGGCAACACCCCGGTGGCCAGCGACTGGGGACCGTGGAAGGACGAGGGAGCGTGCTGACCTCCTGAGCCCCGGCCGGCCCCGCCGGTCGGGGCCGGCCCGGGCCGGCCGGCCCACCGGCCGGTGCCGAGCAGGCGGTTGTGGTTTCTCCCGAGCTCGGGACGAACCACTACCGCCTGCTCGGCCGACCACAACGGCCTGCTCGGCACCGGCTCCGTGGACCAGGCGGGCACCGGCGCCTGGACCAGCGGGCACGTGCGGAGGCCCTGGGCCCGGGCAGCGGTCGTAGGCTTCCCCGGTGACCTCCGCCGAAGACCTCGCCGTGACCGCCCTCGACTCGATCCGGTCCTGGGAGCCGCTGCGCCCCGCGCAGGCCGCGCTGCGCCAGGAGTACGTGTCCTTCGTCGAGGAGGGCCGGGGGGAGGTCGTCTTCCGCGGTACGCCTGAGCACCTCACGGGGAGCTGTTTCGTGCTGACCCCGGACCTGGCGCACGTGCTGCTGTGCTTCCACCGCAAGGGGCAGTTCTGGGTCCAGGTCGGCGGGCACGTCGAGCCGGGGGACGACAGCCTTGCGGCAGGGGCGTTCCGGGAAGCCCGGGAGGAGAGCGGGATCGCGTCCCTCGAGCCGTTCGAGCCCGACGGCGCCCCCGTGGACCTGCACCGGCACGCGCTGTCCTCGCGCTTCGGGACGTGCCTGGTCCACTGGGACGTCGGGTACGTGGCGTTCGCCGACCTCGACGCGCTGCCCGTGGTCAGCGACGAGAGCGAGGCCGTCGCGTGGTTCCGGGTGGACCGGCTCCCGCCCGAGCTGCCCGAGGACTTCCCGGTGCGGCTCCGCACGGTCCTCGAGGAGGTGACGCACCGCCGTCGGGCCTCTGCCTGACCGGGTGAGCCGGCGTCATGTGTACGCTTGTACACATGACCTTCCCGGACCCCTCCGACCAGCGTCCCATGCGCGAGCGGATGCTCGCGGGCGACCTCTACCTCGCCGACGACCCGCAGATCGCCGCCGACTCCGAGCGCGCCATGTCGCTCAGCCACCGCCTCAACACCCTCGACCCGAACGACGGCGCCACCCGCCGGGAGATCCTGACCGAGCTCCTCGGCGCGTTCGGCGAGGGCAGCGACATCCGCCCCCCGTTCCGCTGCGACCTGGGCTACCGGACCACGGTCGGCGCGCGGACGTTCGTGAACTTCAACCTCGTCTGCCTCGACGTCGCCCCCGTGACGATCGGCGACGACGTCCTGATCGGCCCGAACGTCCAGCTCCTGACCCCCACGCACCCCGTCGAGCCCGGCCCGCGCCGCGACAAGTGGGAGGCCGCGCAGCCCATCACGATCGGCGACAACGTGTGGCTCGGCGGCGGCGTCACGGTGTGCCCGGGTGTCACGATCGGCGAGAACACGGTCGTGGGGGCGGGGTCCGTCGTGACGCGCGACCTGCCCGCGAACGTCGTCGCGGTGGGCAACCCGGCCCGCGTGCTGCGCCACATCGAGGGATGACCGCCGTGCGCCGCGTCGACCCCGACCGCAAGGACCGGATCGTCGACGCGGCCCTCGACGTGATCGCCGAGCACGGCGTCGCGGGCGCCACCCACCGCACGATCGCCGCCGCTGCCGACGTGCCGCTCGGCTCCATGACGTACCACTTCGAGAACCTCGACGAGGTGCTGCGGCTCGCGTTCGAACGGCACGCGGCCCAGTCCGCCGCGCGCTTCGAGGCTGCCATGGCTGCGGTGCCCGAGGGGCACGACCCGGTCGAGGCGATCGTCGCGCTGGTCTGCGACGAGGCGGGCAGCTACCAGCGAGACCTGCTCGTAGCGCTCGAGCTCTACGTCCTCGCGGCCCGCAAGCCGTCGTTCCGGGCGGTCACGCAGCAGTGGATGGCCGCGAGCCGGGCTGCCCTGGGACGGCACGTGGACGCGGACGTCGCGCCGGACCTCGACGCGCTCGTCGAGGGGCTCGTGCTCCACGCCGTCCTGTCGACCGGCCCGGACGGCGGTCCGCCCGGTGTGCCCCTCGACCCCGACCGGGTGCGCCGCGCGGTCCGCCGCCAGCTGGGCTGAGCCGCCACCCGTCCGGTGGCGAACAGGTGCTCGTGGTTCGCCGACCAGGTGGTCGTGGTTCGTCCCGGAGCCAGGAGGAACCACGACCACCTGCTCGGCAGCGACGGTCAGCCCAGGAGGACCACGTGGAGCGTGCGGGGGCCGTGCACGCCCTCCACGCGCGAGAGCTCGATGTCGCTCGTCGCGCTCGGCCCCGAGATCCACGTCTGCGGGCGCGCGGGGTGCGCGGCGAGGATCCGCACGCCCTCGGGCAGCGTGTGCACGACCTGCTCGGTCCGCACGACGCACACGTGCAGGTCCGGGACCAGCGAGATCGCGCGGCGTCCCTGATCGTCCTCGCCGTCCAGGACGATCGTCCCGGTGTCCGCGACCGCGAGCCGGGACGCGGTCAGCACCGCGCCGACCTGGTCGAGCTCGGCCGCGGTCCGGCGGTCCGCGCGCGAGTCGTGCACGACGGCGGTCCCGGCGCCGAGCGCGCTCGTCCAGGTCGCGGGGACACCGGGCGGCACGACGACGGAGCCGACGTCCGCGAGCAGCTCGCCCACGACCCGGGCGAGGTCGTCCTCGGTCGCGGCCCGGTGCACGGTCGCCCGGTAGTCCACGAGCCGGTCGACGAGGATCTCGACGGCCGCGGCCGAACCGGGGGAGTGCTCGCCGGTGGTCCGGTACGCGCGCGGGACGGGAGCCTGGTCGGCCACCGCGTCCCCGAGGCGTGTGCTGTCGGTCATGACGGCCGCCCGCACCCGGGCCAGGATGTCCTCGCGCGCGTTCATGGCGCGTCACCGGTCGTCTCGGGCGGTCCGGCGGGGCCTCGAGGCTCAGGCTCAGGCTCAGGCTCAGGCTCGGGCGCTCCGGGGGCGCCCGGCGAGGGCGCGGCGTGGTCGGAGGCCCACCACTCGCGGAAGCTCTGCTTCGGCAGGACGGGCAGGTCGCGCGCGTCGGTCCATCGTGATCCGGGGAAGGGGAGCGACGAGATGCGGCCAGACCGCCCGCCCAGCACCCGGGTGACGCCGCCGGCCTTCTCGGCCAGCGCGAACCGGCCGGGCTCGGCCATGACGAACGACGCGGCCTTCATCGCGGCTCCCCAGGCCGTGGGGCGACCGCGGTCCTGGTCCACGTCGCGCGCTCGCAGGTGCACGAGCAGCGACGGGATGTCGATCTTGACGGGGCACACGTCGTAGCACGCGCCGCACAGCGTCGAGGCGTACGGCAGCGAGCTGTTGGGGTCCGACCTCCCCGTCGACCCGGTGAGCTGGGGGGTGAGGATCGCGCCGATCGGGCCCGGGTACACGGACCCGTAGGCGTGGCCGCCCACGCGCTCGTACACCGGGCACACGTTGAGGCAGGCCGAGCAGCGGATGCAGTGCAGGGCGGCGCGGCCCACGTCGTCGGCCAGGGCCCTGGTGCGTCCGTTGTCGAGCAGGACCAGGTGGAACTCCTGCGGGCCGTCGCCCGGGGTGACGCCCGTCCACAGGGACGTGTACGGGTTCATGCGCTCGCCGGTCGAGGACCGGGGCAGGAGCGCCATGAAGACCTCGAGGTCCTGGTACGTGGGGATGAGCTTCTCGATGCCCATGACGGTGATGAGGGTCTCGGGGAGCGTGAGGCACATGCGCCCGTTGCCCTCGGACTCCACGACAGCGAGCGTGCCCGTGTCCGCGACGGCGAAGTTCGCACCGCTGATCGCGACCTTGGCGGAGAGGAACTTGCGGCGCAGGTGCGCGCGGGCGGCCATGGCGAGCTCGCGCGGCGCGTCCGTCAGGTCCGGTGGCGCGTCACCCATGCGTTCGAGGAAGATCTCGCGGATCTCGGAGCGGTTGCGGTGGATCGCGGGCACGAGGATGTGCGAGGGCATGTCGTCGGCGAGCTGCACGATGAGCTCGGCCAGGTCGGTCTCGAACGCCGCGACGCCCTCGGCGGCGAGCGCCTCGTTGAGCCCGATCTCCTGCGTGACCATCGACTTGACCTTGACGACCTCGGTCTCGCCCGTGGCCTTGACCAGGTCCGTCACGATGCGGTTGGCCTCGGCGGCGTCACGCGCCCAGTGCACGACGCCGCCGCGCGCCGTCACGTTGCGCTCGAGCTCTTCGAGGAGGTGAGGGAGGTCGCTCATGACGTGCGCCTTGATGGTCGAGCCCGCGTCGCGCAGGGCCTCCCAGTCGGGCACCTCGCCGACGACGGCCGCGCGCTTGGCCCGGATGGTCGAGGTCGCGTGGGCCAGGTTGCGGCGCAGCTGGGTGTTCGCGAGGGCCTGCTTGGCGGCCTCGGGGAAGGTCTCGCCCCAGCGCAGCGGCGCGTCGGGGTGCGGCACGTCGTCGGCCCAGCCGGGACCTGCGCTGGTGCCGGGCGCGCCGTGGTGCGCGGCGTCGTCGGGTAGGGTCTTGGCGCCGCGGCGGGTGGGGAATCCCAGGAAGGTGCTCATCGCGCTGCCCCCGCCGACGAGTTGTCAGAACTGGGCCGGGGGATGTCCCGGTGTGCTTCTGACAACGGATCTGTCTCTGATGAGCTGTCAGAACTGTGCCGGGGGATGCCTCGGTGTGCTTCTGACAACGGAACCGGTCCCCGAGCAGGGGGCTCGGCAGAGGCGCCCCGCGAGGTCGGCGCCGACGCGGACGCCGACGCA
>Ga0233375_1000602_pt1 | contig 18597 bp, 18 predicted proteins | sample ElkDunMinimDraft_10_FD_191539 | JGI IMG/M metagenome (GOLD analysis project Ga0233375, IMG submission 191539) | Fecal eukaryotic communites from dung pellets of Tule Elk in California, USA - Elk Dung E16 | ecosystem: Host-associated > Mammals > Digestive system > Large intestine > Fecal | place... | reverse complement strand
GCTCCCCGACGCGCGCACCGATCATGTGCACGCCGACGACCGGACCGTCCTTCTTCCGGACGAGCTTGATGAAGCCCTGGGTCGCGAGGATCTGGCTCTTGCCGTTGCCGCCGAGGTTGTACTCGAGGACCTCGACGCCGTCGTCGCCGTACAGCTCCTTGGCGCGCTTCTCGGTCACGCCGACCGAGCCGACCTCGGGGTCCGAGTAGGTGACGCGGGGGATCCCGGACTCGTCGATCAGCGGCGGGTTCAGGCCCGCGATCTGCTCGGCGACGAAGATGCCCTGCTGGAAGCCGCGGTGGGCGAGCTGCAGGCCGGGGACGATGTCGCCGACCGCGTAGATGTTCGCGACGCCGGTGTGCAGGCGCTCGTCGGTGATGACGAAGCCGCGGTCCAGGGTGATGCCCTGCTCCTCGTAGCCCAGGCCGCCGGTGTTGGGGCCACGGCCGACGGCGACCAGCAGCACGTCGGCGTCGAACGTCTTGCCGTCCTCGAGCGAGACGTGCACCCCGTTGTCGTCCTGCGTGACGCCGGAGAACCGGACGCCGAGGTTGAACTTGATGCCGCGCTTGCGGAAGGCGCGCTCGAAGGCCTTCGAGACCGCCTCGTCCTCGTTCGGCACCAGGTGGGGGAGTGCCTCGATGATCGTGACGTCCGCGCCGAAGGACTTCCAGACGCTCGCGAACTCGGAGCCGATGACGCCGCCACCGAGGATGATCGCGGACTTCGGCACCCAGTCGAGCGTCAGCGCCTGGTCGGAGGTGATGACCCGGCCGCCGATGTCCAGCCCGGGCAGCGAGCGCGCGTACGAGCCGGTGCCGAGCACGATGTGCTCACCGGTCAGCGTGCGGTCGCCCACCTGGACGGTGTTCGGGCCGGTGAGCTTGCCGTAGCCCTCGACCACCTCGATCTTGCGGGACTTGATGAGACCCTGCAGGCCCTTGTAGAGCCGGCCGATCACGTTGTCCTTGTAGGTGTTCACGCCACCCATGTCGATGCGCTCGAGCGTGCTGTGCACACCGAACTGCGCACCCTCACGGGCGTTGTCGGCCAGCTCGGCCGCGTGCAGGAGGGCCTTGGTCGGGATGCACCCGCGGTGCAGGCAGGTGCCACCCACCTTGTCGGCCTCGACCAGGGCGACGGTCTTGCCCAGCTCGGCGGCGCGCAGGGCGGCTGCGTAGCCGCCACTGCCTCCGCCCAGGACGACGATGTCGAAAGCGGTGCCGTTGTCGGCCACGTGCGCACTCCTCGGAGGGTCTGGGATCTGCTGCGGCCCCATCTTGTCATCCCGTCCGCGCCGCGACGAACCGTCTACCACATCCGGGGGTGTGAGTCCCACGACAGTCGTCCCATGTCCAGTGCGTCCCCCGGACGGCGGCACCCGATCCGGCGACGCCGTGTCCAGGCCGTGCCCAGGTGCCGTCGGTAGGGTCTCGGGCATGGGTCTCTTCTCCCGCCGACGGGCGGCGCGCACGGAGTCGTCGACGGACGTGCCCGCGGGCCGCAGCGCACGCGCCGAGACCCTCGCGTACCTGCGCGAGTTCGTCGCCACGCGGGTCGGGGTCGAGGCGTACGTCGAGCCGCGGACCAACGTCACGCCCACGACGCTCATGCTCGTGGCGACGGACGGGGAGTGGACGCGCCGCAAGGTGCCCGACGAGCGGACGGCCGCCGCGCTCGCCCGTGACCTGCAGATCCCGGTCTACGACGTCCAGCGGACCGGGTACCCGCAGCGGGTGCGGGACTGGAACTCCCGCCAGCGCATCGAGCGCCGGCGGCGCGCCGCCGAGCGGGGCTGACGCACCCACCGACCCCGGACCGAGCGCTGCGGACGCCGTGCGCGGCCGGGCCGCAGCGCCCGGGTGCCGGTCAGGAGGCGCGCTGCTCCAGCAGGCGCAGCAGCGTGCGGACGCCCACGCCCGTCCCGCCGACGGGGGTGTAGCCGAACGCCGTGCGCTCGTTGAACGCCGGGCCGGCCACGTCGAGGTGCGCCCACGGCGTCGTGCCGACGAACTCCTGCAGGAAGATCCCGGCCGTCAGCATGCCGCCGAACCGGTCCCCGATGTTCGCCAGGTCCGCGACCTTCGACTTCAGGCCCGCGCGCAGGTCGGCCGGCAGCGGCATCGGCCAGAACTGCTCGCCCGCGCCGTGCGCGGCGTCGACCAGCTCGGCGCGCGCCTCGTCCGTGCCCATCACCGCGGACACGCGGTGCCCGAGGGCGACCATCTGCGCACCCGTGAGCGTGGCGATGTCGACCACGAGGTCGGGCTTCTCCTCGACCGCCGCGACCAGGCCGTCGGCCATGACGAGCCGGCCCTCGGCGTCGGTGTTGAGCACCTCGACGGTCTTGCCGCCACGGATCGTCACGACGTCCGAGGGGCGCTGAGCCGTGCCAGACGGCATGTTCTCGGCCAGGCAGAGCCAGCCGGTGACCGCCACCGGCAGGCCGAGGCGCGCGGCCGCGACGACCGTGTGCAGCACGGCGGCCGCACCGGCCATGTCGGACTTCATCGCCTCCATGCCGGCCGCGGGCTTGATCGAGATGCCGCCGGAGTCGAACGTGATGCCCTTGCCGACCAGGGCCACGTGGCCCGACGCCTTGGACGGGGCGTACGCGACCTTGACGAGCCGCGGCGGGCGCGCCGAGCCCTGCCCCACGCCGACCAGCCCGCCGTAGCCACCGGCGGCGAGTGCCTTCTCGTCGAGGACCGTGATCTTCAGCGACCGGGTGCCGGCCGCCTTGACCGCCGCCTTGGCGAGGTCCGCGAACGCGGCGGGGTAGAGGTCGTTGGGAGCGGTGTTGACGAGGTCGCGGGTGGCGTGGACGGCCTCGGCGAGCACCTCGGCCCGTGCCAGCGCGGCCCTGGCCGCCTTGTCCTTCACCGCGGGGGTGACGAGCTCGATGCGCCCGACCGGGGCGTCCTGCGCGTGGTAGCGGGCGAACCCGTAGGCGCCGAGCAGGGCACCCTCGGCCACGGCGGCCACCGCGTCGGCGTCCTGCGCGGGCAGCGCGAGCGCCACCGACTCCAGGCCCGCGAGCTCGCGGGTCGCGGCACCTGCCGCACGGCGCAGGAGCTCCGCACCCGCCGGCGTGCCCGCGTCGGCCGGGGCGTCGCCCAGCCCCGTCACGACCAGGGTGGCCGCGCGCAGCCCGGTGCCAGGGAGCCGGCGCACCTCGTCGACCGCCCCGGTGATGCCCAGGCGCGCACCGTCCTGCGTGATCTGGCGTGCCAGCTCGGCGGGGAGCCAGTCGGCGGCGACGGGGACGACGGACGTGCCCTGGGCCTGGACGCCCACGACGACGGCGTCGACGTCGAGCTCGGCAGGGGCGGAGGAGGTCAGCGAGATCACGTACCCGATGGTAGCCGCGCCGGGACCGGGACCCGGCGGACGTGAGGCCCGGTCGGTGGTGCGCGGTAGGTTGTGGCCCCGTGTTCCTCCCTCTCGCGCTGCTCGTCGCCGCCCTCTGCCTCGCACTGGCCGGATGGGCAGCGTGGTTCGTCGTCGCCGACCGCCCGGTCGTCCTGCGGCAGCTCTGGGGCGGTGCCGTCGTCGAGGGCGTGCTGGTGCTCCAGGGCGTCCTGCTCGCGGTCGTGCAGGCGACGGGTGACCAGGACGTCGACGGTGTGCTGCTGTGGGGGTACGTCGTGACGCAGCTGGTGGTGCTGCCGGTGGCCGCCGCCTGGGCGTTCGCCGAGCGCACCCGGTGGAGCTCGGTCGTCCTGCTCGTCGCCGCGCTCACGGTCGCGTTCCTCGAGCTGCGCCTCCTGCAGATCTGGGCGGCCTGACGTGGCCGGGTCCGGCGGCGCCGCACCGGGGGCCGTGCCGTCGCACCGCGCGACCGGCACCGGCGGCGGGCGGCTGCTCGTCGCGGTCTACGGCGTGCTCGCGATCGCGGCGACGGCGCGCGGCCTCTACCAGGTCGGCACCAAGCTCGACGAGGCGCCCGTCGCGTACGTGCTGTCGCTGGCCGCGGGCATCGTCTACGTCGTGGCGACCGTCGCGCTGGCGCGCGACCGGCGGCCCACCGCCTGGGTCGCGGTCGTGTTCGAGCTGGTCGGCGTGCTCACCGTGGGGACCCTGTCCGTGGTCGACGTCGGCGACTTCCCGGACGAGACGGTCTGGTCGCGGTTCGGCGCGGGCTACGGCTACGTCCCGCTGGTGCTGCCGTTCGTCGGGCTGTGGTGGCTGCGGCGCACCGGGGACCGCGGTGCCGCCGTGGACGGCCGGGCCCCGAGCGACCCGCCGGCCGTAGGGTGATCGACGTGTACCGGCTCCTGTTCGACCTGGTCTTCCGTCGCATGGACCCCGAGCGGGCGCACGAGCTGGCGTTCGCGCTGATCGGCGCCGTGGGGCGCGTGCCGGGGCTGCGGTCCCTCGTGTCGCGGGTCCTGCGGGTGCCGCGCGGGGGCGCAGGCGCCGTGCGCGTCTGGGGGCGCACCCTTCCCGGTCGGTTCGGCCTCGCGGCGGGCTTCGACAAGAACGCCCGCGCGGTCGAGGGACTGGCGATGCTCGGGTACTCCTTCGTGGAGATCGGCACCGTGACCGCGGAGCCGCAGCCCGGCAACGAGCAACCACGGCTGTGGCGGGTCCTCGACCAGCGCGCGCTGCGCAACCGCATGGGCTTCAACAACGAGGGGTCGGCAGCGGTCGCCGCACGGCTGCGCCGGCTGCGGTCCACGCCGCACGGCCGCTCGCTCGTCGTCGGGGTGAACATCGGCAAGACGAAGGTGACCCCGGCGGCCGAGGCGGCCGCGGACTACGCGACGAGCGCCGGACGCCTGGCCCCCTACGCCGACTACCTCGTGGTCAACGTGTCGTCGCCCAACACCCCGGGGCTGCGCGACCTGCAGGCCGTCGAGTCCCTGCGGCCCGTGCTCACCGCGACGCGTGTCGCCGCAGACGAGGCGACCGCACGCGCCGGGCGCCCCGTCGTCCCCGTGCTGGTGAAGATCGCGCCGGACCTGTCCGACGCCGACGTCGACGCGGTCGCCGACCTGGTGGCCGAGCTGGGCCTGGACGGTGTGGTCGCCGTCAACACCACCATCGGGCACACCCTGGGGCCGGGCGGGCTCTCCGGTCCGCCGCTGCTCGCCCGCGGGCTCGACGTCGTCGCACGGCTGCGCACGCGGCTGGGGGAGGAGGCCGTCATCATCGGCGTCGGGGGTGTCGGCTCGCCCGCCGACGCCCGCGAGTACCTGGCGGTGGGGGCCACGCTGGTGCAGGCCTACACGGCGTTCATCTACGAGGGACCGACCTTCCCCGCGCGCGTCGCCCGTGCGCTCGCGGACGACGCCCGCCGCGGGGGTGGGCGGTGAGCCTGGTGCGCCCCCGCTGGCAGTGGCGGCTCGAGGACGCGGGCGGGCTGCCCGTCGACCGACCCGGCAGCCCGGTGTTCCTCGCGCGGTTCGAGGCGGAGCAGTGGCTCGGCGAGCACTGGCGCGCCCTGGCCGGCCAGGGCGTCCGCCGTGTCGTGCTGCAGAACGGCGAGGACGACGTGCCACCAGCGGTCGAGCTGCCCGCCGACTGAGGGTCACACCAGCGTCGGCTGACCCGTCGCGGTACGCGTCGACGTCCGGGGGCCCAGGGCCGCCCAGGCCGCGGCCAGGCCGTCGACCGCCCGGCGAAGGGTCGCCGCGTCCTGCGAGAACGGCACGCGCAGGCGGTCCTCGAAGGTGCCGTCCACGCCGAACGCCGGACCCGGGGCGACACGCACGCCGTGGCCGTGGGCCAGCGCGACGAGCGCCGTCGACACCGGTGCGCCGAGGTCGACCCACGTCGACAGCCCGCCGTGCGGGACCGCCACCCGCCAGTCGGGCAGGTCACGGGCGAGCATGCCCAGCAGGGCGTCGCGCTGCGCGCGGACCGTCGCGCGCCGCTCGGCGAGGATCTCGTCCGCCCGGTCCAGCAGCCGCAGGGTGACGAGCTGGTCGAGCACCGACGTGCAGAGGTCCACGTGCGCACGGCGCTGTCCCAGGGCGGCGACCACGTCCGGGTGCGCCCTGACCCACCCGACCCGCAGACCGCCCCAGAACGACTTGGACGCGGATCCCACGCACACGACGTACCGGTCCACGCCCCCGTCGCCCGCGAACGGGGCGGGGTCCGCGCCGTCGAGCGTGAGGTCCGTGAGCGTCTCGTCCCCGACGACCACCGTCCGGGTGCGGCGCGCCAGGTCGCGCACCCGCTCGCGGTCCTGGTCCGGCAGCGACGTGCCCGTCGGGTTGTGGTGGTCGGGGACCAGGTACACCAGGCGGGGCGAGGACTGGCGCAGGGTCGAGGCGAGCAGGTCCAGGTCGGTGCCGTGCGCCGTGACGGGCACGGGGACCGGGCGTGCGCCGACGGCCCGGACCGCGTCGACCGCGTGCGGGTAGGTGGGGTGCTCGACCGCGACCCGGTCGCCGGTGCCCGCGAACGTGCCCGCGAGCAGGTGGATCGCCTGCTGGCCGCCCGTCGTCACGAGGACCTGGTCCGGGGTGGTCCGCACACCGCGGCGCGTGTACCGCTCCGCGATCGCCGCGCGCAGGTCGGGCAGGCCGAGCGGCAGGTACCCGGCCCGGGAGGTGTACCGCGGCAGGGCGTCGAGCGCGGCCGCGCAGGCGGCAGCGAGCTGCGGTGGTGCCGACGGCGCGGCGGCGGACAGGTCGACGAGCTCGTCGTCCACGGTGCCCAGGCGGGCCGGTGCCCGGTCGCCCGCGTGGTCCGGCAGCGTCGTGACCGTGCCGGACCCGCGCCGGCTGACGAGGAACCCCTCCTCGCGCAGCAGGTCGTAGGCCGCGGTGACCGTGGTCCGTGACACGCCGAGCGCCTCGGCGACCTCCCGCTCGCCCGGCAGCCGGGTGGCCAGCGGCAGCGTCCCGGAGCGGGTCAGGCCCCGCAGTGCGTCGGCGAGCGCCCGGTAGGCCGGGCCGTGGCGGTGCCACGAGCCGAGGAGCGTGCGCAGGCGGGTGCCGTTCACACGGCGGTCGGCCGTCAGGGGCATGTGACCACTCTTCCCGAAGTGGCACTGGAGGACAAGGCCACGAGCGCGCGACGGTAGGGCCATGTCTCTCCCTGTCGCCGTCCTCCTCGTGGCGCTCGTCGTCACCGTCGTCGCGCTCGGCGTGCTTCTCGTGCGCACCGTGCGCCGCGACGGGCTGGGGCACCGCCCGCCGCCTCCGTCGCGGCACGACCACACCGTGGCACCTGGGCGGATGCTGCTCTGAGCGGTCCGCCGGGCGGTAACCTGCCGCCAGGTTCGACGAGGGTGCCCGAGGAGGACGATGTACGCGGTCGGTGCGGTGGTGGACGGCTTCGAGCTGACCGGCTCGGGGGAGTGGGTGCGGCTCTCGCCGACGGCCGGCTCGCCCTACCGCCTCGGTGACGTCGTGGACGGGCACATGCTCGACGCGGACCTCACGTGGGTCGCGCTGCGGCGCGACCCCTCACCGCCGTACGCCGCGGGCGACGTGGTCGACGAGCACGTGCTCACACCCGACGGCGAGTGGGTGCCGCTCGGCGAGCGGGTGCGCGCCCGTGCGGCCTCCGGGTCGGCACGGCGGGGTACCGGGCGTGCGGCGACCGGCACCGGGGCCGGACCCGCCACCGCGGAGCGGACCACCACGGGACGGACCACCGCGGAGCGCCCGACACCGGAGCGGTCGGCGGCCGAGCGGGCGGCGCACCGCGCGACCGAGCGCCGGCTCGCCACCGAGCGCGCCGCCGCGGATCGCCGCGCCGTCACCCGGGAGGCGTCCGCGGAGCAGCGGGCGGTCGACCAGCGGGCGGCCGACGCCCGGGAGGCGGCGAGCCGTGCCGCTGAGCGCACCGCGGCGCAGGCCACGGCGTCCGCACCGGCGCAGCGCACCTACCGGGTCGGTGACGTGGTCAACGGCCACGTGCTGCTGCCCGACCACCGCTGGGTGCCCGTCCCGTCCGGGCCGACGGGAGGCCTGCCCTCGTCGGCGCAGCGCCACGGCGGGCAGCCGACGGGGGCACAGCCCTCGGCGCGCCCGTCGTCCGCGACGCCCGGCGACCCGACGGCGCCGCGCCGCAGCGGTGTGCCGCCGGTGGTGCCGTTGGCCGTCCTCGCGTTCGTCGTGCTCCAGGTGGTCCGGGCCTGCGGCTGACCGCAGGCCGGACCGGTGCGTCAGGCCGGGCGCTGGCCGTGCTTGACGAGCGGCTTCGGTAGCCGCGAGGGACGCACCTGGAACGCGCGGAGGACCGCGTACATGGCGAGGCCCCGGGGAAGCTTGTCGGCGCCGAACTTCGCGACGAGACGCTTCTTCAGCCCGCGCCACATCAGCCAGGCGTCGACCATCGAGGCGATGATGTAGACGTACAGCAGCAGCAGCGTCGCGAAGGCGACCACGGGTGCGCTGCGCGCGGTGACGAACTGCAGGACCAGGAACACCGCCGCGAGCGGCAGGAAGAACTCCCCGAGGTTCCAGCGCGAGTCCACGCTGTCGCGCACGTAGCGGCGCACCGGGCCGCGGTCGCGCGCGGGCATGTGCCGCTCGTCACCCGAGCGCATGGCCTGGTACTCCAGGTCGCGCTGCGCGCGGTTCCGGGCGCGGGCCTCACGGGCGGCGGCCCGGCGGTCCGTCGGGACGAGGGGTCGCTTGTTGCGCGCCTCCGCCTCCTTGCGCTTGGGCGTGGGGCGGCCCTTGCCCGTGGGCACCGGCTGCGGCGGCTCGTCGACGAGCGGCGCGTCGACCGTCGGCGGGGGATCCTGCTTGCGTCCGAACACCCTCCCAGGGTAGTCGAGTAGCGTCGGCCGACGTGACCACCATCGACCCCGTCCCCGCCCCGACCGACGACCGCGTCGCCGTGCTGCGGGCGCGCGTCGCCGAGCAGTTCGCCGGCGTCCGCGCCGACCTCGAGGCCCTCGTGCGCATCCCGAGCGTCTCCAACACCGAGTTCGACCGTGCGCACGTCGAGGCCTCGGCCGCCGCCGTCGCGCAGCTGCTCTCCGACGCGGGCATGCCCGAGGTCCAGGTGCTGCGCGTCACGGGCGCCGACGGCACGCCGGGCGCGCCCGCCGTGGTGGCGCGCCGCCCGGCCCCCGACGGTGCCCCGACGGTGCTGCTCTACGCCCACCACGACGTGCAGCCGCCCGGTGACGACAGCCACTGGTCGTCGGCGCCCTTCGAGCCCACCCAGCGCGGCGAGCGCCTGTACGGCCGCGGCGCGGCGGACGACAAGGCGGGCGTCGTGGCCCACGTCGGTGCGCTGCGCGCGCTCGGTGACGAGCTCGGCGTCGGCGTGACGGTCTTCGTGGAGGGCGAGGAGGAGGTCGGCTCGCCGACGTTCGTCGACTTCCTCCGCACCTACCGTGACCTGCTCGCCGCGGACGTCATGGTCGTGGCCGACTCCTCCAACTGGAAGGTGGGCGTGCCCGGCCTGACGACGTCCCTGCGCGGTCTGGTCGACCTGGTCGTCGACGTGGAGGTGCTGTCCCACGCGGTCCACTCCGGCATGTTCGGCGGCCCGGTGCTCGACGCCCCCACCCTGCTGGCCCGCCTGATCGCGACCCTGCACGACGAGCACGGGGACGTCGCGGTCGCGGGGCTGGTCCACGCCGACGACCCGACGGTCGACTACGACGAGGCCGAGCTGCGCGCCGACGCGGGTGTGCTGCCCGGCGTCCGGCTGGCCGGCACCGGGCCGCTGACCGCGCGGCTGTGGACGCGCCCTGCCATCGGCGTCATCGGTCTGGACGCCCCGCGGGTCGCCTCCGCGTCGAACACCATCACGCCGCGGGCGTCCGCGATGATCTCGGTCCGTCTCGCGCCGGGGCAGGACCCCGCCGCGGCCATGGCGGCCATGCGCGAGCACCTGCTGGCGCACGCGCCGTTCGGTGCGCGGGTCACCGTGCACGAGGGGGAGCAGGGGCGGCCTTTCCGGTCGCCGGCCGACTCCGCCGGCATGCAGGCCGCCCGCTGGGCGATGGCGACGGCGTGGGGCACGGCGCCGGTCGACATCGGCGTCGGCGGGTCCATCCCGTTCATCAGCGACCTGCTCGACGTCTACCCCGATGCGACCATCCTGGTCACGGGCGTCGAGGATCCGGACTCGCGCGCGCACGGCGCCGACGAGTCGGTGCACCTGGGCGAGCTCGAGCGGGTCGTGCTCGCCGAGGCGCTGCTGCTGGAGGTGCTCGCACCGACGGCATGACCTCCGCGCGCCGGCCCTCCGCCGCGGCGGGGGCCGGCGGCTCAGCGGTGGGCGACGTCGACGGCGCGCGCCCAGGCGGCGACGTCGTCGGGCAGCTCAGGACTGTCGCGCAGCTCGGCGTCGATGACGGCGATCACGTCGGCCGGTGCGATGCGGTCGCCCGCGCGCGACAGGAAGCGCCCGGCGACCCACCCGCGCGCCACCAGCAGGCCCTCGCGCTCGATGACCTGCTCCAGGTAGACCACGCGGACATCCCACCCGAGCAGGCGCGTCGTGACGGTGAACCGCTGCCCGAGGGTCAGGGAACGGCGGTGCTTCACGGTCGACGCGGCGACCACCGGGTACCAGCCGCGGGCCGACAGCCGGCCGAACGCGCCGAGGTCGGCCAGGTAGTTCGACCGCCCCAGGTCCATGTACTGCAGGTACACGCCGTTGTTCACGTGGCGGTACAGGTCCAGGTCGCCCGGGCGCACGCGCAGGCGTGTGACCGACGGGGTGAGCGGGTCGGCGCCGGGCAGGGCGGGCCGTGGGCGCAGGGTGGCGAGCGTCAGCTGCAGCATCCGGGACACGGCGCCGAGGCTACCGGCGGGTACGCGTGACGCGCCTCAGGGCGCCACGCCGGGTGGCCTCGACGACCCGGGCGACCGGTCGGCGTCAGTGGCCGGGCAGCGCCAGCATCTGGTCGAGGGCGGCACGGGCCCACCGCGCGTCCTGCTCGTCGACCACGATGCGGTGCGGGACGCGCCCGGCGACCAGCTCCTCGAGGGTCCACACCAGGTGGGGCAGGTCGATCCGGTTCATGGTGGAGCAGAAGCACACCGTGGAGTCGAGGTAGTGCACCGACAGCTCGGGGTGCTGCCGCGCCAGCCGACGCACCAGGTTGAGCTCGGTGCCGATCGCCCACGACGAGCCGGGCTCGGCCGCGTCGAGCGCCTTGATGATGTACTCGGTCGACCCGACCATGTCGGCCGCCGTGACGACCTCGTGCTTGCACTCCGGGTGGACGAGCACGGTGACGCCGGGCACCGCGGTACGCACGTCCGCCACGTTGCGCGCCGAGAACCGACCGTGCACCGAGCAGTGGCCGCGCCACAGGATCATCCGGGCGTCGCGCAGCTGCTCGGCCGTCAGGCCACCGCCCGGCCGCCGCGGGTCGTAGACGACGCAGTCGTCGAGCGACAGGCCGAGCTGTGTGACGGCCGTGTTGCGGCCCAGGTGCTGGTCGGGCATGAAGAGGACCTTGCCGCGCCCGGCCAGGCCACCCACCCGGTCGAACGCCCACCGCAGCGCCACGTGCGCGTTGGACGACGTGCACACCGTCCCGCCGTGGCGGCCGGTGAAGGCCTTGATGGCCGCGGTCGAGTTCATGTAGGTCACGGGCACCGTGTCCTGCGCGACCCCCGCGTCGACGAGCACGTCCCATGCGTCCTCGACCTGGTCGAGGGCCGCCATGTCCGCCATCGAGCAGCCCGCCGCCAGGTCCGGCAGCACGACCTGCTGGGCGTCGGACGTCAGGATGTCGGCGGACTCCGCCATGAAGTGCACGCCGCAGAAGACGACGAACTCGGCGTCCGGGCGCGCGGCCGCCTCGCGTGCGAGCTTGAAGGAGTCGCCGGTGACGTCGGCGAACGCGATGACCTCGTCGCGCTGGTAGTGGTGCCCCAGGACGAAGGCGCGGTCGCCCAGCGCGGCCCGGGCGGCGCGCGCCCGTTCGACCAGTCCGGGGTCGCCGGGCTCGGGCAGCGCACCGACGCACTCCACACCGCGCTCGGAGGTCAGGTCGACGCCGCGCCCCAGCAGCAGCAGGGCGGACGCCGCGGGCTCGGTGAACGTGCCGGTGGGGGTGCTCACGGCGGCATGATCGCACAGAGGTCCCCGCCGCCCGCGGACGCGCCCGGCCCGTGGCACGGTCCGGGGGACGCGCCGGCACGTGCCACCATCGGGGCGTGCGCGTCCTCATGGCCCCCGACGGGTTCGGTACCCACCTCACGCCCGCCGAGGCGGCCGCCGCGCTGCGCGCCGGCTGGTCGGACGGCGCGCCGCACGACGCGGTCGACGTCTGCCCGCTGGCCGACGGCGGGCCGGGGTTCGTCGCCACGCTGCACGCCACGCTCGGCGGCGACCTCGTGCCGGTGACGGTGGGATCGCCGCTGGGGGAGCCCGCGCCCGCAGCGATGCTGCGCGTCGGCACGACGGTCCACCTCGAGTCGGCGCACGCGGTCGGCCTGGGGCTGGTGCCGGTCGGGCGGCGCGACCCCACGCGGACCACGAGCCGGGGGGCGGGGGAGCTGATCGCAGCCGCGCTGCCGGGGGCGCGTCGCGTCGTGGTCGGCCTCGGCGGTTCCGCCACCAACGACGCGGGCGCCGGCCTGCTGCTCGCCCTGGCGCAGGCCCTCCTCCCGCCCGGGACGGTCGACGACGAGGTCGCGGCGCGGCTGGGCTCCGGGGGTGGTGCCCTCGGCGACGTGCACGCCGACGACCTGCCGTGGCTGCCCGCCCTGCGCGCCGCGCTCGCGGGCGTCGACCTGCTCGCCGCCGTCGACGTGGACGTGCCGCTGCTCGGGCTGACCGGCGCGTCGGCGGGCTTCTCGGAGCAGAAGGGCGCCACCGCCGAGCAGGCGCAGGACCTGGAGCGGGCCCTCGGCGCGTTCGCGCACGCCGCCACGACCGCCCTCGGCCCCGTCCGCACCGGCCCCGGCGCCGACCTGCTGGGCGCGTCCGCCGCGCGGTCCGCCCGCCCGGCCGCGCTGCCCGGGGCCGGGGCCGCGGGCGGGCTCGGCTTCGCCCTCGCGCTGCTGGGCGCACGCCTGCTCCCCGGGGCGGGCCTCGTCGCGGACGCCGTGGACCTGCCCGCACGCATCGCCGCGCACGACCTGGTGGTCACGGGCGAGGGGCGTACCGACTGGCAGTCCCTGCACGGCAAGGTGGTGGCCGAGGTCGCCGCGCGGGCGCTCCCGCTGGCGGTGCCCACCGTGGTGGTGTCCGGGGAGGTGCTCGTCGGTCGCCGCGAGCTCTCGGCCGCGGGCGTGACCGCCGCGTACCCGGTGGCCGAGGGCCCGGCCGCGGTCCGCGCCGCGCTCGCGGACCCCGCGGGCACGCTGCGCGCACGCACGGCCCGGGTCGCGCGCACGTGGTCGCCGTCGCGTGGCGCGTAGGCTGGTCGGGAACAACGGACCGGCCGACGGTGTTGGCGTCGTCGAGGAACGTTCTGGCGAACCCGGGAGTGACATGAGCGAGACCACCGAGACCACGACGCACGGCGTCCAGCTCACCGACGTGGCGGCCGACAAGGTGCGCAGCCTGCTCGAGCAGGAGGGCCGTGACGACCTGCGGCTGCGGGTCGCCGTGCAGCCCGGGGGCTGCTCCGGCCTGATCTACCAGCTGTACTTCGACGAGCGCCTGCTCGACGGCGACGCGACCCGCGACTACGACGGCGTCGAGGTCGTCGTGGACCGGATGAGCGTCCCGTACCTCGAGGGCGCGACGATCGACTTCGCCGACACGATCGAGAAGCAGGGCTTCACGATCGACAACCCCAACGCGGGCAGCGCCTGCGCGTGCGGCGGCTCCTTCAGCTGACGCCGGGACGTGTCACACCGGGCCCGCACCCTCCGGGGGTGCGGGCCCGGTGCGCGTCCGGGGCCGGTGGCGGGGGCCGGGCCTCCTGCCGGACGCGCGGTCAGGCGCCGAGCGACGCGCGCACGGCGGCGACCGCACCGGGCAGCACGTCGCAGAACCGCCGCACCGCCTCCGCGGTGACGTCGTGCGGCAGCGACAGCCGCACGTTGCCCTGCGTGAGCGCCCCCATCGCCGCGAGCACGTGGCTGGGCTCCAGCGAGCTCGACGTGCACGCCGAGCCGGACCCGACGCCGAAGCCCGCGCGGTCGAGCGCGTCGACGATCGCCTCGCCCTCGACGTAGAGGCAGGAGAACGTCACGACGTGGGGGAGGCGGTCCACGGGGTCCCCGACCACCTGGACGTCCGGCACCGTCGCCGCGACGCGTCGGCGGACCTCGTCCACGAGGGCCCGCCGGTGCGCGTCGGCGCGGTCGCGGTCGGCGGCCGCCTCCTGCAGCGCGACCGCGGCGGCCAGGGCCAGGGGTACGGGGACGCCGCCCGGTGACCAGCGGTCGTCGTCCTCGGGCCAGTCGGGGCTGCGGCGCACCCCGGTGCGGGTCACGGTGACCCCCAGGGGCGGACCTCCCCAGTCGCCGGCGTCCGCGACGAGGACGTCGCCGCCGGCGGGCGGCGCCAGGTGCCCCGTGCTCGCCCCGACGTCGACGACCAGGGGCACGCCGGTGCCGCGCAGCGCGGCGTGCACGGCGTCCACGGGCTGGCACGTGCCGACCTCGCCGTTGGCGTGCTGCAGGACGGCCAGCGCCGTGCCCGCGGCGCGTGCCGCGGTGACGAGGGCGTCGACGTGGACCCGGCCGAGCCGGTCGACGCCCACGGGGTGCACGCGCCCGCCGCCGCGAGCGGCGACGAACTCCGCGGCGTGGCGGACGGCGGCGCGCTCGACGGTCGGCACCACCACGTCCGCGCCGACGCGCCGTCGTCCCCGCGCGACCCCGAGCACGGCGTTGTGCAGGGCGAGCGTGTGGCTGGGCAGCAGGTCCACCTCGTCGGGGCGGGCGCCGAGCGCACCGGCGAGCGCCTCACGCGCCCCGTCGAGCAGCAGACGGGCACGGCGCCCCTCGGCGTACAGGCGTCGGGGGTCCGCCCAGCCCTGGTCGAACGCCTCCAGCAGCGCGGTGCGTGCGCCCGGGCGCAGCGGGGCGTGGCCCGCGACGTCCAGCACCGCGCGCGCGGCGGTGCCCGCCTGCCGCGGGCTCGTCGGGACCGTGCTCGTGGGTGCGGGGCCGCTCGGCACGGTGCTCGTCGCCGCGGGGGACAGGGGATCGCTCACCCCGGCACGCTAACGCGCGGCGCCTCGCCGCTCGCCGCCGTCGTCGGACGCGCGTGCGTGCTCGTGACGGGCGTGTCCGTGCGGCGGTGTCGCGGATGTGACGGTGCTGACACCATGTCGTCAAACGTGCGCCGCGGCACGTGAGCGCCGCCACGGCGCGCTACGCTGACCCGGTCGAGGACGAAGGTCCCACACGGCTGCCCGCACATGGCGGGATGTCGTCCGGTGGGACGCGAGTGGAAGGTTCCCCGTGCACCCGGTTCCCCCCCGCCGTACCCGGCGCGTGTCCGTCGCCGTGCTGGCCACGGCGCTCGTGCTCGTGCTCAGCGGCTGCTCCGAGACGGTCCAGCGTGGCTGGCTCCCCGGATTCTCCGACCAGGAGGTGACCGACCAGACCGGTCGCGTGGTCTCGCTGTGGGTGGGGTCCTGGATCGCCGCCCTGGCGGTCGGCGTCATCACCTGGGGTCTGATCCTGTGGTGCGTCGCGGTCTACCGGAAGCGCAAGGACGACGACACGCTGCCCGTCCAGCTCCGGTACCACGTGCCGCTGGAGATCATGTACATCCTGCTGCCGGTGGTCATGGTGGGGGTGCTCTTCTACCACACCAACGAGGACACGCTGGCGCTGCAGGACACGTCGGCGGAGCCCGACGTGCGCATCCAGGCGATCGGCAAGCAGTGGAGCTGGGACTTCAACTACCTCGACGACGAGGTCTACGAGACCGGGCAGCACGCGATCGACATCGGCGTCGAGCCGGCCGCGCTGGACGAGCAGGTGACGCTCTACCTACCGGTCGACCAGCGGGTCGAGTTCACGCTGGACTCGCGGGACGTCATCCACTCCTTCTGGATCCCCGACTTCCTCTACAAGCTCGACATGATCCCGGGGCACACCAACACCTTCCAGGTGACCCCGACGCGTGAGGGCGTCTACCGCGGCAAGTGCGCGGAGCTGTGCGGGGAGGAGCACTCCTCGATGCTGTTCAACGTGGCGGTCGTCTCGCAGGAGGAGTACGACGCCCAGATGGAGGAGCTGCGTGAGCGCGGCCAGACCGGAGCCCTCGGCCTGGAGTACAGCCGGCTGCAGGACCTGAACGACGTGGCAAAGGACGAGGACTGATGGCGGCGAGCACCGAGGTCATCCCTGGCCTGTCCCCCCGGCGGCAGTCGCTCGGGCGGACCGTGGTCAAGTGGATCACCTCCACGGACCACAAGACGATCGGGTACCTGTACCTGATCACCTCGTTCATCTGGTTCGCGATCGGCGGCATCCTCGCGCTGCTGATCCGCGCCGAGCTGTTCCAGCCGGGCATGGACCTGTTCCAGTCCAAGGAGCAGTACAACCAGGCGTTCACGATGCACGGCACGATCATGCTGCTGCTGTTCGCGACCCCGCTGTTCGCGGGCTTCGCCAACATCATCATGCCGCTGCAGATCGGTGCTCCGGACGTCGCGTTCCCGCGGCTGAACATGTTCGCGTACTGGCTCTACCTCTTCGGCGGGCTCATCGCCGCCGGTGGCTTCCTCACCCCGCAGGGTGCGGCGTCGTTCGGGTGGTTCGCGTACGCGCCGCTGTCCAACCAGATGTACTCACCAGGCATCGGGGGAGACCTCTGGGTCTTCGGCCTGGCGCTGACCGGATTCGGCACCATTCTCGGTGCCGTCAACTTCATCACGACGATCGTCACGATGCGCGCGCCGGGCATGACCATGTTCCGGATGCCGATCTTCACCTGGAACATCCTGGTGACGTCGCTGCTCGTCCTCATGGCGTTCCCGCCGCTGGCCGCCGCGCTGTTCGCGCTGGGCGCCGACCGGCGCCTCGGGGCCCAGGTCTTCAACCCGGACAACGGCGGTGCGCTGCTGTGGCAGCACCTGTTCTGGTTCTTCGGGCACCCCGAGGTCTACATCATCGCGCTGCCGTTCTTCGGCATCGTGTCCGAGATCCTGCCGGTGTTCAGCCGCAAGCCGATCTTCGGCTACAAGGGCCTCATCTACGCCACGATCGCGATCGCGGCCCTGTCCGTCACGGTGTGGGCGCACCACATGTACGTGACCGGCGCGGTGCTGCTGCCCTTCTTCGCGTTCATGACGATGCTGATCGCGGTCCCGACCGGGGTGAAGTTCTTCAACTGGATCGGCACGATGTGGCGGGGCAAGCTCACCTTCGAGACACCGATGCTGTGGTCCATCGGCTTCCTGGTGACCTTCCTCTTCGGTGGGCTGACCGGCGTCATCCTGTCCAGCCCGGCGCTCGACTTCCACCTGTCCGACACGTACTTCGTCGTCGCGCACTTCCACTACGTGGTCTTCGGCACCGTCGTGTTCGCGATGTTCGCCGGCTTCTACTTCTGGTGGCCGAAGTTCACCGGCCGCATGCTCGACGAGCGGCTCGGCAAGATCCACTTCTGGGTGCTGTTCGTCGGCTTCCACATGACGTTCCTCGTCCAGCACTGGCTCGGCGTGATCGGCATGCCGCGGCGGTACGCGGACTACTCCCCGGAGGACGGGTTCACCTGGATGAACCAGCTCTCCACCGTGGGGTCGGCGATCCTCGCCGCGTCCACGCTGCCGTTCCTCTGGAACGTGTACGTGACGTGGCGCAACGCCCCCAAGGTGACGGTCGACGACCCGTGGGGCTACGGCGGCTCGCTCGAGTGGGCCACCAGCTGCCCGCCGCCGCGGCACAACTTCACGTCGCTGCCGCGCATCCGCTCCGAGCGCCCCGCGTTCGACCTGCACCACCCCGAGGTCGCCGCCATGGACCACGTCGAGCCGGAGGACCCGGGCCCGCTCGACTGGGCACCGCAGCGCACCGGCGAGCGTGAGCTCGCCGAGGAGCGCATGGCGCAGGGCACGGGGCAGGAGCGCCAGTCGACGGCCACGGTCGTCGAGGACGACGTCGAGGACGTGCGTGAGCGTCGCGAGGAGGACGAGCGGTGAAGATCGAGGCGAAGCTCTTCCTCTACGGGATCCTGTTCTTCATCCCGGTCGGCCTGATCTACGGGTTCTGGAGCGGCGGTGAGGCTGTCGGCACCGTCGGCATCCCGCTCGTCGGCGGCCTCGTCGGCATGATCGGCGGGTACTTCGCTCTTCTGGCCCGTCGGATCGACCCCCGCCCGGAGGACGACGAGCTCGGCGAGATCGAGCAGGGCGCCGGCAACCAGGGCACGTTCAGCCCGTGGAGCTGGTGGCCGCTCGTCGTCGCGCTGGGTGGCTCGGTGGCGTTCCTGGCCATGGCGGTCGGCTGGTGGCTCATGGTCCCCGCCGCGGTCCTGGCCATCATCGGGCTCGTCGGCTGGATGTTCGAGTACTCGCGCGGTCAGCACGCGCACTGACTGAGGCGACACACAGACGCACGAGGACGGCCCGTCACCCGATGGTGACGGGCCGTCGTCGTACCGGGTGAGGTCCGGGCGTCCGTCGGGGTGCGGGCGCCGGGAAGCGCGCACGCTCCGCGTCGACCGCGCGATGCGCCCGCACAGGGCCGTGGGTGCTGCTCCCGGGCTGGACGGGACCGTCCCCGTGGCTCCGGC
>Ga0233375_1000598_pt1 | contig 18640 bp, 16 predicted proteins | sample ElkDunMinimDraft_10_FD_191539 | JGI IMG/M metagenome (GOLD analysis project Ga0233375, IMG submission 191539) | Fecal eukaryotic communites from dung pellets of Tule Elk in California, USA - Elk Dung E16 | ecosystem: Host-associated > Mammals > Digestive system > Large intestine > Fecal | place... | reverse complement strand
CCACTCCGAGGCCATGCCACGGCCCATGAGCTGCAGCGAGCGCTTGGTCCGCGAGCCCGTCAGCGCATGACGGCGCCGGGTGCGCGCGGGCGCGGACGGCCCTGCGGGCGCGCCGGAGGTGGCGGCGGCCGCCGGGCCGCGCGCGGCGAGGGGCTCGTCCGCGGTGGTCGCGGGGCGGGGGTGGGAGGGCTGCGGGGCGCCGGGCACCGCGCTCGCGCGCGCGTCCTGGGTCCCGGGAGTGGTGTTCGTGGGGGTGCTCCGTCGCGCGGACACGGACGATCCTCGGCTTTCGTGGGGGGTGGCACGATCTTCTCACACGGGACACCGCCTCCCCCGTGCGAGCATGGCCTGATGCAGCCCACCTCCTGGCACTCCCACGAGCGCACCGCCCTCGTCCACGCCCTCACGCAGGCAGGACCCGACGCCCCGACCCTGTGCGAGGGGTGGCGCACGCGACACCTCGCCGCGCACATGATCCTGCGCGAGCACCGCCCCTGGACGCAGGCGGGCGCCGGGGGCGGACCCCTGCAGGGGTGGTCGCAGTCCACGCTCGAGGACCTCGCCGCCACCGCGCTCGAGCCCGGCGGGTACGCGGCGCTGCTGGCCCGCATCGAGCAGCCGCCGCCCGCCTGGAGCCCCTGGTCGTGGGCCGGGGAGCTCGTCAACCTGGTCGAGTACCACGTGCACACCGAGGACGTGCGGCGCGGGACCTGGGCGGCCGGGCCGGGCGGGAGCGAGCGGACGCGCGACCTGCCCCCGGGCCTGCAGGACGCGCTGTGGTCGCAGCTGCGGCGCGCCGCGGCGCTGTTCTACCGCAGGTCCCCCGGTGGCGTCGTGCTCGTGGTGCCCGGTGGGCCCCGCGCGGCCGTCAAGGCGCCGCCGAGCCGCCCGACCTCGGACGGGAGGCTTCCCGGCACCGTCGTGATCACGGGCGAGGTCGGCGAGCTCGTGCTGCACGCGTTCGGGCGCGGGGCTCGTGCCGGGGTGAGCGTGCAGGGGGACGTCGCGGACCGCGAGGCCCTCGACGCGGTCGTACCCGGCCCGCGCTGACCGGACCGGCGCCCGCCTCCCGGCCGGTGGACCCCGCCGGGAGGCGGGGCGGTCGCCCGGTCCCCGTCAGCGCACCAGGATGCCGTCCTCGCGCATCCGCGCCTTGACGTCGCCGACCGTCAGCGTCCCGAAGTGGAAGACGCTCGCGGCCAGGACGGCGTCGGCCCCGGCGCGCGCGGCCTGGGCGAAGTGCTCGGCCGTCCCCGCTCCCCCGCTCGCGACGAGCGGCACGTTCACCTCGGAGCGCACCGCGCCGAACATGTCGAGGTCGAAGCCTCCCGTGGTGCCGTCGGCGTCCATCGAGTTCAGCAGGATCTCGCCCGCGCCGAGCCCGGCCGCGCGCACGGCCCACTCGACCGCGTCGATCCCGGTCCCCCGACGCCCGCCGTGCGTGGTGACCTCGAAGCCCGACGGCGTCCGCGTCTCGCCGCTCACGCGACGCGCGTCGACCGAGAGCACCAGGACCTGGCTGCCGAACCGGTCGGCGATCTCCGCGACGAGCTCGGGGCGAGCGATCGCCGCGGTGTTGACCCCCACCTTGTCGGCGCCGGCCCGCAGCAGCTTGTCCACGTCGTCGGTCGACCGGACCCCGCCCCCGACGGTGAGGGGCACGAAGACCTGCTCCGCCGTGCGGCGCACCACGTCGTAGGTGGTCTGCCGGTCCCCCGAGGAGGCCGAGACGTCGAGGAAGGTGATCTCGTCGGCGCCCTCGGCGTCGTAGCGCGCCGCGAGCTCGACGGGATCGCCCGCGTCGCGCAGGTTCTCGAAGTTGACCCCCTTGACGACGCGCCCGGCGTCGACGTCCAGGCAGGGGATGACACGGACCGTGACCGACATGAGCTACTGACCTTCCGTCTGACCTTCTTGGCCCGGCGTCTCGTCGACCACCGGGAAGTGTGCGTCCAGGATGTCCACCACGTACACGAGCGTCTCGTCCGCGTACGGCCGTCCCGTGCCCGCGTAGGCCAGGGCGGGCGGGACGACGAGCAGGACCTGGCTGCCGACGCTCTGCTCCAGGAGCCCGCGCTCCCACCCCTCGATGACCTGGCCGATCCCGATCATGGTCGAGGCCGGCTTGGCGCCCTTCGTCCAGTTCGAGTCGAACACCTCGCCCGACGACCACGCGGCGCCCGTGAAACGGACCGTGACGACCTGTCCCGCCTCGACCTGGACACCGTCGCCGCGTACGAGCGGCTGGACGACCAGGTCCCCCGGGGGGGCCGTGTCGCTCGGGATCTTCAGGGTGGGCGCCCCCTCGTCGTCGAGGGTCACGACGGGCAGCCCCTCGACCGGGGGGATCGTCGTCCCCGAGGCGCGCGTCGGGAGCACGTCGATGACCAGCACGAGCGGGACGTCGTTCGCCTCCTCGAGGTACATGACCCGCGCCCCCACGCGCTGCCCCGCCAGGAGGTCGACGATCTCCGAGCCTGCGCCCTCGTCCGTCAGGGACAGGGACGTCGGCGCGTCGGTGTAGGTGTTCTGCAGGACCGTCGCGTCACGCCCGTCGAGGGCGTACATGTTGACGAGCACGTCCTGGCCCTCGACCAGCTGGGCTCCGGTGCCCGGGACGACGACCTCGCCGCGCCCCTCGGGGACGCTGAGCGGCTGGACGAAGTCGACCACGGGGGGATCGCCGATCGTGCCCGTGACGGTGACCTCGGTGCTGACCGAGGTGTCCTCGCGCTCGGGCAGCTCCGAGCAGGCCGACGCGGTCAGCGCGAGCACCAGGAAGGTGGCGACGGACGACCAGTGGTGGCGACGGCGCACGGAGCTCCTCGGGACATGCGGGGACGGGGGTGGCACCACCTTAGCGGTGGCCGCGCCCCGGTCCGTCGCCCGGTCCGGTCCGCGAGCAGCCCCGGCGCCTCGAGGTGCCCGTCCGCGCCGTCACATGGACTCGATGAGCCTCTCGACCCGCTCGTCGACGTTCTGGAACGGGTCCTTGCACAGCACGGTCCGCTGCGCCTGGTCGTTGAGCTTGAGGTGCACCCAGTCGACCGTGTAGTCCCGCCGGGCCTCCTGCGCCCGGCGCACGAAGTCGCCGCGCAGCTTGGCGCGCGTGGTCTGCGGCGGGATCGCCGTCGACTCGAACACCTCGAGGTCCGTCGTGATGCGTTCGACCATGCCGCGTGCCGCGAGCATGTTGTACAGACCGTCGGTCCGGGAGATGTCGTGGTAGGCGAGGTCCAGCCGCGCGATCCGGGGGTCGTCGAGCTCGAGCCCGTGCTTCTCCTGGTAGCGCCGCAGGATCTTGAGCTTGATGACCCAGTCGAGCTCGCGGTCCACGAGGGACAGGTCGTCCGTCTCCAGCGCACGCAGCCCGCGCTCCCACAGGTCCAGGACCTGCTTGACGGCCGGGGTGGGCGCCTCGTTCGCGTCCACGAACTCCTTGACCCGCTGGAGGTACTCCCCCTGCAGGTCCACGGCCGTCACGGTGCGCCCGTTCGCCATCTGCACGGGATGCTTGCCCGTCATGTCGTGGCTGATCTCACGGATCGCACGGATGGGGTTCTCCAGGGCCATGTCCCGCATCGGGACGCCGGCCTCGATCATGCGCAGGATCAGGTCGGTCGTCCCGACCTTGAGCATGGTCGTGGTCTCCGCCATGGACGAGTCGCCGACGATCACGTGCAGGCGGCGGTAGTGCTCGGCGTCGGCGTGCGGCTCGTCGCGCGTGTTGATGATGGGTCGCGACCGCGTGGTCGCGCTCGACACCGCCTCCCAGATGTGGTCCGCGCGCTGGGACAGCGCGTAGATCGCGCCCCGCGGGGTGGCGAGGATCTTGCCGGCCCCCGTGAGCACCTGACGCGTGATGAGGAACGGCACGAGGACGTCCGACAGGCGCGCGAAGTCGCCCTGCCGACGCACGAGGTAGTTCTCGTGGCAGCCGTAGGAGTTGCCCGCCGAGTCGGTGTTGTTCTTGAACAGGTGGATGCGACCGGGCAGCCCTTCGTGCTCGAGCCGTTCCTGGGCGTCGGCCACCAGGCCCTCCAGGATCCGCTCGCCGCCGCGGTCATAGGCCACGAGCTGGCGCACGTCGTCGCACTCGGCCGTCGCGTACTCGGGGTGCGAGCCGACGTCGAGGTACAGCCGCGAGCCGTTGCGCAGGAAGACGTTGGACGAGCGTCCCCATGCCACGACCTTGCGGAACAGGTAGCGGGCGACCTCGTCCGCGGACAGGCCGCGTCCGTCGTCCGAGGCGCACGTCACGCCGTACTCGGTCTCGAGACCGAAGATCCTACGATCCATGCGGGGCCTCCTCGGGCTTCTCCTCGGGACTGTGCTCGAGCAGCCCGGCCAGCACGGCGCCGGCCAGGCGGCGGAACGCCCGGCGGGGACGCGTGCGGTCGAGCACCGCGACCTCCAGCTGGTCGGCAGGGATGCCCTGGCCCGGGTCGCCGTCGTGGGCGTCCGCACCACCGAGCGTCGCGACCGCCAGCCGCAGCACCTGCGGCAGCGTCAGGCCGGGGTGCCAGGCCTCGCCGAGGTCCCGTCCGAGCTGTTCGGCCTGGCCACCCATCACCACGAAGCCCGTCTCGTCGGCGACGGACCCGTCGTAGGACAGCCGGTAGATCTGGTCCTGCGCCGGGGTGGGGCCCACCTCTGCCACGACGAGCTCGACCTCGAGCGGCTTGGACTCGGTCGTGAAGACCGTGCCGAGCGTCTGGGCGTAGGCGTTCGCCAGTCCACGGGCGTTCACGTCGGCCCGGTCGTACGAGTAGCCGCGCAGGTCCGCATACCGCACGCCCGCGACGCGCAGGTTCTCGAACTCGTTGTACTTGCCGACCGCAGCGAACGCGATGCGGTCGTAGATCTCGGAGATCTTGTGCAACGACCTCGACGGGTTGTGGGTCGCGAACGCGATGCCCTCGTCGTAGGCCAGCACGACGACCGACCGGCCCCGGCCGATCCCCTTGCGGGCGAAGTCGGCCCGGTCCTTCATGAGCTGCTCGGGCGAGACGTAGAACGGCATGCTCACTGTGCGTCACCTCCCTCGTCCGGCTGGTGCGTCGGGTCCGGCTGGTCCGGGGGGACCCCCGGCGGCTCGGGGGCCAGCCCGGCCGTGGGGCGCGCGAGGCCGGCACGCGCGGCGCGGGTGCCGTCGGCCTGCTCGGTGCGCTCCGCGACGATCTGCGCCGCGACCGCCGCGAGCTCGTCGTCGGGGACCCGACGGTAGCCCTGCGCCGTCACCGTCACCACGACGGGCCAGATCTGGCGCACGGAGTCCGGACCTCCCGTGGCGGAGTCGTCGTCGGCGGCGTCGTACAGGGCCTCGACGGCCACGTGCACCGCACGCGCCTCGTCGAGCCCCGGCCGCCAGCGCTTCTTGAGCGAACCCCGCGCGAACACCGATCCCGAGCCCACGCTGTGGTGGTCCCGCTCCTCGTAGCGCCCGCCCGTGACGTCGTAGGAGAAGATGCGCCCGAGCCCGCGCGCCAGGTCGTAGCCCGCGAACAGCGGCACCACGGCCAGGCCCTGCAGGGCCAGCCCGAGGTTCGCCCGGATCATCGTCGAGAGGCGGTTCGCCTTGCCGTCGAGCGACAGGAGCGCGCCCTCGATCTTCTCGTAGTGCTCGAGCTCGAGCTGGAACAGGCGCACGAGCTCGACCGCGATGCCCGCGGTGCCGGCGATGCCGACGGCCGAGAACTCGTCGGCCGGGAAGACCTTCTCGATCTCGCGGTTGGCGATCATCGACCCCATGGTCGCGCGGCGGTCGCCCGCCATGACGACCCCGGCCCCGGGGGACCCGGGGTTCCCGAACGTCAGCGCGACGATGGTGGTGGCGTGCGGCGCGAGCTGCGCACCGCTCGTGCCCGGTCCGGCCGCGCCCGGCCCGCCCGCCCGGTGCGAGGGCAGGAGGTCGGGCGCGTGGCTCGCGAGGAACTCCACGAAGGAGGACGAGCCCGGCGTGGTGAAGGCGTGCGGCAGACGCCCGGAGAAGTCCATGGTCCTGTGCTCCCGGCCGGTCCGGCTACTCGCCGCCCTTCTGGACGAACCCTCGGACGAACGACTCGGCGTTGGACTCGAGCACCTCGTCGATCTCCTCCAGCAGCGAGTCGACCTCGGCGTCCCGGTTCTGGGCCTGCGGTGCGACGGGAGCGGGAGCGACCGCGTCGTCGTCGGGACGGCGGTCCTCGTGCGATGCGCTGGTGCGTTCCTGGGCCATCTTCGCCTCCTGGGTGTCTCGTGCTGTCCGGCTGGTCCGTGGGCGGGTCCCCGCGCGCGGCCCGCGTCTTCTTGAAGCCTAGGCTCTCGGGCGTGGTTCGCGAGGTGCGACGAGCCGCACGCCCCGTGCGAGGTCCGTCATCGGGCCCCCGCGAGGCCCGCGAGGAGCGCCCCGGCGTCCTCGCTCGCGTCGAGCAGCGCACCGATGTGCGCCCGTGTCCCGCGCAGCGGGTCGAGCATGGGGACCCGCTGGAGGGAGGGCGCGCCCTCGACGTCGAAGATCACCGAGTCCCAGCTCGCGGCCGAGACCTGGTCGCCGAACCGGGCCATGACCTCGCCCCGGAAGTACGCGCGCGTGTCCTCGGGCGCGTGGTGCACGGCCTGGGAGACCGCGCGCTCGTCGACCACGCGCTCGGCCGCGCCCGCGGCGAGCAGCCGGTGGTAGATGCTGCGCTCGGGGCGCACGTCCGACCACTGCAGGTCCATCGCGGCCAGGCGCGGGTGGTCCCAGTCGAGGTGGTCGCGCCGGCGCAGCCGGTCCAGCAGGCGCAGCTTGGCGACCCACTCGACCTCCTTGGCGCACGAGGAAGGGTCCGTCCCGAGACGCTCGAGGACCGAGTCCCAGCGGTCCAGGACCGCGCGGGTCTCGTCGTCGAGCGTGCCCAGGTGCTCGGCCGCGCGGCGCGCCACGTCGGCGTACACGCGCTGGATCTCCAGGGCCGTGAGCCGGCGCCCGTCGGCCAGGCGGAGCGGGGCGCGCAGGTCGAGGTCACGGCTGACCCGTTGGACGTCCGCCACGGGGTCGTGCAGGCGCAGGTCGGCGAGCTCGGCGCGCAAGGACGCCCCGGTCGCCGCGTCGAGCGACGCGAGCGCGTCGAGCTGCTCGATCACGAACAGCACGAGCGAGGTGGTGCCGAGCTTGAGGAAGGTCGCGACCTCGAAGAGGTTCGCGTCCCCGATGATCAGGTGCAGGCGGCGCCAGCGCTGGCGGTCCGCGTGCGGCTCGTCGCGCGTGTTGACGATGGGGCGGCGCAGCGTCGTCTCGAGACCGACCTCGGCCTCGATGTAGTCGGCGCGCTGCGAGAGCTGGAAACCGGCCGTCTGCCCCACCGCTCCGATCCCGACGCGCCCCGACCCCGCGAAGACCTGGCGCGTGACGAGGAACGGCGTGAGCAGCTCGACGAGGGTCCCGAAGGGCACCTCCCGCTCGACGAGGTAGTTCTCGTGCGTCCCGTACGAGGCTCCCTTGCCGTCGACGTTGTTCTTGTACAGCACGACCTCCGAGCCCGGCACGGCGCTCAGCTCGCGCGAGGCCGCGAGCATGATGCGCTCGCCCGCGACGTCCCAGCACACCGCGTCGGCCGGGTTCGTGACCTCGGGCGACGAGTACTCCGGGTGCGCGTGGTCGACGTACAGCCGTGCCCCGTTGGTCAGGATGACGTTCGCGGCGCTCGGGTCGTCGTACTCCTCGTGCGTGGGGCGCGCGACCTCCTGCAGGGACGTGGCCACGCCGGGGCGCTGCGCCACGGGGCCCGACGGCGCAGGCCGGGTCGGGTCGTCCGTCAGCAGCGAGGGGTGCGCCGAGGCGCGCTGGAGGTGGAACCCCCGGGCGTCCTGCAGCGGGTCCTCGTCGTCGTAGTCCCACCGGGCCTTGCCGCGGGCGCCGTCGGCCCGGGCCGCGAGCGCCCGGTACGTGGTCACGACCTGGCTCGACATGAGCATCGGGTTCGCGAGCGGCTTCCCGGGCTGCAGCACGCCGTACTCGGTCTCGATCCCCATCACGCGTCGCACGGTCACGAGCACCACCCTATGCCGGGGCCGGCGCGGCGGGGCGGGCTGTCCACGAAAGGCGTGCCCGCCGGGTGCGAGACAGGCGGCAGCAGGTGCCGGCAGGCCGCCTACAGGTACTGCCCCGTGCTGGTCACGGTGTCGATCGTGCGCGCGGCCGTGCCCGCCCCGTCGCCCTTCTTCTGGACGATCGTGCGGATGAAGACGATGCGCTCGCCCTTCTTGCCGGAGATCCGCGCCCAGTCGTCGGGGTTGGTCGTGTTCGGCAGGTCCTCGTTCTCCTTGAACTCGTCGACGCACGCCGCGAGCAGGTGCTCGACCCGGATGCCGCGCTGCCCCGTCGCGAGCAGGTCCTTGATCGCGGACTTCTTGGCGCGGTCCACGACGTTCTGGATCATGGCGCCCGAGTTGAAGTCCTTGAAGTACAGGACCTCCTTGTCGCCGCTCGCGTACGTGACCTCGAGGAACTGGTTCTCGTCCTCCTCGGAGTACATGCGCTCGACGACGCTCGTGATCATCGCCTCGAGGGCCAGCTGCGGGCTCCCGTCGTGCTCGGCCAGGTCGTCGGCGTGGATCGGCAGGTCCGTGGTGAGGTACTTCGCGAAGATCTCCTTGGCGCCCTCGGCGTCGGGGCGCTCGATCTTGATCTTCACGTCGAGCCGCCCGGGGCGCAGGATCGCGGGATCGATCATGTCCTCGCGGTTGGAGGCGCCGATCACGATGACGTTGTCGAGGCGCTCGACGCCGTCGATCTCGCTCAGGAGCTGCGGGACGATCGTCGTCTCGACGTCCGACGACAGGCCCGTTCCGCGCGTGCGGAACAGCGACTCCATCTCGTCGAAGAACACCACGACCGGGGTGCCCTGCGAGGCCTTCTCCCGGGCGCGGGCGAAGATGAGCCGGATGTGGCGCTCGGTCTCCCCCACGTACTTGTTGAGGAGCTCGGGCCCCTTGACGTTGAGGAAGTAGCTCTTGGCGCCCTGGGGGTCCGCGGCGACCGTCTCGCCCGCGAGCTCGCCCGCCGCGGCGCGCGCCTTGGCGACCGTGTGCGCGAGCGAGTTCGCGACGGCCTTGGCGATGAGCGTCTTGCCGCACCCGGGGGGCCCGTACAGCAGGACCCCCTTGGGCGGGCGCAGGCCGTGCTCGCGGAAGAGGTCCGGGTGGCTGAACGGCAGCTCGACCGCGTCGCGGATCTGCTCGATCTGCGGACCCAGCCCGCCGATGTCGGAGTAGTCGATGTCCGGCACCTCTTCGAGGACGAGCTCCTCGACCTCGGACTTGGGCACGATCTCGAACACGAAGCCGCTGCGCGTGTCGATCGTCAGGGAGTCGCCGACCCGCAACGGCGAGTCGGCGAGCGAGCCCGCGAGCCGCACGACGCGCTCCTCGTCGGAGCGCCCGACGACCAGCGCCCGGTCGGAGCCCAGGAGCTCCTTGACGGTCACGAGCTCACCGACCTGCTCGTACCCGCCCGCGGCCACGACCGTCATGGCCTCGTTGAGCTTGACCTCCTGGCCGGGTGCGAGCCGCGACACGTCGAGGCTCGGGCTGGCCCCGACGTGCATCTTGCGGCCCGCCGCCGACACGTCCACGGTGCCGTCGGGGTGCGCCCCGAGGAACAGCGCGTACGTGCCCGGCGGCTTCGCGAGCTCGTCGATCTGCCGCTTGAGGTCGATGATCTGGTCCCGCGCGGCCCGCAGGGCCTCGGCGAGCCGCTCGTTCTTCGCGGACAGGATCGCCTGCTGGCGCTCCGCGTCCCGGCTCGGGTCGTGACCAGGTGTGGGTCCAGGTGCGTCGGTCATCCGGCTTCTCCCTCTCGCAGGCACCGTCGGAGGTCGTGCGGGCGACCCGCCGGTGCGTCGCCGCCCTTCGGCAGCACGGTGATCGAGGGTCGACCATACGCACAAGTCTGCCGCGTGCGCCGCTGGAACGTCTCGGACGAGACGGTCGCCCTCAATCGTCGTCGACGGCGCCCGAGTCGTCCAGGACGTCTGCGTCGAGGTCCACGACCGGCTCGAGCGGCTGCCCCGTGCGGGGGTCGAGCGCCGGGCCCTGGCCGACGTCGCGGCGCACCCGGCGCACGCGCTTGTCGGACACCGACCGCTCGCCCAGGTCCTCGGGGGTCCACTCCTCGGCCACGGGGTAGGAGCCCTTCGCGGGGCGACGCTTGCGCAGGGGCGCGACCGTGCCGTCCGCGAGGCGGCGCGCCGTCAGCAGGAAGCCCGTGTGGCCGACCATGCGGTGCTGCGGGCGCACCGCGAGCCCCTCCAGGTGCCATCCGCGCACGAGCGACTCCCAGGCCGAGGGCTCGGCGTAGCGGCCGTCGGCGCGCAGGTCCTCGGCCAGGCGTGAGAGCTGGGTGGCCGTGGCGACGTAGCAGATGAGGACGCCGCCGGGGGCGAGCGCGTCGGCCACGGCGTCGAGGTTCTCCCACGGCGCGAGCATGTCGAGCACGACGCGGTCGATCGAGCCCTTCTCCGCGACCTGGGGCAGGACGTCCGACAGGTCACCGACCGACAGCTCCCACGCGGGGTGCTCGCCGCCGAAGAACAGCTCGATGTTCCCCCGGGCGATCGCCGCGAAGTCCTCCCGGCGCTCGATCGAGTGCACCGTGCCCTGGTCCCCGACGGCGCGCAGCAGCGACATGGTCAGCGCGCCCGAGCCCACGCCCGCCTCGACGACGCGCGCACCCGGGTAGATGTCGGCCATCGCGACGATCTGGCCCGCGTCCTTGGGGTACACGACCGCCGCGCCGCGCGGCATCGACAGCACGTAGTCGGCGAGCAGCGGGCGCAGCGCGAGGTACTCGATCCCTGCGGTGTTGCGCACGACCGACCCCTCGGGCAGCCCCACGAGGTCCTCGTGGGCGAGGTAGCCGCGGTGCGTGTGGAACGTGGCACCGGTCGCGAGGGTGATGGTGTGCAGACGACCGCGCGGGTCGGTCAGCTGAACCTTGTCCCCCAGGCGCAGGGGGCCGCGCCGGACGTCGGCACCGGTCGGCGTGGGCGCCTGCTGGGTCGCGGCGGTGGCGGCCGGGTCGGGCTGGGCGGTGGCGTCGTGCGCGGGGTCGTGGGTCACGGGCGACCATCCTAGTGGGGATGGGCGGCGGGGTCGGGCTCGTGGCGCTCAGCGCCCGCGCGCCCCCTTGAGCGCCGCCACGACGTGCGCGACGTCCAGGAGCCCGACGACGCGTCCCCCGTCCGTCACCGCCAGCACGGGCGCGTCCCTGGTCACCGCGGCCACCGCGTCGAGCATGTCCTGGCCCTGCAGGTGCACGTCGACCCAGGCGGTCGCCGGCAGCCCGACGGCGACCGCGCCGACCGGGGTCCGCGGAGCCTGCTCGGCGGGCACCGCGGCGACGGCCGCGGGGTCTGCGTAGGCCACGGGACGGCCGTCCGCCTCGACGAGCACGACGTGGCCGGCGCCCGCGCGCTGGGCCGAGGCGACGGCGTCGGACACCGTGCTGGAGACCGGCACCGCCACGGCCGGGTACGCGAGCGCCGCGACGGACAGGCCCGCGACCGCCTCGCGCGTGCGGCCGTTGCGGATGGCCGCCCCGGCTCCCGACCACAGGAACGCCCCGATGAGGGCGGACCACGCGACCGTGAACAGCGACACCTGGTACCCGTTGAGCACGGGCCAGCCCAGCGCCCACACCACGACGCCCACGGCCACGACGCGCCCGACCCAGCCCGCGACGATCGTGCCCCGCGTGCGGGACCCGGTCACGGCCCACACCACGGACTCCAGGATCTGCCCGCCGTCGAGCGGCAGCCCGGGCAGCAGGTTGAAGAGGCCCACGAAGGCGTTGGAGAACGCGGCGGCGTAGAGCAGCAGCGCGGGGATCGTCATGGTGGGCTGCGCCAGGAACGCGAGCCAGCACACGAGGGCCAGGAGCAGGTTCGTCAGCGGGCCCACGACCGACACGAGGATCCCGTCCAGCGGGCGCCGGGAGGTGCCCGAGTACGCGGTGTGCCCGCCCCAGAGCGTCACGGCGAGCTCGGTGACCTGGTGACCGCGCGACCTGGCGACCACGGCGTGCGCGACCTCGTGCAGGAAGACCGAGACGAACAGCAGCAGCACGAAGACGAACGAGACCACGTACGTCCCCACGCCCAGGCCGGGCGCGAAGCTGCGGACCGTGGGCACGAACAGGACGGTGAGGACCGCTGCGGCCAGGAACCAGGACGGCGTCAGGACGACGGGCGCGCCGGACACCCTCCCGATGATCCAGCCCTTCGTGAGCTGCGGGTCTCGGGGGGCGCGACGTGCCGGTGCCGGGGTGGTCTCCACGTCGACACCCTATGTCGGGCACCTGTGCGGGCCGCCCCTGTGGAGGGAGCGTGGGTGTCGGACGCGGCCCGTAGGCTCGACCCATGACGTCCCTCGCTCCCGATCTCGCCGGTGCCGCTCCCGACGGGCCGGCCCCGGTCGTGCCCGTCGTGCCGGGCAGCGCGGCCAGCGCGACGGAGCCGCTCGAGTCCGTCGAGACCGCGCAGCTCCTGGGCCGGGCCCCGCGCGAGCGCCGGCGGCCCGCCCTGTCCCCCTCGCGCGCCAACGACTTCATGCAGTGCCCGCTCCTCTTCCGCTTCCGGGTGGTCGACAGGCTGCCCGAGCCGCCCAGCTCCGCGGCCGCCCGGGGAACGCTCGTGCACTCGGTGCTCGAGCGCCTGTACGACGCCCCCCTGGGCGAGCGCACCCTGGAGGTGGCGCAGGCGATGCTCCCGGGGGAGTGGGAGCGCCTGCAGGAGGCCGAGCCCCGCTACGCCGAGCTGTTCGCGGCGGGCGCCGCCGACGAGCAGGGCGCGGCAGCACCGGCCACCCCGGCCCCGGACGCGGTGCAGTCCTGGCTCGAGGGCGCGGGGAACCTCCTGGGCACGTACTTCACGCTCGAGGACCCCAACCGCCTCGAGCCCGCCGAGCGCGAGATGTTCGTCGAGACCCAGCTCGAGGACGGCCCGCTGCTGCGCGGCATCGTGGACCGGCTCGACGTCGCCCCGAACGGCGCGATGCGTGTCGTGGACTACAAGACCGGCAAGTCGCCCCGACCGCAGTACCAGGGGTCGGCGCTGTTCCAGATGCGTTTCTACGCCCTGGTGCTGTGGCGCGAGCGGGGCGAGATCCCCACGATGCTCCAGCTCGTGTACCTGGGCGACGGCCAGGTGCTGCGCGCCGAGCCGCAGGAGGCTGACCTCCTCGCGGTCGAGGAGCAGGTCCGCACGCTGTGGTCCACCATCACGACGGCCGCGCGCAGCGGGCAGTGGACCCCGCGCAGGTCGGCGTTGTGCGGGTGGTGCTCGTTCCAGACCCTGTGCCCCCAGTTCGGGGGGACGCCGCCCGAGATACCCGCCGGGGCGGTCGAGCTCGCGCTCGGCATCTCACCGGAGCCCGTGGCGTCCTAGCCCGTCAGCCCACATGGAGGTCGAGCACGTCCCCGGCAGCCATGCGCGCGAGCGTGCCGACGTCGACGAGGGCGAGCGAGGGCGTGCGGCTCAGCCCGGGCAGGACGGGCACGCGCCCGCCCGGCCCGACGCCGAGCGTCGCCGCCCCGGCGGCCCGCGCGGAGGTGATGCCAGTGAGCGAGTCCTCGATCGCGACGCACCTGCGCACGTCGACGCCCAGGTGCTCGGCTGCGCGCAGGTAGGGCTCGGCGTGAGGTTTGTGGTGCGTGACCTCGTCCCCGCACACGAGCGCCGCGAACGAGCCGGGCGGGCACATCCCGACCACGGTCTCGGCCAGGGCGCGGTAGGACATCGTCACGAGCGCGCACGGCACCCCGCGCTCAGCCAGCTCCGCCAGGAGCTCGCGCGCGCCCGGCTGCCAGGGCGCCCCGGCCTCGACCTGCGCGATCACGCGCGAGACCAGCGCGGTCGCGACCTGCTCGGCCGGCAGGCCGACGCCCGCCTCCCGCAGCACCTCGGCAGCCGCGGCCAACGGCAGGCCGAACAGCTGCACGGCCTGCTCGTGCGACCACGAACCGCCGTGCGCCTCGACGAGCTCCTGCTCGGCCGCGATCCAGCAGGGCTCGGTGTCGACGAGCGTGCCGTCCATGTCCCACAGCACCGCGTGCGGTCCGCTCCCCTCCCGTGCAGGACGCGGACCTGCGGGAGAGTCGGTGTCGGCGAGGGGCAAGGTGTCCTCCAGGGGGCGAGCGGGGCGTCCGGCGCCGCCCGACCCTAGTGCCGGCGCACCCGCCCGTGGTCACGCGTCTCAGCCGCGAGCCGACGTCCCGGTCCGCCGGCGCCCGGCGGCCTCGGGTCAGCCCTCGATGAGGTCGATCACGTCGCCCGCGAGGACGCGTGCGAGCGCGTCGACGTCCAGGAGGGCGAGGGACGGCGTGCGGCTGAGCCCCGGCAGGACCGGCACGGGCACGACCGCCTCGACACCGATCGTCGCGGCGCCCGCAGCCCGCGCGGACGCGATGCCCGTGGGCGAGTCCTCGACCGCGACGCAGCGCGTCACGTCGACGCCGAGGCGCTCGGCCGCCACGAGGTAGGGCTCGGGGTGGGGCTTGCCGTGCGTGACCTCGTCGCCGCACACGAGCGTCTCGAAGACGCCGGTCGGAGCCATCCGGACCACCTGCTCGGCGAGCGAACGGTAGGACATCGTCACCAGGGCGCACCGCACGCCGCGCTCTCGCAGCTCCGTGAGCAGCTCGCGCGCGCCGGGCTGCCACGGCACCTCCTGCGCGACCTGCTCCTGCACGCGCGCCAGGAGGTGGTCCACGATCTCCTCGACGGGACGGTCGACGCCCGCAGCCTGCAGGACCTTGGCCGACTCGGTCAGCGGGTTCCCGACCATCGCCATGCTCTGCTCGTGCGACCAGGTCCCACCGTGCGCCTCGACGAGCTCGTGCTCGGCGGCGATCCAGTAGGGCTCGGTGTCGACGAGCGTGCCGTCCATGTCCCACAGGACCGCGGCGGGCAGAGCGGGAGCGGTCCGGAGGTCCGACGAAGGGGTGGTCGAGGAGGTCGTAAGGGGCTCGGAGGTGTTGCGGTGCATCGTTCGAGGCTATCCGGCCCGCGGCGTCGACCTGTCGCTCATGCCGGACATCCGGCGCGATTCCCCCGCCCAGCATGACCAACGTCACCGCGTGCGGCCGGCAGCCGGGGCCCTGCGCCGCGCGCCCAGCACGCCGTCGACCGCCCCTGGCGGACCGCTCGTGCGCGGCGCGTCCGCCTGCGCTCGCCCGGGGGGCGGCGCCGAGAGAGCATGTGGAGCATGAACCCCGGCACCCGGCGCACGGGCAGCGCCACGTTCCTGCACGAGGACGTGCTCGAGGCCGCGCTGCGCCGGCTCCGCGCGGGCCAGGACGTGGTGCTCGTCGGTGACGTCGGCGCGGGGCGCACGGTGATCCTCGACGAGCTCGCCGAACGGCTCCGGGCAGCCGGCACGTCGGTCGTGCCGATCGCAGGCCTGGCGTCGGCTCGCGGCCTGCCGTACGCCGCGTTCGCACCCCACCCGATGCTGCGGCCCCGCGCGGGTGCGCGGCCGAGCATGCCGGAGGCGGTCGCCGCGCTCACCTCGGTGCTCGGGACCGGCAGAGCAGTGATCGTCCTCGACGACGCTCACCTGCTCGACGACGCGTCCGTCGCCGCGATCGACGCCGTCCGGCACCAGCGGTCCCTCTCCGTCCGCCTGGTGCTCGGCGCCCGAGCCGGCGTCGACCTGGCGGGGACGCTCCCGGACCTGGCGCGAGGCGCCGACCTGCTGCAGGTCGAGCCGCTCGACGTGAGCGCGGTGGCCACCCTCGTCGCGGAGCACCTGGGTGGAGCGGTCGAGGGCGATCTCGCGGCCGTGCTGGCCGGACGCGCGGGCGGCAACCCCCGGGTCGCCGTCGCGCTGGCGACCGCAGCACGAGACGCGGAGGCGATCACGCGCCGGCGCGGACGGTGGGCGCAGCGCGAGGCGATCGAGCTCGTGCGGACCGACGCCGTCGTCCGCGCCCTGCTGGCCGACGTCCCGGACGATCAGCGAGACGCCCTGGACGTGCTGGCGTGGCTCGGGCTGGTCGAGCTGGGCGCGGCCCGCCTCCTCGTGGGCTCGGCGACGCTCGCGGCACTCGACGCCCGCGGCCGGGTGGCGGTGCACGTGAGCGGACGTGACCAGCTGGTCGCCGTGAGCCCGCCCGCGCTGGGGCAGGCGCTGCGGCTGCGCATGCCGGCCACGGTCCGCGCGGCGGTCCACGACCTCGCGCACCAGGTGCTCGGCTCCGTCCGGCGAGGACCCGAGCAGGCCCGGCTGCCGGAGAGCGCCGACCAGGGGACGCAGGCGTCCTACCAGCTCGCGCAGCAGCAGGTCGCGATCCTCACGGAGTCGGTGCGCACCCAGGCGACCCAGCGATTCCGCGCGTGGGACCGACGGCGCGACCTGGCAGCGGCCCTGCCGGTGCTGCGGCTGCGGCTGCTGGACGGGCTGGCGTCGATCGACGTCGACGAGGTGTTCACGCAGACCTCGGCCACGCCCGAGGACTCCCCCGACGACCTCGGGGAGTACGTCCTGCTGCGGGCGCAGTGGGCGGCAAGCTGCGGGCGTCCCGTCCGGGAGGCCTTCGGCCGGGACCCCGGACCGTCAGGTGCCCTGGTCCTGCCCGACGTCGGCGAACCGTTCCTCTCGCTGCTGGAGCGGCTCTACGAGACGCGCGGGTGGCCGGCCGACGAGCTCTCGGCTCTCGACGACGACCGGGACGTGCCCGCGCCCCTGCGTGACCTGGTCCTCCTCTGGCGGGGGCAGGTCGCGATCGAGGACGGGTCCCCGGACCGGGCCCTCGACCTCCTCGGGGGCTGGCAGCCGTCCGCGAGCCGGCAGTCCTTCGCGCACGAGCTCGGCGCCCTGCGGACCGACGCGCTGCTCCTCGCGGGACAGGTCGACGACGCGGTCGCCTGGGCACGCGAGCGGCTCAGCGCGGCCTCCGACGAGCTGAGCATGTTCGGCGTCCGGCTGGCCACGCGAGGGCTCGCGACGGCGCTCGTCGTGGCGGGCGACCACGACGGTGCGCTGCGCGCGCTGGGCGTGGTGCTGAGCATGGGACGGACCGGCCCCGTGCACAGTCCGTACGACGACCGGATCCTCGGCCTCGCGGCGATGCTCCACGCGCAGCGGGGCGAGCACGACCTCGCGGACGCGCTGCTCGACGAGCTGCGCTCCACGCCGCGCCCGTACCCGCCTGCGCTCGACGTCCTCGACCCCTGGGCACGGGTCGAGGTCGCCTATTTCCGCACCGGGGTCGCGGCCGCGTCGGGCGGCAGCGCACTGTGGGAGGCGGGCGAGCGGTTCCGGACCGGCGGCCGGCTCACGTCCGCCCTGCTGTGCTGGGCCTTCGCCCCCCTCGTGCTCGACGACGAGCGGCTCGCGCACCTCGAAGAGCTCCAGGCCGCGACGACGGTCGCCGCGACGGGCCCGCTCGTCGCCCTGCACCGGGCGATCGCGCACGGGACGAGCACCCAGGTCCTGCAGGCCGTGGCCGCGGTACGCGTGCCCGGCCCGCTCGTCCAGCTGGCCGTGGAGGCCGCCGAGCGCGGCGGGGCGCTCGACGGCCAGGACCTCGCCGCGACCGGCGGGCCGCTCGCGGTCGCCGCCGTCCGCCGGGACCGGGCGCGGCGAGCGCCCCTCACGGCCCGGGAGGTCGAGGTGGTCAGCCTCGCTCGCAGCGGGCTGACGAACCGCCAGATCGCCAGCAGGCTCTACCTCTCGGTCCGGACGGTCGAGAACCACCTCTACCGGGCGATGCAGAAGCTGGCCGTCACCGACCGCGCACGGCTCGCCGACATCCCCGACGAGGTCCTCGGCTCACCGTGAGCCGAGGACTGCACCGCCGCCCGGGCCCGAGGACTCCCTCGACCGTCGCCGGTCCTGCCATGCTCGTCGCCACAGCCGCGACGCCCAGACGAGCAGCGCACCAGCGACGACGTACACCGCGACCGAGCGTTCCTCGCCGTTGAGCGCGTCGTTGACGTACCCGAGCAACGGCACCGCGTACGCCAGGCGGGCGCGGACCTGCTCCTCGGACACCGGGGCGTCGGGTGCGGCGTTCGCGTCGCCCTGGGTGGTGAACGTCCGGCCGCCGTCCTGATGGTGGGCGATCGCCGTCACGCGGTGGGTGACCGCGGTCGGGTCCCCCGGGTTCGGCAGGTACGTCACGACGTCGCCCACCCGCACCTCCTGCGGGTCGACCGGGAGCACGACCGCGAGGGAACCGACCGGGAGGCCGGGCTCCATGGAGCCCGACAGCACGGTCAGCGGTACACCCCCCAGCAGGCGCGGCACGACGACGACGAGGGCCGCGAGCCCCAGGACCAGGGCCAGGATCCCCGCGCTCAGGCCCGCACCCACCCCGGACAGCACGGTCCGACCGGCGCCGGCCCGCCTCCGCCCGCCGGCATCCTGGGCGGGTGCCGCCTCGTGAGCGACAGCGAGCGTCATGAGGCGTCCTCCTCCGTCCTCGCCGGGGCGAGCGGTGCACCCGCCACGGTCGCCGGATCGACGGGGGTCGCCGGATCGACGGGCGCCACCGGCTCGGTGGGCGCCGCCGGCCCCGCGGTCGGCCCGGTGCCCGCGAGCTCCTCGGTCGGCGCCGCCGGTTCCGTCGACGGTCCGGGGGCGGTGGACACCCCCGGGGCGGTCGACGGGCCAGAGG
>Ga0233375_1000596_pt1 | contig 18649 bp, 16 predicted proteins | sample ElkDunMinimDraft_10_FD_191539 | JGI IMG/M metagenome (GOLD analysis project Ga0233375, IMG submission 191539) | Fecal eukaryotic communites from dung pellets of Tule Elk in California, USA - Elk Dung E16 | ecosystem: Host-associated > Mammals > Digestive system > Large intestine > Fecal | place... | reverse complement strand
TGGTACGCCGAACCGTCCTCGAACTGCGTGGACGCGATGTCGATGATCCGCTCGCGCGCACGGTCCGGGACCAGGTGCACGAAGCCCAGCAGGTCCTGGTTGGAGTCGCGGAAGCCCATGCCGCGGCCGATGCCGGTCTCGAAGAACGACGCCGAGCGCGACATGTTGAACGTGACCATGCACTGGTACTGGTTCCAGATGTTGACCATCCGGTCGAGCTTCTCGTCGCCCGAGCGCACCGAGTACGTCGACAGCAGGTTCGTCCAGTACTCCTGGAGCGCGTCGACCGCGGCATCCGCCTGGGCGGCGGTGGCGAAGCGGCCGAGCAGCGCGTGGGCGCGCTCCTTGTTGACGACCTGGTGGGCGTCGTCCGCCCACTTCTCGTCCTGCGGGTTCTCGACGTAGCCCAGGACGTAGACGAGGTCCCGGGTCTCGCCGGGGGCGAGCGTGACGCGCACCGAGTGCGAGCCGATCGGGTACCAGCCCGAGGCCACCGAGTCCCCGGAGACGCCGGCGCGCGGCACGTCCGCCTCCCCGAGGGAGTTGTACGCGCCGACGAACGTGTCGCGGTCGGTGTCGAACCCGTCCGCACGAGTGTTGACCCCGAAGACGGCGTAGTGGTCGCGCCGCTCGCGGTACTCCGTCTTGTGGTAGATCGCCGACCCGTGCGGGCCGTCCTGCTCGACCTCGACCTCGCCGATCGAGAGGTTGCGCTGGTAGTTCGTCTGGTCGTCCTGGGCGTTCCACAGGCAGAACTCGACGAACGAGAACAGCGTCACCGTCTTCTCGACGTCCGAGGTGTTGGTGACGGCGACGCGCTGCACCTCGGCGGTCTCGCCGAGCGGCACGAAGAAGGTCGTCGCGACCCGCAGCCCGCAGCGCTCACCGGTGATGCGCGAGTAGCCGAGGCCGTGGCGGGCCTCGAAGTGGTCGAGGTCCGCCTTGACCGGCAGCCACGACGGCGTCCACACGTCCCCGCCGTCGTTGACGTAGAGGTACCGGCCCCCCGCGTCGGCCGGGATGTTGTTGTAGCGGTACCGCGTGAGCCGGCGCATCTTCGCGTCGCGGTAGAACGAGTACCCGCCGGCCTGGTGGGACAGCAGCGAGAAGAACTGCTCCGACCCGAGGTAGTTGATCCACGGGTAGGGCGTGTGGGGCGTGGTGACGACGTACTCGCGCGCATCGTCATCGAAGTGGCCGAACCGCATCGCATGCCTCTCGTGCCTCGTCGCACGGTCCACCGCCGAGGCGTCACCACGGGGGTGAGCGCCCAGGGTTCAGCGGCCCTGCTCGGATGTCTGGGTCTTCCTACGGAACTGCATCGCGGCCGCTACCGCGCGCGCTCGTCGTCGAAGCGCATCGCCTGACCCGGCGAGAGCGCTCCCACAGTGGAGCGGGCACAGCATATCCCGAAGACGGATGGTCCGGAACGTTCCGTGACCTTTCACCGCGCCCGCGAGCTCCGCCCGGACCACCACCGGTGGTCCGCCATGTGAGAGGGGTGTGTGGGAGCCAACGGCATCGACCCGACGCGGCCGGTTCCCACTACGGTGGCACCGTGCTGCTCTCCGACCGCGACATCCGCGCCGAGCTCGAGTCGGGCAGGGTCGCCCTCGACCCGTACGAGCCCACCATGGTCCAGCCGTCGAGCATCGACGTGCGCCTCGACCGGTACTTCCGGCTCTTCGACAACCACAAGTACCCGGTCATCGACCCGGCCGCCGAGCAGCCCGACCTCACGCGGCTCGTCGAGGTCGAGCGCGGCGAGTCGTTCGTGCTGCACCCCGGCGAGTTCGTCCTCGGGTCGACCTACGAGCAGGTCACGCTGCCCGACGACATCGCGGCGCGCCTCGAGGGCAAGTCCTCGCTCGGTCGCCTCGGGCTGCTCACGCACTCGACCGCCGGCTTCATCGACCCCGGGTTCAGCGGGCACGTCACGCTCGAGCTGTCGAACGTCGCCACCCTGCCGATCCTGCTGTGGCCCGGCATGAAGATCGGTCAGCTCTGCTTCTTCCGCCTGACGTCGCCGACCGAGAACCCGTACGGCTCGGCCGCGTACGGCTCGCGGTACCAGGGGCAGCGCGGTCCGACCGCGTCGCGCTCCTGGCAGGGCTTCCACCGGACGGACGTCTGATGGCGAACCCCGGCTACCCGCCGCTGCCGCTCGAGGACCCCCCGCTGGCCGAGCGGCACCTGCTCGCGCTGCCCGAGGGCGTCGACCCGGACGAGGTCGAGGTGCTCGGCGCCAGCCGGTTCCGCAACGTGCGCTGGGAGGACGCCCCGGTCGGCGAGGCGCCCGCGCGCACGGGCGTGCTGCCGGCCGTCACCGCCGCGTTCGGCATCCGGACGGTCGCACGCCAGAGCGCGCCGCCCGCCCGCGCGCTGCGCCTGGCACGGCTCTCGACGCTCGCGGGCCCCTACTCGATCGACTGGCACGACGCGATCGCGCTGGGCCTGCCCGCCACGACCGCGATGGTCTGGGTGCTGCACGCCCCTCGCGAGCGTGGCGAGCGCCCGTGGCCGGGTGGCGACCGCAACGGGTTCAAGCGCGCGTTCCCCGACGGCCTGCCGGTCCGCGAGGAGGAGCGGGTCCTGACGTGGCTCGTCGCTGCCGCGCGGCGTCTCGGCGGTGCGGTGCGCACGCAGACCGGCACCGTCCTGACACCGGACCCGGACAGCGCGACCGACCTGACCGTGCTCACCGACCGCTGGCTCGAGCCCGCCGACGTGCTCACCGTCGTGCAGCGCGTGCAACCGCGCGCCTACCTGTCCGTCGCGACGCCGGGGTCGTGGACCGGGCCCACCGTGCTCGCCGGCCGCGGGGCGCAGGGCGCGATGGGGGGTGCCCCCGAGTCCGGTGGGTCCGGGCTGCGTGCCGCACTCGAGCAGCACGGTGTCACCGACGAGCGGCAACGTGCTCGCCTGATGGCCGAGGCCGACGCGTACGACCAGCTCATGCTCAGTGCGCCGCCGCCCGCCGAGGCGTTCGGCGTGCTGGTCGACCTGGGGGTCGACGGCATGCTGTCCGTCGAGGTCGCGGAGTGCGAGCAGCTGCCGCCGCTCATGGTCGACCTGCCGTGGACGCAGGCCGGCGTCGTGGCGTACCGCGTGCACTGGGAGCCGTTCGAGATCGAGCAGATGGAGCAGGAGCGGCCGTCGCTGGAGCACCGGGTCGCGCGCAGCCGCTCGGCCCCGATCGTCGCGGCCGTCGCGAAAGCGCTGCACGCGGCCGTCGGCGGCGAGGTCGCCGACGAGGCGGACTTCCTGGTGGACCCGCGCGACCTCTGACGTCGGACGCACCTCCCCACGACGGACCACGGCCGGCCCACCCTCACGGGTGAGCCGGCCGTCGTCGTGGGGCGTGCCGTCGGTCAGCCGAGCACCTCGGGGTACGCGACCGCGTCCTCACCCCTGCGGCCGAGCACGTGCTCGGCGAGGAACGCCTCGACCGTGCCGTACCAGACCTTGGCGTGCTGCGGCGTGAGGATCCAGTGGTTCTCGTCCGGGTAGTACAGGAACCGGTGCGGGCTGTTGCCCTCGTCGTCGGCGGGCAGGCCCGAGGCGGACAGCAGCTCCCACCACAGACGCAGGCCCTCGCCGATCGGCACGCGGTAGTCCTTGTCGCCGTGGATGACGAGCATGGGCGTGACGATGTCGCCGACGAACCGGTGCGGTGAGTTCTCGCGCGCCATCTCGGGCGTCATCTCGCGGCCCCAGTAGTACGCGGCGTCCGTGGTGGGGCCGAACTGGTCGAGGGCCCACAGGCTCGCGTGCGTGACGACCGCGCGGAACCGGTCGGTGTGCCCGGCGACCCAGTTGGCCATGTAGCCGCCGAACGACCCGCCCATCGCGGCGGTCCGCTCGGGGTCGAGGTCGTCGCGCTCGAGGGCGGCGTCGGTCGCGGCCAGCAGGTCGGTGTAGGGCGCGGCGCCCCAGCTCCCCCACCCGCGCTGCACGAACTCCTGGCCGTACCCGGTCGACAGCGCGGGGTCGGGCAGCAGGACGGCGTAGCCCTGCGCGACGAGCAGCCACGGGTTCCACCGCCACGACCAGGCGTTCCACGAGCCGAGCGGCCCGCCGTGGATCCACAGCAGCAGCGGCGCCTTGGCGTCGGGGCCGGCACCGTCGGGCAGTGCGAGCCACGCGCGCACGCGCGTGCCGTCGGCGGCCGTCGTGACGACCTCCTCCAGCCGCCCCGGCAGCGGGACGTCGGGCGCGGGCGACCGCAGCGCCTGCGCGGCGACCGGCCCCTCGGCGAGCGCCGCGGCCAGGTCGATGCGCACGGGCTGGGCCGGTGCCTCGTACGACGCCCGCAGCGCGTACGCGGTGCGGCCGTCCGGGCTGATCTGCACGCCCGAGAAGGCCGCGTCGTCGCTGGTCACGCGCGTGACGGTGTCCGAGTCCAGTTCCACGTGGAACACCGGGGCGCGACCGTCGTCGTCGGCGACCACGAGCAGGGCGTCGGAGGACGGGAGCCAGACCGGGCTCGACGGCCAGCGGTCCCACCCGGTCGCGAGCCGGCGCGGCTCGCCGCCGGCCAGCGGCACCACCCACAGCTCGACGGCGGGCGCCTGGTACGGCGTCGAGATCGTCTCGCGCGTGTAGGCGACCCACTGCCCGTCGGGCGAGACGACCGGGTTCCCCAGGTCGCCCGACGCGTCGTCGACGAGCACGCGGCGCTCCCCCGTCGCGACGTCCACCGCGATCAGCAGGGTGCGCATCTCACCGCGCGCGGCCGCGCGGTTCCACGCCGTGACGACGGTGCGGCCGTCGGGGCTCAGGGAAGGCGACTGCTCGATGAGCGCGATGCGCGCGTCGGGCGTGACGTCCCGCAGGTCGAGGCGCGGGTCGCGCTGCCCGGCGACCGGCGCGGTCACGTCGGCGTCGATCGTGGCGACGAACGCGTGCGGCGTGCCGGGGCCCAGGTCGTGGTCCCAGTACCGCACCGGGTAGCCGGTGTGCAGGATCGCGGCGACCTTGTCGTCCTTGCGCGCCTTGCGCAGCCGGTCGTCGTCGGCGCCGTCCGTCGCCGAGGGCAGCACGTCCGACACGACGAGGACCGTCGGCGCGTCCGACGCGACCTGCACGCCACCGAGCCCGGCGCCGCGGTCGGCGACCACGCGGGCCTCGGCGCCGTCGGCGGGCAGCAGCCACAGCGCGGGCGTCGGGTCGCCGTCGGGGTCGGTCGCGTCGGGGTCGGGGCGTGCGCTCGTGAAGAGCAGGTCACCGGCGGGGGTGAAGGCGGCGGACGCCTCGCTCTTGGCCGACCGCGTCAGGCGGCGCGCGGGTCGCTCGCCGGCGGGGTCGACCTCCCACAGCGCGGTGACGTACGCGGTGCGCTTGCGGTCGAGCGTCTGCACGGCGGTCACGAGGCGCGTGCCGTCGGGTGAGAGCACGAGGCCGGACAGCCGCGGCAGCTCGATGTACGCGTCGAGGTCGTGGAAGGGGGTGGCGGCGGGGGCGTCGCCGTCGGGGGGTGTCGTCATGGCACCGTCCTATCACCCCTCGACGGGCCGAGGGTGCGTGACGGCTACGCGGCCGGCTCCTCGTCGTCGCACGTGCACCACTGCGCGGGCGCGACCTGCGCGCGGACGGCGTCGGCGTGCTCGCCGCAGCCGGCCCAGGTGGTCAGTCCGCAGGTAGGACAGGGAACGGGGTAGCACATGGTGGTCCTCCGGGCGGGTCTCCCGGCGAGCGTACCCGGTGGCGGGAGGACGGCTGGGAGCCGATCCACCCAGGGCGACGACCCGCGCGGCGCCCTGGTCGGGCGGGCAGGCACCGAGCGGGTGATTCCGTCGCAATCGGTAGCGTCCCTACGATCATATGTAGTACATCTACTACATGAGCGCACCAGGGAACGCCGCCGTCCGCGTCGCCGGCCTGCGCATGGCGTACGGCCACCACACCGTGCTCGACGGCATCGACTTCGCCGTCGCCCCCGGGGAGGTCGTCGCGCTCCTGGGGCCCAACGGCGCGGGAAAGACCACGACCGTCGAGATCATCGAGGGCTTCCGCCACCGCGACGCGGGTGAGGTGACCGTGCTCGGCATCGACCCCGCGCGCGGCGACGACGCGTGGCGCGCCCGCATCGGTGTCGTCCTGCAGTCGTGGCGCGACCACCGACGCTGGCGGGTGCGCGCGCTCCTCGAGCACCTCGCCGACAGCTACCGGCCCTACGCCACCGCCCGCTCGGTCCGCCCGCGCGACGTCGACGACCTGCTCGCACGCGTCGGCCTGACCGCCGCGGCCGACCAGCGGATGGCCACCCTGTCCGGGGGGCAGCGCCGCCGCCTGGACGTGGCCGTCGGGCTCGTCGGACGCCCCGAGCTGCTGATCCTCGACGAGCCGACCGCGGGCCTCGACCCCGCCGCGCGCCGCGAGTTCCACGAGCTCGTCCACGAGGTCGTCGACCGCGACGGCACCGTCGTCCTGATGACCACGCACGACCTGGCCGAGGCGGAGACGGTGGCCGACCGCATCCTGCTGCTCGCCGGCGGTCACGTCGTCGCCGACGGCAGCCCCGCCGCCGTCGCACGGCAGGTCGCCGGCCCGTCGGAGGTGCGCTGGAGCGCCGGCGGCGCCCGCCACGTGCACAGCACGCACGACCCCGTGGCCTTCACGCGCGACCTGCTCGCCACCGGCGACGTCGAGGACCTGGAGGTCGTACGCGCGAGCCTCGAGGACGCCTACCTCGAGATCGTGCGACGGCACGAGCCCGGCTCGACCCGACGGGACCTGGAGGTCGCACGATGAGCACGCCCACCCCCCGCGCCTGGGCCGTCCGCATCGGCCTGCGCCGCGGCGTGATCGAGTTCCGCCACATGCTGCGCAACCCCGAGGACATCGGCTGGAACGTCGTCATCGGGATCGCACTGCTCGTGTACCTCGTCACGCAGCGCGACACCGTCGTCCCGGGAAGCGGCGGGCTGACGCTGCCCGCGCTCGCCCTGCCGGGCATCCTCGCCGCCACCGTCCTGTTCGGCATGGTCATGGGCCCGGCCTTCGCACTGGCGTCCGACGCCGAGGACGGCACCGTGCTGCGGCTGCGCACGACGCCGCGCGGCACCACGACGTACACGGTCGGGGTGGTCGTCGGGCAGATGCTCGGCGCGCTGCCCATGCTGGTGATCCTGCTGGCGCCGTGGCCGTTCCTGCTCGGGAGCCCCATGCACCAGGGCCCGGGCGGCTGGGCCGCGCTGGTCGGGTGGCTGGTGCTCGGCACGCTCGCGATGCTGCCCATCGGCATCGTGGGCGGCGCCCTGGCCGGGCGCCCCACGCGCGTCATGCTGTTCGTCATGGTGCCCGTGGTCGCGCTCGCCTTCATCTCCGGGGTCTTCGGGCCGCAGACGATCCCGCCGTGGGCCGCGGGGGTCGTCCAGGTCTTCCCGCTGTACTGGCTCGCGCACGGTCTGCGGTCGACGAGCCTGCCGGTGGGCGCCGAGAGCCTCGAGCTGGGGGGCGCCTGGCACCCCGGGATCGCGGCGCTGGTGCTGCTGGCGTGGGCCGTCGTCGGCCTGCTGGCGGCACCCGCTGTGCTGCGCCGGCGCAACGCCCGGCAGACCGCGAGCGCCCTGGCGGGCCGCGTCGACGCCCTGCTGCACGGCTGACGTGGCGACCGAGGAGCGGCGCCGGCCGCCGACGGGCGAGACCGTCCACAACCGCATCGCCGTGCTGCGTGCCGAGCGGGGCGTCAGCCGCCGCGAGCTCGCCGACGCCCTGGGCGTGCACTACCAGACCGTCGGCTACCTCGAGCGCGGCGAGTACAGCCCGTCGCTGCACCTGGCGCTGCGCATCGCGCAGTTCTTCGACGTGCCGGTCGAGGTCGCGTTCTCGCTCGAACCGTTCGCACGGATCGGCGCGTCCGCTCCCGACGCCCGCTGACGTCGACGTCGGCGGGCCGGGTTGGGCGCGAGGCTGGGCGGCCACCTCGCATCCTGCTCCTCGCCCGCGCGGCATGCAGCAACCGGGTGAGAATCTTCACATTTCCGTTACATCCTGGCCAATCGCCGGGATGCCGGGAGGGTGCGCTTGGGGCAGAGCCGGTATCAGGTCAAGAAAAGGTCATGCCGGGTCTTGGCAGACGCCGCATCGAGGAGCAAGATGTGGCCCGTCTCTTGCGGGGCTGGGCGGCCACGCCAAGGACGGCACGAGCACTGCCACTCCTCGCCGTGCGCACGTCCCGACGTGCGGCGGCCCGGGCACCCGCAGGCACCCGGGCCACCGGCCCGCCGCGTGAGCGGCCATCGTCACACGGCCGTCAGGACGCCCTCTCCAGCGTGCCGTGCTCGGCGCCCCGCCCGTGCCCGTGGCCCTTGCCGGGCTTCCACGGACCGTGGTGGTGCCCCTGGTCGCCGGGGCCGGACACGCCGTTGATCGCCGACGTGTCCTGCGCGAGGCTCGCGGTCGCGAACGCCACCGCGGGCGCCATGATGCCGATCGCCTCGCGGCTGACGTTCGAGATGTCGTCACCGGCCGTGTGGTAGTTCGGGTCGTGCCGGATGCCGGGGGTCCCGCCGAACAGTGCGACCTCCTCGTCGGTCTTGAGGTCGTCGGCACCCGTGAAGAGCCCGGACGCCGGGACGCCGTTCTCGATGAACGCCTGGTAGTCCGAGCGGCCCGAGAACTCGGTGTCGACCCACGCCTGACCGATGCCGTCGAAGTAGCCCGTGAGGACGTCCTCCGTCTCGGCGGACCCCGGCGGGACGACGACCGGCGCCTCGTACGTCGACTCGTCCGCGTCGTAGACGCCGATGATGTAGTTGGGCGAGCCGACCATGTCGAAGTTCAGGTACGTCGCGATGCGGTCGAGCTCACCCTCCTGCGTCGCGAGCTCGTCGACGTACGCCGTCGAGCCGATGAGGCCGAGCTCCTCGGCACCCCACCACGCGAACCGCACGGTGTTGTTGTGCTTCTTCTCCTTGGCCAGCTTCACCGCGACCTCGAGCAGCACGGCCGAGCCGGTGCCGTTGTCGTTGATGCCCGCGCCCTCCTCGACGCCGTCGAGGTGCGCGCCCAGCATGACGACGTTGTCGTCACGGCCGGTGCGGGTCTCGGCGATCACGTTGAAGCTCTCGTGCTCCTCCGTGTGGAACCGGGTGTCCAGGGTCAGGTCCGTGCCCGCGGCCACCGCCGCGACGACGGCCTGACCGTCGGCCATGCCCATGCCCGCGACCGGCACCTGGACGAGACCCTCCTGGCCCAGCGTCCCGAACAGCAGCTCCTCGACGTTGTTGTAGATGACGACACCGGCAGCCCCTGCGCCCTCCGCCGCGACCGCCTTCTCCGCGAACGAGCACGCACCGCGGCTGACGACCGCGATCGTGCCCGTCACCGCGACGCCGTCCCAGGACTCGGCCGTGCAGCCCGTCGTGTCGACCGGCACGGACCCGGGAGCCGTGAGGCCACCCTCGGCCGTGCTCGGCGCGTACAGCATCTGGTCCACCACGTACTCCTCGCCCGTCGCGAGCGTGAGGCTCGCGGCGTCCACGATCTCGAACGCGAACGTGAACGGGTCACGGGTCGTGGTGTAGCCGGCGCGCTTCAGCGTGCGCTCGACGTACCGCGCGCTCGCCTCGTAGCCCGCCGTGAGGGCGGCCCGGTTGCCGTCGTTGCGGTCGGCGATGCGCTGGAGCTGCTCGAGGTGCTGCCAGACACCGCGCGCCGTCACCTTCTGCGCGAACCTGTCCGGGTCGATGCCGTGCCCACCTCCTGGGCCGTGGGCGACGGCCGACGGGGCGAGCAGGGCGCTCGTGCCGAGCACGAGCGCGGCGAGCGTGCCGGCGAGGACTGTGGTGCGTCGAGCTGCCACGGTGGTGTCCCTTCTCCGCATGGGGCCGACGGCCGGACGGCCGGGCCATGGGCACCGCCCGCGCGGGTGGCACGCGCGACGCCTCGCACCACGGTGGAGGATCACGCCCGAGAAGTCACGACATCCGATGACTTCTCGGGCGCCCACAGGCACCCTCACCGGGCGGCGGCACGCCGCCGTTCCTACAGTGGACGCGAGACGCCCACGTCCAGGGGGGACCATGACCGACGTCCGCTACCGTGCGCTGGTCCTCGAGGACGACCCCGACTCGGCCCAGCTCCTGCGGATCGCTCTCGAACGCGGCGGGATGCACGTCGACGTCGCGGCAACCGCGGAGGAGGCGCTCGCGGCACTCGCCCGGCAGCCGTACGACGTGCTCGTGACCGACATCCAGCTGCCCGGACGCTCAGGGCTGGAGATCCTCCCCGAGGCGCGCAGGCTCCACCCCGCCCTCACCGTCATGGTGGTCACCGCGTACCCGACGTTCGACCACGCGGTCGAGGCCCTGCGGGAGGCCGCCGACGAGTTCCTCGTCAAGCCCGTCACGTCGGCCGAGGTGGTCCAGCGGGCCACCGAGCTCGCCAGGCTCGCCCGCGGTCGGCGCACCGCGACCCGACAGCGGATCCTCGCGGTCGGCGCCCACCCCGACGACGTGGAGATCGGCGCGGGCGCCACACTGGCCGCGCACCACGCCGCCGGCGACGAGATCGTGGTCCTCACGTTGTCCGGCGGGGCGGTGGGCGGCAGCACGTCGGTCCGCCAGGCGGAGGCCGCCGCGGCCGCCGCGGTCGTCGGAGCCCGCCTCGTCCACCTCGACTTCCCGGACACCCGGATCGTCCCGGCCGAGGGCGTCATCACCGCGATCGAGCAGGTCATCGGCGAGTTCCAGCCCGACCGCGTCTACACGCACGGCGCGCACGACCGCCACCAGGACCACCGCGCGGTGCACGAGGCCGTGGAGGTCGCCGCCCGCCGGGTGCCGAACGTGTGGTGCTTCCAGAGCCCGTCGTCGACCGTCGCCTTCGCGCCCACCCGGTTCGTCGACGTCGACGGGTTCGTGGACACCAAGCTGCGGGCGCTGGCCGCGTACGAGTCCCAGGCCCACCGCGACTACATGCAGCCCGACATGGTCCGGGCGACGACCCGGTACTGGGCCCGGTTCAGCACCGCGCGTGACGTCGAGCCGCTGGAGACGGTCCGCGCGAGCGAGACCCCGGCCGACGCCTCGCAGGTGCGGGCCGCACCGGCGGTCGACTGGACGGTGGGCGGGACCGACCACGGCGCGGCGGGCTGATGCCACCGGAGCGGCGCACCTGGCCCGCCTGGCCGCAGACCGACCCGTCGGACCCGGTGACCCACGACCTGCTCGACCGGGTGGCCGCCGGGTGGCTCGCGCCCGATGCCGTCGGCCTGCGCCAGGTGCCGGGGACGGTCAGCATCATCGTCGCGCTGCTCGTCGTCGAGTCGTCCGTCACGCCCGCCCGCCCGGAGCTGCTCGTGCTGGCCGCCGTGCTGGTGGCCCTCGGCCAGCTCGCGGGGGCACTGCTGCCGTGGCGGTACATCCCGCCCGTCTGGCGGGCGACCCTGCCCCTGACGCAGATGGCGGCGATCGCGCTGCTCGACATCGGCGCCGGTCTGCCGCGCGCCGAGTTCGACATCCTGCTGATCGTGCCGATGGGCATGCTCGCGCTGCGCCCCGAACGCTGGGGCCCGGCGATCGCGCTGGCCGGGTGCGCGCTCGTGCTCCTGGTACCCGCGGTCGTCGACGTCGAGCGGACCCGGCCCCTGCTGCACGCGGTCGTCACGTTCCTCGTCATCGTGCCCACCGTCCTGGGTGCCCACGGCATCGTGCAGGCGACCCGCGCGCAGGCACGCGAGCTGCAGCGCGCCCGCGACGCCCTCGACGTCCGGGCCGAGCAGCTGCGCGCGTCGCGCGACGTCCTGCGCAGCATCTTCGACGCCGCCACCGAGCAGGCGATCGTCGCGACCGACCTGAGCGGCGTCGTCGTCGCCGCGAACTCCGGCGCCGAGCGCGTCCTGGGGCGCCCCGTGGGCGACCTCGTCGGCCGTGACATCGGCCGGCTCGTCGCCGGTGACGCGGCCGGCGTGCGCCTCCAGGGTGACGGCGACGGCACGGCCGTGCCGCTCGCCCGGCTCGTGGGCCGGGCGGCCGACGGCGGCACGCACGTCGAGGAGTGGCGCGCGGACCTGCCGGACGGCACGACCCGCTACGTGGAGCTCGTCGCGACGCCGCGGCCGGCGCTCGAGGGCACCAGCCCCGAGCTGCCCGTCGGCTACCTCTTCGTGGGCACCGACATCACACCCCGGCACGACGAGCAGCGCCAGCAGGACGAGTTCATCGGGCTCGTCAGCCACGAGCTGCGCACCCCGCTCTCGTCGATCCTCGGGTACCTCGAGCTGATCCGCTCGGGCGGGCACGCGCTCGACGACGAGCAGACCCGGTACCTGGACGTCGTCGAGCGCAACGCGAACCGGCTGCGCTCGCTCGTCGACGAGCTGCTCGCGAGCGCCCAGCTCGCCGTGGGCGCGGGCATGTCGGCGCAGGAGGTCGACGTGGTCGACGTCGTGCACTCCGCCGTGGCCAGCCAGGAGCCCGTCGCGCGCGCGGGCGGCGTGCGGGTCGACGTCGAGGCGGACGGCGCGGTGCCGCTCACGTCGGACCCCCAGCGCCTGACCCAGGTCGTCGACAACCTGCTGAGCAACGCGGTCAAGCACAGCCTCGCGGGCGCCCGCGTCGTGGTGGAGGTGCGCCCCGGCACGACGACGGACGGCGCCCGGACGGCGCACGTGCGCGTGGTCGACGAGGGTGCGGGCATCGCGGCCGACGAGCTGTCGCGGCTCACCGAGCGCTTCTACCGCACGCGTGACACGAAGCGCCGACGCGTACGCGGGGTCGGGCTGGGGCTCTCACTCGTGAAGGCGATCGTCGACGAGCACGGGGGCACCCTGGCGATCGACAGCGAACCGGGCGTCGGCACGCGCGTCGAGGTCGTGCTCCCCGACCTGCCGGGACCCCCGGCCGACGGGGTGTGAGCCCTCAGCGGGCGGGCGGCGCCCACACCTCGCGCAGCGCGGTCCAGTGCGCGTCGGTCATCAGGCTGACCGGCGTGACGTTGACGTCCGTGACGCCGTTCGTCGCGGCGGCCGTCACGGTCTGCGCCATCACCTCCGGCGCGATGGCCACGGGCGGCTCGACCTGGGCCCACAGCCCCACCGACATCGTGAACCGCGACATGTCGTAGCCCGCAGCCGCCAGGGCCGCGGTCGCACGCTCCACCTCCTGCGGGTCGCGGTCGGTGGCCACGTACGCCCACACGACGAGCCGGTCGACGACCGTCAGCAGCGCCGCGTAGTCCTGGCCGGCCGCGACGTCACCACGGGCCGGGTCCGCCCAGCTCAGCCGCACGTCCATCGCGAGCGCGACCTGCGCGCCGAGTCCGCCGCGCACCTCGTCGAGCGCCGCGCGCACCCGGGTCAGCAGCCCGACGACCACCTCCGTCCGCCACGCCGCCGTCACGGCGGACGACTCGTCGACACTGCCGTCGGACGTCCGGGGCCAGTCGGCCAGGCCGGTCATCTGCTGGAACAGCGCGAAGTCGTCGTCTCCGTAGCTGAAGACGTCCAGGAAGACCTCCGTGAGCGCGATCTGGTCCGGCAGGTACCGCTCACCGAGCGCCGCGACGTACTCGACCAGCCGGTCGCCCACCGGGCCCGTCGCGTACTGCGTCGCCGAGACCCCGTCCCGCGCGGGCGTCCCGTCCGGGGCCACCCCCGCCAGCGACGGGTCCTGCTCGATCCACCTCGGCACGTACGCGTCGACGATCAGGCTGATCTCCCGCGCCGTCCCGTCGGGCGCCGTGCCGAGCGCCTGCGCCGCGCGGGCGAGGTGGTCGGTGCCCGGCTCCGCCGCCGCCTCCGGGTGGGCGGGCCAGTCGAACGGTGTGAACTCGACCCGTCCGGCGCTCAGGTCCACGCCGGTGGCCCCGACCTCGTCGAGGTGCGCGTCGAGCGCCGCCCAGTCGGTGGCGGGGTCGACGACCAGGTCGAAGTCCACGCTCAGCGACCGGACCTCGCTCGGCTGGCCGCTCGACCCGAGCGTCAGCGACGTCGGGTCGGGCGACGGCGCCCCTGCCGGGGACGCCCCCCGCACCTCGGGCAGCGCGACGACGACAGCCGCCACCAGCACCGCGACGAGCGAGAGCACGACGATCACGAACCAGACCGGCCGTCCCCGAGCAGGCCCGGGACCGACACCGTCCCGCTGCGTTCCAGCTTGTTCCATCGGTTCTCCGCTCTCGTCAGCTCGAGCCGCGCAGCATCGAGGACCACGAACGTCATGAAGGCCGAGTACACCGGCCACAGCCCGACCGTCCACAGGTGGCGCAGATCGCCCGGGGCGCGGTCGAGCACGACGGCCAGGAGCAGCAGGGCGAGCGAGAGCGGCAGCCCGACCAGCAGCACCCACCCCAGCAGGCTCGCGGGCAGCCGGCCGGGGCCCTGGACGACGACGAGCACCGTGAGCGCGCCCGCCCCGAGCACCTGCAGGAACGGTGCGACGACCTGCGCCAGGGTCGCGTAGAGCAGGTAGGCACCGAACGGTCCGTACCGGGGGTTGCCGATCATGTCGCGGTGCAGCGCGGTCGACTGCAGCAGCCCGCGCGCCCAGCGCACGCGCTGGCGCCACAGGCCCCGCACGGTCGACGGGGACTCGGCGAACACGAGGGCGTCGGGGGCGAACGTCACGCCGTAGCCGGCGCGGTGCACCCGCCACGTGAGCTCGAGGTCCTCCCCGAGGGTGTCGGTCCGCAGCGGCCCCACCCGCTCCAGCACGTCGCGGCGGAAGGCCCCGACGTTGCCGGACACGACCGGCAGGCACCCGAGGACGTCGAGCGCCCGCCGCATGAGGCCCGTGCCGACGTGGCTGATGAGCGCGAGCAGGCGCGTCAGGACGTGGTCGAGGTTCACCGGCCGGTCGTTGCCGCACACGGCGCCCACGTGCGGGTCGCGGAACCCACGCAGCAGCCGGACCAGCGTGTCGGGCCGGAACAGGCCGTCGGCGTCGACCAGCACGAGCACGTCGCCGCGGGCGGCCGCGATGCCCGTGTTGAGCGCGGCCCCCTTGCCGGCGTTCTCCTGACGCAGGGCCCGCACGCGCGGGTCCGCGGCCGCGAGCTCGAGCATCCGCGGGTACGTCGCGTCGGACGACCCGTCGTCGACGCACACCACCTCGAGCCGCGCGTGGTCGCTGCGCAGGATCGACTCGACGCACTGCCGGACGAGCAGCGCCTCCTGGTACGCGGGCACGACGACACTGACCGACGGCGGCTCCGGGAAGAGCGGGCCGCAGCCGGCCGGCCCGGGCGTCGCGCGGCGGCGGCGGGCCTCGAAGACGAGCGCGGCGGGCAGGGCCACCAGTCGCACCAGTCCCACGGCCAGGATCGACACGCCGATGACGAGCACCAACGCCGTCAGCAGCGCCACCAGGACCGTCATCGCCTCACCCGGGCCACTGCTCGAGGACGGCGTCCAGCACCTGGGGCGCGGCCGCCGACACCGCACCGAAGCGGGCGTTGACCTCGAGCACCACGGGCGTGCCGTCGGACAGGCGCCGGACGTCCATGTCGACCGGACCGACGAGGTCCAGGGCCTCGACCGTCGCCACGGCGAGCGCGGCGACGTCCGGGGCGGCACCGTCCCGCAGCCGCTCGACGGCCGTCGCGTTGCCGATCCGCCCCAGCTCGAGCTCCGCCTTCTCCAGCACGACGACGACGCACCGCCCCGTGGCCGGTGAGCGGTAGACCTGCGGGCTGTACTCCACGGCCGGCGCGAACACCTGCACGATCCACGCGGCGTCGACGCGGGACCACACGGGGTCGCGGGGGTCCTCCACGACGTGCACCCCGCGGCCCCCGCGGGCGACGCGGGGCTTGACGACGACCGGTCCACCCGCCCACGCGAGGGCGTCGGCGGCCGACGCGAACGCGTCGGCCCCGGCGTGCGCGGGCACCGCGACGCCCGCGCGCGCCAACGTCCACATCGTCAGCAGCTTGTCCCCCGCGACGGCGGCCGCCCCCGCCGACGACGTCACGAGGGTGCTGCCGAGCCCCGCGGCCCGCCCGAGGACCGCGATGCGCGCCAGCTCCTCCGAGACGGTGGGGAGCACGAGGTCCGGTCGGACGCGCTCGAGCAGGTCCAGCGTCGCCCGCTCGTACCGGGGGTCACCGGCGGCCGGGACCGCCTCGACCACGTCGAAGCCGGTGACGGGAACCGGGGCCATGTCGGCACCGACGGCCCGCAACCGGCCGCCGTCGCGCCCGGCGAGCTGGACGCCCAGCGCGCGCCCCGCGGGACCGGCGGCACCGGTCACCAGGATCGTGCGCGCTCCCCCTGCGCCCATCCTCGGATGGTAGGCGCCGGGTGCGGACCCCGCAGTGCCGAGTGCGGCGTCCCACAGCCCGGCGGGACGAACGTCCGGGGCGTCGCCGACGCGCACGGGATGGGCTGGTGGCATGCGCCGCACGCCCGTCTACTACTACTCGTCCACGAGCGGGCTGGTGCGCACGTTCGCCGAGCGGCTCGACCGGCCGACGTACAACCTGGCCGAGCGGGAGCATCGCCGCAGCGAGGTCGACGGGCCGTGGGTGCTGCTGACCCCGTCCTACAAGACGGGGAACGACGCCAACGACACCATCCCCGAGGCGGTCCGCCGGTTCCTGCGGTCGGCGCACAACCGACGCCTGCTCGTGGGGGTCATGGGCTCGGGCAACCGGAACTTCGGGCGGTACTACCAGAAGGCCGCGCGCGAGGTCGCGGCGCGCTCGGGCCGCCCGGTGCTGTTCGAGTTCGAGCTGGCCGGCACACCGTGGGACGTCGAGGAGTGCGAGCGCATCCTGGGTGAGCTCGACGCGGCGCTGGCCGTGCGGCACGCGGGCTGAACGGGTGGCCGTCCCGGCGACGGCACGGCACGCTGGCCGCGGGGGGTGGTCGGTGTGCGGACCGGTGGACGCGACCGGTGGGACGACGAGCAGCGCACGCGGTGGCGCGCCCGCCTCCTGGTCTGGACGGGGGCCGCGATCGTCCTGGCCACGATCGTGGGCCTCGTCCACGCCGTCTACCCGCTGGTCGCCTGAGCGGACGGTGCCGGCACGACCGGCACGTCGGTGATCCGCAGGTCGTACTCCCGACCCCCCGAGCCGATCTGCAGCGTGACCGTGTCCGACGCGAGCCTGGGGAAGACGTAGGAGTACGTGCGGGACTGCCCGGGGCCGATGCGCCCGCCCGACTCGAGGTCGGACGTCGGGAACCACTCGCCCTTCGGCCACGGCTCCCGCGCCGCCGTCAGGTAGTCGAGCACGAACAGCCGGGTCGAGCCGACCAGCACGGTCGCGAGCGCGGTGCTGTTCAGCGGGGTCGTCGTGCCCTCGCCGCGCGGGCCGCTGAACCCGCGCAGGAACCCCATCGGGTTGCCACCGGACTCCCCGTCCGCGTTGGCGGCGACGAGGTCGACCACCACGTGGCCGTCCACGCGTCGAGCACCGACCGTGACGTCGAACGAGCGGTTGCCCGACTCGACGCGGACCGGCCCCCCGACCCCGACCAGCCCGTGCTCGAACGGCGGGAGCTGCCCGCTCGCCGTCACGTCCATGCGCGTCACGACCGTCGACGTCAGCGTGACCGTCGGCCATGCCCATGCCCGCGACCGGCACCTGGACGAGACCCTCCTGGCCGAGCGTCCCCAACAGCCTCGCACCACGGTGGAGGATCTTGCCCGAGAAGTCACGACATCCGATGACTTCTCGGGCAGCCCACAGGCACCCTCCCCGGGCGCCGGCACGCCGCCGTTCCTGCAGTGGACGCGAGACGCCCACGCCCAGGGGGACCATGACCGATGTCCGCTACCGTGCGCTGGCCCTCGAGAACCCCGGACGTCCGCCGACCTGGGAGGCCCACGTGACCGGACCCGCGAGCGCCGCGACGCAGGACCACGAGCGGCGAACGCGCCGTGTCGCGCGGCTGCTGACGTGGACGGGTGCGGCGATCGTCCTCGGTGTCGTCGTGGGGCTGGTGTACGCGATCCACCCGCTCGTGGCGTGAGGCGCGCCGTGCCGTCGGGGCGCCTCGCTCAGTCGGCCTCGGCGGGGAGCACCGGCACGCCGGTCATCCGGAAGTCCGCGCTGCTGAACGTCCCGTCCCCCGCCTGGATCGTCACCTCGGTCGTCTCCAGGCGCGGGTACACGTAGGTGAACGTGCGCCGCTGACCGCCAACCATGGTGGACGTGCCCTGGAGGTCCGCGACCGTCCACCACTCGCCGCCGGGGAACTCCTCCCGGTCGGCGGTGCGGTAGTCCAACGGGTAGAGCCGCAGAGCACCGTCGAGCACGGTGACCCGGCCGGAGTTCTGCATCGGCACCACCGTGCCGTCGCCGCGGTGCGCGGACAGCACGTTGCTGAGCGCACCGAACACCGACTCACCCTGGTCGTCGGGGGCGACGACCACGAGGTCGACGACGACGTGCCCGTGCACGTGCCGTGCGGTCGCGTCGAGGGTCCAGCGCGACCGGTCGGGCCCGAGCACCAGACCCTCGCCGGCCGCCCCGGTGACACCCTCCTCGCCGAACGGCGGCACCTCCCCCGTGGTCGTCAGGTCGGTGCGCGTCACGACCGTCGACGCCAGCGTGATGGTGACCCGTCGGTTCCGCGCACGGTCGTCCTCGGTGTCGTTGGCGACGAACGGCTCGGCCTCGCCTCGCCCCTCGACCTGCAGCGGGTACGACGTGCCGATGCTCCCCGCGAGCGCGTCGGCGACCGTCTGCGCGCGGC